>Ga0256838_1000757_pt1 | contig 17494 bp, 15 predicted proteins | sample 4571419metaG_FD_185978 | JGI IMG/M metagenome (GOLD analysis project Ga0256838, IMG submission 185978) | Hydrothermal vent microbial communities from Guaymas Basin, Mexico - 4571-419 | ecosystem: Environmental > Aquatic > Marine > Hydrothermal vents | place: Mexico: Guaymas Basin | collected...
TAGAGGCATAGTCAGCAACTATGAGGGTCTTGCCGTATCTGCTGGCCAGCCTGACCCCAAAGGCCTCTCCGCGGCCACCACCGGGAAAGAACCCGAAAACGAGGTGCCCAGGGTGCAGGCCAAGGGCCTCTTCAAGCAGTCTCCGCTCATCCGCGTCTTCCGGTAAAGGACTCAGCGAGAAGATAGCCATACGGTGTTTAACCACGTAATCGCCGATGGTGACAGCTCCCGGCGGAACAACAGCCATAGCGCTCTGGTTAGTCTTGCTCAACAAGCGGAGGACAGCCTCATTCGCCTCAATGTTGCTCTTGAAACGTCCTCTTAGGTCCTCGACCACAGAGAGCCCAAGCCTCTTAGCGGCTGGAAGCAGGTCCGGATGTATGACGGCGGCCCCGCGGAGCCCCGCGATAGTCAATGCGAGGTACATCGTTGAGGGCATGCTGGGGTCGTAGACGACTACACCACGGAGAAGCCCCCGGTATCTCTCAAGCAGCTCTCCTGGCTCCAACCGAGCAAGCCGGAACTCGCAGCCCAGCATCGAGAATGCCCACTTAGCTGCAACAAGGTCACCACTACTCTTCACCAGGTAGAGTCTCGGCCCAACTCGGTTAACGATACCCTGCACGCTAACAGCGGTGACAAGCCTGGCGCTATCCCAGCCCTGGACGTCAACCGCGAGAAGGCTGTTGCAGCCCACGACAGACTGTTTAGACAGTGCTGAGGCAGATACGGCGAAGGAAGCGGCCAGCAAAGCAAAGAGAAGGGGAATAGCGGGCAAACGCCCCGTCACACACCATGCACCACGAACAGCCTGACGGCGACGATACGCCGCCCCCCTTTAGGGATTCCCTCTTCCTCCTAGGGTTGGGCCTCTATCCTCTAGCAGCGCCTCTTATCGCGGCCTCTATCTCCTCGGGGAGGGGCTCGATGAGGCCGGCCTGGTAGAGGGTCTTCAGCTTCTCCAGCGTGGCCCGTATGATCTTCCTGGCGCGCTCGAGCTCCTCCTCGTAGCTGAGCGGGTAGCGGGCGAGGCCCTGCTCCACAGCCTTCGCGGCAGCCGCGGCGGCGACCCTGGGGAACACCTCCCACTCCTCCATCGAGGGTATGATGTAGTCCTCCCGGAGGCCCCGCTCCTCGGCGAACCTTGCGAGCTCCTCGGCCGCGGCTATAGCCATCTCGTCCGTTATGGTCCTAGCCCGGACGTCGAGCACGCCCCGGAATATGGAGGGGAAGGCGAGGCTGTTGTTCACCTGGTTGGGGAAGTCGCTCCTCCCGGTTGCGACCACCCGGGCGCCGGCCTCCCGGGCCTCCCAGGGCCATATCTCTGGCACGGGGTTGGCTTCGGCGAAGACGATTGCATTGCGGTTCATCCTTCGGACCCACTCCTTCTTTATGACGCCCGGCCCGGGCCGGGAGGCGGCTACCACAGCGTCAGCTCCTACCAGGGCCTCCCCTATGCCGCCGTCCTTGGGCCCATGCCAGCCCCCATCGGTCTCCACCGCTATCCTGTACTTCCATGGGTTCCTCTCCCTCAGCGCCTCCACGTCCCCCCGGCGGCTATGCAGAATCCCCCGGGAGTCGACTGCCACAATGTTCTCCGGCGGCACCCCATAGGCCCGGAGGAGGCGGTAGAGCGCCACGTTAGCGGCCCCCACGCCGACAAGCACGATCCTCATCTCCCTGAGGTCCCGGCCCGTCAGCTTCGCCGCGTTAATCAGCCCCGCCAGGGTGACTGTGGCGGTCCCCTGCTGGTCGTCGTGCCACACCGGTATGTCGAGCCTCTCCCGGGCCTCGTCGAGGAGGCGGAAACACTTGGGGCTCTCAATATCCTCCAGGTTGATGCCGCCGAAGCTCGGCTCGAGGAGCTCAAGGAGCTCCAGCCACTTCCCCACGCTACGGGCCCGGTGCACAAGGGGCACCGCGTCGACCCCGCCAAGCGCCTTGAAGAGAAGCGCCTTCCCCTCCATCACCGGCAGGGCGCCCTCGGGGCCGATGCTCCCAAGCCCCAGCACCCGTGTCCCATCGCTCACAACCGCGACCGTGTTCCACCGCCACGTGTTGTGGAAGCTCGCCTCCGGGTCAGCAGCGTTCTCCTCCGCGGGGCCCGCGACCCCGGGCGTGTACCAAACCGCGTAGTGGCCACGGTGAAACGCCGGAACCTTAGGCAACACCTCTATCTTGCCCTCATAGCGGCGGTGCAGCCGCCGCGAAACCTCGAACCAGTCCACGCCACCCGACACAACCCGGCACGCTCCCACACAAAGCCCACATGAGCCACGTCCTCTGCTCAGCATAAAAACACCGGCCAGCAAGTGGGAGGGGGCTCAGGGCTCGGCTGGAGTCATCACAAACACCTCTCAGCATAATCCCTGGCACATCACAGCCCCAAGAAATCGCGACATGCATGCATCGCCCCATCTTATAGGGGTGGGGCTTTGCGGCGGGACGCGGAAAGACATAGACGCCGCCCCCTTCAAACCAACAAGGCGGCACGGTAGGTGGCTAGACGTTGTCCGGCTTAGCTGAGAAGCGTGGAAGCCCTGAAGGGTTCCTTGGGGAGGCCTACCGGTGGGCGCGGTTCCGCGAAGAAGCGGTCTCGGCTGGCGGCGTGGGCTCGGCGGGCAGCCTCCGCGGGGCTATCCTGGCGGCGTTGGAGCAGGAGGCCCGGCCCGGGCTAATCCTTGAGTTCAAGCGGTGCCGTCCTGGGAGGTTCGTCGCGTACCATACACCTTGGGGCTTTGTTGAGGCGCTTGGGGGCGTGGGGGACGCCTGGTCGGTGCTGGTGGAGCCTTTCTGGTTCTGTGGCAGCCTGGAGCTCCTCCCGTGGTTCGCCTCCACGGGCAAGCCTGTGCTGGCGAAGGACTTCGTCGCTGGGCCTGGGATGCTGCGTGCCTACCGCTCCCTCGGGGCCTCCGCGGTGCTGCTTATTCTCGACATGCTGGGGTGGAGGAGGCTTGGGGAGCTCTACGAGGAGGCCCGGGGGCTCGGCCTCGAGGTGTTGATAGAGACCTCCTCGGCGGGAGACGCTGTGGATGCTATGGCTAGCTTCCCTGAGGCCCTGGTGGGGATAAATGCGAGGAACCTGCGGAGCCTCGAGCTAAGCTTCGAGAGGCTCCTGGGGGAGATAGAGAAGGCTGTGACCAGTAAGCCCTCGGGTGCTTTGCTCGTCGCGGAGAGCGGGATAGACAGTGTCGAGAAGGCTGTGGCCGCGGCCAGGGCGGGGGCGGACGCGTTGCTGATAGGGACGTGGGCCTCCACGAGGCCCCGAGAAGTGGCGGCGCTGCCGGAGAGGCTCCGCGGCGTAAAGGGGGGAGAGGGCTAGGCTAGCCTGAGCACCGGCGCCTCCCCGAACCGTGGGAGCTTGACGGTCTCGCCGGGCGCGGCGTCCACGGCTATTATCCTGGCTGCGAGGGGCTTCTCCTTCAGCCTCGCCGCTACGGCGAGGTCGGCTATGAGCCTCTTGGCTTCCTCGCTGTTCCACTCAGATAGGCTGACGGGGGCCATGTCTACGCCTGCGACGCAGGCGGTGGAGAGGTGGAGGAGCCTCTGGACGGTGAGGCAGCCCTCCCGGCCACGCTCCTTGAGCACGTTGTCCTCCGCGACGGCCAGCATGATCTGGTTGTAGCCGGTGCACTCTACGTCGAGGCATGTGTCGCCTATCAGCTCCTCTATTTCGGCTACGGCAGCGGCAGCTCCCAGGCCGCATATAGATGAGCCGGACACCTCCTCTACTATCCTGGCCACGCTATCGTCCATCCAGGGTGAGAGCGAGAGATCCAGGCCCCGGTACTCAAGGCCGAGCTCCTCCGCGATACCGGTAAGCGCCTCCTCCAGCTCTGCGGCGACGTCGGAGAGGTCATCGAAGGCGGCGTAGAGGTTGCGGCCCTCCAGCAGCCTGGGGTAGAGGAGGGCCGCGGTGAGCCCCGTCGTGGCGCCACGGCTGCTCCCCGCCGGCAGGTAGGGCGTCTCCAGAGGCCCCGGCACGGTGAGCGCGAACCGGGTGGCGATACCCGGCCCCGCCCTGGAGACTGTGTAGAGCAGCTCCGCGGCGGCGTCGGTGGCGACGGGGGTGTAGGCGCTCGCATACACGTTGTCCCCCAGCCCGAGCACCGAGACCACGTCCCCGGCCTCAACCGCCCCGGCGTCCACGTGGAGCAGCGAGTAGAGCACGCCTCTCTCGAGCCCGCCAAGCGCCTCAACCGCCTCCCGGATGATCCTCGAGGCTTGCCTCCCGTCCAGAGGCGCCGGCGGCAGAGTCACACGCAGAGTCCAAGGCTTCACGTCGAGCCTCTCCTCAAGCAGCCTCGCCGCAGTCCGGACTTTCGTTGCCGCGGTCCGCAGGGTCTCAGCCACCGAGCCCGGGCTTCCCCAGTCCTCCACGACGGCGTGGACGGTCAACGCCCTCACGGTGACTAGGTCGAGCCTTGTAGCCACAGCTACCAGCCCGGAGGGGGCTAAGCCGTGGACCCAGCTATATCATCCCCTCCACGCAGCAGCGTAGACCCTGGTGGGATGGTCTGCCCACGGCGCCGGGCCCCGGCGGGGGCTGTGAGTTTGAGACGCTGCTGCTAGCCAACGAGGCGAAGCTCTGCTTCGTCGGCCGTAGGGCGGAGAGGCAGAACCTGGAGAGATTCATAACACGAGAGGCCCAGCTACCCACAGTCATCTACGGACCTCAGGGGGTCGAGTAAGACAACGCTCCTCTAGTACATGGTCAAGAAGATCGCTGGCTACAGCGGCTGGGTCTCGGTCTTCGTTGACGCGGTCCGCGACACGGCACCCAACAGTCTAGGCAGCATACTGCTCGCGGGCAAGAATCGCTACGCGTCCGTCCTGGCCGAGGTGGCGCGTGAGGTGCTGCAGGGATACCTGGGCAGCTTCAACCCGATAACAGGTAGCCTGGGCACACTAGTAGCCAAGCTCATAGGCGACATAGCATCAGCGCTCATAAAGAAGATAGGCCTTTGGAACGTCTTCATAGCAGTGGACGACGTCAAGATATTCCACGAGAAGGCGGTAGGTGATGCGTACCTAGCCAGCCTCTACCGGACAATGCGCGTGCTACGTGACGAGGGCGCAGAGAGGGTAGTAATCCTTATCGCTACATCTGATGGGGAGTCGAGGAAAGTGCTCGGTAGGGCATCGGTCTCGGCGCAGAGGCTCCTCTGGAACATGGACCAGGATAGCTTCCAGGAACTCGTCAACGAGCTAGGCAGGCTCAACAAGTTCCAGAACTGGAAGAGGAGTATAATCAAGAGCAGCCACGAAGAGGTTAGGAGGAGGTGCGGCAACGACGTCGGCTGCATCCTCTGGAGCTACAGCGGCGGCAACCCACGCTCGCTCGAGAGCCTAGCAAACGAGAACTGGAACCCGAGGACATGGGTCAAGAGGCTCGCAGCTATGAGGATAAGGCCACTCCTCGATACGGGAATAGTGAGCCCCCGCAGCCTCATAGACGACCCCGACAGTGACGACCACCTAGCGGACATAATGACACAGCACAACCTCATGTCCCCAGTAACCAGGGATAACGCACTCGGCATCCCACCAATGAAGGACTACGAACTGGGGATAGGAGAGCGCTGGGCATGGCAGTACCCGGCGTTACGGCTAGCAGCCATGGAGGCACTCGGGGACAGAAGGCAGGGCGGCCCACGGCTAGGCAGCTGAGGAGTAGGAGAAAAAGGCGCGACGACAAGCTGTGCCTGCATGCTGTGGCGTTAACGTGCTGCGTGGTTACCGTGTGCCCCGCCGTGGTGGACTGGCTGTGGTATGAACTCGACGCCCGGCCTGTTCCCAGGCGCCTGCGGGTAGAGCTCCATAAGCTCGTAGACCTCCTGGGGGACCTCTGTTGTGACAGGTAGGCCTAGCTTCTTCGCCTTCTCGACCGTTATGGGGTAGTCGTGTGTCCAGCGGCCCTCGGTGAGTATCCTCGCTAGCTCTTCCGCCTTCTGGCGCCCCATCTTGTCTTCAAGCAGTTCGACTATGGTCTCCTGCATCTCCTTTATCGCTTTCTCGGCGACGTCGGCAACTATCAGCGTCGTGTCTGACGCCTTATCGCCCTTCATCTTGGCGACCTTGACTATGCTGGGGGCTGGCAGCACAGGCCCCTGCGGCCCTATAGAGAGCTGGGGATCCAGGGGGCCTAGCACGGCGTTCGGGTCCATCCTTATCTCGTCGGCGGCCAGCGCTATCAGCGTGCCGCCACTCATAGCGTAGTGTGGCACTATGACTACCTTCTTTGCTGGGTGCCTCTTCAGCGCTCTAGCTATCTGGCTAGCCGCGAGCACGAGGCCGCCGGGCGTGTGGAGGATGAGCGCTATCGGCTTATCTCTGGGAGTGGTCCTTATCGCTCGGAGGACAGCCTCGGAGTCATCAATAGTTATGAATCTCTGTATCGGTATGCCGAAGAAGCTTATCCTCTCCTCGCGGTGAATCATCGTTATGACTCGCCAGCCATACTTCCTCTCCATCTCTCGTATTAGTGCGAGCCTCGCAGCCTGCAGCCTGCGCATGCTAAGCACGGGCTCCAGCATCGCCGCCAGGAAGAGGAACCAGAACAGCAGCCACACTATGTCGGCGAAGCTCGGGTAGTAGGCGGGCACGCCACCCGTATCCGTCAAGGCTCTCACTGTGTAGGATAGGGGCTACAAGTGCTGCAATAGTAAAAATAGGTATGGTCCATTAGGCATTATCGTGTAGAAGAGTCTGGGGCCCTAGCCAAGGGTCTCTATCTTCTCGTAGAACCACGCCATTGTGCTGCACTGTTTCGGCTCCTGGCCGGTGAAGCAGTTGGGTTCGCAGCTCGTGCGGCAGCCCCATAGCTCGTTCCTGCCCCACCTCGTGCCCTCGGGCACTATTACCTCGACGTCGCCGGCCTTCTTCCCAGTCGCTGGGTCTATCGGGTAGCCGCGTATTGGGCCAGTGTAGGGCTCGAATATGAGCTCCTTCATGTCCTCGTAGAGCCTCTTTATCTCTTCGAGCGCCTTGGCGGGTATCTTCTTGGTGTTCAGCGGTGCCAGATATGCGGCGCCCTCCGGCTTGCCGGCGGTGCTGAGCTCGACGGGCCTCCTCCATCTTATCGGTGTGAAGTCGCCTATCCTGGCCCATATGTCCTCCTTGCCCGCCTGGCCGGTCGCGAGCTTCTCGAGGAGGTAGACGTATATCGGGCCCCAGTCGGCGACCTGGCCTGTGAGGTGGTACTCTGCTATCTTCTTCGCTATCGGGCTGTTGGCGCCCTTGCCGTGGAGGAAGTATTCGAGCATGTTGCTGTAGTGGCTGAAGCTGTAGACGCCGTGGGCGGCGGCTGTCTCCAGGATAGCGGTGCTGTCCTCTGTGTAGGCTATCGCGTCAACCTTGTACTGGTTGATGAGTGTCTCCGCGTACTGGCGTGCCTTGTCGGGGGCGTACCAGGCGTGGAGGGGCGGGGAGACGTAGACGGTGAGCTTCTCGCCGCCGCCACACTTGCCCATCAGCTTGGCGCCGTGTACAGCGCCCAGCGCGAAGGCGTTTATGTGGCGGACGACCTCGGGTATGAGGAAGGCAGGCACGTAGCCCACGTTGCAGGTCTCTGTGACCGCGCCGGCCGCGATTCCGTTGAGGTAGTAGAGCTGGTAGAACTCGGTGAAGTAGGTCGCCACGTTGGGTAGGTCGCGGAAGGCTTCCCAGGGGCCGCTGCAGTGGTAGAACATTACGTCCGGGTACTCCTGGGCGAGCCGCTTAACCGCATCCATGAAGCCATAGCTGGTCGCGAACACGGCGTCATACTTCTTCGACTCCAGGGCCTGCTTTATCGCCTGGTATGCCCGGTCCTCCGGCACGCTCTCAAGGTAGTCGGTCTCCAGGATGCCCCTCAGCTTCTCTTCTGCAAACCGCCTACCTGCGTCGTGTGCGTGGGTCCAGCCGTAGTCTCCGATAGGGCCGATGTAGACCCAAAGCGCGCGCACCCTCTTGACGCCGCCTCCGGCGGCCGCCCCACCCTGCTGCATAGTCTTAGTGGCTGTGGTGCCACCCGCTGTCTCCGTAGCTGTTGGGGAGGCGGCGGGGGTGGGGGAGGCCCCTGGACCCCGGGTGGCGACATAGCCTAGGCCGAGGGCGGCTGCGGCTGCAGCCCCTACGCCGAGGAGGCGGAGGAAGTCCCTCCTGCTGACCATGGCTCCTTCTCCATGTCCCGGCGGGGCCGGGGCGGCGGCGAGGTTATAACCGGGGTCTTCAACGCCCGGTTTCAGTGTTGTTAACGTGCTTGTTTAAACGTGGACGCCCTTGTGGCGAGTTAATGGACCCGTGTAGACCACGGGTGTCCCACTGCGGGGGAGATGCCGCGGCCTTGGAGCATGGAAGGAGGCTGGCTGAGGCCAGGCTCGCGCTCTCGACAGTGAAGGCACTCAGGCTAGCGAAGAGGCTCTATAGCTACCGGGAGCTGAGCCGCGCAACCGGCGTACCGGCGCCAATGCTGAGCCGGTACGTGACCGGGAGGAGCCTGCCCAGCCCCGAGACGGCCGCAAGGATACTCGAGGCCCTTGAGAGGCTCGCCGACCCCCGCCGCGCCCTCGCCGAGAGGATGGCTGAGACAGGCGGGGTCATCGACACGAGCGTTGTCCTAACCGAGCCCCTCTACCTGCTCCTCGCCACACTGGTCTTCGTCAAGCGGTTCCAGGGGCTAGGCGCGACCAGGATACTCGTCCCGGAGGCAAGCGGTATCCCGCTCGCCGCGAGCCTCTCGCTGGAGCTAGAGCTCCCCTTCACTGTGGCCAGGCGTGCCCAGCCCGGGCTACAGGGCTGGCTATGCTCCCACGAGGCGCCAATCTTCTGTGTCCCGCGGGGCGTACTGGGGCGCAGCGACCGCATCATAATAGTGGACGATATAGTCGAGACGGGGCGTACCCTCCGAGCGCTGAGGAGGCTCGCCGAGGGGGCAGGGGCCAGAATAGTCGCGGTAGCCGCTCTCGTGGTTGTCGGCGAGGAGTGGGCTACTGTGAGCGGCATCCCGCACGTGGACGCATTGATAAGCCTCACGAAGCCTGCATCAAGGGTCCCAGGCTTCTAGCTCGGCGTCGCTACAGCCCAGTACCCGGGCGCCTCTCCGGACCGCCTCCCTTAGGCTCCTTGGGAGCCTCGCACCAACTACGGCCGCAACCGGCTTTCCGTCCTTAACGATGCGTAGCTCGACGCCAGGCTCGGGCACCACGATTATCATGCGGCGTGGGGCTTCAGGAGAAAGGAGCGCCCCGAGACCGAGGCCGGCCAGGACAGCCGTCCCCGGCCGCTCCACGATAACCACGTTGACCTCCTCGTCTCCGCAGCGCAGCCGGGCCCGGACAAAGCCCGGCCCCTCCTCCTCGACCAGGCCAGGCAGAGAGGCTGCGCCATCCTGCCTGGCGGCCCTCAGCGCCTCGCCAATGAGGCCGGCCTCGTGGAGTATGCTGAGAACCCGGTAGAGGAAGACACCCCGCGGCGTAAGCCGGTATATCGTGTAGTTGCCGCTCCTCTCGACCTCCACGGCGCCTATGCGCACAAGATAGTCGTCCACGTAGGAGGCGAACGACCTCGTGTTGAGGTTAACGAGCTGCATCAGCCGCGTCTTCTTCAACGGCCCCATCCGGTGGAGGGTTGAGAGGATACTATAGACGACCTCGAGCCTCGACCGTCGCTGCGGGCTCATAGCGCCCTCGCGGCTCACGGCTACGCCGAACCCCGGCGCCTGAGTAAGTAGCGACACAGGAACCCACCCCGAGGCCCCTCTCCGCCTACTATCCCGGCGCAAGCACGCCAGGACGGGAACCCGATGCATCAAGAACATGGCCGACGCTATATAGCGGCTTAGCGCCATAGTGAGAGACGCCTACCGCTCATAAGAGTCCAGCCCAAGGTTACGTACTAGAACTACAGACCAGTGCTCCGGAGAGGCTGTTCCCCGAGAGGAGAACACAAGCAGCATCGAATAGTGAAGCTATGCTGGCGCCATCACCGTGGGGCTCCCATGCGGCTAGGCCCCAGCCGCCTCCAGGCATACAAGCTACGCCCCCAGACGTGTCTTATAAGGAGGGCTCTTCTTCGCTCCATGGCTAGGGCGGCGGGGGCGAAAGGGTTTAGCATGGCGCCGAGGGGTACTATCCCTCCTTCACGCGCTGGGGCTGCCCGGGTTTGCTGCTTGAACGTGCCCTCCAGCTCCTCGAGGAGCTCCCATGCATAGGGGACGCGCACGTCCACCTAGTTGAGGGGCAGAGCCTGCAGGGGCTAGCCTACGAGCTCGCCGAGTACCGCGTCGGCCTAGCCCAGGTCATGGAGATACGGGCTCCGGTCCGGCGCGTGGCCAGCCTGCCGCGCGGCCTCCTTGAGAGGGCCTGGGAGGCATCAAAGTCTATCCTCGAGAAGCTAGCCCCCTGGCTCCTCGAGCACTATGGCGACCCCGGCAGGCTCCATGCGGAGACAATAATCTTCCTGTCGAGGTTCAGCGGGACCCCACGCCGGGGACACCGCGGTCCAGGCGCACGGCTCCTCGTCTACGCTGATCCCGTCCCCTCAGCCGGGCCCGAGAGGGTCCCGGAGGAGGCCGAGGCGGCGCGCGGCGAGGGCGCGGCCGGCTTCAAGCTGATAACGACGCTCCACATGGTCTGGCCTGACTCGGATAGTGTCGGCGCCGTGTTCGAGGCGGCCTCGTCGCTGGGGCTGCCAGTGCTGGCCCACGCTGGCTGCGACCCAGGGATATGGGAGCTGCCAGCCTTCTGCGCCTATGGCAACCCGGCGAGGCTCGAGCGGTGGATAAGGGAGAACCGCGACACGCCCATCATAATCGCTCATCTCGGCGGCTACAGCGCGGCGGCGCCCGGCGTCTTTACCGAGGAAGCCATAGGCCTCGCCAGGAGGTACCCGAATGTCTACCTTGACACCAGCGCTGTACCCCTAGAAGTCCTCGAGGTGGCGGTGAAGGATGTGCCGGTTGAGAAGCTCCTCCACGGCAGCGACTACCCCGTTGTGGAGGGCGACGACCCTGGCCGGAGCGCGGCAAGGCTGGCAGCGGCACTCCTCGCCGCGGGGAGGAGCTCCCGCGGCGTCCTGGAGAGGGTCTTTTACCTAAACCTCGAGGAGATCGCGGGCGAGGAGTGTCGCCCAGTCTCCCCCATGTAGTCTTCCCGGATAGTGGGTGGCCGGTGTCTTGCATAGCGGCGGCTATGAGGCGCTGGTGGGTTTCCTCGAGGAGCTGGTCCGCGTCGCCACCACGAGGCTCCCGCTCGACGTGTACCGTGGCCTCGAGGCCGCGCTGGAGGCCGAGACGGAGCCTCTGGCGAGGGCGCAGCTGGAGGCCATGCTCCGGAATGCGAGGCTCGCTGCGGAGCGCGGCGCCCCGATATGCCAGGACACGGGGACACCATTCTTCTACATGAGGGTTGGCGCTGATTATCCTCTCCGGGACAGGCTGCGGGAGGCGGCGCGGGAGGCGGTCAGGAGGGCTACGGCTAGTGTCCCCCTAAGGCCCAACGCTGTTGACCCCCTAGGTGGGGGCAACACGGGGGACAATACGGGCCGTCACATACCCTGGCTGGAGGTAGAGGTAGTCGAGGGCGACGCCCTCGAGGCGACATATGTGCCGAAGGGTGGCGGCAGCGAGGCCCCCACGAGGCTAGTCATGGCTCTACCTCTGGAGGCCGAGAAGAGACTGTATGAGGCCGTGATAAACGCCGTGGCAGAGGCCGGGCCAAAGCCGTGCCCGCCCTTCGTCGTCGGCGTGGGGATAGGCCCCACCGGCGACGTGGCGCTCAACCTGGCGAAGAAGGCCGCCCTGCTCCGCCCCATCGGCCAGCGCCACTCGGACCCCCGTGTTGCGGAGCTGGAGGAGAAGCTTCTTCAGGCTGTGAACGAGCTGGGCCTGGGCCCCCAGGGCTTCGGGGGCCGCACCACGGCGCTGGACGTCCACGTGGACTACGCCCACCGCCACCCGGCGACCTACGCGGTGGGCGTGGTGTTCTCCTGCTGGGCTCTCCGCCGTGCAACGGGCGTCATAGGCCCTGACGGGTCCTGGAGGCTGACCAGTAGACACATCTAGGCCTCCGCGGCCAGCTTCTTCAGCGCCTCCCTAGCCTCGGCGAGCAGCTGGTCCAGGGGCTTTAGCCTGGGCGGCCATTCGCCATACTTCTCCTTGATTAGGAGCGGTACAGCCTCTGGGGCTATCACGCCCCTTTCTGTGGCCAGCGCGTCTATGAGGTGGGGCGGGATGTGCTCGAACAGAGGCGCGTAGCCCCGGACGCCCTTCTCCCGCAGCTCCTCGGGCACTATCTCGTCGCCGAGTGCCGGGGTCTCTATCGTTGCGCCGTAGACTGTCTCCGGGTAGAGCTTGTAGGTGCCGGCCACGACTATGACCCTGACCCTAGCCTCGTTCGCTGCGAGGGCAACCAGGCCGGCCCCTGTCCTTGCCACAACGCTGCCGTCGGCCATCACCGCGTCGGCGCCTAGGACAACCCGGGTAGCGTCCTTCATGACGAACCTTGCTGCCGAGTCCACGATGAGGGTGACGGGTATCCCGACCTGCGCAAGCGTCTTGGCGGTCTCGAGGCCGTCCAGCAGGGGCCTCGTCTCGGCGACGATGACCTCAACCTTCTTCCCCATGGCCGCAGCTTTCTCCAGGGCGCGGACCACGCTCCTGCTGTAGCTCTGCGTGACCACGACATCTCCGTCCTCTAGGCGTCTGGCCGCTATCTCCGCGGCCTCCTCAGTCTCCTCTATGACGCGGCGCAGCACCTCCCCAACAATACCCCTAATGACGTCCTTTAGTTCCTCGAGGCTGCTGTAGCCGCCCTCAGCTATCCTCGACAGTATCTCCCTCGCAGTGTTCGCAAGAGGAGCCGAGAAGGGACGCGCCGCGACCGAAGCCGCCAGGTAGTCAACAGCCTCTAGGACCTGGATGGGCTTCTCTGCCTCTTCGACAAGCGACGCGAAGCGACGTAAAGCCTCCTCAGCGGCCTCAGTGGCGCCGACACCATAGAGGCGTTCTCTACTATCCTGCTGCACGGGGACAAGCCACCCAGGTTAGAATAATGACGGCCACAAGGGGGCGTTATAAGCCGCCGGTACATCTACGCCAAGACTCTGGGTGCTGCGCTCAATGACTGCGCCTATAGGAGTGGTGGGCTTCCTTACAGACTTCGGCAGCCGTGACCCCTATGTCGGGATAATAAGGGGGCTGGTAGAGAAGCTCACGCGGGGCAAGGTAAAACTCGTAGACATAAGCCATGATGTGGAGCCTTTCAGCGTACTAGCGGGCGCCTATGTGCTCTACACAAGCTATCGATGGTTTCCCCGCGGCACAGTCTTCCTAGTAGTCGTAGACCCCGGCGTAGGTACGGAGAGGAAACCAGTGGCTATAAAGACCAAGAACTACTACTTCGTAGGGCCCGATAATGGAGTCCTCTATCCTGCGGCCAGCGAGGACGACATAATAGATATACGCGTACTAGATAACCCTGCATTCCATGTAAAACCCGTATCAATGAGCTTCCACGGACGCGATATCTTCGCACCTGCAGCTGCACACCTAGCGCTCGGTGTACCCTTCGAGTCCCTCGGCAGCCGGTACCCCAGCGAAAAGCTGGCACGGCTCACACTACGCCAGCCATGCGGATGTGTCGAGGACGGCGTCGAAGCCCAGGTAGTCTATGTGGACCGTTTCGGCAACGTAGCTCTAGGTCTCGAAACCAGTTGCTACAAGAGCCTCTGCCGCCGTGGCGCCGTCAGAGTAGAGGCCGGAAAAAGGAAAACCATTGCACGGTGTCTGCCCGTATTCAGCCACGCTGAGCGAGGCGAACTAGTCTTCTACATAAACAGTCTCGGGTTCCCTGAGCTAGCGGTAAACCTCGGCAACGCCGCCACAGAGCTGGGCACAAACGTGGGCGACAAGATAGTGCTCAAGCCAGCGCAAGGGCGCTGACTAGGCACGCTATTCTTTCCTCTTGCCCAGCTTGAGCCACCGGTCGAGCCCGCCCTCTGTTTTCTCGGTCGCCTTCTCACCGGTCTCCCCGGAGCTACGGAACCGCTTGAGCACCCTATCCACGAAACGGTCCCTCACGGGCTCATAGACCTCCTTGTAGAACCTCCTAGGGTCGCGGAGCACGCTAGGAGGAAAACGCCGGAGATACTCGAGAGCAGCCTCCCACGCCTCCTTGAAGCTTATCCCAGCCTCCTCGAACCTCCTCGCAACATAACGATCGAAGTCCTCTGGGCGCTGCTCCACCCCGCCTATAACGAACCAGCCACGGGGCGACACCATGGCCTTCTCGCCGCCCACCTCGACCCACCTAGCCTCCTCCTCCCGCACCCTGGCCCCGCTGCTGTACCTGGCCGCCCTCCTCTCTATGGCCGCCACGGGGCGCCGCGAGGGCCCATAGTATTTGGCCCACGCGTAGAATATCGCCCTGTTGAGCCCCCAGCTCTTCGCCCTCTCCATGTCGCCCGTGAGCAGGTAGTACCTCGCGGCCTGAAGCAAAGCCATAACCTGGAAACGGCCCGGCTCCCGGGGCGTCCCCGCTGCCTGGGCCCGGCCCACGGCCCTGGCCTCGCCGGCGACGGGAAGGGCCAGCCTGGTAGCCCTGGCCTCCATCAACGCCCTCTTCTTGACGCGGCCTATCCTCTCCAGAGCCTCCCTCGCCAGCTCGTCCGCCTCGCCGCGACGGAACCTCCTCCAGGCCCCTGGGTCGTGGACCGGGTTCTCGGGGCTGCTCCAGTCCAGGCTGAACTCTCCGAGCCTCTCCGGCTTGAGCGCTACAGCCACGCGGTCGAGGCGGCGGTGTAGGCTGAGCGGTGCGGTGAAGACCCTCTTCGGCGCCACTAGGTTCTCAACCTTCACGAGGCCGCCGCAGCCCTCTATGACGCGGAGCAGCTCGGCCTCGCTCGCTTCGAGCATGTACTCTGCGACCGCGAACGCAACGTCCAGCGGATGAGCCTCTTCCAGCACCTTCTCGAAGGCCGCCTCGTGGACCCGAACGTGCATACCGGCGCCGCTCCAAAGCAGGTAGACGCTCTCCCTGACCCCCTTCCCCTCGAGCCACTCGACAAGGACACGGGCAGCCTCAACAACACAGCCCCACGCGTCCCCAAGCCGAGACTCATCCACGATATCGATGTCTACGAACACAGTGACCCTCTCAATGTTCCCCTCATAGCCCTCCTCTACGTCCCTCCTCTCCCTAAGCTTACGAAACACCTCTATGGTGCCATACCAGCTCCGGGCCCCAAAACCCCGGTACTCCCGGACAAGCTCCACCACGTCACGCCAGGAGCTCACGACCAGCGGCCGTCCATGGCGCCAACGCAGCCACCACTTCTCACGGCCCTCTAGCGCAGCCCATCGGCCACGAAGAAACTCGGCCACCTCCTCAGCCACACTTCTCCGAGAATAGTACTCCACAGGGTCAACAGCCAAACAACACCCCTCCAGATAGCAGGGCAGCGCCCCGAGGACCTACGTAAACCCGCGGAAGCCCTCCAGGGGCAACCCTCGGGAAGCACAGAATAGAACAAAAACTGTGTATGCCTAAAACTTTGCTCGAACGTGCAATACCTCAACACTCTGGTGGAGGAAAAGCTGGCCAGGCCGCAGCTCTGGAGCTGGCCCCTAGGATGGAGGAAGCCTCTACGCAGCCAGCCAGGAGGACCTCCTACACGAAGCACCGTGGAGGCAGAGAGGTGGCCGGGCCATGCCCGCCGAGACGCAGGAGGGGAAGACAGAGACACGGTCCAGGAACATCCTCGAGATAGTGGACCGGGTGCTGGCGAGGCTCGAAGAAGCAGCGGTGAGGCTCAGCAGGGAAGCCCAGGAGGCAGTAAAGGGAGAGCGGCTCGGCAGAGACGTTGCAGCCTTCTACCACAGCCTCGTCGACAGCGGAGTCCCCGAGGACCTAGCCAGGGAGCTGACCCATCTCTACCTGGAGAAGAGGCTGGAGAAGACCCCGACAGTAGCCGACGTGGCGCAGGCAGTGCTAGGCAAGAGTGGGCAGAGCATACACGTCCTCCAGCTGCCCGCCGGGAGCCTAGAGAGGCTACAGGAGGCCCTAAGCAAGGTAAGAGAGGCCACGGAGCAGGATAATGGGTAAAGTCCAGCCCACGCTCCGCATCTTTTTCCTAAGCCCGTTGCCGCCTCGCTCTCTCCTCGAGAGCTGCCCGCAGCAAGCCGCCGCCGGGAGGTCTCTCAGGGAGGGCCACGCCTTGGCCGGTAAGAGCGTCGAGGAGAGGCTCAAAGAGATAGAGGCGCTGCTCCGGGAGCTCCTAGCCAGGATAGAGCTCCTTGAGAGAATACTCGGTGTCGTCGACGAGGCCACGTTGAGGGCGGTCAGGATAGCCCTTGAGGCCGGGCTCCCCGTGTCGGAGGCTGTCGAGGCGAGCCTCCGCGTCCTCGAGGCCGCGAAGAGGCTAGGCGAGCCCCCTGACCCGATAACGCTGGCTTTACTGGAGGCTATGTCGGACTGTAGGCTCCACAGCGTCTCCGACCTAGCCAGGAGGGTGCGGAGGATCCGCGGCACCGCATCGAGAACCACGATAAGGGAGAGGCTCCGCAGGCTCCACGAGAGAGGCCTTGTTGAGAGAAAGGGGCCCGAGGCGGCTCCACGGTACAAGCTAGCCCTCTGCTAGCGTCAGCTCCTGGGAGGCTCCCCGCCTGTGGGGCAGGCTCCGCCCGGCGGGCAGGGATGCGGCGCCGCACCCGCCTTGTAGACCTCGACGTCGTACAATGTGGTGCCCAGCTCGTACCAGTGGCCGTCAAAGTAGTACTTCTGCGGATCACGCAACACGTAGATATCGTATATGGTGTCGTTCTCGCTGCTCTTCCCTGTTATGGAGACTGAGGTCAGGGAGGCGCTGCTACTGGCGTATGTGTAGCCGAGGGAGGCGCCAAGTATCGGCGTGTATATCGGTGTTGGGCCCTCGGCTGCACCCACGAGTAGGGGCACGACTGGCACAGTAACGCTCAGCACCGATGCGGTCTCGAACCTGCTGGACGTGGCAAGGTCGGTTATCCTTATGTATCCACTGGCTGTCTCCAAATGCGCTAAGGCCCATCTGGCTTTGAGAGCCCTATAGGCCCCCTCTGTGATGCCAACACCGTCGTGGGGATCATTGTCAACCTCGTACCAGTAGATAATGCGGTTCCCCGTGAGATGGGGCCGGTGGAGCGTCAAGTTAGCGTAGACGCCCTCGCTGCCCAGCGGCACGCATACCGGCACCAGCTGGCCGTTGTAGGGGTAGTCTATCGCCAGACAGTACTCCGCATATGCTACGTCGCCGACATAGCCTACGGATGCTAGCACCTCGCCGTTACGGGGCGCTAGGCCAGCCTCGACGGTTGCTGTGCTGCCCGAGACGCCTCGGCCTTCAACGAGTGGACTCCCCTGGCCAGTATAGTAGACTTCGAGCCCAAGGTTGAGATAAAGATGATCCACGTCGCTCTCGAGCTCGAAGACGGGACCGGCAACTCCAGGGGAATCGACGACTGAAACCCCGCCGACTTGCA
>Ga0256838_1000760_pt1 | contig 17471 bp, 13 predicted proteins | sample 4571419metaG_FD_185978 | JGI IMG/M metagenome (GOLD analysis project Ga0256838, IMG submission 185978) | Hydrothermal vent microbial communities from Guaymas Basin, Mexico - 4571-419 | ecosystem: Environmental > Aquatic > Marine > Hydrothermal vents | place: Mexico: Guaymas Basin | collected...
TCATATTTATTGTTTGAATAAACTTTCAAAAAGTTTTATAATTTTGGAGTTTGAAAAATAAAAAAACGGTGCGAAATGTCGATTCTATTGTTACTGAATTTTCTGATTCCAATTTTCTTCTATATTCCTCTACATTTAAAATCCCCATTGTGTAAATCCTTTATTATTTTAACAACTTATTTCAGAATTTACACAGTTTTCTTAACGGGACCTACTAAAGAGAAATTTTTTCTAAAAAGGATTTAATCTCTTTTTTTCTTTTATTCTCTTCTTCAATACTCTCTAAACTTTTTAACTCATTTGCTTTTAATTCAAATACAAGCTTGCTTAAAAACTCCTCCATTTTCTTATAATTTTCATCTTCTATTTTAAATGCATCTATTATAGTTTTTATTTGCATATCAAAATTAGTAAAAAATACAAGTTCTAAATTACAAGCAGGAATCACTGCTTTTTTAAGCACTTCCTTTAAGAAATTGATATCTTTGTTAATCTCTTCTAAAAGATCTTCTTCAGTTTTACTTCTATCAAATTTTCCTACTAACTTATCTAAATTTAAAACAAACTCTGCGATATCAAAGATTTTTTTAGTTGGTGAATGTATTTTAGTAAAATTTTTTGCCACTCCTAATGCATCTATTATTTTTCCATTATACTCTTTTTGAGATAAAAGAATATCTACAAATTCTTCCACATTTCCAAAATAATGACCTAAATATCTAAATTCCTCAGCAGTTTCTTTAAATTTTTCTAATCTTTGATTTGACCCAACTGAATATAAAATTAATATATCAAATATATTTCTAGAAAATCTCTCAATTAATGCTTCAAATCTATTAAAATGATGCTTTTTATCTTTTAATATTTCATTTAAAAATGTTTTAATTTCTTTATCATCATTTATACCTACTGCTTGAGCAATTATTTTATTTATTTCATTTTCATACTCTTTTGCTTTTTCATCAGTCATATCTTTTACAATTCTTTTTAATTCTTTTAAAAATTTAATATAAAGCTTATCTCTTGCTCTTTCGTTTACCTTTTCCACTGGATACTCAAGAGAAACAGTATTATCTACTCTTATATAAACATCTTTTAAAAAGTTTTTATCAATTTCTTTAAAAACATTTTCATTATTTAATCTTTGTTCAAATTCTCGTGAAAAATATTTTTCTTCATTTACTTGTTTTTTGATTTTATTATTTAACTTGTCAAGTTCTTTTTTTATTTTTGTTTCTATTTCTTTTATAGTTTGGAGTATTATTTTTGTTCTTTGCTGAGTTAGCTCTTCAAAAGAATCTTTTATTAGAAGTTTTGATTTAACTTCATTGATTATATTTTGCAATATATCTTTATTTTTTTCAATTCTATTTTTTAAAATATAAAATCTTTCGTTTTCATAATAATTTACTATTTCATTATAGATTTTCTCTATTCCATCATCAAAATTGTTAAGAACTTTTCCTTCTTCTAATCTCTTTTTTATTAAAAATTGCTTTGCTGAACCAGTAACTACTCTGTTTTCTTTAGCAATTTTATATTTTTTTACATCGTTTAATAAAATTTCTTTATTATGTTCAAAATCCTCAGCAAGATCTAATTGATTTCCAAAAATAAACAATTTATCTTTTAAAGCTATTCCATCTTCATCTGAATTTTTAAGTAAAATATTAAGCTCAGGTCCTCTTAATGAAGGGTTCCTTCCAGCATTTGTTACTAAAATAATTGCATCAGCATGTTTTAATCTCTCTAATGTTTGTCTTTCATGAATTCTTGTAGGTGAGTCAAATCCTGGCACATCATAAATTATTGCATTTGGCATTTTAGATAGTTTAGAAGATTTTATTTCTATCTTTTTTACACTTCTTGGCTTTCCTGTTTTTGTTTGTTTGCCAACTTTCTCTCCTCTTATAAATTCTTGAAAGTCATTTCCAAGTAATTCATCTCCTTTAAAAACTTTTGGAGGTTGATTAAGATATTGTTTTATAGTATTTTTATTTTCAATAATATCAATAATTTCTTCATTTGTTTTTCCTAAATGCATTTTATAAAGTTCTGGATTTTTCTTTTCTAAAGACTCAAAATATCTCTCAAAAGTTTCTTTATTTAAAGTATCAAAACTAACCTTATCTACATTCGGATATTGAATATCTAAAAGCATTGAATAAAAAATTTTATTAAATTCATCTTCACTAAAAAATTCAACTATAGCTTCATCATCTCCATATACTAATCTTGTAGCAGTAAATGTGCATCTCTCGGGTGCAGAAGGTAAAATTTTGTTTTCTATCAATGCATTAATAAAAGTAGATTTACCAGCTTTTTCAAGCCCAACAACTGCTACTTCAAACTCTTTATTTTCTAACTTTTTTAGAATTTTTTTATCTTGCTTTTTAATTGTATCAAGTAAATTTCTATCAACTTCAACATCTAATGTTTTAATTTTATCTATTGCTTCTAAATAATTTTTTAATTCTTGAATACTCTTCTCTACTTCTTTATTAAATTTTTCGCTAAACATTTTTTACTCCCTTATTATAATTTTTTCATTTTCAATTTGATTGTTTTTAAACGCTTTATACTTAATCCTGTCTTTTAAATTTTTTAATTGTACAATAGATGGATTATTTAGAGATTCCAATAAGTTTGGATAAAATTCATCACCAACTTCAAGCTGAAGATTTTTATCTTTTTTAAACAATTCTTTTAATATCTCAATAGCTTCTTCATTACTTGGATTTTTGATTTCAAATTTTCTATCAAATCTACCTTCTCTAATTGCAGCTTTATCTAATTTTTTAAAATAATTAGTAGCTGCAATTAAAACAACTTTTGAATTATCTGATTTTATTTTAGTTTTATCTTCTAAATGCTTTAAAAGAGTGCTTCTTATTATTGGATGAATGTTTTCATTAATCAATGCATCAATCTCATCAAAAAACAAAACCACTCCATTATTAGAAAGTCTTGAAAGCTTAAATGCATTTGAAAAAATTGAATCAAGTCTTCTTAATGTTTCATCAAATGAACCTATGAAATTTTCGCTAACTACTTTAATATAATAAAATCCATATTCACCCGCTATTGCCTCTGCAAATGTTGTTTTCCCATTTCCAGGATTTCCATAAAGAATTGTTCCTCTTTTTATTTTTATTCCAAATTGTTTATACATTTTTTTTGTATTTTCATCAGCTAAAATATATTCTGCTTCTTCTTTTAAAGCTTCTTTAACCTCTTTATATCCTACCACATCTTTTAAATTGATCCTTGGTTTGTAAATTTCAACTCCAACATCTCTTTGAAATTCTTCTTTAAATTTTTCTTCAAAAATTTTAAACGCTTTATTAATTTCATTTTTACTTAATTCTTTTTTTAACTCTTTAACAAATAAAGCAATATCCCTTCCTGAAAACCCTTCTGTTCTTTTTACTATTTCATCTTTTAATTCTTCATTCAATTCTTTATTTAATTTAGCTTCAATCATTTTAAGTCTCTCTTTTGCATTTGGCAAATCAATTTTTATTTCTAAATTAAGTCTGCTTCTAATTGCCAAATCAAGAGCATCTATTCTATTAGTAGCTCCAATTACAAAAACTTCATTTTGAGCATTCACTCCATCAATTTCTACTAAAAATTGATTTATCATATCAATTACAAAACTATCGGTTTTATCTCCACTTCTTTTTGTAAAGATTGTATCAACTTCATCTAAAAATAAAATAGTAGGAGCATTCGCTTTTGCCTTTGCAAAAAGCTCTTTTACTTTTTTAGAACTTTCTCCTACAAACTCTCCTTTCAAATCAGCTAAACTTGGTGCCAAAAAATTCATATTAAATTCATTTGCAATAGCTTTTGCTAACATAGTTTTACCAGTCCCAGGAGAACCATAAAGTAAAATACCTTTTAAAGAATCTTCTTTATTTAAAAATTTTTCCACCTCATTTTTAATTTTATTTTTTATATCTTCATTTAAAATAACATCATCAAAACTAATCTTTTCTTCAATTTTTTTAGAAATAGCATCATTAAAAAATTCTTTTTTAATTGTACCTTTTTCTGCCAAAACCATTTTTAGAACCCTAAATGCTTCTCTCAAACTTTTATTACTCCCTTGCAAGGCCAAAACAATTTCATCCAATTCTTTATAATCAAAATCAATTTCTGGATGATTTCTAAATAAATACCTTAAAAATGCATATTCAATTTCTTTTTTTGAAGGATTTCCAATAAAGATATTATCTCCAGTATCAATGTTAAATTCTTTAAGCTTTTCTAAATTATTTAAAGATACAATACTGAAGACATTGCTTTTTTTTAGTTCAAATAGCTTCTTTATAAAAGAAATATCAACATCTTCATAAAATTTAGATTGCCAATCAAAATCTTCAATAAAAAGTGCTATCTTTTTGTCACTTTTTAAAAGTTCATTAAATCTATTATCTAACACACTTCCAACATTTTCTATTTCACTTTTATTAATTTTGATTTCTTTTTTATTCATAAAATTTTCAATATTTTCTAAAGAAATATCTGCTCCAAGTCCTTCTTTTATCTTCTTTCTGTTAAAAAATTTATTAAAATCAATTTCTCCTTCTTTTGTATAAACTTTTATATCATAATCTTTCAACACACAAAAAGTATCAAATCCTTCTTCTCCTAAAAATTGATACTTTAAATTATTTTCTAACTCATCTACACCTGTAACTGGATTAAAGAAAAAATAATCATCAATATTCCCATATAAAAAAACTAAATTTTTACCTTCCTTTATTTTTTTGTGGATTTTTTCTTTAAATCTATGCTCCATTTTACACCTTATCTTTCATCAATTTTTCAAAAACTTTTTTGTGTTCATTTATAAATCTTTTAATTTGTTTTAATTCTTCTTTTTTATTCTCATAAAAAGATAATTTTTTTTCTAATTCTTTTTTGTTATTTACATTTAATTCTCTTTTTAGATCTTCAATCTCATTTTTTAATTTTTCAATTGTTTTTTCTTGATTTTTTTTCTTTAAAAGTAAATCTCTTTCTTTTTGCAAATTATTTAAAACTTTTTCATTTTTTTCTATAACTTCAAAAAAATTTCCCTTTAATTTTGAATCTTTTAATTCTATTCTTAAATCTTTTAATAATTTATTAAATGTTTTATTTACACTCCAGATAATCTCAAGCTTTTCATCAACACTCAAACTTTCAGGATTTACTTCTTTTAAAATTTTTTCTAAAATTAAAGAAGAAAAAGGATAAAGATAAATTAAATTTCTTAAAATATTTATATTATTATCTATTTCTGCTTCTTTTATTAAATCTATAATTTCTCCTATAGTACCGTCATTTTGATAAAATAAAATTGCATCTAAAATTTTATCTTTTGAATATTCAAAAGAATTAACAAATTCATTAAAATTTTTATCAAAAAGTGTTAAAAAAGTTTTTTTATTCATTATCTTGCCTTTCTTTTTTCTTTATTAGATTTAATAATTTTTTCTCGCGCTCCTCCATAGATCACACTTCTTCCATCTTTCGTAACATCTATAAGAGGAATCCCTTCATTTGCAAATACATCTCTTAAATCCTTCCATCTTATATTGCAAGTCCCAGGCGTTTTTTCAATATGATCTATTTTTATAATAGGCTTTCCATTTTCTACAACAATTTTTTCAAAAATAATTGTATCTCCATTTTCACAAATCATCTTAAAACCTTGCTTATGGTCTTTATCCTCCACCCACTCAACTTTTGCCTTTCTAAAATCAATTTTATCTAACATAATATCTCTAATTTTAATTGTTAAAAACAAACTTGTCTCAATACTCTCTTGCAATCTATCCGTAGCTTTTGATATAGTAAAATATAAATCATTTACTTCTTTTAATTTAGTTTTTGCTTCTTTAAATTTATCTTTATCAATCAATGTTTTTATTTCATTTAACATTTCATTAAATTGTTTTTCATAATTAGTTTGATTATAATGATCATAATAATTAAGTTTTGTAACTTTTCTATCCTTTCTGCTTAAAAAATCTTCTACTAAAACATACTCTTTTTTATTTAACTCTTTCAAACTTTTCAGATTATCTTCTAAATTTTTCTTTTGAGTTAAGTATTCATTATATTTACTACTCAGCTTGTTCTTAAAAGAAACTAATTCATTAAAAAGTTCATTAAATTCTTCCATATTTTTTATATTTATAAATGATCTATCTCTTGTCTTTTTTAAAAATTCTTCTACTTTATTAGCCAAAATTTCAAACTCATTTTTTAAAAATTTATCAGCAATACTTATATTAATCCTATCAAATTCTTTTTTTATCTCTTCAATCATTTTTTTATTTTTTGTTCTAATTTCTTTTATCTCTTTTGCTTTTTTCTCTAATCTATCTACCTCATTTAAAATTGTCCTAATTTCTTTGTCAATTGAAGATACTTTATTTAGATTTTCTGTAAATTTATCTAATTCAAGTTTAGATAACTTTTCAAGTTCAGAAAATTTATCTTTTAATTTATTAATTTTATCTCTAATTTTTACAGCTTCATTATATTCTGAAGTTACATAATGTGTGGCATTTTTTATTTTCTCCCTAATTCTAGATGCTTTTTGATTTTCTTTTTCCAATTCTTTTAAAATATTTTCTCGTGTTTTTTGCAAACCTTCAAAATTAGTATTTAAATATTTTTTCCTTTTTAAAAAATCTATTTTATTCTGCAATTCTTCCATCTCTTTTTTAAATTCTTTTTTTGATAAGTTTGCATTGATTTTATAAGAATTAATTTTATTTTTTAATTCATTTATCTCTTTATCTAATTTTTCTATTTTAGAAAAATAATTTTTTATTTTTTCATCAACCGCTTTTATTATTTTTCTTTGAACATCTTCACTTTGAGACAAAACTTCGGCTACTTCCCAAGATTTTTTTCCACTCATAATATCTCCTTAAACGGTATTCCTGCAATAAAACCTTCAAAAATTTCTATTTCTCTACCTTTTTTTTCTTTCATATATTCAAATAATTCCATTCCTTTATCACTCAATATATATACATTTTGATTGTTTGAGCCAATTAATGGAGTATTATCATTTAACTCTTCAATATATTCTCCATCAATTAACAAATCAATCTCTTTTAATAAAGGATTATTTATAATGTCTCTTAATTCAAAGCCTGTATATAAAATTACATCAATATCTTTTTTGTTTTTAATTCTTTTTAAAAACTCTAAAATCTCTTCACTCTGTAATAAAGGCTCACCCCCACTTATTGTAATCCCATTAACATCACTTTTTATAAAAATATCCACAATCTTATCTATTTCAATTTCATTTCCTAAACTTTCATCCCAACTATCAGGAACTAAACACCCTTTACATCTTTTATTACAGCCCTGAACCCACAGACCAAATCTCTCTCCCTTTCCTAAAACAGAAGTTTTAGGAATAATTTTATAAATCTTCACTAACCAATCCTCTTTTTTTATCTTTTCCTATTCTCATAGGAGGCAATAAAACAATAGCTTGTTCAAAATCTACTTTATCATTGATATCTTTATAATTTTCCCTATCTCTCTTAATTGTTAATTTATCAAGATTTATAAAAATCTCTTTGTTAAAATACTCATTTAATTTTTTAAATATATTAATATCTACTTCATCTAATGATTTTTTATTTTGTTTTTGATTATTTTCCAACTCCTGAAATACTTTTTCATAAAAAGTTCTAGGTGATTTTAAAAATCCAATTACCTTGCCAAGAGAGACAATATCATCTTCTAAATTTAAACTTCTAAACAAATCACTTTTTAACATCTCTTTTAAAATTTTATGTTCTTTTTGAAACTTTTCAATAAATTTTTCTTTTTGCAAATTTAAATTTGAATATTTATTTTGCAATGATTCAAAATTATTAACTTTCTCTTTTAAAAGTACGATCTCATTATCTTTTTGTTCTAATTCTTTTTCTAATTTTTTTATAATTTCATTTTTTTTAGAAACATCAATTTCTAATTGTTTAGTTTTAGCTCTTTCGCTTTCAATCTCTTTAAAATCAAAAAATCTATCTTCAATTTGTAATATTTTATTTTCTAACTCTTTTAAAGAATTAAAAAATCTTTCATCTCTTTTTTTTATATATTCAAATTGATTATTTACTAAACCTAACAATTCTTCTATTTTTTGAGAATTTTTACTTTCTAACTCTAGAATAACCTTTTCTAACTCTTCAATTTCGCTATTTTTATTCTCTTCTATTTCAACTAATTCATTAATACCTTTCTGTAAATTGGAAAAAAAAGATTTTATATTTTCATTAAGAGCATTAAAATTATTACTTAAAGTTGCATTGTACTGTTCAATTGAATTTTTAAGTTGTTTTAATAACTTTTTTTTACTCATAAGCTTCCTTTAATTTCACTTTTATTTAAATCTACAAAAAATGTATTAGTAATATCGATATTTTCATCATCACCAAGTACTACTTCAATAATATTTGCATCATACGGTTTTGCATATACAAGATAATAATCCTCATTTTTAAGCTTATCAGGAATTTCAATAGATATTTTTTCTAAATTTTCATCCAATTCATCTTCAATATTTGCAATATTAGAAAAATAAATCTCAGCAATATTATCATCTAACCTCGTAATTTTTTTAAATTCTTTTTCATTATTATCTCCAGGAACAAATTTTGGTTCAATTATCCCTTCTTCTAAATCTTCAATATCCCAAATATATCTATCAAGAGGCATTTTATCACCACTTATTGAATGATTATAAACACCAATTGAGCGCAAATATAAAGCACCTTTTGCTACTGCATTTTTAACCTCTACACCTTTTTCCTTATCTTCAACTCTAATTAAATTATCTTTAATATTTTCTATATCATTAAACACTTCTTTAAATGACTCTTCTACAAGATTTGATTTTGAAGTGTTTCCAGATAAAAATATTTTTACTTCATTTAAATCAAATCCCTCATATCCTAAAAGTTGTAATCTCTCTTCTTTATCTTGAAAACTTTTTTCTAAAATATTTCTAAAATTTTCCACTGCATTTTTAATTCTATTCTTTAAAAACTCTTTATAAGTATTTTCATCCAATTTTAATTTAATATCTTCAACCTCTTTATTTATATTAAAAAACTCCCTTTGAGCCTCTGTGCTTTCTTCTTCATCAAAACTTAAATTAATAAAAAAGTCTCTTGATAATGTTTCATTTAATTTTTGCAAATTTACATAACTAATATGATCATCATTTAAAAGTTTTGTATTAAAGTTTTTTATTTCTTTTTCACCCTCTGGAATTTTTATAGGAATTAATTTTTCTTTCATTATTTCTTTATTATCAGAATAAATTTTATAAGATAAAGCATCTATCAAGATTTCTCCTCCAAGCGGCATTCCATCTGTTGTAAATATTTCAATAACATCTTTATATTTTCTTTCATTTCCTAATACCGCAATACCTTGATTTTTTACATCAGGTTTTCTATAAATTCCAAAAGCAAAATCAAGAGTTCCTCCACCAAAGTCAAATACTGCAAACATTAATGCCTTTTTACTCTTTGGAATTTCAAGAGCTTTTATCATTTTTGCAGCACCTAAAAGTGCTACTGGTTCTTCAAATTTAAACTTTACGCTAACTTTATCTTTTAAAATATTTGGAATAGATTTTTTAATACCATATTCTAATGATTGTTGTATTTTTTCTTTTTGTTTTGCATTAAATTTTACAGGCATTGTAAGTTCGTATCTTGTATAGACTCTATCTTTTAATTGAAGATTTAATGCTCTACCTATTAAATATCCATATAATGCAATAGGATTTAATCTTTCATCGTTTTCATCTAAATTATCTGTCAAGTAAACTATATTTTTAAAATTATCAAATGGTTTTACTTTAAATTCCATATCCGGATTTTTTTCTTTTTCATAAGGTATTAATTTTAACTTCGTAATAATTGCTTCAATTGTTTCAAAACTTGGAGATTTTTTCAAAGTATTTTTTACATATGCTGCATAATTATAATCTTCTTTTGAAACGTCTACTTCTTCTGCAGCTTTTTTATTATCACTTCTTAAAAAATGAGGCATTATATCCCCACTCCATCCATTGTAAACATGTTCCCAATTAAATAAAATCAAAGCAGTTGGATTTTCATAATCAGAATCATCTTTTACATTATCAGTAAAAGGAATAAGTTCTTTTCCTCTATTAATTGCAACACAAGTTGATGAAGTCCCAAAATCAATTGCAACCGAATCATTTTTAACCCATACTCCATTAATTTTTGGATTTTTAAATTTAATGTAAAATGGAAAATAATATTTCTCCATATCTTTTACAACTTCAACTTTCCCATAAAATTCATTGCTATTTTCATCTCCAAATTCTCTTTCCATCAAATCTGTATCCACTAACAAGACATTATCTTTTATATTGATTTCTATCTCTTCAATTTGTTCGTTATTTTTTTTATTAAAAAATGCTCTTTTTATATCTCCATCTAAATTTTCAAATTCAAATTTTACTTTTCTAATACCTTGCCCTATCCAAAGACCTGTGCTATTTAAAAAAGCTTGAGGAATCTCTTGAAAACCGTTAAACTCTTTATCTGTTATATCTTCATATGATTTTACTTTTAATTTATTAAGATAAAAATCAACTTCTCTTAATTCTATTTCATTATTTTTAATAAATTCTCTAATTTTTTTTAGCATTTCATCATTTTTAAAATAATTTAAATTATCATTTTCTAATGCAATCATCAAATTTATTAAATTTACTTTTTTTTCATCTCCATTGTTAAAAACAAAAAACACATCACCCACATCTTTAAAAATAAGTATATTTTTAATTTCATCTATAACTAATTCCACACCATTATCACTAACATACTTTAATTTTTCTACCATAGCCATCCTTTTCTTTAAAATTTTCAATAAAAGTTCCACATTATCTTCCTATATCAATTTTTAAGACCTTTTAATTTTAGAAATTAACAGGAAGAATTTTTAATAAAACCTCTCCCTACCATTTTTCTAAAAAAAAATCTTTATTTAATAAATTACTTCTTGACATTAAATTGTAAAATTTTCAAATCTTTTTATTTAAAATATATGACATATTCTAATTCTTTTTCTTAACCATTTAAAAAATCACTTTAACTTAGAAGCTTTTTCAACCAACTTTAAAACAAACTCTGAACCTTTATTGTTTTTCTCATTACTCCATTTTTTTATAAATTTTTGTTTCTCTTTTTCAAAGCCTTTTTTCCCTCTTTTTTGTTTTAATCTCTCAAAAGCTTTTTTTGCTTCCTCATTTACCTTTTGAAATTTATTCTTTTTTTGTTTTTCTTTAAGAATTGTTAATTTTTTTTCAAATTCACTTATATCAAATTTTTCAAATTTTTTGACGGCACTTTGTAACTGATTAATATCCATTTTTTCCAAATTACCCAAAAAGTCCTGATACTCTTTTTTTAACTTTTCTATACGCTCTTTTTCCTGTTTTTCTTTTAACACTCTTTTCTCTTCTTCTAACTTTTCTGCTCTTATCTGTTCTATCTCCTCTTCACTAAAATAAACATTTGGATAAATCTCTTTACCCACAATCTCGCTATATTTTTTAAGATACTCTTTATCATTTTTTCTTTTTGCAAATTCTTCAAGTTCCATATAACTCAAAAGTCTCTCATCTCCAAGAGGTGATGCCATAGTTAAAAGCTCAATCATCTGCTCACTCTTATGCCACTCTGGATACCAGCTTCTTATCTCTTTTTCAAATTCTTTCATAACTTCATCTAAATCAAATGTGCTTGAAGTTATTTTTACTTCTATCTTCCCATACCCAAGAGGTTTTGCAAGCCCTATATTATGAAAAGTGTTTTTGGTATTGTGAAAAGTAAGAGCAGAAATCAAAGCCCCAATTTCGCTTTTTTTCATATTAAAAAATTTTATTTTCCCTCTAAATCTAACCCCTTCTCTTAAAGGTTTAAAGTGAGTTTTTACATTATCGTTTCCTGTATCGGTTGATTGTGTTACTCTGTTATCCTCTCTTATTGGATATCTCTTCCACCCTCTTATTTTACATCTACCATCTTTATAGGTAATATATTGCCCCTCATTTGCCCTAAGCAAAAATTGCTCCAAATAGTTTGGATAATAACTCCCCCTTGGAGTCCCTAAAATTTCACTTCTAGTATTTAAAACTTGTGGATTATTAACTGCAAACAAATGAGAGATAAATACTCTTCCTTTTAAAGCATCTTTGTCTTTAACTCTTCCAAAAATTGTCTCTGCTAAATCATAGCCATCTTTTTTATGTTCCTTTGAAATACACTCTTTTACACTAAATTTATACGGGACTTTATATAAAAACGAAAGCCCAAAATGTTTTACTCTATTTCCCTCTTTTGTAAAAAATACTGGAACCTTCTCCCCTTTTTCAAGCTTCTCTCTCCAATACTTCCAGTCTTTTGACTCTTTTGGATTGGTATCCCTTCCTTCAAAATAACCCTTTCTAAAATCATCCATTAAATCAGTTACCTCAATTTTTTGTGGATTTTCTTTTAAAAAGAAAACAAACTCATATTTTTTCTTATTTGAAGGCTGCCCTGTAAAAACTAAAATCCCCTCTTTTCCACTCTTATCAATTCTACAAATTTTTTTATTTACATTAAATCTGTTTATTAAATTTCCTCTAAACAGCTCATACTTTTTTCTTGCCATTTTCCACTCATCTGTATTGGCAAAATCATCTTCAAAAAGTTTTTTAAAATTTACGTTATAAACCCTATCAATCTCCTTATGCGATATTCTCCCAGGCTTCCCTAAATCTTGTATAAAATACCTATTTCCTTCTTTTACCAAAAAACCTGCATTTACATTCTTAACCTCATCTCTAAAATCTTTATTTCTAAGGTCTCTAAAAAAATATCTGTTATCATCAATAAAACTTATTTTTGAAAAGCTGATTATCTCTAACACATTCCTAAGCATCCCTTTAAAAGAAGTAGCCGGAATAAAATATCTCTTTTCTCCATTAATTTCAACATTATTAAATTCATAAACTTCCTTGCCGTTTTCAATCAAAGGAGTTGGATTTTTAATAATTATAGGACTTTTTGCCTCAATTTCTATCTCTATCTCCCCACTCATCCCATCTCTTAAAGGTCTATCAAACCCTACTTTTTCACTCCAAAAAGGGAAAAATACCTTATCACTCAAAGGCACAAAATTATACGGTGCTTTCATTTTATTCTCCTTCAAATCCAAAAAAGACTACATTTTTTAACTTTTTAACCAAAAATCCATCTTCTTCCTCTTCTTCCCATAATTGAAGCATTTTAACTCTCCTAGCTACTTTACTCTCAAAAACATCCACATCTTCATTCTCTATCTTTTGTGGCAAATCAAACTCAGCCAAAAGCCACTTATCATTTATCTGTTTTATCTCAATTGATTTTTTACCATTGCAAAAAAAAGCTTCCAGAATAAACCCATCCTCTTTTTTAACCTCCACTTCTTTTTTAAAAATATCACCACTTTTAATTGGTCTGTGAGAATATCTCACAAATCCTTCAAATCCTTTTAAGCTGTTTAGATATTCAATTACTTTATCATTACTCTCAATCCATTTCATATCTTCTCTCCATTTTTATAAACTTCTCCTTTAAAAAACCCATAACCTTTTGTAACCATTCCTCCAAGTGCAAGGTTTGAAGATGCGATATCTTTTAAAACCCTCTCAAAAAGTCCTTTATATTTTGCACCTTTTCTTAAAAAAATTTTAAGTTCCACACCATCTGCCCAATTTGCTTTTTCTTGAAACAAAGCCCCATCCCTTGCGCCTCCTAAAAACCTATCAATCCCAACATGCTCAAAAACCCGACTTGAAAAGTTATCTAAAAAAATATCGCTCATCAAAACTTTTCCACTTTTTCCAGCGTTTTTATCTTTTTTACTTCCAAAAATATCTAAAACTGCCTCATTTTCTTCTTCTACCCCAGTTTCTTCTTCAAAAAGAGAATTTTCAAGATTGTAATAATATGCGAGTCTATGTGAAATTGCCCCTTTTATACTGCTTGCCGGAATTAGCAAATGAGTTTTAAAAGTTTTGTTTTCATAATCAACAACATCCTCATATACCCCTATCATATCAGCTTCCCTATCTCCAAATCCGCTCCCAAAAAGAAAAAAGTCATCAGGCTCTAACTTTAAAAGATATTCATCAAATTTTTCATCTTTAATTTTGGAAATATTCAAGACATTTTTTGGAATGTAATTCAAAGATGAAATAGAAGCATTATCCTCATATCTTATTTCTAAAATTTCAAACTCACCAAAACCTTTTGAACTGCCCCCTCCAAATCTTAGGGTATTTAAAAATAAAATTTCAATTATCTTTTGAATCTCATCTTCTTGCATATCAACAAACTCCAAAGAAAACTTAAATCTACTCCCTTTAAATACAACCTCCTCATCATATTTCATATGCTCTTTTGCAACCCCTCTCTCACCAATTGCCGTATGCTCTCTTATAGGAAGATTCTCAAACCTTTTTAAAAAATCACTTTTTTCAAGGAGTAACTCCTCCTTTACTTCTCCCCTCTCATCAACCAATAAAGCATTTGATACAATAACTTTTGAGCCTTTTTGATTTTTTATGCACTCTTCAAATTTTTCTGACTTACCCTCTTTTTTAAAAATTTCAAAACAATCATTCCCAAAATAACTTTCAAATTCAATTTCCTTTGCTTTATCACGTAAAACTCCCGCAATTGAAGTGCCAAGAATAAAAGGAAGATTATTCCAATCTTTTTGAACAGGCAAATCATTAAAATAATCAAATTTACCGCTCCCAACTTTTAAAGGGGTTTTTGCCTCAATTAAGATATGATAGGTTCTCATTTTAATTCCTTTTGAAAATTCATCGCAAGAAGTTCTATAAATTTAACATCTTTGCTAATTATTAAATCTATAAGCTCTTTTTTTATTTTCTTATCCAGATACTCTCTTATCTCCTCTTTTGGATTATCAAAACTTCTACAAATTGCCCTAATTCTGCCCCACTGGGATGAAGAGAGTTTATACCAGTCTTTATAGTTTTCAATAAATTCATCAACATCTTTTAAAAGAGAGTCTATATATTCCTCTTTTTCTTTTCTTTGTTTTAAAAAGAGAGTAATTTGCCCCTCGTGAATGCTATTAACTTCATCTTTAATTTCTACTTTCTTTAAATCAAACTTTTCTTTTTGTAAAAAAGAGGGATTAACTAACACATCTCCAAACCCTTCACTCAAAAACGCTCCAACTCCTTTTTTTATCCTCTCTAACTGCTCTTTTGTAGCCCTTTTTAAAATTACTACACTCCCCTTATCAATACAAAATCTCTCACTATCAAAATATTTTCTTTTTTCGTTATAAGGGATATAGCTATAAAGTTTAATTTGAGTTTTTGAATAATCAACCTCAACTCCATCCAAAATCCACTTTACATCTGTTGTAGGGTTACCTTCACTATCAAACAAAGCAACTTTTGAATTAAAATAAAGTGCCACATTTTCCAGTTTTTCAAAATTCTCTTTTACTTCTTTTATCCCTTCTATTTTGCTAATCTCCACATACCCATATTCTGCACTTTTAGATTTCCCTATATGCCTTTTTCCAAGAAGAGCTTTTTCTATTTGATCAATATCAACCCCATCATACTCAATCTCAAAAACAAATTCACTCCCTTTCTCTATACTTCTATACCCAAACATACTCCCATCTTTACTTCTTCTTTTTTTCTTATCATATGCACTTTTTTGAGAATACCTCATATCAACTTCTCTAAATTCAAAATCTTCATTAATATACCCACTTCTTTTTTGCTTTAACTGCCCTTTTGAGAAAATATCCTTTAACATATGGATGTTATAAAAACTCTCAGGATTTAACTTCTCATAGTAAAAACTTAAAGGAACTTTGTAACTCTTTTTGCCCTTTATCAAGATAGTTGCATCTTTAAACCTAACTTTTGAGCTGTGAAAAACATCAAAAGGATTTTCAAAACTCTCATATTCCCTTGCCACAATCCCTAAAATCGCACTTCCTGGAATATAATCAAGATATCTGATATTCCCTTCATTATTTGCAGATGCTTTTAAAACCAAATCACTCAAAAGTTTTATTTTATAAAATCTTTTCATCTTCTCTCTCCACTTCTATTTTGCATCTCCCAAGCCCCCTGTTTCTGTTAAGCCCCATTCTTCTAACCATTCCTAAAACTTTTTTCATTGTATCTATATCGTTTTTATCAATGTTTCTAATCTCTCCTACTAAACTAACAGGCACAACAACCTCAATCTCCCTTAAAGAGTTATCAACCGCTATTTTATTTTCAAGTCTTGTAAAGCTTAAAGTATCGTATAAATATTTTTGAAGACTGTTTTTAATTATTGCCTCTTTTTCCACTATCTCACAATTGCTAAAAAAAGCTTCTCCTTTTTTCTCACTCTCTCCAAAATACTTTTTTACAAATTCTTCATCAATCTCCTCAGCTATTTCCCTTAAAACCCCTTTTATCGTTTTTCCTGGAATATATGGGAGATTGTATCTATCTTTTATTACAAAATTATCAAATTTAGCCCCCCCGCTAAGTCCACTGCTTAAATGCCAGTAATCAAAAAATGTTACTTTATAAACTATCCTCATTTTATTTCCTTTGTAATGGATATGATTTGTAAAATATCATAAAGAGGAGTTTTATTATCAGCCGCCAAATTATCAAAAGAAAGATTTTCATTTAATTTTCTAAAAAGTCCTTCAAACCTCTCAACATCAAACCCTCTTTTTTTAGCCATCTCTTTTACTCTTTTTATCTTATGTTTAATAAATTCGCTATCAAGCTCTTTTAAAAGATCTCTTAATTTTGAAGCCGGGGATTTATCATCCCTTAGCATTCCTATAAGCTCTAAAAGGGTATCAACATTTGGTTCTTTATCAAAATAATAAGGTCCAAAATCAAATTCAATCTCTTTAATTTTTAGTTCTTTTTCTTTAATCTCATCAAATGAAGTAAAATAACTGCTTTGAATATTGTGAAACATAAGGGCTGAATTTTGACGTTTGCTTCTTTTTTTTACCTCAGAACATAACTCCTCTGCTAAATTAATGGCATAATGAAAAGGAAATTTTTCATTACAATATGCAATACCAGCGGCTGCTGTTAGTTTTCTCTTGCCTTTAAAAATTTCAGAAGTCTTCTTTTCAAATAAATTCAAATACTCTCTTACAAAATCAAGTGCAAAATCGGCACTCATTATTACACTAACATCATCCCCGCCTAAAATTACATCTCTGTATCTCTTATCATCCTTAAATACCTTCTCTACCGCTTCCCTAAACGCCTCTTTTGTGGTTTTGTCAAGTCTTTTTGAAAAATCGCTTATCTCAATGTTATATTCTTTTTTAAGTTTAGGAATAAG
>Ga0256838_1000762_pt1 | contig 17453 bp, 19 predicted proteins | sample 4571419metaG_FD_185978 | JGI IMG/M metagenome (GOLD analysis project Ga0256838, IMG submission 185978) | Hydrothermal vent microbial communities from Guaymas Basin, Mexico - 4571-419 | ecosystem: Environmental > Aquatic > Marine > Hydrothermal vents | place: Mexico: Guaymas Basin | collected...
TTATGGGGATTATTTCGCAAAAGGAGATATAACTCCTCTTCTTGAATATGAAGAAAGAATAAACAGTTTGAAAATTGAAGATATAGAGAAGATTAAAAATTACTTTGAAAAAAGTATAACGGTAAAAGTTATAAAAAATTCATAGCCTTTTGAGGCTTTTTTATTTTTTACTTTTAAATCTATTTTGTATGTGTTTTTTTGATATTTCTGATTTGTTATTAAAGAAGTATCTAAAGTTAACATAATAATTTCACTCTTTAAATTACATATAACTTTCAATCAATGCTCTTCCTATTCTTATCATATTACTGCCTTCTTCGATAGCGATTTCAAAATCATTACTCATTCCCATAGAACATATTTTAGCCCCGTAAGGTTTTAGCTGTTCGAAAATTTTATAAGTTTTTCTAAATGATTCTCTTATAGCTTTTTCATCATCCGAATGAGTTCCTATCGTCATAACGCCCTGAAGATTGATATTCGGAAGATTTTCTTTTATTTTCAGATATGTATCAACCGCAATTTCAGGATCCATACCGTGTTTTGTCGGCTCACCCGAGCTATTTATTTCTATAAGACATCTTATAGGTTTATCCGTTCTTTTATTTATAGCTTCGGCAAGTTCGTAGGAATTGATTGACTGAATCATAAAAGGATTTAATTTCAAAAGTTTATTTATTTTATTTTTTTGCAAATTTCCTATAAAATGCCACTCAATCGGCAATTCTTCAAGTGCTTTCACTTTACCTTCCATATCCTGTACCCTATTTTCACCAAATGCCCTCTGTCCGTCTTCAAATAATCTTTTTAACACTTCAGGGTCATTAGTATATTTTGTGACAGCAACTATTTGTACAATTAAATGCTCGCTTCTTCTAAGTCTTGCCGCTTCTACTCTTTGAATTAATTCGTCAAGCGTCATCTTATCCTCCTATTAGTCTGTGTAAATCATTATAAATACCCACAATCATAAGCATACCTAAAAGCGCCCATCCGGCAAGGGTTAGTTTATACATAATCTCTTCATTTACTTCTCTTCTAAAGATCGCTTCATAAAGATTAAACACAATATGCCCGCCATCAAGTGCAGGGATTGGTAAGAGATTTAACACTCCAAGATTTACGCTTAAAAGAGCAGTCAAAAGTAAAAGCGGTTGAATTCCTAAATTTGCCACTTTAGCCGTAACATCCACTATTCCAATAGGACCGCTAAGAGTATTCAATCCAATAGCACCCGTTATTAGTTTTTGAATACCTTTGACAATCATTGTAGATGCTTTAATAAACTCTTCCCAAGCCACTTTTATAGCTTCAAGAGGCGAATATTTGACTGTTACGATATCACCGCTTGGGATAATTCCTATAATTTTTCTTTTTACTTTTTCTTGAAATATATTTTTAAATTCCTCTATTTTTGGTTTTAAAGTTAACATAATAATTTTACCATTACGTTCTATTTTTAATTTTAATTGGTTATTGTTTTGAATGATTTTAGGAATATCATCCCAGGATTTTATTTTAACTCCGTTAATTTCAATGATTTTATCGCCTTTTTGTAAAACCTTAGCAGCCGGTGTATCAGGAATGGTTTTTCCGATTACAGGAGCTAATTTCTGCCATCCGTTCATCGCTAAAAAAAGATAAATAATAAAAGTTAGTAAAAAATTAAATCCGGGGCCTCCTAAAAGAATGAGAATCCTCTGCCAAGGGGACTTTGAAGTATATGAATCAGGGTCGTCGCTTCTTTCAAAAGGATTAGAGTCATCCTGTCCTTTCATCTGAACATATCCTCCAAGAGGTATCGCACTTAAACACCAATTGGTATCCCCTATTTTTTTACAAAAAAGTTTTTTTCCAAATCCTATTGAAAATACTTCGACTTTTACTCCGACAAGTTTTGCCATTAAAAAGTGACCAAGTTCATGAAAAAAAATCAAAAAAGAGAGAATTAAAATAGCACTAATCATTTTTGTGCCTTGATGTATGCTTTTATATAATCAACTCCGCTGTAAATCGTAATTAATACAGCAATCCACAACAAACAGTTTCCACATGGCCAATCCATAAGTAAAAAGCCTATAGCAATCATTTGCAAAACTGTTTTTATTTTTCCTGCCATTGAAGCTTTAACGCTTAGTCCCTCACTTGCCATGGCGACTCTGAGTCCTGTAATAAAAAACTCTCTCACAAGAATCAGATAAACAGCCCACGGATTAGCTCTGTGTAAAAACAATAGACCTAAAAAAGCCCCGAGAGTAAGCATCTTATCGGCAAGAGGGTCTAAAATTTCTCCGAGTTTGCTAATTGCGTTAAAATTTCTGGCAATATATCCGTCAAAAAAATCTGTAATACTGGCAATAACAAAAATCAAAGCGGCAAAATAATCAAGCCATGAATTATGTATGCCGCTAAAAATATCTCTGTTTACCAAAAAAAGATACATCAAAAAAGCTAAAATAATTCTTATAAACGCTAAAATATTAGGAACGTTTTTTAACCTTTTTTTCCATTGCTCGTATCTATATAACTTTATTCCATCAGGAGTAGCTATCAAAATTACCCTTTACATCCAAAAGTTGTTCCGCCATCTACTATAAAAGTCTGTCCCGTAATCCAACTTGCTTCATTCGTACATAAAAAGTATGTAATTCCAGCTAAATCTTTAGGAACTCCCATTCTTCCAAGCGGACTTCTTTTTTCTACTTCTGCTTTAACTTCCTCATAGTTTGGAAACGCTTTTAAAGCATCGGTATCAATAGGACCGCCGCTTACAGCATTTACTCTAATACCTTTACCTCCAAGCTCGCAAGCCGCATATTTTACTACAGTCTCAACCGCAGCTTTACTTGCTCCATGACCCGTATAATTTGGCGTATATACAAGATTTCCCGTTGAACTAAGGGAAATAATACTTCCTCCTCCCACTTTTTCCATTCTTTTGGCAGCCTCCTGGGCTCCTACCACAAAAGCGCTTACAGTTGCGGTAAAAATATTACAAAGACCTTTTGGTTTTAATCTCATAAAAGGACCAAATCCCCCTACAACCGCACGTCCTGAAATAATAGCGTTTGATACGAAAAAATCAACTCTGTCAAAATCTTCATCAATTTTTTTAAAAACATCTTTGTATGTTTCCGGTTCTAAGATATTCAATTGATAAGGTTTTGCTTTTATACTGTACTTTTCTGCCCATTCTTTTGCTAAATTTTCAGCTATTTCTTTATTTGAATTATAAGTAAAAGCAATATTTACACCCTCTTTTGCAAAACGTTCTGCTATTGCTTTTCCTATTCCTCTTGTAGCTCCGCTGATTACTAATGTTTTACCTTTCAATTTATCTCCTTATAAATATTTTTTTAAAACCTCTTTTATTTTTTTCTTACTCTCTTCACTTGGAGGCACAAGAGGAAGTCTGTATTCAAGACTCGGGATCAATCCCGCTTCATACATTGCGTATTTTATAGGTATCGGATTACTTTCAATAAATAATACTTTATTTAAATCATATAGTTCTTCATTTATTTCTCTGGCTTTTAAAAAATCGCCTTTTAAAGCTTTATGAACAAGTTTTGCTATTTTTTTAGGAAGTAAATTCGAAGTTACCGATATAACACCTTTACCGCCGCTTGCTATTATTGGATAATTAATAGCATCATCTCCACTGATAACACTAATAGCGCTTTTTGAACATAAAGCCACTACGTTTTCCACTATACCAGTAGCTTCTTTTATTCCTACTATATTTTCTACATTTTTATAAAGTTTTATAGCTGTTTCCACTTCTATCGTACTACAAGTTCTGCCTGGCACATTATATAAAACTACTGGAATTTCAATAGAATTTGCCAAAGCTTTATAATGTTCGTAAATTCCTCTTTGGGTAGGTTTGTTGTAGTAAGGAGATACACTGAGTATTGCGTCAGCACCCTTGCTTTCTGCAAATTTTGCCAAATCGATGGCTTCATGAGTTGAATTACTACCAGCTCCGGCTAAAACTTTTGTATTTGTTCCTTTACAAACTTCTACAGCAATTTCTATACATCTTTTATGTTCGTCATGAGTTAAAGTGGCACTCTCACCAGTCGTTCCTACAGGTACTACCCAGTCTATATCATTGTCTATTTGTCTTTGTATTAATTTGGCATAAGTTTCTTCATCTACTTTACCGTTTTTGAACGGTGTTATCAAAGCGGTCATAGCCCCTTGCATTTTTATCCTTTTTTACGAAATTATATCTAAATTATTCATATCTTAAAGTTTCCAATACATCAGTTTTACTGGCTTTAGCAGCCGGGTACATTGATGATAAAAGAATTATAATAAAAGCTCCTGTAATTATAGAAATAAAATCTACCAAACTCAAATCAATAGGAAGTTTAGACACTCCGTACACATCTGCCGGAAGTTTTACGATATCAAATGTTTTTAAAGCCCAAATCCCGGCAGCACCTAAAAATGTACCGGAAATTATTCCCAAAATTCCGATAATTAATCCGAGTCTTAAAAAGATTGCTTTAATTTCTTCTCTGCTGGCACCAAGACTCATCATTAAAGCTATTTCTTTTCTTTTACTCATAATCATCATCAAAAGCGAACTTATTATATTCAGAGCCGCTACTATTATTATTAGCATAAGAACTAAAAACAAAGCTCTTTTTTCCATTTTAAGTGCGGCGAAAAAATTTCCGTTTTGTTCCCACCATCCTATTATTCCTATCCCTGAAGGTAAAAAACGCTTAATTTTTTTTATGTCTTCAAAAGGATTTGGAGTCCATATATGAATTCCGCTGTAATAATCCTGATGTAAGATTTTTTTTAATCCTTTTATATTCATATAAGCAATACCTTTATCATATGCTACAAGTCCGCTGTTAAAAAAACTTACGATTTTTACTTTTTTCATAAGCGGTGAGACTCCAAAACCAAGAGGAGTAACTTTTGAAAAAATCATTATTACCTTTTCACCTTTATAAATACCAAGTTCCTCAAAAAGTCTTTTCCCTATCACTACATCAAAAAGTCCAGGATTTTTAATATTTTTAACAGCATTTTTAAAAATAAAATTTATTTCCGATTCTTTTTTAAAATCAACTCCGTATAATAAAACTCCGTTTAAACCATTTCTTTGTATAACGGCACTTGTTTCGATATAAGGTGAATATTTAAAATACGGGAATTTTGTTTCAAGTTTTTTTAACAAATTTTCATCTATTTTTACTAAAGAAGAATAAACGGTTATAGGATAATTCATCACTTTTAATTTCTTTTCAAACTCTTTATCCATACCGTTCATAATTCCCATGGCAATCATTAACGTCGCCACACCTGTCATGATGCCTAAAAAAGCAAGAATAAAACTAATATAAATATACGGATGTTTTTTATCAAATCTTAAATATCTTTTTATAATAAAATTTACAAATTTTTTATTCATTTTTAAAATTTAGGACTTTTCCCACAACAATCTTTATATTTTTTACCGCTTCCACAAGGACAAGGTTCGTTTCTTTTTACTTTTTTTCTCTGTTTCGCCTCGAATTCTTTTTTTAAAATTTCTGTTTGTGCTTCTAACTCTTTCATAATAATATCTACATCTTTTTGCTCAAATTCTTCAGGAATTTCAGGCATATTTTCCAATATATCATCAATACGTTTTCCTTTTAAAGAATTCATAAATTCAGCAATATCCGGATCTATTTCCGGCATTGTATATTCAATTTGAAGATTTTGAAGAACTTTCATACCTTCAATTTTTATTCTGTTTATCAATTCGTTAAACAACTCAAAACTTTCTTTTTTATATTCGACAAGAGGGTCTTTTTGATTATAACCTCTAAGCCCTATACCTGTTTTTAATACATCCATAGTATAAAGATGATCTCTCCAGCTTTCATCCAGCACTTGAATTAATACTTGACGAATTATTCTTTCTTTATCTTCAGGTGAAGCTTCACTGAATTTTTCTTCAAAACTTTTCTCAAGTTTTTTAATTATATACTGTTTGAGTTCGTCATATTCTTTATCCAATTCCTCGTCGCTAAAATCAAGCCCCGTATATTCTTTTAAATGGGCTTTTAGTTTTTCTTTGTCAATTTCTTCTTTTGGAGTATGTTCGAATATGTCACTTATATTAAAAATATGTTCAACCAATACTTCTCTCATCTCTTTTAGTTTATCGCTCAAATCATAATTTTTATCAAGAAGTTGATCACGGAATTTATAAATAACTTTTCTTTGTTCGTTTGCAACGTCATCATATTTTAAGATATGTTTTCTGGCTTCAAAATGCATATTTTCAACTTTTTTCTGAGCGTTTTCAATAGCTCTTGTAACAATTTTGCTATCGATATGTTCCCCTCTTTCGATACCAAGCCTATCCATAATGTTTTTGATTCTGTCACTTCCAAAAATTCTCAGTAAATCATCTTCAAGCGATAAATAAAACTGAGATACTCCAGGGTCTCCCTGTCGTCCAGAACGACCTCTTAGCTGATTATCGATTCTTCTACTCTCATGTCTTTCGGTCCCTATAATATAAAGTCCGCCAAGTTCTCTTACTTCATCATCAATTTTAATATCAACTCCACGACCAGCCATATTCGTAGCTACGGTTACCGCGCCTTTTCTACCGGCCTGAGCGATAATTTCCGCTTCTTTTTCATGCTGCTTAGCATTTAAGACGGTATGAGGAATTCCCTCCTTTTTAAGTAATTTACTTAAATACTCACTTTTTTGAACAGAAGTGGTTCCGATTAAAACAGGTTGACCTTTTTTATGTAATTCTTTTATTTTTTTAACAACCGCTTCAAATTTTTCTTCTTCGGTTTTATATACGATGTCGTTCAAATCTTTTCTGGCAATAGGTTTATTAGTAGGAATTGAAATCACTTCAAGTCCGTAAATTTCTAAAAATTCAGTGGCTTCCGTCTGGGCGGTTCCCGTCATACCGGCAAGTTTTTCATACATTCTAAAATAATTCTGATAAGTAATTTCTGCAAAAGTTTGAGACTCTTCTTGAATTTCCACACCCTCTTTTGCTTCAAGCGCCTGATGTAATCCTTCACTGAATCTTCTGCCTTCAGCTATTCTTCCGGTAAATTCGTCGACGATTAACACTTCACCTTTTCTAACAATATAATCTCTTCCCTCTTTAAATAGATAATTTGCCTTTAACGCCTGATCGAGATGATGGGCGAGAATTGCGTTTTCAGGAGTATAAAGATTATCGACACCGAAAAGTTCTTCCGCTTTTTTAATTCCTTCTTCAGTTAAAAGAACAACTTTATCTTTTTCATCTACGGTAAAATGTTTTTCAGGCTCAAGTTGTTTGGCAACTTCATCAGCTTTTATATAATTCTCCACCCTTTTATTAGCAGGTCCCGAAATAATAAGAGGAGTTCTCGCTTCATCAATTAAAATACTATCAACTTCATCGACTATCGCGTAATAATGTCCTCTTTGAACTTTATCTTCAATATCAAAAACCATATTATCTCTTAAATAATCAAAACCAAATTCAGAGTTTGTACCGTACGTCACATCACAGGCGTATGCTTTTTTTCTTTCATAATCTTCCATACCACCAACGACTACACCGGTAGTAAGTCCGAAAAACTCATATAACTTACCCATTTCAGTTGCGTCTCTTTGAGCAAGATAGTCATTGACTGTTACTACATGAACACCTTTTCCGAGAATTGCGTTTAAAACAACAGGAAGCGTAGCTACAAGTGTTTTACCTTCTCCTGTTTTCATTTCGGCAATTTTTCCGTCATGTAGAACCATTCCACCCACTAATTGAACGTCATAATGTCTCATACCAAGCACTCTTTTACTAGCTTCCCTTACCATAGCAAAAACATCATTTAAATATTTATTTAGCGTTTCTTGTTCTTCAGCTCCGTTTTTTATTTCTTCTAATATATTTTTTTTAATTTCATTAAATTCTTTTTTAAGCTCTTCGTCACTCATTTTTTCATATTTCGGCTCTAAGGCATTAATATCTTTTACTCTTGCGAAATATTTTTTAAGTTCTCTGTCGTTTTTCGTCCCAAAAATCTTTCTAAATACCTTCTTAACCATCCAAAATGCCTTTAAAACTTTTTTGTTATAATAACATAAATAACTAAAGGGAATTAATGAAAATCATTATTTTATTTTTTATAACAATATTATCTTTTGGTATTGAACTGCCAAAAGAATTCAGCGCCGATTTTAATCAAACTATAATATCGAATAATAAAAAGTTAATTTATAAAGGGAAAATTTTTTATAATAAAGGAAATATCGTTTGGAAGTATACTTATCCGACAGAAAAAATTATTTGGATATTAGATAAAATTTATATCTACGAACCCGACCTCTATCAGGTTACCATTACAAAAAGAGACAAAACTACTTTAAATGAGATAATTAAAAACGCAAAAAAAATTAAAAATAATTTATATGAATCGACTATAAAAGATAAAAAAATATATTTTATTTATGACAGGACATTAAAAAAATTATATTATACTGATGATGTAGGCAATAAAGTCAAAATAAATTTTTACAATCAAAAAAAATCGGTGAATAAAAAAGCATTTGATCTCAAATTACCGGAAGATGTAGATTTTATTTATAGATAGATTAATGGTGCGGTGGGAGAACTTCAAATGCTAAATTTAATACTTCATTTTTTCTTCGTTTATTAAAAATTCTACAACTTAAAAATACCGATATTAAGGGACTTGTAAAATTATTTGACAACAAAAATGAATTTTTTATTTTTTATTGAAATTTTGAGAAATTTTGCTTCTGGGTAGGTTTTGGGGTAGGTTTTTTATTATAATTATTTATATTGAAAAACCGCACCATACTAAAAGGAATAATTATGACAATCAGAGAACTAAGAAAACTAAAATATAATGGAAAAGTGGAAAAAATAAAAGTTGCTGAGAATCTTTATGTTTATGTGCAAAAGGAAAGCAAAGTATTTAAGTTTGTAATTAAAAAAGATAAAAAGAAAATTGAAGCAACTATTGATAATATAGATAATATAACCTTGACGGAAGCAAAACAAGTCGTTCAAAAACTAAAAGCTAAAATAACGGATAAAAGTTTTAGTGAGGCAAGGGAAATTATCCGGGCTGAACTTGCTAAAAAAACAAGTAAAAAAGATAAGGAAATTATACAAAAAAAATTAAGGGACTCCGAAAAATACCTGCTTAAAAATATTATCCATGAGTATTATAACAGTGAAGACAAAAGAGACCAAGGACGAATTCGCAATTATATAATACCTGCACTAGGTGAACTGGATGTCCGTACAATGCAGCATACGGATATAATTAATAAACTATTAAAAAATATCAGCAACTTAAATAAAAACAACAAAAAAGCTCAAACCACAAAAAATAAAGCCGAAACTGCCAAGGAATTAATGCGTTTACTTCGTAATTTTTATAAGTTTTTGTTTTTACATTACAATATTACAAATAATCCTGTGAGTTTTATAGATAACAATGTAATTGAAAAAGTTGTTGGAAAAAACGAACCGATTCATTTTCGTGCAATTACAAATCCTGAAGAATTGCAAGAGTTGTATAAAAAAATCTGTGAACTCGAAACATACGAGGAAACAAACAATTACCGCAATATTAAACTTACAACAAAAAGTTTAATGCAGTTTTTAATGCTTACGGCTTTGAGGTATGGGACCGCATCTTCGCTTAAATGGGAATATGTAAATTGGAAAGATAAAATGATAGATATTCCAAAAGAAATTACAAAAACAAAAATCGATTTTAGACTGCCTCTTGCCGAGGAATCTCTTAAAATTTTGGAAAAATTATATAAATACGATAAAACAAAAAAAGGTTATATATTCAAAAACGGTAACGCTAATAAAATTACCGAAAGCAGTGTTAATAAACATTTAAAAAAATTATCAGGTAATAAGACTACCTCTCATGGATTTAGAAGCAGTTTTGCGACAATTCTTAAAGAACTGGGAGAAAATCCGCTAATCGTAGAAACTCAACTTATGCATAAAACCGAAAACAGCGTTGCACAAATTTATACCAGAACCGATTATGTAGAGCAAAGACGAAAGTTGCTTGAAAAATGGGAATCTCTTATAACTGCTAAAAATAAAAAAGAAGATGGTTTTATTCGATTTGATTTTTAATATAAAAACCCGAAAAGATAAAGAGGGATTTTATTTTTAAACCCGATTTCAATATCATCACTGATGATAAAGCTGTTTTCAATCCCCTTTATCTGTTTAAAATCTTTGTTTTTTCCTCCGATTTCAAACGTATAATTTCCTACGATAAAATCTCCGTTTTTTGCCAATACGATATTTTCATCAAAAAAACTTTTTTTATTTAAAAAATAACTTTTAATCTGGTTGACAAAAAACGTTTCTCTCTCGTTTCCTATATTTGAATTATCCGTAATGGCTCTTATAAGATTTGTATTGTTTAAATAGATTTTATCCGGTTTTTGAAGTTTTGATGTGCCTCTTGATTTGAAATGTAGGTTTATTAAAATTTCACTTTTTTCCAAAAGATACAGATATTCAAGCAAAGAAGGTCTTGAAATCCCGGTTTTTTGGGACAGTTCTTGAATATTAGGAGTAAAAGGCACAGACAGGGCAAGCAGGTAAATGAGCCTTTTTAGTTTGTCTATGTTTGCGTAGGAAATATTTGCGGTATACGGTAAATCAACTTCGATGATGTAATTTAAAATATTTAAAAGTTTTTGTTTGTAAGAATTTATCCCTTCTAAAAAGAATGGATAGCACCCGTATTCTAAATACTCCTTGAAATATTTAAGCGGTTTTATCTGTGAGCTGATAGTTTTAGCAATTTCTAAATGATTACTTACTATTTCATCAATTGAATATTTATCAAATTTATAACCTTTAATCTCCAAAAATTCTCTAAAAGATAATACTGGTACTTTTATCTCATAAACCCGTCTGCTTAAATCCGCTTCTTTATAGATTTGAAGAAGTGAAGAACCGGAAACTATTACTTTTAGATTCGTCATATCATATATTGCTTTTAGATGAGATGCGATATCCTTGTATTTATGAATTTCGTCTATAAAAAGATATTCTCCCCCGTACTGCTCGAACTTTTTTGCAAACTCGTATAAATTTACGGTGGAAAAATAAGGATTGTCAACCGAAATATAAAGAGCGTTGTCGCTGTTTATCTCTTTTAATTTTTGAAGAAGAATAGTAGTCTTTCCGACACCTCTTTGACCAAGCAGCGCCGTTAGTTTATTATTTTTAATATTTACTAAATCATAAACACTTCTTTTAAATTCTAAATTTAATCTGTTAATAAGCTCAAACTGTTCATTGAAAAATTTTGTAAAATCCATTTATTGCCTTTTAGTTAAAAATGTTAAATGTATTTTACACTTTTGTCTGTGTTTTGTCAATCGTTATTTCAGAAAAAATGATAAGTTTTTCTGAAAGAATAAACGAATTTAATACGAAGAAAATGCCTATGATAAGGCTTTTTCAAAGATATACAAATATAGGCAGGGATATGGAAAAGTTATTTATACAGATTTAACAAAAAATTTTGTTAACGTGTTATTTCATAAACTTTTTTTTCTTTAGCTTTATATTTTGTATGATGTTTTGCTTATATCTTGCTTGCAGATATTCATTAAAGTCTTTATAGCCTTTGTATTTTACAAGTTTTATTGAATATTTATTTATAAACCCTTTAGATTCTAAAAGATTTTTTACTTCGGAAGTGTATTTTTGTCCCATATTATCATTATCAAATGCTAAGATTATTGTTTTAAGCATCGGAGAGTTTTTTATTACATCAAGGATAGCTTCTTTTTTTAAATCATTTAATGAACCATTTATTGAAATAGTGGCTAGGTCCGAATTTAAAGTATTTAAATCATAATACGGGTTATGTTTAATAGTTTTATTAAATTTCAACTGAAGAGCTGATAAACTATCAAAAAAAGATTCCGTTAATATTATGGTGTTTATTTTCTCAAGATTCCCAGTAAAATAAATGCCGGCTTTTCCATGGTTAATTTTTCTCCATGAATTGTCCTTTTTGTAAATATCCTGAATCCCACATATGTCATCGATGTTACAATATAGAGGTATTTTAATAGTTGCATATTTATCAGTTTTATAAAATTTAAGTTTATCATTATCTCTTAAATAATTTAGCAGTTCTTTTGAAATTCCACGAATATTGTTCCTAAAATGCCTGTTTATTTTAAGATTTTTATAATTTTCAATAGCTTTTTGAGAATTTTTTTCAGCCTCTGCTATTTCTTTTTTAATTTTTTCTTTTCTTTCAAAAGCTCTTTGGAGGTTTGGACTTGTGTTTTGATTATGGTTATATTTTATAGGGTTTATATTATAAAAATTAGCAAGTTTTTTTACAGCTGTTACAAAGTCACAATTTTCGAGAAATTGTACAAGTTTTATGTTGTCTCCTTTGACTCCATTAAGTGTGAACCATGCATTAGCTCCATTTTTATGAAATGTAATAATCTTTTTTCCTTTATCTGTGAGATATACCTGTGAGTTAATCGAACTCCTTTTAATGTCTTTTTGAAAATTAAACATATTTTTCAGGATATCTTCTATTGGTATATTATCTCTGATATATTGCAAAAAGTTTTCATCAAATTTTTTCATAGCACATTCCTTTTTAATATATTTATATTTTTTGAAACTGCTTTTTCATTAATTCTTATAAAAAATCTAAAAAAATAATTGTTTAAGCTAAATTTAAGAAAAAATATAGAAAAAAAACTATTTAGAAGCTTTAAAAAAGAAATTTTTGAAAGATTTTTAACATCTTAATTTTGCCTATTAAATCTTCATTGCTTCACAAAAACTGTCAATTATATTGACAAGTTCGAAATTACGGGAATCTTAATGAACTTTTTGCAGTTTTTAGGTAAATATTTTTTATTATAATTGGTTAGAAAAGGAGTAATGATGCAAACTGTATGTTTGGAAAATTTTGAAGTACATGATGTAAAAGTTGATGATGAAACTTTTAAAAAAGGGTTGAATCTGTATGAAAAGGTAGAGAATAAACTCTTGAATAGGTTTTCCGAAGCCGAGGCGGCTTTTGGATTTGAAACTGAAAAAGAAATAAACTGCTGGGATTTTTTGAGTATAAACGGTAATCCTAAAAAATTGAGAAATTTACAAAACCGAATAACAAACTTTAAAACCGAAAAAAGAAGTATAAAAATAAGTAATACTCAGGATTGGCTTGAAGAATTGGAAGTTTCTAATTTAGATAATGTTGATGAAGGCTCAGAATCCAAAGAAATGAATCAAATAAGAGAATATTTTATATTGGATATATAAGGTGGATAAAATGAGCGGAAACAACAATTTATTCAAAAATAATGTTGTTAATGAACACATTGAAAATTCACAAAATAAAAATATACAAAAACAGGGGACTGAGCCTTTATCGGTATTGAATATATTTAAGAAAGAATTACCTCCGCTGGATTTTGTTTTTACAGGTTTAAAAAGTAGAACAATAGGTTTTATAAGCAGTGCTGGAGGTACAGGAAAAAGTATGCTTGCTTTACATCTTGCTTTTAGCTTAGCAGATACAACAAAAATTTATAATTTTAGACCTATAATTAATGATAGACATCAAAGAGGAATTGTGTGTTATTTGAATTTGGAGGACCCGACAGAAATTCTGGAAAACAGAATACAAAGAATCAGTAGAAAAATTATTAGGGAATTCGGGGAAGAAAATGGATATAAAGCTTTGCAATCGATTGATAAAAATTTAATGGTATACGGGCTTTATGGAAAAAACTTTAATTTGTATAAGGATGGTGAATTACAGGAAAAAGCATATAATATATTGCTGAAATTAGGACAAAAATCAAGGTTGATAATTATAGATACTTTTCGCCGATTACATGGAGAAGATGAAAACAACAACGCTAAAATGAGTGAAATACTTAAAATACTTGAAGAAATCTGCAATAAAACGGGTACTACTATACTTTTGCTACATCATCAAAACAAGACAGCTATTCTGGAAAAATCAAGTGGACAAACTGCAATGCGCGGGGCTAGTGCACTAGTGGATAATGCAAGACTATTAATTAATATGAGTGTATTAAGCAAGGATGAAGCAAAAGAATTAAAAATACAAGAAGAAATGAGAAAAAATCATGTAAAGGTAACTTTTGCCAAAGTTAATTATGCAGCGATTCCCGAAGATATTTATTTAGTTAAAGGCTTGGATGGTACGTTGGATGTTTGCAATTGTACTGAATTTGAAGGTACCGATGATGAAATCTATTAAAAATCTTGAAAGTAAATTAGATTATAGAACGCTGCATTTTTTACCATTTCTTCCCTCTAGAAAAAGAGAACAAATGGAAATTGAAAGAAAATGGGGTGATGTATTTTTTAAAGCAAAAGCCCCGGAAATGCTTAATACGTATGATTTAGTAACATTAATGTTTGTTATTAGAGAATATTTAAAGCTCGATTGGGATATAAAGGAAATTAACGGAAAAGAAGCTGCTGTAAAGAAACTTGACTTGATTAAACTGGTAAAAGAAAGAGGAGTTCTTAATAAAAAAATCAACAGAAAAACGCTTTTAGAAAGTATAATAAGATTATCTAAAGTAGATTTGTTTTTTACAAAAAACGGAAAAACTCATGTGACAAAATATATATATGATGTTAAATATGATAACAATTATAAAGAAATTGAAATTTTTGCAAATAAAAAATTTATCGAAGCGGTAATAAACAAAGGCATCTTGGTAAATCTAGGAAACTTTTTAATATTAGAAAAAGAAACCAATGGAGGGACAGGATACGCAATTCTCTTATATGCTTTTATGCAGGGGACTAAAACAAAATTTAATATAAATGGTAGAAAATTATTAAAATGGAGAGAAAAATATAGAGAAGATTTGTTGTTTGATATACTCAATCTCAATAATACAAATCTGGACAAAAGAAAGAAACGTGAAAAAATAAAAGAAGCATTTAACGTTTTGCATAAAAATTTTGATATTCCAAAATATACATATGACAAATTTGATGAAATGTGGGTAAGGGTAGATTTAGCAGAAAAAAGATTAAACAAAGTTGGATAATGTTTTTGTTACAAAGGAAAATGAGAGGGGACAATATGGGAAATTGTGGGTGATATTGTTGGAAACGACGGGTGACAAAATTTTTCAAAAACGCTGATAAAATGGTCGGTTCAAGATATTATAGTATTTATAGTAAATATAGATACTATATAGGCGGACTTTATGTCCGCCGTAGTATTAATAAGTATATAGCGAAAGGGGAAAAGGAAAGAAACCGTTGTTATTAAGATTTTAGGGATTCCGTTTCGCGTTTTTCATTGAAAAGTCCATCTTACAGGGGTTTTTTTAATAAAAATAAATTTTATTATGTTTTGTTAAATAACATTAAATTTCTTCTTTTATCTAATAGACACTATTTTATATAGTTGAAAAAGTTTAATAAATTTAAATGGAATTAAAAAGAATTAAATAAAATTTAAATAAATTTAACGAAATTGAATCAACAAGAAAAAAATCAAAAAATTTTTCATTTTTTTACTAAACTTTAAGATTTTTTGTTTCAAAAAGATATAAATATATAAAAAAGATGAAAGGAGTAATTATGAAACATTTATCTGATGAACAATTTATTGAAAGAATGTTGATTTTAAAAGATTTTGAAGGTCACTTATGGGGAATTACTGTTTGTAGTGTATTGCAGGATTTTATTAGAGATTTAATAAAAGACGGATTCGAGATTAAACATATAGTAACAATATTAAATTTTATGTTGTATGAATATAATATTAAATTTGAGATTAAATATCATCATGTTTATCATTTTATAAAGCAACATATAAATCTATAATTATTAAAACCGACATTGCGCACCAATTTTTTTATTTTTCAAACGCCGAATTTATGGTGTTTTTTTGAGAATTTATTCCAACAATAAAAAGGTTACATTGATTTGGAAGTGGGACTTCAGTCCCGCCAATGAGGTTAAAACCTCACTTCCTTATTGAAATGTTGCTAAATTTATCAAAAATTTGTGGTTAAAATTATGTTTTTTACAAAAATTAAACAAAAATTTTATAAAAAAATAAATTTTTTAGGTGCGAAATGTCTGATTTAAATATAGAAACTATAAATTTTGAAAAATACAAAAGAAGACTTGAATCAGGAAATCCTGTAACAATTGAAGAGCTTGAAAATGAATTAAAAGTATTAATCAAAGAGATGATTGAGGCTGCAACCCAGGGTGAGCTTACAACTCATTTGGGTTATGAAAAGAATGAAAAATCAGATACCGGTAATTACAGAAACGGATACAATAAAAAAAGCCTGAAATCCAAATACGGGGAAATAGAAGTAAATATTCCAAGAGACAGAAATTCAACGTTTGTCCTCACTTCGTTGCGGGGTTGTCGCTTCGCTCGGACGAGCCAAAGTTAGTAAAAAAAAGACAAAGACTATTAGACGGAACGGAAGACTTGATTTTATCATTATACGCAAAAGGAATGAGCGTAAAAGAGATACAACACCATCTTGACGATTTATACGGATATGAACTTTCAACCGAAACAATTTCAAATATAACAGAAAAGATACTTGAAAAAGCCATAGAATGGCAGAACAGACCCTTAGAGCCGATATATCCCATTATTTTTATGGATGCCACAGTATTGAAAATAAAAATCGAAAGAGCTATAAAAAATACAGCCTGTTATATAATGCTCGGAATTAATCTTGAAGGCAAAAAAGACATTTTAGGCATATGGATAGCGGAAGAAAATGAAACTTCCAAATACTGGCTTTCAATTATTAATGAAATAAAAACAGAGGTGTGGATGATGTTTTAATATTTTCAATAGACGGACTTAATGGATTTAACGAAGCTATAAAAGCGGTATATCCTAAAGCTGAAATTCAAAGATGTGTAGTTCATCAGATAAGAAATTCATTAAAGTTTGTATCTTATAAAGATAGAAGAGAAATAGCAAAAGATTTAAAATCTATTTATCAAGCAGATACGGAAGAACTTGCCCTTCAAAATCTTGAATATTTCAATGATAAATGGTCTAAAAAATATCCTCATATTTATGATTCCTGGAAAAGAAACTGGGATGAACTTTCTACCTTTTTTAAGTATCCGAAGGCTGTAAGAAAGCTCATATATACCACTAATCCGATAGAATCTTTAAATTCTATCATAAAAAGAAAAACAAAGCAAAAAGGCTCGTTTCCTTCAAAAGAAGCGGCTTTTAAGGTCCTTTTTACTTCAACACAGGAGGTGATGGAAAAATGGAAAAGCTCTAGAATCAGAAACTGGTCTGAAATTTATCCTCAGCTTGTGATATATTTCCAGGATATTTTAGTAAAATACATTTAAAGTT
>Ga0256838_1000763_pt1 | contig 17434 bp, 18 predicted proteins | sample 4571419metaG_FD_185978 | JGI IMG/M metagenome (GOLD analysis project Ga0256838, IMG submission 185978) | Hydrothermal vent microbial communities from Guaymas Basin, Mexico - 4571-419 | ecosystem: Environmental > Aquatic > Marine > Hydrothermal vents | place: Mexico: Guaymas Basin | collected...
CCGAGTAGTTCTCCTTCTTCTGTCCACCCTGTGCCGGGTATCTCTTTTTGTTCTAAAATCTTCCCTATATCGTGTATTAAGGCACCTGCCACAGCTATATCTCTGATGACAAAGTCTTTGTATTCCAGAGCAATTTTCTCCACGAGCTTTCCCGCTTTTACGGAATGTTGAAGTAGCCCTCCTATACGGGCATGGTGTATTTTGGAAGCTGCTGGATAGTGCCATATGCGCTTTAAGATCTCGGAAAGATGTTCTGGTATACCTTCTCCAAAGAATATAGCCCTTAAAAGGTTTTGTATTTCTGTATCTTCGGTTCTATTGATGAGATCAATAAGGTCTTTTTTAACCTTTGATATTTCCTCTTGGGTTAATGATGGAAATAGATGTTCTTTGGCCTCAGGAGGGAGGTCTTCTACCTTATATGTGTTCATAATCTCTGTCATGTAAAAGGTCTTGTTGCCATTGTAATTGCCGACATTACCCCTGACACGAATAATACTACCACTACGAGGTGGCAGTGGGGATTTTAAAAATGCATTAATGCTTCCGGATTTGTCATTGAGTATGAGTCGTGAAAATCGTTCTCCTCTTTTAGATGAAAAGGTATATGCTTGGGATACATACACCAGGATAATAACATTTTCCATACCTTCTTTGAGATGTTCTATCTTTGTTATCTTCTGCAGGTTCACCGTCTCGCCTCCTTTAATATAGTGTGGGTCGTATATGCCATGGCAACATGTTCTATGGCCTCAAGTTTATAATATGCATCCCATAGACTTGTGGTAGATACAACGCTAATGCCATGTTTTTCCATAAGCACAGCTATTGCACCATTGGCAAATCGGTCAGCTACATCTTCTGCCAGCTCGTTGCTACCTGACGGGAAGAATGGGGAAATATGTACTTTGCCGATAAGCATGGATGTTTCTGGAAACAGCTCTGTTGGTATGTCAGTTGGTCCTATTGAGAATCCCATAGTGTACGGAGGATGAGCGTGTACTATAGCTTTGATTTGTGCATTTTTCTGATATGTATATAGGTGCATTTTATATTCTGAGGAAGGTTTGCCTTCTATAAAGTTGCCTTCTATGTCAATGATAGCAATGTCCTCGGGTGTAAGATTAACTTTGGGAATGCCACCTCTTGTAATGTAAATAATATTTTCTACTTTAATAGATAAGTTACCTCCGTATCCGCCATTGAGATTTTTCTCATAAAGCCTATTAGCGACATCTATAATCTCTTGTTTTATATCGTACATATTCATCACCTCAATTTTATCCTCCTTATATAAAATTGTAGCAATAAGTAGTATATTTATATAGGTGGTTGGAGGTGATGTCATTTTATGAGTATAGAAAGCTTGTGGGAAGATTATGTAGATGAAACCGTTAAGAAACTGAATTTGCAGATAGGCTATTTGAAAAATGAGCTGGATACTATTCATCATACATACGAGAGAAAATTGGCCCATATGGAAAAAGCCGCTCTGGAAAAGTTTATGCAGGATCTCTTGCCGGTACTTGATGACATATGGCAAGGGGCTATTCATGATGATTCATGGAATATGGTATGGAGTAAGTTAAAAAGTATTCTCGCATCCCATGGTATTGCCGTTATAGATAGCGTGAATATAGACTTTAATCCAATGGAGCATCAAGTTGTTGCCATGGTTGAAGAGGGGCAGGGGAGTAGTGGTAAAATTGCCGAAATTATAAGACCGGGTTATAAAATGGGTGATTTCCTACTGCGACCTGCTCTTGTCAAAGTGTATAAATAAATATTGGGGAGGTGGAAGTGGTGATTAACTATGATGCAGTCAAAATTCACTATGAGGTAGTCACATCTGACTACTATGTGGAAGATGAGGAGATTGCGTTTGTAGATGTTGCATTTGGTCAGAGTGAGAAGTTTAAGATGAAACCTGTAGGTGTTCTTGACTATAAAGTGTGGATACCTGCTGGGGATGTTGAGCAGATTAGAAGACATGCTTCAAAGATTGTTACTCGTGTGAGACAAGATGGTAGTGATATATTGAAGGTAAAATTGCCCGGTAAATTAACCAAAGGGGAACTTGCTGCCATTATTGAGGGTGTTGGCCTTGCTGCTTACCAGTTTGTAGATTTTAAATCTGAGGGTGTTAAAGAGCCTAAAGAGGTTGTCTTCCTTGTGCCCGAAGGTGAAGGCTATGAGCCTGCCGTGGAAAAAGCCCTTGTCATGGTAGAGGCAACAAACTATGCCCGCACTATTGCTAATCAGCCAGCTAATGTTGCCGATCCTGATTGGTTTGAAGAGGTTGCCAGAAAGCTATCAGAGGAGTATGGCTTTGAGGTAGAGATTCTTCGCGAGGAGGCCCTGAAGCAGGAGGGCTACAATCTCATTCTTGCCGTAGGGCAGGGTAGCGTTAAGGAGTCACGTATCATTCGTCTGACATATAAGAGTGGTGTTCCGAAGAAGAAAATTGCATTTGTCGGTAAGGGTCTAACATTTGATGCTGGTGGACTTGACCTGAAACCACCGACAGCTATGGATGGTATGAAATTTGATAAGAGTGGGGCTGCCATGGTACTTGGTATTATGAGGGCCATTGCCAAACTGAAAGTTAGCGATGTTGAAGTGCACGGTATTCTTGCCCTTGCTGAGAATATGCCCGATGGGGCTTCATATCGCCCTGGTGATGTTATTAGGGCCAAGAATGGTAAGACCGTGGAGATTACCAATACCGATGCAGAGGGAAGACTGGCACTGGCCTCTGCCCTTCAGTATGCCGGTGGTTTGAAACCTGATATTACCGTTACAATGGCAACATTAACAGGTGGTGCTGTTGTAGCACTGGGTTCGTATACAGCTGCCATATTCAGCAACTCCGATGAGCTGGCAGAAGATGTTAATAAGGTTATCCAGTATACAGGTGAGAAGATGCACAGAATGCCACTGGATGAGGACCTTAGGGAGAATATGAAGAGCAAGGTGGCAGATATTGTTAACAGTGCCGGTAGAGAGGGTAGTCCTATTACCGCTGCTCTGTTCCTTAGAGAATTTATACCTCAGAACACTGCATGGCTCCATATAGATATTGCTGGAACGGCTACAACCAAGAAACAGTGGCATTACAATCCACCAGGTTCTACTGGATTTCCTGTAAGAAGTATGACAGCCCTTGTGGAGTTGATAAGCGGTGAGAGGTAAGGTTATATCCATTGTAGCCATTGTATTATCACTTGTACTTGTATTTGTATCCTGTGGGGAACATGTCTCCCCACAGGACTTTTCACATACCTTTTCTTTGAAGTGCGATTATGGTGTTCATGAAGAGGGTCCAGAGGCTATTCGTCTGTTTCATGATGCATGTATTTCACCGTGGAATACCCACATTTATCCTCTAATGAATGTCAACTTTAAAGAGGTTCAATATGCCGTGGCCGTATCCACCAGCAAAACTCAAACGGCAACACTCCTTGTGCTATCAACCCCCGACGGCAAGCAGTGGTCTATTCTTGATGCCAAAAAGGTTGTTGTCAAAGCCCCATATACAACCTTTTCCGGTGATATTAAACTGACAACGACGCTGACAATGGCACGGGCTATAGAATTTGCCATTGATGGTACACGGGTTTCTCCAGAACATCCTGACGGTGTTATGCTTATTTATAGTGAGTTTGTTATGCCCCATTACAAGCGTCCCAGATGCGTACTTCAGAATAGGGCTATTGGTGCAATGGTTTCCACATATCTTTACAGAAAAGTATGGGTGCACGACATCGGTTGTCAGGTATATGTGGAGAAGATGCCTGTTAAAGTTAGAGTTATTAAAGCCCCGGCGACGGCAACAGTATATGTACTGACCGAAACAGGTACATTATCAAGAGACTGGCAGGTTGTCGGCACTATGTCTTTGCCATCTGCGGAAAAGGTGTATACATCAACATTTACTGTGGGTAGTGAAGTGAGATTTGTAAAAATAGAAACCTCTCAGCTGTCTGATTATTCATGGGTTGTTACATCTAAAATGGCATCTGAAAAGTAGGGGGTGATGACATGCCCGTGATAAAGGTGCAGGGAGGTAGCTGGGAGCATTACGATAAGCTTGTATGGAAGATAGTAGAGAAGGCTGTTGCCTTACTTGGTGGTCCGAGGCATCTGATACTTCATCGTAATCTGACATGGCTTCCTTCACTTGTAGAGGCAGCGTATGTATGGCTGCTTTATGACATGGGGAGAAAAACCCAGAAAGAGATTGCCGCTCAACTGGGTCTTACAACGACAACAGTTTCTAAGATACTGTCTGCAAAGCCAGAAGAGGTTAAAAAGAAAATAGAGGAAGGGGCAGATGTTGATACCCATGTAGCCGGTGGACTTGCCCGCTGGGCTTATGAGGAGCTGAAGAAGGAGGGTATGTTGAAGTGAGAACAGACCTTGATACACTGAAGGCACTGTTGCTTGATGCTGTATTTGTTGCCACTGCCGTTGTGCTGGCCACTGTAATACATTCCGTAGGTGGCAAGGTTGCAGGTACTATGTGGGTGCCTATGTGGTGGGGTGCCTTTGTTGCTGGTATGCTGATAGGTCCCATACATGGTCTTGTAGTTGGATTGTTAACTCCCCTTGTGTCTTTTATTGTTAGAGGAATACCTCCGTATCCTTTTTGGCTGATATTTGCTATTGAGATTGGTATCTATGGTTTTATGTGGGGAGCATCATCTGCTATTGTTAGAAAGATAACGAAAAACCGTTATGTGGATTTATATTCTTCCAGTGTTCTTGGGCTGCTTATGGGAAAAATTGCCGCAGCCCTTGTACTCATGTTTGTTATTCCTTCACTGGCTCCTAAAGTGGCGTCTAACTTCTTTGTTGCATTTATGAGCGTTCTTGTGTACTGGACACTGAAGTCTTTGCCTGGTATAATACTTCTTCTCGCTGTGGGGCCCATTGTTGTGCTTCAGCTTAGTGCTATAGTAGATATGGCGGGAAATAATCTAAAAAGTCGTTTGGAGAGTGATTGAAGATGGATACAGGCAGAGAGGTTAATATACGAAAGTACCTTGCCATGTGCGGAATAGATTCTCGTCGCAAGGTAGAGAAACTTATAAGAGAGGGCAATATCCGTATTAACGGTAAGCTCGCCAAGCCTACAGATACTGTGAAAATAGGTGTGGATAGGGTAACACTGGGTGGTAAGGTGCTAAAGCCAGAACCTCCTGTCTATATCCTGTTTCATAAGCCAAGGGGTATTATTACATCTAAAAAAGATGAAAAGGGTCGTATGACGGTTATGGATATGCTTCGGGGAATCGTTATGGCCAATATTTTCCCTGTAGGTCGTCTTGATAGGGATAGTGAAGGGCTTTTACTTATTACCAATGATGGGGATTTTGCCGACCTTATGCTTCATCCCAGATATGGTAAAGAGAAGGTATACGAGGTCTTTGTAGAAGGCATTATTACATCTAAAGACATCAAACAGATGAAGGAAGGTATATACACCGGTGGGGAATTGCTCAAGGCCAAAGATGTAAAGATTCTCAAGAAAGGTATGGGTAAAACACTTCTTGAAATAACCCTTTCGGAAGGGAAAAAGAGACATATTAGACGCATGCTGAGTGCTCTTGGAAAGAAAGTGATTACCCTTAAACGTATTTCGTTTGGTCCTTTTACACTGAAGGGTATTCAGAAGCCGGGTACCTACAGATTTTTAACAGATAAGGAAATTGAGGAGATTGTTGAACCCCTGAAAAAGCAGTTTTATGAAAAGCAGAGATCTCGTAAAAGGCGTGGACATCACCCAAGGCGAGGTGGGAGGAGATAGCCGTGAAGCTTACTATACTTTACGATAATGAGCCGAAAAATGGTTTACAGCCCGATTGGGGATTTTCTGCCCTTATAGAAACAGACAATGGTAAAAAGGTGCTATTTGATGCTGGTGAGAGACCCGATATCTTGAAATATAATATTGAAACACTGGGTATCTTAAAACCCGGTGACCATATAGATCATCTTGTGATATCTCATGCCCACCACGACCATATAGGTGGACTGCCCTATGTGTTTTCTGCTTTTTCTATAGATCATGTCTGGCTTCCCCGTGATGCCGTGATTGCCGGTATACCCGATGGTGTCACTGTGCATAGAGAGGCTGAAGGTTGGATAGAAGAGGGTGTATACTTGCTGAAAAATCTTCCATCTCGTGCCATTATGGAGCAAGCATTATTTCTTAAAGGTGAGCATGATGTGTTGCTTGTTGGTTGTAATCATCCTGGCCTTTATACAGTTCTTGAACAGGTCAATAGTCGCATGGGTAAATACCCCGATTGGGTAATAGGAGGACTGCATCTGTATCGGACACCTGGCCATGTTATAGAGAAGATGTGGAATGACCTGAGGTATAAACTGAAGAAAGTGGCCCCCCTACACTGTAGTGGTGATAGGGCTAGAAGAAGGTTATCCCTTGATTGGAAAGAAGGCTATCTTGATATTGGTCTAGGCGATACTATAGAAGTATGAAAGGGGGCATTTGCCCCCTTTTTATTTCTTCAAAACCTCTGGATTGACGATGTTTTCTGGTATCTTGCCCGTTAGCACTGATACGATACTGGATGCTGCCATTTGGGCCATCTTACCTCTTGTTTCCTCAGATGCGCTACCAATATGGGGAGCCAGCACTACATTATCCATTTTTATAAGTTCCGGGTGTATCTTAGGTTCATGTTCAAAGACATCAAGTCCTGCACCTTTGATTTCGCCATTTTGCAGTGCCCATACAAGTGCCTCTTCATCAACTATAGGACCACGGGCTATGTTTATAAGATATGCACTATTTTTCATCTTCTTGAATGCCTCTTTATCCAGAAGATGCCTATTTTCTGGTGTCAGTTTGGCACATATGATGACAAAATCACTTTCTCTTAGTAGGGTGTCCAAATCTACCTGTCTTGCATTGAGAGATTTTTCTGTTTCCTTATCGGCTTTTATAGGGTCGTAGTAGAGTACATTCATGTCAAATCCCTTTGCCCTTTTGGCAACAGTTCTGCCTATACGACCAAATCCTATAATACCCAGTGTCTTTCCGTGTACATCGGTGCCCAGCAGTAGCATGGGGCCCCAAGTTTTCCACTGTCCACTACGGGCATATTTATCTGCTTCAACAACTCGTCTTGCAGTGGCCATAAGAAGTGTCCAACCAAAATCTGCTGTTGTATCGGTAAGCACGCCTGGGGTATTGGTAACAATGATTCCTCTCTTTGTAGCCTCTTCAACATCAATGTTATCGTATCCTACTGCGTAGTTGGCTACAATTTTAAGGTTTTCTCCTGCAGCGTCAAACACCTCTTTGTCTATCTTGTCGGTAAGAAGGCTGAGTATGGCGTCTGCTCCTTTTACCCTACGAAGGAGTTCTTCTCTACTTGGTGGAAGTTCACCTTCATGGATATAAACGTCCCATCCCTGCTTTTCTAGCAGTTTTAATCCTTTTTCTGGTATTCGCCTTGTGACATAGATGTATGGCATATTCTCCCCTCCTCTACATATTGTTCACAAGTATGGTAGCATTAAAGTGAAAAATAGGAGGTGAAAGTAAACTTGAAAATTGTTGTGGCATTCAATGCGTTTAAAGGGAGTTTATCTCCAGTGCAAGCTGGATATCACTTTATCAAAGGTTGGTCTGCCCGTAGGGTAGAAGATGAGATTGTTCATTTCCCTATAGCAGATGGTGGAGATGGTACTCTTGAGGTGTGGAAATATCACTTCGGTGGGCAGATAGAGTATATAGATGCCCACGACCCATTGATGAGACATGTAAAAGTTCCTGTATTAATTTATCAGGACAAGGCTATGTTTGCCATGGCAGATGTGTCAGGTATAGCATTGATACATGGTGAGGAAAGAAATGCCAAGAAGACGACAACATATGGAATGGGAGAGGTTATTGCCACTCTTATTAAAAGAGGGATTAAAGATATTACCATTAGCGTCGGAGGAAGTGCTACTGTTGATGGCGGAGTAGGATTGTTATTACCTTTGGGAGTAAAGATATATACCGATGGTTATGAGATAAAGCCAGAGGGACAGCTTCTTTTACATGTCAAAGATGTGGATATTTCCCGTGATTTAGGGCTAAAGATCACCGTTGTTTCAGATGTGAATAATCCACTGACGGGCCAGCTGGGAGCAGCATCTGTTTATGGTCCACAAAAAGGACTTTCAGAAAAAGATATTCCAATCTTTGATGAAGCCTTGTATAGATGGGGTGGTCTTGTTGAGAACAAAACAGGGGCATCTGTCTTAAATAAACCTATGTATGGGGCAGCCGGTGGTGTAGCTGTGGCACTGCATCTATTGGGTGATGTAAAAATTGTCAGTGGTATAGAGTTTCTTTTGTCTAAGACCGGTTTCTCTGAAAAGGTGAAAGGGGCACAGGTATTGTTTACCGGTGAGGGTAAAATAGACAGGCAGACATTTATGGGGAAGGCACCTTATGGTGCTGCTAAGCTGTTTAAAGAAGTAACGAGGGGAAAGGTTATCGGTATTGGTGGCAAAGTAGAGCACGAAGAGATAGACTGGAGTATCTTTGACAGTGCCTTCACTTTGGTGTGTGGACCTGTTAGTGTCAATTATGCTATGAAGCATGCAGATAAACTTATGAGGAATATCGGTTTTAGTTTAGCGGGAATGTTCTAGCAAAGGGGGGCTTTATAGCCCCCCTTTGCTATTTTTTATTTAGATACGGCGTTTTTCACATGGCTCATGAATACAGGTTCGGGTACAGCACCTTCAAACTGTCCTTTACCCATCTCGTCGCCAAGACCAATAACGATCTTAGGCACACCGTAAACCTGCCACTCCTGAGAGAGTTTTTCAAATTCCATGGCTTCAATAGTGGCTGCCTCTATGACATTCTTAGAAGCATATGCCATCTGGTGTGCCAGTCTGGCTGCTCTTGGGCAGTAAGGACAAGATGGTGTGACAAACACCCATAGTCTTACACCTTCTGGTAGTTTCTCAAGTTCCTGAACAGTCTTGGGATTAAGACCGTGATCGCCATTGCCGAGCATAATAATATCTTCTAGTATTGTTGCAAACTCATAACCTGCTGGAATACCATAGAAGCGAATACCATAATCATTACCATCATGGTCAAGCAAGATAATACTTGTCATGAGAGGATAGCCGTATGGCTGAGATAGATAATACTTAGAAATCTCCTCTTTCTGCTCGGGATACCTGAGAATCTCCAAAGACAGTTTGTCGGGAACAGCGGAAACGAGTTCCTCAAATAGTTCCTCTGTTGTCTCTGTGTACTGGTTTTTGGGTATATCGGGCAGGTCAATGCCCTTAGGTGGATTAACAAGTACCACCTTTACGGGATTCTTTATCCCGCTAAGTCTCTCTTTTACAGCCTGAATTTCTTTTTCTCCTAAAAGTCCCACAAGACTTCACCTCCAATTAATCTTCTCAGCTACCACTATAAAGTTAGGTAGCCTTAAAATTATACCATATACTCTCTCTGTACTTTTACCAGAATAACATAACTTTGATACAATTTACCAAGTGGAGGTGATAGTGTGAGAGAGATTGTTAGCATAGAAGATGCTATTAATCAGTCAAGAATGAAGACATTTCTTCTTTTTATATTGATGTTTCTTATCTCTGCGGCTTTTGGCTGGGCTGCTGGTTATCTAATAGGCGATAAAACATGGGGTATTACCCTATTTGTGGGCTTTCTTGTATACCAACTTGTCTTTGTTATCTTTGCACGACCTATTACCCTTGCAGCTGTTGGGGCAAGACCGCTTTCACCAGAGCAGTCACTTAAGGCACAGATGGTACACAATATTGTTGAGGAACTTAGTATTGCTGCAGGTGTTCCCAAACCCGAGGTGGGTATAATAGAAAGCGATGTTCCCAATGCCTTTGCCACCGGCCTTTCCCCAAAAAGTGGCATTGTTGTTGTAACCCGTGGCATTGTAGATTTAATGGATAGAGATGAACTTGCCGGAGTACTTGCCCATGAGCTTTCGCATATTAGACACAGAGATATTGTTGTGGGTACGATTGCCGCTGTTCTTGCCATGAGTCTCATGCTAGCTGTTAGGTTACTGATGAGGTTAACATTTTGGGGGGCATTGGGTGGCAGGAGGAGTAGAGATAGAGAAGATAGGAACCCACTGGGTATGATTCTTGCCATACTGGTTGTTATCTTGGCCCCCTTAGCTGCTATGATGGTAAGATTTGCCATATCCAGAGAAAGGGAATATATGGCAGATGCAGGTTCAGCAATGATTACTCGCAATCCTGAGGCATTAGCTTCGGCCCTTGAGAAACTGAAGATGTATCATGAATATTCTCAGCAAAGACTTGATGTGCCAGAGGAGTTTTCCCATATGTTCATTTTTGACCCATTATTTGGCGTGTCATCTATATTGTCTGGTTTGTTTGCCACACATCCCCCCGTTGATGAGAGAATAAAGAGACTGAGGAGTATGACGGCACTATGATAGATATTACAACGCCACATGTAGGTGGTTTTTATTGGTGGGATGATAAACCAGCTGTGATAGAGAGTGTATCTGAAAATGGTTTTACAGTTGGTTATTTACATATGTCTCTTCATAGCGGTACACATATTGATTTACCCCAACATGTAGGGATAGATAAAGAAGTTGTCTTAAAAGATGTATACCGTGTTATGGTGGTGCCGCTGAACGGGCTCTGTGAAATAGATGTTAGTGATGTTGAAGGTGTACTTATTAAGACAGGTCAAGGTCCATCTATTGCCGATGGCTCTATAAGTAAGAATTATATGGCTTTAGATGAGAAGAGTGCCATATGTATTGTCAAACAGAGAATTTCTATTATTGGTATTGAGGCCCCATCTATTGAAGCATATGATGGTGATGGTACTATTCATAAGCTGTTTCTGGAGAGGGGAATCCCCATTTTGGAAAATATAAACCTCAGTAATGTTAATGTGGGATTGTATGATATGTATCTGTCTACATTGCATACAGTTATTACCATTGATGCCTTGCCCGCTGTGGCAAAATTGGTATTTATAGGGAGGGATGTATAAATGACTGCTACAACTGCATCGGATTCTATCATTTTCGGCGTTTCTACGGATATGGCCCTTTATGGTGTATTGGTTGTTTCATTGGTGTTGTTTATCTTAGATATTGTGTTGTGGTTTATGAAAAAGGAGTCATATAAATGGTATGTGGGCGGGCCTTATGAGCCAGCTGATTATCTATTACCTCCGGTGTTGGGGCAGGATGATAAAGTGCATTACATAGACAGTATTGCTGCTGCATTTTATAGGCTTATGAAGGAAGGGTATCTAAAAGTTGTTCTTTCCAAGGAAAAGGCCATTATGGGAGAAATGACAAAGATAAAGGTAAAGAAGGTTTCTGTTCCTTCCGATAAGGTTTTATTTTCTGTATATACTCTTATACCCGATGCTGTTACCGAGAGTGGTTTATTCGGGGAAGCACAAACAGATCTTATTGATATAGATGATTTACATACTTATATCTCTAAACTATCTGTAGAGAAGATTTTTAATGACTATAAGACTACTGTTGACGAAGAGTATGAAGAAAGATATGGTAACCCGCGAAAAAGCGTTAAGGTTCTGTCTTACATTGTAGGAATTTTTTCGCTGTTGTGGGCTGGGGTTTCAGGATATATTGGATATACACTGAGACTTGAAACTATGTCCTATGGGATATATGCTATAGCTTTATTACTGGTTATAGTTGGTATTCTTATGTTCCGTATAGACTATATATGGTCTTCGGTGGCTAAGAAGTTTAGGGGCAGGTGGATAGGCTTTAAAAGGGCAGTGGTAAGTGGTGATGTCCAGATTGATGACTTTTATGAACTCCTTGGCTATGCTTTGGCACTTGGTATTTCAGAACATTACCTTGATGTGGTGAAAAAGCAAATTGTTGATGGTAAAGTAAAAGTAGGTAAACCACCGTTTGCTGATGTTGATAAGATGTCTTTTTCTGACATTAGGGCACTTGTTAGTGCAGTTAACATGCTTGCTGGTTCATTGGGAGGCACGAGTAAATAGTGGAGATAAAAAAGATAGAGTATGCCTATTTTATCGTTTATGATGACAAAACAGTTGCGGTTCAGCCTGAAATTATAGATCAGCTTGATAGGTTGGAACGCAAAAGAGTTGTTATACCACCAGATGCCGAAGGTTTATATGTAAAGGCACTTGGAAAGGGTATATCACCGGTTAGAGAACGTTTGTATATATCTGGTGCTACATCAAAGACAGTTAAGGTAGAAGGCTCTCCTTTTTTAGACATACAATTTGAAGATCGCTATGCCGGTAGTTTAACACTTATTGTCAATGAGGTTGGGGAGATAATTATTCCGTCTAAGCTTGTTAAGGCTTCGTTGCAGGTAGATATGGGGAGCAAAATTGTTTTATCTGGTAATTTAAAGAAAACAGAGGTAAAACTCCGCAGGACATCTTCACTTATTATTAGACGACCTGTAGTAGATAGTATTATCTCTGGGGATTTGGCTTCTCTAATTATAGATGTGCCGGGTGAAGAATTTTATACCTATAGTAGTGTATGGAATATCAAGTCATATAAGGTAGAATTTAAGGTAAAAGAACCAGGAGAGGGAGCTCGTATCTATTCCAGTAGATTCCATTTATCATCAAGTGATGCTTTGCTACCATATTATCTGTGTTTTACTGACACCATTGGCAAAGTAGATATATCACTTATGTCTTCTATTTCCGAAAAAGTGAAGGTGTATACCAGTAGTGGTATGGAATTCGGAGGAGTATTTACCAGTAATATTGCTCCTGTAGATGTAATACGAGAGAACCATAAAACCCTATGGCATGAAGTTTTTCCCGGTGAACTACATTTTTCCAGTACAGCCTATTCAGACGAGATCATGCATAAGGGATTACTTTACACAGCCATTGTTAGAGGGCCTAATAAGCCTTATGAAGTTCTTGTTGATATGCTGGGTTTTTATGGGTTGAAAGCTCGTATGTTTTTAACCTTTGATATGAGGATTACCGAGAGTGTCCTTTCTATACTTGAATCTCTAAGAGATATTCCAGAAGATGAAATGCCTATTGGAAACTACATTTCTTCAGATGGGAAAACGGGAATTAGCTTTTCTATTGCGTCTTTTTCTCTTCCTATAACATTTGCTGGAGCGGTATTTGATCCCGATGACTATGTTATAGTGAAAATCTTTGGTGAAGATAGAATTTATAAACTGATGCTTTCCCGAGAAAGACTTATAACCCTTATGAGAGGGTGGAATAATATGACAAAGGAGGTATGAATGTGAAGAAAGGACTTGTTTTGTTTTCAGGAGGACTGGATAGCATTGTTGTTTCACTGCTTCTGAAAAGACATGGTGTCCCCTTTGAAGGGGTGTATTTTGATGTACCGTACTTTGGCAGTTTAGACAAAGTTCGCCGACTTGCTATGATGCACGATATCCCTCTACATGTCATTGACTTTTGGGATGATATGCAAAAAATCATAAGAAAACCACGGTGGGGGTATGGTAGGGCTCTCAATCCATGTGCCGATTGCCATTTTCAGATGATAAAAAAAGCTCTTGATATGAGACATGTCTTTGGGGCTGACTATGTTGTTACAGGTGAAGTGCTTGGCGAGAGGCCTATGTCTCAAAGACGAGAGATTCTTGATGACCATCTGAGGATATTGGGAGAGGAAGCTGACTTGTTGTTAAGACCTATGTCAGCAAAGTTGCTTCCCCCCTCAAGACCTGTAAGGGAGGGATGGGTGCCTGATGATATTCTGCTTGATTTTAAGGGGAGAAACAGAACACATATTATAGATCTTGCAAAAAAACTTGGTGCCAAAGAAATACCTACTCCAGCAGGTGGATGTTTGCTAACGGAACATGTTTATGCTCGCAGGTTGTGTTTACTTATGGGGCTTATAGATTATGTGCCCCGAGATTTTGTGTACATGCTAAAAATAGGTAGACACCTTATTAAAGATGGTGGAAAACACTGGCTTGTTATAGCCCGTAATAGAGAAGAATCTGTGGAACTAAAAACCGTATACAATAGACAGGGTCTTCCCTTTGAAGGTATACAAACAGGACCGTTTGCTGTATATTACACATTTGGGGTAGAGCCTGATGATCCCAAAGATATTGCATCTTATGTGGCATATTACTCCTCTAAGATACGAAAAATGGGCAAAGCCGATTATCGTTATGGTGAAGAGGATGTCGTATCGGTAATACCCCAAAACCCTGAAGATAGTGGATGGACTCATCTTAGTGAAAGCAAGATTATGTGTCCTTTAAAGGGGATGATATTGTGAAGGTTAGGCTATTTGCTAGATTTAGGGATGTGCTCGGTGAATATGTAGAGTTGGAAAATGTTGAGACTGTGAAGGATTTGAAATCACATCTTCAGGCTTTGTTTTCTGCAAAGGGCTTAGATGATACTGCTATACTTATAGCTATCAATGGTTCATATGTAGATGATGATTACGAAATACAGCCTGATGATGAAGTTGTTGCCTTTCCACCAGTATCTGGGGGGTGATTATATGGCTAAACTTCATAAAGACAAAATAATATATGAAATACCTACCATTCCAGAAGTTGGGGCATGGGTAATTTTTCGCGGTGTTACAAGGGCTGATGGGCGTTATGGAACGACTTTGGCTTTAGAATACGATGCCTATGAGCCTATGGCAATCAAAGAGATGGAGCGAATAGAAAGCGAGGCCAAAGAGAAATTTGGTGTTATATTTGTTGATATTCACCATCGTTTAGGACGTGTAGATGTGGGACAGGAATCCATGATTGTTATTGTTGGCTCCGCCCATAGAAAAGAAGGTTTTAGGGCCTTGGAGTGGGTGGTTGATGAGGTAAAGCATACAGTTCCTATATTTAAGAAAGAGATAAATAGAGAAGGCGAGTTCTGGATAGAGGAGGGAACACCAGGCGGAAGGGGAGAGGGTTAAACCTCTCCCTTTATAAGGATTTTTCCTATAGAAATGTCGTCAACAATCCATTCATAGCAGTGCCAGTCTTGCCACACACCGCTGTCACATGCCGCACGCACGCCGGGAAGTATTTCCTCAATATGTTTACCTAGTATCTCCTCAATAGGTTTGTCTATTAGAGAAGCAAATGCTTTGTTGACCTTATTAATAATACCGTTTTCGTCAATGGCTACAAGTGGGTATGGTGTAGAGTCAATGATACCAAGCCATTCTGATCTTGACTCTTCAAGCCTCTGGGCCCAAGTGGCTTTTTCCTGCCTCAGTCTAATCCACATCTTTATAGTAGATTTCAGGTGTTCTTGTATTTTATCTCCCAGTATCAGAGTATATTCCTCGTCTCTATAGGTTATTGTGATTGTGTCTACTTCGGTAATATCCGCTTTGCCATATAATATGTGTCCATCTTTTTCTACCCTTGTAGGTATGCCACTACGTTCCATAATTTGGGCCAATGTAATGACAAGATTTTCGTCAACATATTCTGTTTTTAATGTGTGTTCTACAATGCCTTTAAGAAGGGCACTTTCTTTGGCACGCATTTTTAATAGATTTTCAAGTTTCTTAGCGTATAAAATGTTGCTGGCGTAAATGCTAATAAACCTTGTTACCAATTTGATGAAGTAGGTATTAGATCTCATCTCATCTGAAGATACCTCCGATAATGTAGAAAACACTACCAGTTTGTATTGATATTCTCTGATGTCTACATTGAGTATGAAGAAGTGAAGTTGCGACTTTTCGTCATAGAATATTTCGTCTTCCTTATCTATATGTTTTTTAATTATATCAAGGCAATGTTCTATGTTCTCGTTTGTTGCGTATAGTATATTGCCCTCTCGGTCAAGTAAGCATGCATATTCCATACCTGATATTTGTCTTGCGAATGTAGTGAATTGCTTTAATAAAGTGTCTATATCGGTGATGGTAATAGCTTTTTCTATGAACTGGAGTAGTTCTCTAAGTTTAACCATTTCTGCGAGGTGGGTTTCAATAACCATCATATTCTCCATGTATATGCCCAAAGATGGGGCAAGATTTTCCAAGATGGAGACTATATGGGTTTTCTCATTATCGGGTATTTCTTTGGAAAAATATAGCATGAGTACACCTTTTTTTTCTTTTAGAGCTATTAGAGGAACAACGAGGATAAATCCTTCCTTAGCACCTAATACGGAGGCTGCAGGATCTGCTGATGCAGGTAGGAAAGTTGTTTTCCCCAGTAAGAATGCTTGCACAAGACCCGGTGGTAGGGTAGGAGATGGTTTGGGGTGGCCGGCATATGATATAAGTGATAGCATGTCTGTTTCAGGTAGATATTTGTAGAGGTATACACCAGATGCACTAAATGCATCTTTCGTTTTCACAAGGAAATTTTTCAGCTGTGTTGTGAAATCGCTGCCTTTTTCGGGAACTCTGAAGAAAGCAAGCAAAGTGGATAAGAAATCATTTTGTTTTTCCAGCTGGGTTTTTAGCGACCGCTCATTTTCGTAAAGGTATGTTAGTTCTTCTTGCTGTGCCATAAGTTGTTCACTCATGGCAGTGAGTTCTTCCCTTGCAGCCATCAGTTCGTTCATCTGGTATTCCAATTGATTACGCTGATCCTCTTTTTCTTTAATGAGTGTGCGAAGTTTTCTTGTGGCATTTGTAAGCTGAATATGGTATGCAATTCCTACACTGATAATACCTATTACGGCAAGAAGTATATAGTAAAGAAGAGTACTTCTGGAAAATGTTTGTTCTTCCTGTCCAAACCACTTGCTGCTGATTTCGGCCAGTTTCCCACTTTCTGACATATCCTTGATTATTTCATCTATTTTATAGGCTAAATCTTCATGGTTTTTATTTATCGCTATGGCATGCCATTTATGACCACCGGGGAAGTCAATAGGTAGGGGATATACGGTGTCTGCTGCATTTTTTAAATAGTTGTCAAGATAATACTGAACGATATATTCATAGCCCATAAGCAGGTCTATTTTGTTTTCAATGAGTGCCTTAATAGCTTCTTCAACACTGGGATATTCTTTGATAAACAGAGAAGGAAAGTTTTCTCTAATATAGACTTCCGCGGATGAGTTTTTTAGAACACCAATGGTTAAGGGGGATACGGGATTTTTAAGGTCGTCAATAGATTTTATATATTTGTGTTTTATCGTGTACATTTTGTATCTCAGAATATGTAGGGGAGTGGTGAAGTAATATTTTTTCTTTCGCTCTGGTGTTATACTCATTCCCATGATGACCTGTATCTCGTCTTTATCAAACATTTCCATGATTTGAGGACCAGATTCTACCACTGCCTGGGTATGGTAACCTTCTTCTTCTAATTTTTGGGCAATATAGTTATATATATCTACATAAAATCCCTTTACTTCACCATCTTTATCTTTCCATGA
>Ga0256838_1000764_pt1 | contig 17421 bp, 26 predicted proteins | sample 4571419metaG_FD_185978 | JGI IMG/M metagenome (GOLD analysis project Ga0256838, IMG submission 185978) | Hydrothermal vent microbial communities from Guaymas Basin, Mexico - 4571-419 | ecosystem: Environmental > Aquatic > Marine > Hydrothermal vents | place: Mexico: Guaymas Basin | collected...
AGAATGTACTATTCTCTGGAATACTATGATCTAAAAGAACCTGGTAAGCATCGAGTTTTGGTGAAAGATCCATTCCTGCTCCACCAATTCCAAGGACATCAATTCTATTCCTATTATTGTCATAAATGCTGAATGGTATTAGTCCAACGTATATTGCAGTATCAACATCAAAGTCTTTCGGTTCAAATACTGTATTCCAAATCAATGCTGAATCTAAGAGTTTGTTATATACGTTCATATAAAAGAAGTCTTCACGTATATTATCAAGGAGGTTTTGCAATGTGTAATAATCTAAGTGGTCAATTACTTCGTCAATCATAGCGTTGTATATTTCCTTTTTAAATTCGTCAAAATTGAAATTCTTATAGTATGAGGTTATTATGTTATATGGTTCGATGACATCTTCATAATAGTCATCATTAGGATTTGAAATTATTCTAATAAGTTCGTCATTACTTGACACATATTTCACTAAGTCAGCAAACGCTTCGATAACTTCTTCTGGATATCCTAAACCATTAGTAAGAATATCTATAACGTCATCATTGTCGATAAAGTTTATGATCACATCATCTTCGTCTAATTCATATAGAGCGTTTTTTGTTTCATTTTTAATGAGTTCTTCTGGAAAATCAATTCTTTCGACTTCCATTTCATCGGATAAGAACTCCATCCTCTCAAGTTCATCATCATAATCAATTGAGTAAATATCATCAAAGTTAACATTTGGATTCATCAGATAAGGTAGGTAATGTTTCACGTAATAGTCGTTCCTAAATTTTACCATTTGTATCACCGTTTGAATAAGAGATAGTGCAAACTTAAATTATTCTTTTATGAGAAACATTTAAGTATTTATTCAAACAAGTAATAGTTGGTGTTGTAAATGTACACTATAGTGGAGAAGAAAATATCAGATAAAAAGAATGAAGAGTATATGATTGAACAAATCGAAGGTGTCCTGGATGATTTAACCGAACTTTATATGAAGTTAGAGAATGGAGACGTAGATATTGTTGAGTGGATGAATGAAAATTTACTATCAGTTAAGGATTTATATAATGATAAACCAGCACTTTGTTTTATGTATGGTGGTCCAGGTTTATGGATCAATTGTGATGGTGAAGGAATAATTAGTTGGTGGGGCGAATACATTAAGTTTGAAGTGTATGGAATTCCAAAGAAGGCAATAGATGAGATTTTCAACTACTTGTTTGAAGTATACCCTCATATGATTGAACTATGCTAATAAAGTAATATCCTTGAAAAATATATAATTAATTTTAAGTTTTTATTCTCCTTTTTGTGTTAGTGGTTAAAATGAATTATGAAATCGACATAAATCAACTTTTTGATAAAGTTCCATTTATTGAAACTCCAAAAAAGGAGATTGTTTTTATTGTAACGTTATATAGTCGTGAAACGTCACTAACAATTAGAATTTCAGAAAACCTTAGTGTTTATCTGGATGAGACTTCACCATCAACAATATTTTTGCTACAAAATTATCAAATAGATTATTTTTCGTTCATCGAATTTTTACTAGAAAATTACAATGTAACTAAAAATGATTTTGATAGAGGTGTTATTAGTATTGTTGACACAAATGACTATAAGTATACATTCTATTTTATACCGAATATTCAGGATCCAAAGAGAATGAAGATTGACATTAGAAAAGGTGATCTGGATATTGAGGTAGTTGTATATTAATAGTAGGTTATTAAGAAAGTTAGTGTTTTTTTATCAATTCTTGTGCAAGTCGCTCAAGTTTTCCTGCAATAACAAGATTTATTTCGCTAATCAAATATGACGTGCATTCTTTGTGTCTGCTACAAACTATCGTAAACATTTTTAGGATTTCCTCTCTATTAATTTTAATGAACCCGTTAGTGAAATTAAAGTTCTTCTCAATAAAGTCTGTTATATTATTGTAATCCTTGACAACTTCGTAATATTTTTCAATTTCTTTTAGTGTTGAGCACAATATGTACTATGAAATCTGTAATTCCAATTTCAATAATAAAGTAAATGTAGTTTAGTACATCCTCTCTATTTACTTTGAGTTCATTCATTACAATTCCTATAACGCGGTCTATTGTTGGTTTTGAAATATCTATGATTGCTTTTTTATCACCTATTGTTATCAATTCCTTATATATAGTATTATAGAATGTTTCAAATATACACACTACCAACTTTTTTCTCTTACATAGTTAAACAAAAAATTATAAATAATTATTATTGGTGGGATTAATGCGTATGGTTACCAGTACAACACTAATTGCTATATTATTGATTTTAATAAGTTGTCAGTACGTATATGGAAAACAAAATATTAACTTAATTAATACACAATACAAGTTAAGATATGGATATATCGAAACATTAGGTGAATCAGATAGTTATTTTTATTATAATCCAGGTTATTCACAATATGTTACGTTATACATCAAGTTCAAAATTCCTAAAATAAAAACTACTGACCCATATCATATTATGTTATTTAATAAGGAATGGGAGTATGAAATTGGAATTAAAAAAGATACGTTAGAAGTTGACTACGCAATACAGATAGGTGACAATAAGGTTTGGGCGTGGTATTCGACAGATATACACTTAAAATTAAACACAATACATAATTTATACTTTGCCTGGAATGGGACAAATGTCATTATAATTGTGGATAATATTACTTATAAAAAACAATTTTCGAGTTCAGACACACCCATAACATATAATAGTGTTAAAAAATTCCAGAACAAAGAGTATACATCAAAACTATTTTTTGGTGCGCGTGACGTTGACCTAGATAATAAAATAGATAACTTTGGTGAAATTAGATACTATTCAATAAAATTTTTTAACAGATTTGTCGAATACAATAAAATTAATTTCACAAAACCAACTTTTGAAATAACTCCTTATAAAATTAACAACAAGGAACTATTACGTATAGGTATAAAAAGTGGCGACAAAATTAAGTGCTTACAATCATTCGCACTAACTCAATTACTATAGTTCTACATAAAAATTTCGAATTACTTTTTTCTTTTGAAAGCATCACCCTTTAGGACGAGAAGAAGATCAGAATTTCTTTATTATATTGTTTTTGATACTCAATTTATTAGTTTTTGAGGCATAAATTTTGATTGAAAAAGTTTATAAATATTAACACTAAATTAAAATGGGTGATGTGAATGAATCTTGTTAAAGATGAAAGAATGGTTCGAGAGTTTTATTATAAGGTAATACACAACAGTGGTTTTCTTGCTGGAAAACAAACATCCAATGTTGGAATAGTGTTTCTTGCTTCAAGAAAAAAATATTTTGATTCAAAATTACAACCGTATATTTCATCTAGTGAGTTCTTGCAGAGACAAATAATTAAATTTAACGGTGAACGAGAGTTCATAAAAGTCCTAAAGAGATTGGACGCTCCCGAAGGTTCTTATACAATAAAATTGAAACTTCCAAACGGGCGACCATTATCCGATTTACAACAATTACCAATAGATGTAAGAGAAATTGTTAAAGAGTACAATCCAGAAAAGGTGAAGTGCGATAGTGGAGAGTGCTATATTATTGATATACCAAAATCATCAATGGTGTTATATGTAAGTCTTGGTTTGCATAATACAGTTAATGCTACACTAAATATGATAAATAATATTAATAAGAGCATAAGGGAATTACTAAACATTGATAGTGAAATAGATTATGTTTTCTCCGATGTTGACAAAATATCACAAAAGCGACAAAATGTCCTAAAGAAGTTTAACAAGACGCACGTGATATTTTTTAGTGAACTTCACAAATCTGGTAAATATACATATATTGTTATTGATATAGATGAGAAAAATGTGGAATACTTGCGTGATATTATCAATATCATTAAAATGAATACTAACTCAAAACCCAAGTTTGTTTCTGAGACAAAGAATGGATTCCATATAATATACGAAAAACATTCACTACTAATGGAATTCTTGTATAGAGATTTCAGACATTACCTTATTAGTAATAATGTTCCTTTAGACAAAGTTGAAGTTAAGAAGAAACCGATGACACCAGTTCCAGGAACTTTACAAGGAGGCTTTTTAGTTAGAGAGATTGAAATTTAATTTTCATTTTCTAATGATATTAAATATGTCATTCAATTTATATGAGTTTCATTTTTCTTCTGTCATCATACTCTTCGAACTTAACATCTGAATACCTATCTTTAACGTTCTTTATAGCATTTAAAACTTTCTCTTCGGTGTATTTTATAGAACAATCATAAAAAGTTCTAAATAAATTTAAAAGGTTATCTCACCATACTTAGTATGGTGTCTTGAATGGACGGGTACACTATAGTTTCAAAACTTATTGAAAAATTTGAGTTACCGGTTGAAATAGTTGTTTCAGACGCATTTACAACAAGCAGTATATGTGATGAAAAAATTACGGAAGAAGACATCTATAATATTATGGAAAGAATTGTTAGAGAACTCGATGAAAACAACTATGAAACGGGATACGAGGAGAGGTGGAATAGTGGTAGTTATTCATATTACGCTGTTGAAGTATATAGCCCGGATATAGAGAATATTGAAGATATAGTTAATAGAATCATCACTAATTATTCAAAAAAGATACTTGATGAAGAAGATTGCTTAGAATTTGTGATAGAAATTCACATTCCAGCAAGTTTAAAACGAACAATTGAAGACTTTATAAGAAGATATGGATATAATGATATTGAAGACCTTCAGGAATCACTACAACAAAATGGTTCACGTATTCAAATTAGTGTAGATACGTGAATACATAAACCATCTCACACCATAAATATATAAAAAGAGTATATAATACCACGTTTATTACCTTTTTCTTTTGAAAGTCTCGCCCTTTAGGGTGGGGAGGAGGTCAGATCTTTCCTTTGATTTTCACACTCTACTTTTCTATGATTTTTTCACCAATGTACTCCTCTGCAAGTGCTCGAATCTTTCCGATCATCATATTTATTTCATCAAGTGATGTGACTGACTCAATTATTTCTTTGATGTCTTTTTTGTGTTTGTTATAAAATTCATCAAAATCTACATTAAGAACAATAAAATTATCTCCATATTCATCTTTCGTTTCTTCAATCATTGTTTCATAAATATCTCCACCAAGATCCCAAGTTAAATCACCTCCTGTCACATCATAAACGAACTCTTTAGTATTTTTCTTAATTTCTTTCATTATTTCATCAAGTGTTAAATCCAAATTTGTTCCATTCTTATAATATTCTAGCAATTGCTCCCCAATACTCATAATTTCCACCATCAAATTCTAATACGATAATTTCTTAAAGATTTCTATCTAAATAATTCATCGTTGACATATTATATAATGTTTAGAAGGAAATTTATATATTAAGGAACGTTTCTAAAATAATTATATTAGAATCAGAATAGTTGAAAGAAAATAACATCCTTCCGCGTTTAGGTGATACTTTCAAAATAAAAATACAATCTTTTTTATTTATTCACAAAGAAATTTATCGTCGTTATATTAGTCAAAATTTAAAAATCAAAAGATAATAGGCAATGAAAATGCAAACAGTAGAACTTCATACATAAAAATCATATTGTATACACCATTCGGTATTCTATTGAGATTTCTCTTTGTTATATCTGTAACTATAAAAGTCATCATCCACATTATTATAAAACTTACTAACCCAATCTTGCTAACTATATTATATGTTCTAAGTACCATATTAATTTTTAGACTATCACCTGATATTAGTGAATAATTAATCTTCTCAATTATATAATGATCGTGCCCTAAGTAATCACTAACGTCTATTTTTGTTGCAAATATTTTTGAACCAGAAATAGTGTATAGGATAATATTATTACCATAATCATTTACAAAAGTTCTCTTGACTGTGACATAAACTTCATTAGTCGTTTTAGCAATATTCCAGAACTCATCACTCGAAACATAAATGAATTCTTTATCAGAATCTATATATGGTTGAGACGCAACCTTAACATCGTCACGTGGAATATTAACGTTAATAGTAACTATCTCCTTATTAGTAAAGACTCCCAAATCGGATACTACTACTGGCAACATTGTAACTATAAGTATTGATGTAACCCAAACAACAAAAATCAACTTCTCTGGCACATTTATAATTCTGGACATTCTATTTCTATTAGATATTATGTTACCGAACATTTTCATCACCTTATTATTATATATAACTATAACTTATAAACTTTTCGTTATTCAATTAAATAATGGAAAAATAATATCAAAAGTACTGTTAGAGTAATAGGTTCAGTTCCAGCGTATACATATTGTTCAAAAGTCTGGTCAGATTCGTATAACTGTGGAACACAAGGGTTAGGCCGGTTAACATTGGACACAAGAGAATGAATTGTCTTTAATTTTACAATATAAAAATATATAACAGCAACTCTAAAGAAACATTCTCGACTATTGATGATTGTCACAAATTATTATTCTACTAATTTTTTTCGAATGAATTAAGTGATAGAATATCACCAATTTTATCTATCTTTCTCCTTTTAGAGATTTATTTTCAAATTTTAATTTAATTCCAACCTTAAAGTGTGATAATAAAATGATTATATCTTCTTTTGAAATTATCATACAAAAAAGGTGAAAATATGTTAGTCGATTTTCTCTACATCCCAGTCTATGAATTCAAGAATTGATTCAGCAATTTCATTTGCGCCAATGAATATTTCATCAGCAAACTCTTTACCGAACAATTCAAATTCTATTTCAGCGTATCCATCTGTGTGGATACTATCCAATATTATATCGGTAATAGCGTCATCGAGTTCATCTGGATTATCAACTTCGATTTCAAGTGTCGAAACTTCCTCACCATGATAATAAATAGTGACTTCGTACGTTGGCATTTGAACACACCAAAATAATTCCAACAAAACAATACCTTAAACTGTTTGATTAGAATTATAGTGTTATAATAATACCAAAAGAGAATATGCAAATCAAAGAGTTTCCTAACTTATATGAGGAACTATTATTATATATTTTAGACACAGAATTTTTATTCGACATTTTTAGTGAGGCTACAAATAGTTGTTCCATCATCTTAGAAAATCTTTTAAACTATTAATGTTCACAAAATAAATGGTGAACCAGAATGAGTTATGATGTATTTCTTGAGATTAAAAATGAACACAAAACCGAAATTATAAATGGATATGAAGCGAGTGTTATTGAACATAAGTTCATTCTTGTAGGTAAGGGCGACTATGACGAAATCGAGGAAATAATAAACATTTACGAAGACTGTCAGACAAAGGGGTGGGTTAAATATGAAGACTTAGTAGATTTTGCTGAAGAGGGATATGTGCTTGCACAAGAAATAATCGAGAACATTAAGCACTACGGATTTAGTTTCAATAATGATGACGTTCTTGAATTTTACATTGTTTGATTTTTACTCTTCTTTTTGAAATCGAAATCTTTAAGTATTTATAACGTGTTCCTTATAGTGGTGAATAATATGGTTTACGTGAAGTTTAAGAATGGAGAAACAGAAGAAATGAAAAACGTTAACGACATAATCCAAATCATTAAGAGTAATTATAATATTGATGAACATAAATTACTACTAATTAAACGTTTACTATCGGAAAACCCAGAGTTAATAATACTTGAAGAGAACACTATTGATTTCATATACTCGGATACCTGGTCATTAGATATTACAGGATTAATATTTTCAATATCGGACTATATTAATTGTGTTCAGTCTATCGAGGTTAGTGGTGAATACTCTGAAGGTTATGATTTTGACGAAGTTATTGATGTTTATGTGAAAGTCACGATTAAAGTTTAGTGGTGAATATTTTAAGTTTTTATTTTCTTCTGTTTTAATGGTGAAAAATGTGGAGAATTTGATTGATAAACTTTATGAGTTAGGTTTTGAAGTTGAGACCAACGTTAACAAGATCTTTGCAACTAAAACTGAATATGTCGATGACTATGAATCTGAATCATACTATTATAAATATCAAACAATCGTTAATATTCACCCACTAGAAAAAGGATACCTTATTATAATTGAACGTTATACGTATAAGTTAACAAAACTAACTAACCGAGAAGTTGAGTCTTATACTTATCCAGAGTCTCACATTTATGTTCCGTATGAAAACGTTATTGATATACCACAAATTATTGAGATCATTGAAAATAGATAATTTTATTGCCCAAAAACTTTTTAAATTTTATTTTGGAATTATATTTTGGTGATTATTAATGGAGATATCTGGTGAGAATATTGCATATGTAATGAAAGTTCTAAGAAATAATGCTAAATATTCAAGAACTTTTGCACAAAAGATTATATATTTAGTAACTCACGATGACACTTTTGAACCATATCAAAATGGTATGTACTCTCCAGATGTTCAAAGAATACTACAATATCTCGAACACAATTATAATAAAATTGATGAATGGTCAGAGAATGTTGATAAAAACTTCAAAAGAAAAGTTGACGTTCTTATTGAATACATAAAACAGAACAAATTATCAACCTATGAAATTGCTGATATATCAAAACTTGATTACCTCATAAACGTTCTTAACGTGAAACCTAATTTAACTAACAATGAATTTGTAATAAAGTGTGATGTTCTCGGATGGCAAAACTTACGATATAATAAAAATCTCGATAAACTAATTGAACATTTAGATAATATTAATAGAATACTTAGGGATTCGTGTCATTGATAACAATTCATTGTTAATAATGTCTATTGATGTTTCTGCAAGTATTCTACTAAAATCATTTATCCCAAGAGCAACACGTTCTATAATATAATCTCTTAGTGACTTCTCATCAAAATCTCTTATAGTGTACACTCCACTTTCACTACCATAGTTTATACGAATATTACTATTTGAACCAGTTATTAGTCTCGAAATTGCGTTTGCAATATGAAGTTTAATAACGATTTTTCTATAGTATTCTATCCATAAATTTTGTACGAATATTAACAAACAAACTATCAATTTGATCTATATATGACATAATGTCTATCATTGGGATTGCAATAACCACCAGATTAATAATATTTTAACAAAAATACTCAAATCTATGGTCATTATAATTATCCTTAATGGTTTGTTTGTTAATATTCATAGTGATATCCAAAATAAGAAACATAATGACCACAATACTTATATATTTCTTTGACCAATTTCATATTGGGTGATGAAAATATGTTTAGGGTAACAAAGTATGAGGAGACTTTTAAAAAACGTATATGGTTAGAGGATGAAAGAGGTAATGAACTATTCGTGAAAATATACGAGGATTATGCCGATAAATTTTCATCAATAGATTTGCTAATTCTTAGAAATCTTGCACGTACAATTATAAACCTAATTGGTGATCAACAAGATGATTACGTGTTTGCAACTACATCACAAGATAAGTATAGTGTAATTTATAATGGAGTTGAACTAATATTGTCGCGTGATTATTCATACATTGCAATAAGTGGCGATCACAACCAACTAAAGAAGATAATAAATATTGACAACAAATACGATTATTACACAATATACCTACCAATAAATGGTGCACCACAATTGAAGTATTATGATGAATATGACTTTGAACTTGATGAACGTGAGGGAATCCTTATAACAGACGAGAAAATATTACAAAAACTTAAGGATGTTATATTATTCAAAAGAGAAATCTATGAACGTGAACAAGAATTTTACTCAGAATATGTTGAGATTTTTTACATAGAATACAACAATAAAAAGTACTTGATTGATTTTACATCAGATGTTGAAGAATTCGATATGCTTATTGATATTATAAAATCCTATTCATTTGAACCAAATGAACTACTTGAAGAATTAGAGTTAATAAAAGAACACGAAAAAGAACTTGGTAGAGTTTCTGTTTTTAAGTACTTTGATAAAATTTCATTTGGAAAACTTGAGTTAATAGTTGATGGTGTAATCTGGCGTTCAATATACAATATTCCACTTATTAAGAATATTACACATTACTCTAACTTAATAGTCATCGCTGAAGGTAACAATTCTAACTTTACAATTTATGTCAAAGAGAAGAACAAAACCATTGCAAAATTGATATTCTCTGAATCAGAACTTAGAAAAGTGAATATATCAAGGGATGGTGTAAAATACTTTGGGCAATACTTCAAGATTCCAGACGTTAAAAACACCAAATATGATTACTATATTATTATTGATTTTGAAAATAGTATATCTATGACAAAGTATTTCGTTAAAGTTGGAGATTATGAAGATGAAATAATTTCAGCAACAAGTCCAGACGAATTAAACGAACTTCTAAAAATATATGATAAGTTAACAGAACTCGGATTTACAATATTATCCGAAAATGTACTAATATATGATTCAAAGAAAGATTTTGTAGACTCTTACATTAGAGTTGACCTTGGTAGTTATCGTGTAAGCGTAAAATTTGTTAACGTTGATGAAATTAATGATAAAGATGTGTACAATGAATTAATAGATATTGCACGTAAAGTGTCGAACATACTTGGTGTGCCATATGAAATAGTCGAACCTAAACAATTCATAATATGAGTATTTCTATTCATTTTTTGTTATACGTATATGATTCTTGTTAAAATACGATTATAAATAATGAGAAACCGATAAAACATTTATCAAACAAAAACTATAGAAGTAAACTCCATATTAAATAAGGAAAATGAATAATTAAAATAATCTTGTTTTTCTATTTCTCTTGTTTTTATTTTCATCATTTATAGAGTTTTCTAATTTAGAATTATTATAGAAATCACTAAATACGTATTCTCTTGGGGCGATCTCTATTAATTCACCACGCATTTTTGCAGATTCAATCCAGTCTCGTATCCACCATCCAGGTGCTATCATAAATCCTGCTTTATGTTGTTTCATAAATCTCTTTAGTTCACAGTACGTGAAATGACCATTTTTATAATTTTTAACATACTTTATAAACTCGGAAAACACACGTTTATTATAATTATTCATTTTGGATCACCTTATTACAATTATAATTAATTATTTTTAAGATTTTCCATTAGATTAATATGACATAAACTCAAATTATCAAAAAAAAGTGAACAGTTTAAATATAAAACAAAAAACTATATTAGTAATCGCCACAATTTTCATCAGAATTTTCGCAATCGTAATCCTCAATCACTACCTTAATATTAGCACCTTTGTTTTCCATACATACCTCATACAATTCTTCAATTGCTTCAACCTCCCATTGCCAATAACCTAACTGTTCCTCAATATAACCATAAACGTCATCATCATCTTCAAGATAATCCTTGAACTCTGTTTCAAAAAACTCTTTAACTTTTTCACAATCAACTTCACCAATCCATTCACAACATTTGTGCTTAAACCCTTGTTTCATCAAATTCCTCAAATCATTTACTAACATCTCAACTTCTTCTTGGTTCTCGAATTTTGCTATACAAGTCTCATACTCACCATTTACATATACGTGTGCTCCAACACCCATCACTCATCACCTCCAACATTGTTTATATTGACAATAACGATATACCCGTGCATAGAACCCACCAAATGTAATATTAAACATCAATACTTAAAGAGTTTTCGTAAATAGTTACATTATATAAAAATATAATTATGTAATTACATAAGTAACATATACGTATATAGAACACTAAGCAATAACCAACACTAAAGACAAATATACAACAAAATTACTATAATATTTCACGCAAACTTCATCTTATAGCAAGTTAACTAACTCTACCACGAACCTTTTAACTTCATCAAGATCAACATAAAAATTAGAAAATTCGTTTACTTTTCTCTTTTTGAAATTCCCACAATTTAGGTCGGGAAGGCGAACAGTCAAAACCAGAAGTTGTATTGGCTAAGAAAAATAAAATCACAAAAACGTTAATAATTTCAAACATAGACAATATATTTATTTTCTAATTAGTACCACCACCAATGCCTAACATATTTCTTACCATCACGTTCTTCCAAACTCCAATCGTAATCCCAATCAAGAGGCTCGCCTTCTTCAATAACCTCAAATTCTACATAGAAATGATCATCAGGATCACCCTTCCAACCAACATACTTAACTTTCCACCCTGAATCTCTAAGTATTTCCTCAGCAACATCCCTAATTTCCTTGACACGCCAATGCTCCTGACTCTCCTCCATAGACAATTCCATATGTATTTTCTCGACTCTCGCCCACGCTTCCTCCTCTGACAATCCCTTTTCCATCATCCTCTTAACCATCTCCTCCTCCCAACTAACAATATCTTCATACATATGAACCACCGACTAAATTATTTAGAAACAACACTTAAATAGATCGAAATAAAGTTTACTTTTCTATCTAATTACATAAAAACATAGTTACATACATTATATAGTCTATCATATACGCATATAAAATATCAAAGTGAAATATATAAATAAGAGACATATATCCATCATTCTATCAATTGCAAAAAAAGATGAAGTATGACATAGGATATTAAATTCTTATCGTAACGGAAATCTTTTTAAGATACATTTCATAAATATGATTTGGTGATATTTATGCTAATGTTAAAAGATTATAAGGTAGAAGAAATGGAGTATGGTGAAAAATTCTATGCAATAATAAAAAACTTCACCATAAAAGATTATGACTTAAATGAAGAAAAAACCTATGATTCCGAACTCGATATTGATAAATTTCACATTAAACTAAGAGAACTTATTGGTAAGTATTATAAAACAGGGGATTCGATAGTAAAAATAAATTTTGATGAGAAAATAGTAGAGTATGATTTATCAACACTACTTTGTGCACTATACCCAATGTATAAAGACTTAATTATAAGTCACATCAAACTCCAAGATGATATTTACTATGAATCATTAAATAATCTCGCTAAAGCACTACGGACTAAAAAAGGTATTGAGATAATAACACACAAGGATTATACTAACGTTATAGTTGATTATATCGGAACACTTGAATCCTTCGATGGCGAAATCTTGTCATCTCAAGTAAATGATAATTATATAAAAATCATATTACGTGGTCGTATTGATAGGTATGACTTTGCAAGATACCTTCTCGCAAACCACCCACCAACATACTCACTATTTAAGTTCACAATGTTACCATTCGCAAGACTTGGGAGCATTATGGATATTGACGTTTCGTTATTCAAGTATGGAGAGTACTTGTATAGTATAGTACCACTATATCAGGATATAATACTATCAGAGATAAACTCTAGCGAAATCTATGATAGTGAAATGGAGGAAATAGAGTACAATTTATATCATAAGGAAGTAGAACTTAATGGGTCAATAATACACTTGTATAGGGAGTGTTATTCTGGTACTGATGATCCTGGGTGTTATGAATTCGTAACATTAGAACCAATTGTTGAATCACCAATTGACGGAATTTTAGTAACGAGAGTTCTTGAGTACAAAGCAATTGTTGATCTATGCTATGATTTAGTTTAACTTCTTTTATTGGATAAAATTACTTTAATATTTTTGTTCGAAAAAAAAACTTTTTATACTTTCCTTCTATTGTGTATGTAGTAATGTTTATGATTGATGAGGAGATGAACATATACATAACGGAGATTGTTAAATTAATTAACGAAGGAGCAAACAAATATGGAAACATAACTTTTACTAGGGAACTAGCAAAAAGAATGTATAAAGAAGTTGATAGTGATTATATAATTAATCTTGTAGATGAAATATTTACCTTCGCAAAACTTCAAAAATCTGATGGAATGTTTGATGTTTTAATAGAGGCAATTGATGTTGAGACAATATGTCGGTGTGAATTTGATATGATAGATTTTGATGATTTATGTGGAGAGTGTGAAATATACTATGATTGTGAACCATAAAAATGCTTTCTTATTATTTATTAATAATAAAAAAGATAACAAAAAGTTCAGTTCTACTCCTTAAATGAGACAAATATTGAATCACCTGATAGGTAAGACTCTTCAAATACACATATTTCTCTTCCATCTATTTGTCTAATTTTTGGATATATTATTGGATCTTCCTCTATTGATGGGTTTTCAAAGAACTTATGTCTCTTTATTTTTATTAGTGTTCCAACAAAGTCAGGTACTAATCCATAATACTTTGCGAAATCTTCAATTGACAATTCTTTGTCACTAAACTTGTAAACTCTAACATTAACTATTTGGTGTAGAATGTTATTCTCTTCATCGTAAATCACAATATAATCACCATCTGGTAAAACATAGTAATCATCTCTTGTGACAACAATAATTGGTTTCGTTAGTGTGAACACAAAGAACATTCCTTCTAATTCACCCTCATATATCTGTTGTGCAACAAAACCATCTATTATTCTTGCAAGTCCATTATTTTTTCCGAAGAAATAATTATCGTAAATTGCTTTTCTGAAGCCCCATACAAACATTTTTGAAACATCTTCAGGTAGTTTGAATTCTTTGTATTTGTGTTCATTCTTAATAAACTCGTTAATTCTCTTGAAAAGTTCATACTCTATTTGTGCTTTCTTTCTACTTAGTTCTTTTAGTTCCTCAATGTTCATAAAGATCACCATATAACATTTTTAAAAATCATCTTTTAAAGTTTTTGGTTCGAGTTAATAAAGAAGAAATAAAATCATTTGGTGATAATATTGAGTTTTCTCAAAATTCTTAAAGCGACAAAATACAACACAAACCCAAACAATGCTGAATAGACCTTATTAAATCCATTCCATATCATATAAAGGGTTAGAAACGGCACTATAATCATAGTCGTAGCGATTATTATTCTTTCGTATAACCCCATTATTGCATAGTAGTGTTCATCTACTTTGTTCTCAAGAAGTATTTTCATTGGTATAATAACTATTCTTTTGAGTTCGTCAACACTAACTCTTTTCGAATCTGAACTTGTTATTATAATAGTGTACTTTTTGAATAGTTTAGGAAATATATTACAATCTATTTGCAATGGTGTTTTTGCAAGAACTTTAACGTCTTTAGTGTCACATATTGTATTGTAATTACTAATATCTTCACTTTTTAGTTTATGTTTAACAGTATAAATTCCTACTATAATATCAATGACACTAAAGATTATGACCATTATAATATAATAACTAAATGTTCTTGGCGTGTTTAATACTGTAACTATACCAAAAATTATCACAAACGAGTCAAACAAATCCCTCAATAATTGTTTATACTTAATCATCCCTAACACCACCAAGATACAGAAAACAACCGTAGAAATATAAATGTTTTATATAAAATAACAGAGAATCAATCATTATCTGGCACTAATACTATTTCGATCGAATCACACTTATTTAATTCAATGAAAACACTTAGTGATATCTGTATTATAATCAACATTTCCTTCGTCCTTTAACATATATTCTAAAATACTTCGTAGTAACGTTACCTCTCTAAGAACTACTCTAACAACGTATCTTCTGCCATACTCCTCATACGTTCATATAGTTATTATTATACTTCTTACACATTTGTACATTAAAAATCAATATTAGTATATCCTTTAACTTCATACGAAACACCTATAAAATAATATGATAAAATCTTATAAGTTTTTTTTTCGTTATATATACTCAATAGATGATATTAAGAAAAATAGAAAACTATGATCAGAATCCAACTTGGATTATAAATTCGGCATCTCCATAATCATCAATAATGAATTTCATAAATTTGTATATGAAGTCGTAGTTCTCATCACCAATATATTCACGAGTGTATTCATCATTAAGATATTCAAGAACCTTACTAGGAACAAAAACATATTCTGCATGTGATGGTTCTATTGTATTAGACATTTCATTGGCGTAGTAATAATCAAACCTTTTAACAGGAGGTTCCACAACGTCCGGGTCATCAGCAATCTTGTCTAAAATCTCGTAAAGTTTGGGTGTCTTAAACTCTTCGGGAACACCTTTTCTTTGGTACAAGAACACCATATCAATCACCAAAAAAAGAAAAATACAATTAAAACTTAAACCAACTATTACTATAATGTTTTTCGATATTAATTGAGTATAAAATAAGAAAATATTAATTATTCCACAATACTAACACTACTTCTGACCTCCTCCCCGCCCTATAAAGCGAGGGTTCTAACGAGCTAACCCCTCGCTACGGACGGGAAGGTTTGCGTGCCCATAACCTACTCCCGTTACCGGTTTCGGTTCAGCCCGCAGGCCCGGTCTTGGGCCCGTTACCCCTCACCACAAGGCAGATTGGGGTTATGGTTTAGAGGCCACCTTCAAGTTTTTTATGGACGCCTTACGGCGTCAACCCTCCAATGCTGGAGGGTAACGTGAAACCCCTCATCTCATCGGGTTGTTCTTTGGTGGCCTCTCCGAGATCATATTACGTTGCAAGAGTTTAAAAAGGTTTCGGTCTAAAAGAACTAAATTCTCAATTATTACATCCCCACCCTGAAAGGTGAGGCTTTCAAAAGAAAAAGTAAGTTCCAGATATGGGAAAACAATAACTATTATACCGAAAACTTTTTATATGTTTACCTATTCTATATTATGGTGATACTACATGGCGAACTATTATTATCTTGTCGGTAGAAATGATGAAGAAAAAGAATTATTAGTAACGTTTATAGGCACGTCCATAGATAATGATCTAAAAAATAGAGATGTTCTTGAAGAATGGTTCAATAATATTGATACAACTCTTAAAAATATAGAGAGAAAGATTAAAGAACTATGGATAACGTATGATGAAATTACTCCGGGAGAAATGAGCGTACTCGACAACATAAAATTAATATCACTAATAAATGACGTTGTTGAACTTTTAAGTCATTCACCCTCAACAACTGATGAAATCGTTCCTCTCGTAAAACTTGCTGGATTACTCTATATATTAAAACATAGTGATAAAGATTATGAATATTTTATTATAGACACGTATTCAGAGTCTCCAGAAAATATTATCGATAAATATAAACAAAAAGGTTATAGTGTCGTCTTTATTAGATAAGTACCGAAAACTTTTTATACTTTTTCTTTAATATTATTTTGGTAATGGTTGTGGCGAATTACTGGTATCTTGTTGCTGAAAATAGAAAGGATAAAGAAGTATTAATAGTACATATTGCGTCCTCCATAAGTTTCGACTTTGGAGACAAAAATTATCTTGAAGAATGGTTCACTAAAATAGATGCAATAATACAAGGCATTGACGAAAAGATAGAAGACTTACTTTATGAATATGGTGATATTAAAATTAGTGAACTATCATTACCTGACTTTATAAAAGTGGTCTCGATAGTAAACGA
>Ga0256838_1000765_pt1 | contig 17414 bp, 21 predicted proteins | sample 4571419metaG_FD_185978 | JGI IMG/M metagenome (GOLD analysis project Ga0256838, IMG submission 185978) | Hydrothermal vent microbial communities from Guaymas Basin, Mexico - 4571-419 | ecosystem: Environmental > Aquatic > Marine > Hydrothermal vents | place: Mexico: Guaymas Basin | collected...
CTTGTGGAAGCTACAAAAGAGATGAATGAAAAACTTGCAAAAGAGATAAACAAGACATTTGATTTAGCAATAATTACTGGAAATATAAATAAACAAACCCTTTGTAACAACATTACTATTGATAAAATTTCCCTAAAAGATAAATCAAAACTTAAAAAACTTCTTGCCGATGTTACAAATGCAGGGGATTTAATTATCTTTAGCAATGATGCGCCCGATTATTTATAAAGGAGAATAAATGGAGTTTATTAATTATTTTACAGAACATCTTGATAAAACGCTTATAGCCGCAATTGTTATTGCTCTTATTCTTTCATTTATTCCAAAAATTGAGGTACCTATTGAAAAAATTACAAAATTTTTTATGATAATTTCCGTAATTGCTTTAATTTCTCTAACTCTTCTTGTAAGTTATGATGTTATCACAAGAAAACTTTTTCACGGAGGAAGTATTGCCCTTCAGGAACTTGAATGGCACTTGTATGATATTGTGTTTTTATTTCCTATTGCCTATACTCTTAGTAAAGACAAACATGTAAGAGTTGATATTTTTTATGATAAATTTCCTTTTAAGGTAAAAAAGATAATCAATTTAATAACTATTCTGTTTTTTGTAATTCCTCTTGCAACATTAATAGTTGTAGAGGCTGTTCCCTTTGTTCAGATGAGTTACACCCAGCATGAATCAAGCGGAGACCCGGGAGGACTTTGTTGCAGATGGATTATAAAAAGTGTTATGATTTGGGCTTTTTTAGTAGTGTATTTTCAATCAATTGCAGAACTCAGAAAAATATATTATCAACTAAAACATCATAAAGGTAAATAATGACAGGAATAGTTTTATTTTTAGTTGCTTTTATACTTTTAATGCTTGGAATTCCGGTAGCTTTTGCTTTTGGTGCAAGTGCAATTTTTGCTGCTCTTTTAGACCCTGATATAGGTCTTGATGTGTTTGGGCTTTTGCCTTACAGAATTTATGGGATAATGCAAAACTTTACTTTAATGGCTGTGCCTCTTTTTATATTTATGGGATTTATCTTAGAAAAAAGCAAAATTGCAGAAAATATGCTTGAATCAATTGGAAAACTTTTTGGTCCCATAAGAGGAGGGCTTGCAATTGCCATTGTAATAGTTGGGGCTATTCTTGCAGCATCTACCGGCATTGTTGGAGCAAGTGTTGTTATGATGACTATTATTTCTTTACCTATAATGTTAAAATACGGATACTCTCCAAGACTCGCAAGTGGAGTAATAGCTGCGAGCGGAACATTAGGTCAGCTTATTCCTCCAAGTATTGTTTTGATTATTCTTGGAGCGGTTATGAATATTAGTGTAGGGGATTTGTTTAAAGCGGCAATTATTCCAGGAATTATAATAGTTGGGCTTTATATTTTATATATCTTAATTATTGCTTTTATAAAACCTGAAGCTGCTCCTGCAATAAAAACTGATGAACCTTACTCTAAAGTATTAAAGCAGGCTTTGAAAAGTCTTGTAGCACCATTTATTTTGATTGCCCTTGTTTTAGGGAGTATTTTTGCAGGGGTTGCAACTCCTACTGAATCTGCGGCAATAGGTGCCCTTGGTGCAATTATTCTTACTCTTTTTTACAGAACCTTTAATATAGAGCTTTTAAAGTATGCAAGTGTTGAGACTGTAAAAATTACGGCAATGATTTTTATGATTTTAATAGGCGCAACCGCATTTTCACTGGTATTTAATGAATCTGGGGCAGGGGATATTGTTACGGAATTCTTTACAGACTCGATTTCTAATCAATACACGTTTATTGCCATTACAATGGTTCTTATCTTTATTTTAGGTTTTTTTATTGATTTTATTGAAATTACATTTATTGTAATTCCTATTTTACTTCCGATTGTGGAAGAGTTTAATATAGATCCTTTATGGTTTGCACTTTTAATAGCAATAAACCTTCAAACTTCATTTCTTACACCTCCTTTTGGATTTAGTCTGTTTTATTTAAAAGGGGCGGCCGGAGATATGATAAAAACAAGTGATTTATACAAAGGTATAATTCCTTTTATTATTATTCAGATAATTGCGCTTTTAATAGTGCTTTTTTATCCAGAATTAGTTTATTTATTAGTAGATTAATTATGCTGTATATAGGAACAAGCGGATTTATATACAAAGAATGGGCAGGGCGGTTTTATCCAAGAGAACTTCCAAAATCTAAATGGTTTGATTATTATGCCAAGCAATTTAATTCACTTGAGCTTAATTCCACATTTTACAGGATTCCTCAGCCTTCAACTATAAAATCATGGAAATACAAATTAAAAAAATATCATATGAAAATGAGCGTAAAAGCTAACCAAAACATAACCCATAAATACAAACTTCAAAAACCAGAACTTGCTATAGAGTTTATAAATTTTTTAGAGCCTATAAAAAAATATTTAGGAGCTGTTCTTTTTCAGCTGCCGCCAAGTCTTAAATATGATGCTGTGCTTTTAGAAGAGTTTTTAAACGTACTGCCAAAAGGAAAATATGCAATTGAATTTAGACATAAAACATGGTATAACGATAAAACGTATGAGATATTAAAAACATTTAGAACAGCGCTTGTATGGCATGATTTTAATCAGCCGTTTGTTTTAGAAAAAACAACAAGGTTTATTTATGCAAGATTTCACGGATTTAGCGATAAGTATAAAGGAAGCTATCCCGATGAATTTTTAGAAACTATAATAAACAGAACAAAGCAGGGGTATTGTTATTTTAATAATACTTCAGATGGAAGTGCTGTTTTAGATGCAAAAAGACTAAAAGAGTTAATGGAGTTAAAAAATAATTTTCAAGAGAATATACATTATGTTAAGTAATTTAATAAACAAAAAAACAAAAAGAAAAAAAACTCTAACTAATCTAAATCCTCTATATACAAATCCTCATACTGAATAGCACCTGATATACCCTTTGTATAAATATTTACATGCGACATAAATCCATCTTTTTGAAAAGAAGCAAAATGAGTTGTGTCTATTGCTTTTTTAAATTTAGAATTTTTTGAAAGGTCATCGTATTTTTCAATGACTAAGCTCTGTTTTCTTGGAAGTGTTTCAACAACATAAACTAACATTTGATTTTTTTCGGGATATTTAATAAATGTTACATTTACTAATCTTGAATCATTCAAAACACTCATAAACATAGCTTTGTGTGAAGAATTTTTAATTTTAGCATTTGCAGGGTCTGTATTATCCTGATAATGTATATGCCAATTTGGAGAATCTAAATATATTTGAATATAATCTGAGTATATCTTATAGGCTTGAGAATCTGTTAAATTAAGAGCTTTTTTAAGAGCTAAAACCACTTTCTTTTCATTTTCAGGTAAAGCACTGATACCGCCTAAAGCATAAGCATTTAACACTACAAGTAAGAATAAAATTAATTTTTTCATTTATTTTCCTTTTTAATTAAAATTATAGTTAAAAAAGTTTATTTAGTAAATCTTTATTTTCTTCTAAATATTTATCAATCAGTTTTCTAAGTTCTTTAGAAGAATCGGAATGTTTCATTTTTGCAATTTTTTTAAAAGCCTCCCATTTTGATTTTTCTACTTTAAAATTCGCATTTTTCATCTCTACCATTAAAAAACCTTTACTTTTTATTTAAATTTTCTATAAATTCCTCGTGAATCAAGCCGTTACTTGCAACAATACATCTATCCTCAAATAAATTATAAACAGCTCCTTCGTCATTTGTAACAACACCCCCTGCTTCTTCTAAAATAAGTTTTCCAGCAGCTACATCCCAAGGTCTAAGATTTATCTCATAAAAGCCTTCAAATCTTCCGCTTGCCACATAACATAAATCAAGTGCAGCACTTCCAAGTCTTCTAATATCTTGACATTTTGGTAAAATATGTTTTAATTTTTCAATTACCCATTTTAAATCTTCTTCATTTTCAGCAGAACTATAAGGAAAACCTGTAGCAATTAACGCTCTTTGGAAATCATTTATATTACTTACTTCTATTAAAACGTCATTCAAATAAGCCCCCTCCCCTTTGATTGCATAAAAAAATTCATTTAAGATAGGATTATAAACAAAAGCATATTTTGGTAAGGCGTTTATATAAACCGCAACACTAATAGCCGTATGTGGAATATGATGAACAAAATTTGTAGTTCCATCAATAGGGTCAATAATAAAAGTATTTTCAATTTTTTGGGAAAAAATACTCTCTTCTGCTATAAAATTAAACCCAAACTTTTTTAAATTTTCTTTTAAGAATTTTTCTACTTTTATATCATATTCTGTAACTAAATCTTTTAAACCTTTAAACTCAACATTAGAACCTTTAAAATACCCTTCTTTAAATATTTTTCCGGCTTCTTTAATTATATTTTTAATTTCATCAAACACAGCTTAAACCTTTAATTTAAATTTAATTTTATGAAAAATAAAAAAGAAGAAAACTTCTTTTTTATTTTATATTATATCCAAGTTCTCTTGCTACTTTTTTAATGTTCTCAAGTCTTTTTGGAATTGGCGGGTGTGATGAAAAAAGTTCGCTTATAAAACCGACTATTCCAAAAGCTTTCATTTCAGGTGGAAGTGCTACCTGTTCTTTTGGAATATTTCCAAGTTTTGCTAGAGCATAATATATTCCATAAGGTCCATCAATTTTTACAGCACCTGCATCAGCTTTATATTCTCTGTATCTACTAAACCACATAGCTATCATCGTCGCAAAAATAGATAAAACTATCTCAAGTGCAAAACTTATTGCCATATAAGCAAAAGGGTTTGGATTACCTTCTTCATCTTTTGGTGCAATAATGTTAGCAATAAGACGTGATACAAAAAACACAAGTGAGTTTAATACACCTTGCACTAAAGTCATTGTAATCATATCTCCGCTTTTAATATGATTAATTTCGTGTGCTATAACCCCTTCTATTTCTTTTAAGTCCATTAAATCAAATAAAGATGTTGAAACAGCGACAAGTGAATTGCTTTTACTAGGTCCTGTTGCAAATGCATTTGGAGGACCATCAAAAATCCCAACTTCCGGTCTTGGAATTCCGGCTTTGTCAGCTAATTTGTAAGTCGTTTCAAGCAGCCATTTTTCAGCCTCAGTTGCAGGAGTTTCTATTACTCTAACCCCCATACTCATTTTTGCCATCCATTTTGATAAAAGGAGTGAAATAATACTACCACTAAAGCCTATAATTACAGCCAAAATAGCAAGTCCCGTAACACTTTGAGGGTCAATTCTAATATGAAAAATAAGTTCAATTAAAAATATCGAAAAATAGATTGACGCCATTACTGCAATGTTCATCAAAATAAGCATTAAGATTGCCATAATTCCTCCTTAAAAGTTTTAGTCTTATTATATCAAGTTTTATTAAAGACAAATTAATTTTTTTTTCTTATCATTAAATAATATATTGTAACAATAGGAATAACAACATTTAAAACAGTTACAATTATCATTAAAATTCCAAGGTTTGAATAATCCTGAGGTATAACTACTTTTGCGTTTTCAACAATTTTTCTACTAACAGGAAAAATTTCATTTAGGTATTTTGTCAAAAGCCCTCCGGCAGTAAGAGCTAAATTCATAAGACTTGCCATCAGAGCAAACCACGTAGCCCTTTTTCCTTCAGGTGCGTAAATTGCGATAAGAGTTAAAAGCGGTATCATACTAAGCTGTGCAAAAGGAGATTCAAGCGCCGTATCAATAAGCGCTACGGTTTTAGGGTCAATTCCCAGGCTTTGAGGAATTCCGTAATAAAGAGCTATAATAGGTAAAAATAAAATCGTAGTAATTATGGTAAGCCACAAAAGCGTATAATGAGCTGGTTTTTTTGCAATAAAATCACTAAAAAGCCACATTCCAAGAATGGAAAGAATAGCACCAATCTGACTTAAAGTTCCAAAAAATGCTTTGCTAAATCCTAAAACGTCTATTTCCCACCACTGAAGTCCAGGTCCCACACTCGGCATTGCCCTATATACAAAAATAACTACAGCTGTTTTTATAATAAATTCCCTTGTTTTTTTTTCAATATCTTTTAAAATAAGGTTTATCATATAAACAATTACTAAAAAACTGACAATAAAGACGATTTCCTGAGAATATTTAAAAATAAACTGCAAAATCTTATTATGCCATTCTTGATACTGTCCGTATCCCATAACAATTACAAAAACGGCAAATAAAAGCCCTCCACATAAAATTTTACAGTTTATAGGACTTTTTTTGACATTTTCAAGTTTTATAATACTAACACCTACAACAGAAATTAAAGGTATAATTAAAGATATTTTAAAAATAGTCTCATAAGACAACACCTCAGCAAGCCATCCAGAAAGCCCTGCTACCATTACTCCCGCTAAAGATATTGAAAGACGCCCTAAAATCTGAACATATGCGAGTTCTTCTTGGACCTTCTCTTCAGGCTGTTCTCTATCAACCACTTCTGTACTCATTGCATCTGCTACCACATCTTGCAATACAAATCCAATTACTGTCAAAAGAGCTGAAATTATATAAACGTTTTCTTTTGAAGTAAATTTGACCCATTCGTAATCTCCTGCAAGACCTATTAAAAGTACAGTTCCAACTGCAATAAGCCCTGCTCCTATATAAACATAAATTCTTCTTTGAGAACCAAAAATTCTTACACTATCAACTAACTGCCCAAATACCATTTTAATAGTCCATGGGATGCTCAGCCAGACACCAAGACTTACAAGCGCAGCAGCTGAGAGTTTAAGTTCTTCTTTTACCCAGAATGTTTCAGCAACAGAACTTATACCGCTTGCACCATACGCAAAATAAATCATTAATAAAGGCAAATATTTTAATTTAAAATGTTTTATAGGATTTAAAAGAGAGTTTGTAATAGCTTTTTTAAAATCTATCATTTCTTTTTACCTTTAAATAAACAATAGTAACTATGCTTAAAACAATTAATGTTATTATTGTAATTTCTCTTACATATTTATGAATAAGCTCGCTGTTTTCACCTATAAAATATCCAAGAAACGCTAAAATACTAACCCAAATTCCCGCACCTAAAGCTGTAAAAATTGTAAATTTTAAAGGATGCATTTTAGCAAGGCCCGCTGGAAAAGAGATATACTGTCTAATGCCTGGAATAAGTCTTCCGTTGAATGTGGATATTTCTCCGTGACTCTTAAAAAAATTTTCAAGCTTTTCCAAATGATGTTCTTTTAAAAACTTTAAAAGCGCTTTTCTGCCCCACTTATATGCAATAATATAATTAAACCAAGCTCCAGCAATGCTTCCTGCTATTCCACTCAAAATTGCCAAAACAAGATTCATCTCTCCTTTGCTGGCAAGATAACCTGCTGGTACCATTACAACTTCACTTGGAAAAGGAAAAAAACTACTCTCTAGAAACATCATAATAAATATACCAATATACCCCAAAGCTCCAACGCTTTCAATTACAAAATCAACAATATCCCCCATTAGTGAGCCTTTAATTTTGTTGCAAAAAACAATCCAATTAAAAGCATAAAAACCGTAAAAACATATAAAACATTATACCCAAAGGCCCGTAGTATAAAACCTCCTGGAATTGCAAAAAACAGTCCAATTGATGTTAAATTGTTTTGAAGGGCTACATAAATTGGTCTTTTATCTTCCGGTGCTATTTCAAATAGTAGATTCATTCCGGCGATTTTAAATCCATCCATTGCAAATCCTATCAGAAAAAACACCAATGCATATTCCCAAGCACTTTTTGCAAAATATGCAACAATAAATGCTAAAATCATAGAAGTGTAAGAGAAAATAATAATTAATTTATATTTTGGAGCAAGTTTTTTCCATACAAGATTTCCAAGTAGAGCTCCTATCATCTGAACAGTAACAAATCCACCAACAAGCCATCCGGTAAGATGGATGGTTTTGTTTGCTTTCAAAATTACAAAAGGAAAAGCGAACAAAAATGAATAACTAAAAAGAATCGTTAATATCTGAATCTGAAGAGCTTTATCTTCTTTTAAAAATTTAAAAGCGTTTTTTAAAAACTCTATAAAACTTTTTTCTTTAGTTCTTACATTTTCTTTTACAGGCTCTTTTATTGTAGAAAAAGCCCAAAGACCAATACCAAGTAAAATTGCACTAATTATAAAAAGATAAGCATAACTTTTTGGAGGTTCAAATGTCGCAAGCACCCATCCGGCAATTCCACCGCTTATAATTGAAGCAATTGCGGCAAAAAACTGTCTGTTTGCCATAGATTTTCCACGTTCTTTTTTATTAAAGATTTTTGCAATTATTTCACTAAAATAGATACTTCCAAATCCAGCTGAAAAAGAGAAAATAAAAAGAAATATTCCAAAAAGCCAAAGTGTTAGTGTCGGGTTTTTATCACCTATTAATAAAATCACAACTCCTATTGCAAACCAAGATAAAAATCTTGCCAAAAAGACTCTTTTTAGATAAGGCATAACCTTTTTATAACTCTGTGCATAAAATGCCGCAAAAAGCTGAACGACAATTGCTCCTCCTCTAAGTAAAGAGGCAAAGACCCCAACTAAAATTACACTTTCACTAAAGTGATGCACAATTAAAGGTAAAATGGTAGATGGTTCGGCTATACTCATAGCAATTGCAAGAAAAAAGCCGTGAAGTATATTTTTTATATTGTTTTCTTTATAGTTTTTTGACAATTTTTATCCTTTCATAACTTATATCCAGCTTCTTTTAAAAATCTGCTTGCTTCATATTCCTGGTTTCTTATTCTGTCTCTTTTTGCAAAAGCAAAATAGAGTTTATCTTTTGCACGTGTAACTGCTACATAAAAAAGACGTCTTTCTTCTTCAATTCCTCCTGCTGGTTTTGATAGCTTTATATTAGGAAATCTTCCCTCCATCATATCCACTATATAAACCTCTTTAAATTCAAGCCCTTTACTTGCATGAACAGTTAAAAGATTAACCCCCCTACCCTCGCTCATTTCACTAGCTCCTAAAACCATCGCATTTAAAAACCTCTCAAGATCTGAATAGTTTTTAAGAAGATTTCCAAGAACTTTTACTTTATTGTTTATTTTTTCTTTTGCTTCTTCAAAACGTTCTTTATCTACAACTCCGTTTTTATCTTTTGAACGCTCTTTTGCAAGGGTTGATTTTATAACTTCAAACATTTTTGAATTAGCAAGCTCATTAAAAATAGACTGAGGATTCTTAAACCGCTTTACCTTTTTTAAAAACTGATAAAAATAATATAAAAACTCAGCCCCTTCAATTGAAAGTTTTGGATGTCTAAGAATTGGATTGCTTAAAAACTCCTCTTCAAATCCTAAATTTCTAAACCTGCTAACACTCCTAAGAGATATAAAATCATCAAAAAGTCCAAGCTGATAAGATGTTCGTTTATTAGTAAAAATTTTTTTTGAAGTATCGGGATTTAAAAAACCTTTTATAGCGTTGCCATTACCTAGTATGTTTAATGCTTCAAAAATATCACTTGCAATTGCACTCCCTATTCCCTTTGCATATTCAAAAATATGTATAAAGGCCATAATATCTTTTGGATTTATTAGGAAAGTTAAAATATCAAGTGTTACTTTAATTTCACGGGAATCAAAAAAACTAACCCCACCTTTTCTTTTACACTCAATTCCTTTTTCTCGAAGCATTGCCTCAATTGCATCTGCACTTGAATTATTTCTAAAAAGAACAGCTATTTCATCTTTTTTTGTAGTTGAGGTTAAGATTCTGCTTGCAATGTCTCTATATTCTTCAAATGTATCATTATAAATTAGCACCTTTGGATATTCACCGCTATAACCTCTTGTAACTTCAAGAGTTTTTGGGTAAATTCGAGGGTTGTTTTTTATAACCTTATTGGCAATATCCAGAATTTCACCATAACTTCTGTAATTTTTCTTTAGCGTATAAACCCTTGCGTTTTCATATCTTTTGTCAAACGTTGAAATAATACTTATATCAGCTCCGTTAAAAGCATAAATGCTTTGGTCATAATCTCCTACACAAAAAAGATTTTTTTTAACAGCTTCAATAAATTCATTTTGCAAGGGGTTGGTATCCTGATACTCATCAACAAGAACTTCTTTAAAAGGATTTTCAATACCGCTTTTTAAAGCATTTATCATTTCAATAAGAAGTGAGTTAAAATCTACTAAATTATGTTCTTTTTTTATTTTCTCATATTCATCAAAAATATCTTCATAAATAAGAGCATATTCAGCCTGGTTTGGAGCACGGGAAATTAACCACTCTTCAAAAGAGGAGGCATTTGAATTTAAAAAAAGAGAATAAATATCAAAAAGATAATTTGCACTGTAAGGTTTTTCCTCTATTCCAAGACGTGAAAAATCTCTTTTGTCGTATATTGATTTAAAAAGTATCTTTAAATCTTTTGGCTGTTTTAAAACTATGTTTTTGTTTAACTTTTTTAGCCATTTGTAACTTACAGAATGAAAAGTTCCTGCTTCTATATCTTTAGCATGAGGAAGTACTTTTGCAACTCTTTCTTTCATTTCAGCGGCAGCTTTGTTGGTAAAAGTCAAAAGCAAAATTTCCTGAGGTTTTAAACCTTCTTCTAAGAGATATGCAATTCTCCCAACAATTGTAGATGTTTTTCCTGTTCCCGCACTTGCTATTATAAGGTTATGTCCAAGAGGAGCCGTTGCAGCTTCAAGCTGTTCTTTGTTTAATTTACTAAGAGGCAAATTCCACCTTTTTTGGTGGAATTGTAACATTATTCTTTTATAAAATCCTTAAGTTTTCCATATCCGTACTCATCTAAAACAACCTGAGCTAAGGTATTGTTTTTAGGGTTCAAAAGAATTGGAGCCTTAAAATTTACTATCGATTCAGTAAATGGTTCTTTTTTTATTAAATTGCAATATACAAACGGGGGATTGTTTTCACTGATATCTAATAAAACTTTTACATCTGCAGGTATTTCAAAAGAGTAATCCGGAATCAAAGCAAAAGGGTTTATAAGGGTAAATACATAATCCCCTATTTGTAAAACAGCAAAATTTTCATCAATTTGTTTAAAATTTGCATTATTGATATTTTCAAAGCCCGGGATTGGTTTTTTAATGATATACATTTTTTCTCCTTTTTTTACTCCTAAGCAAAAACTATTCCTTTTCATAAAAAGGTTTATACCATTTTAAAAGCAGAGGAACAGAAATATTAAGTAAAAAGGTTGTAAACATTAAAGTATAAAATTCCTCTTTTGTGATAAGGTGATTTTGTACATATGCGATATTTATTACAATAAATGCGAGCTCAGCCCTCCCTAACATACCAAAACCTATCAACACACTGTCCTTATTTGAATACCCTCCTGTATATTTAGCTGCAAATGCGGCCGAGAGGACTTGAAAAACTAAAACTGTTATAAAAAGTGTAAGAGTTGGAAAAATAACATCTTTTAATATTCCTAAATCAAAAATTATTTTACTTCCAAGTAAAATAAAAAATACCGGTCCAAAAACAGTAAATGCCATTGTATTTGTTATTTTCTCTATTTCTTTAGTTCTGTTATAATTACCCACCTCAAAATATTCGGCTTTTAAAATAAGCCCGGCAAAATATGCTCCAATTGCCGGATGAAATCCTAAAATATGTGCAACGTCGCCAAACATAAACACTAAGATAAAAACTCCTAAAACCGCATAATTTCCCCTATCCACCATAAAAAGATATCTAATTCCTTTTTTATGAGGTACAATAAATTTCCCTACTAAATAAACAAAACCAAAAAATGCCAATACATCGAAAAAGGTAGCTTGAAGTTTATCAAAATCTATATTAAACTCTCCGCTTGAGTTATTTAAAATAATTGGAAGCAAAACAGCAAGCCCTATTAAACTTAGAACGTCATCTACAACTGCACTTGTCATAATACCCGTGGCAGCTGGAGTCTTTTCAAGTCCTAAGGATTTAAGACTTACCATTGTAAGTGAAACTGCAGTAGCAGTCATCGTAAGTCCCCAAATCATTGCCGATGTTGTTGAAAAACCAAAAAGCTTAGCACTGAAAAAACCTGCTAAAAATGGAAAAATTGCTCCAATTACAGCAATTCCCCACGCTTTTTTTAATCCTCTTAAAAAATCATTTAAATTCTCTTCAAAACCTAAGGCAAACATAACTAAAATGATACCAATTTCTCCTAAAAACTCTATTCTTTCATCTTCCGGCAAAAGTCCTATATTACCAAGAAAAGCTCCAAGTATTATGTACCATAAAACATCTACAGTGTTTGTTTTTTTAGCTAGTATCTTTGCTAAAAAAATAGATAAAAATAAAATAAACATTTCTGTCCATATATAATGCATTATTTTTCCTTTATTTCAGTTCCTATTCCTTCGCTTGTAAGAAGTTCGAGTAAGATTGAATGTTCTATTCTTCCATCTATAATGTGAGCTTTTTCAACCCCTCTTCTTACGGCGCTTAAAGCCGCATCAACTTTTGGAATCATTCCTCCTGCAATAACTCCTCTTTTTTTAAGTTCTTCTATTTCTTTTGCAGTTAATGAACTTATCAGTTTTTGATTCTCATCAAGTACGCCTGCTGTATCGGTCAAAAACACCACTCTTTTAGCCCCTATTGCCGCGGCTATTTCACTTGCGGCGGTATCTGCATTTATGTTGAATCCTGGGTGGGTTGGAGAATCTCCGGCTGCAATAGGTGCAATTACAGGTATTAAATTTTCACTTAGAAGTTTATTTATAAAAACTCCATCAACCGAGGTTATTTTTCCTGTATATCCAACGAGAGATGTAGCTTTCATAAACGCCATATCTTTTCCGTTTATACCTATAGCCTTTGCTCCGTGTTGATTTAACATATTTACTATTTCTTTGTTTATCTCTCCGCTTAAGACCATCTCAGCTATTTTTATTGACTCTTGTGTAGTTACCCTGACTCCGTCTTTAAATTCTGTTTTTACATTTAAGGCGTTTAAAATTTCTGTAATTCTCTTACCTCCTCCATGAACAATTACAGGTTTTATTCCTACCATATAAAGCATTAAAATGTCTATTGCAAAACTTTCTTTTAATTTTTCATCAATTTGAGCACTTCCTCCGTACTTTATAACTATGGTTTTTCCATAAAATTTTCTTATGAATGGTAATGAGTCTAATAGTGTTTTTACGGTTTGGATTTTTTTTTGCATTTTTTCCCTTTTTTTATTTTTTTAAAATCAACGTAGTATTTTTTTTTATTTATAAACATAAGGTATCTTGTCTTCAATCCCCGCTTTTTCAAAGCCTTTTAGTCTTAACCTGCAGCTGTCACAAACACCGCAAGCTTTTTCTTCCTCCTTATAACAGCTCCATGTAAGCTCAAGCGGCACTCCTACCTCAACTGCTTTTTTCACAATATCCTCTTTTTTTAAATGAATAAGAGGTGTTTTAATTTTTATATTTGTTTCAGGTTTTGTTCCGGCATTAATAGCTTTTTGCATATAATTTATAAAATCTTCTCTGCAATCAGGATACCCACTGCTATCTTCTTCCACAACTCCTATATAAATAGCCTCAGCTTTTTCCTTTTCTGCAACTGCTGCGGCAATTGATAAAAAAATTCCATTTCTAAAAGGAACATAAGTCACAGGAATACCAGGTTTTATTCCATCAGTTGGTACTTCAATACTCTTATCAACAAGAGCACTTGCTCCAATTTGTTTAAAAAAAGGAATATCTATAATGTATCTTTTATTTTGTGGAATATTTAGAAAATCACAAATGTCATTAAATGATTTTAACTCCCTACTCTCCGTTCTTTGTCCGTAATTAAAATGAATAGGAACTATTTCATAACTTTCTTTTTTAGCAATAAACGCTGCAGTGGTCGAATCCATTCCACCGCTTAAAATTACAACTGCTTTTTTCATTTAATGCCTTCATGTATAATTTTTTGTATAATTTTACTAAAAAGGGAATGAAAATGATAGATTTTGAAAACAGAAGCGATTTTGAATTTGACATATCTATACTAAAAGAAATTTATGAATATTTAACAAATAAAGATATAGAATTAATTTTAACTACTGATGAAGAGATAAGAACGTTAAATAGAACTTATAGAAATAAAGACAAAGCAACTGATGTTTTAAGTTTTCCACTTGAAGAAATGCCAGGAATGCCACTTGGAAGTATTATAATCTCAGTAGATACAGCACAAAAAATAGCAAATGAGCTTGGACATTCAATAGAAGATGAAATAAAACTCCTTTTTATTCACGGGTTACTTCATCTACTTGGATATGACCATGAAATTGATAACGGAGAGATGAGAGAAAAAGAAGCTGAGGTTATCAAAAAGTTTAATTTACCAGATAGTTTAATTATTAGAAATGCTTAGTTTTATATTTGGTTTTATCTGTCATTTTGGAATTATCCTTTTTTGATGTTTAATAGGTATGCTTCAAATTGGGGAAAAATTACTTTAGGAAATTCGTTAGGAGGAGAAGTTTTAGCTTATGGCTTTTTTATTTTAATGGCTTCTTTTATTTTTTCTTTGATATTTGACTTAGTAATTTTATGGAATTTAGTAAAAAATAAAATTCAAAAAGAACTTGGGATAATCTATTTTCTATGGACCTTTTTGACATATACTGTTTTAATTTTAGGAGCGGATAACAAAAAATTTTTGCTGTATATGTTAAGAAGTGTTTGTACCCCTTAATTTATAAAGTTTTTTCCTCTCTCGGCTGCTTGGAATTTTAAGAGACTCTCTATATTTAGTAATGGTTCGTCTGACAAGTTTTAAATTATATTTTTGATTTACAATCTTACAAATTTTTTCGTCACTTAAAGGTTTTGATTTATTTTCATTTTTAATAATATTTTTTATCTCCTCTTTTATCTGATTAGCAGAAATTTCTTCATCAAGGGCTGTTGAGAAAAAGCTCTTAAGAGGAATTATTCCCCTATCACACAAAAGATACTTATTTGCAATAGCACGGCTTATGGTAGAGGGTGCAAAATCAAGCTCATCTGCAATGTCTTTTATCCTAAGAGGCTTTATCACCCCCCCTAAAAAAAATTCATACTGCAGTTCAACTATCATAAGAGATATCTTCTTTAAAGTAGCTTTTCTCATCTCAAGTGCATCTACTAAGCTTCTTGCTTCTTTTAATTTTTCTTTAGAAAAATCATCATTATAAGCTTCTTTTATAAATATTTCAGGATAAAATTCTTCATTAAGCTTTATTTCTATTTCATTGTCTCTGTTGATTATAATAATTTCTGGAATAATTTCTTGTGAAGTTATATAATCAATTGTAGGAGTTATCTTAAACTTCTTTATGATTTCAATAGCTTTACTAAATCTTTTATCATTAAGGTATTTTTCAATATTTTCTAAATCTAAAATAATGGTTTTTACAAAAGAATACATCTCATCATCTAAATCGAGATTTTCAAGCTGAAATAAAAAAGCTTCTTTAATATCCTTTGCCCCAACTCCAGAAGGTGAAAGATATGCAAATCTTTTTCTTATTTTTTTAATATCTTCTTCTTTACATCCAACAATTTGTGCTATTTCTTTTTCATCCCCTTCAAAATAACCATCAGGAGTAATCTCTTCTGCAATTAAATGAGCTATAAAGCGAGATTTTTGAGTAGGAAAATAGCGAGAGTTATCAATTTGCTCAAGCAGTTCTTCATAAAAGCTTTTTTTAAAAATACTAAGAGCTTCAATTTCATCAGTTATAGCATTTTTCAAATTGGTAAAAGTAACAAATTTTTTATTCCTAATTTCTATTAAAGGATTCTCAAAAGAGATTTCTTTTAAAAGATCATTAAGTTCATCTATTCCGGCTTTTAAAATGGGTAAAAATCCTATCAGTTTTGTAGAAAGTTTATTAGCTAGCCTTGTTTTTAATTTCATAACTTAAAATCTTCTCCTAAATAAGACTTTCTAACTTCAGGGTGAGATACAATAAACTCAGGGGAGCCTTCTGTTAAAATAGCACCACTTTTTAATACATAAGCTCTGTCGCAAATTGAAAGAGTTTCTCTTACATTGTGGTCTGTAATAATAACCCCTATACCCTCTTTACTCAAAAATTTAACAAGTTCTTTTATATCATTTACATTTACAGGGTCAACTCCAGCAAAAGGTTCATCTAAAAACAGAAACTTAGGTTCAGGCACTAAAGCTCTTGCTATCTCAACTCTTCTTCTCTCTCCTCCGCTTAAGTTTATACCTTTTCTTTTTCTTATGGGCTCAATATTAAACTTTTCAAGCAAATCTTCAACTATCTTTTCTTTTTCTTCTCCTTTATAATATTCCTCTGCTACAATATAAAGATTATCTTCTACGCTTAAGTCTCTAAAAATAGAACTTTCTTGTGGTAAATATCCAATACCAAGTCTTGCTTTTTTATGAAGCGGATAATTTGTAATAACTTTATTATCAAGTAAAACTTCTCCTTCATCAGGAGTTAAAAGTCCGCATATAAGATAAAAAGTAGTTGTTTTTCCAGCTCCGTTTGGTCCTAATAGCCCAACTACCTCTCCGGAATTTACTTCTATTGAAACACCTTTTATAATTAAAGTTTTTTTAAAAGATTTTTTTAAATTTTTAGCTTCTAATTTTGACAACGTATAATCCTTTTATTATCTTTAAGTTCAATTTCTACTATCAGATAATCAGCACCATATTCTTTTAAAATATTTTCAAGCCCTTCACCCCACTCTATAAAATGATACCCTTTTTTTGCCAGTTCATCAAACATTCCAAGCGCTAAAAATTCATCAATACCTTTATTATACAAATCATAATGATAAACTTTTTTATCATAGACATTTTGAATGGCAAACGTCGGGGAGGTAACTTCATTTTTTATATTAAGGTCTTTTACGAATTCTTTAACAAGGGTTGTTTTTCCGGCTCCTAAAGTTCCTTTTAAAATAATTATATTTTTATTACTTTTTTTGATGCATTTGATAACTTTTTTTAAATCTTCAATGTTTTTTACTTCAAACTTCATCTTTTTACTTTTTTGTTTTAATTTTAACATAAGTTTTAGAGTTTGTAAAAAGATGAAATTTTGATAGTTGAAGATATTTGTTTTTTGAGTTTAAAAAACTTAACATAATAATTTTTCTACACAAGCTTTTGAAGCTTATTTTCTATTTCTCGTATTTCATCTTCTCTAAGCACACCTTTTATCTGCTGAATAAAAAGCCCTTTTTCTTTTTTTAAATATGCTTTTAAAATTTCTTCAAAATCGTCAAACTTCACAAACGCATCAACGGAATTTTCATCTGCTTTTAAAATTATAAAATCAAGCATCCTAAAAAGCATATCCCTAACCAGGAGATTTTCCATAACAAATTTTTTAGCTTTTTCATTTTCTCCCACCGAATATATCTGGAGATTAAAATGATATTCAA
>Ga0256838_1000768_pt1 | contig 17315 bp, 16 predicted proteins | sample 4571419metaG_FD_185978 | JGI IMG/M metagenome (GOLD analysis project Ga0256838, IMG submission 185978) | Hydrothermal vent microbial communities from Guaymas Basin, Mexico - 4571-419 | ecosystem: Environmental > Aquatic > Marine > Hydrothermal vents | place: Mexico: Guaymas Basin | collected...
TCTCCACCTTTGGGGTCATATGGTTTGCCTGTGAGATCTTTAAGGTAATCAAGAATAGGGGTAAAGAGGTCTGTTTCAAAGTTGGAAATGGTGCCTTGCATGATAGATGCCATACGCTCAAGGCCCATGCCTGTATCTATGCCTTTTCTCTTCAGTGGGTGGAGGTTGCCCTCTTCGTCTTGATGATACTGCATAAACACGAGGTTCCAAAACTCTCTAAACCTTTCACATTCAGAGGCAGGCCCCAGTTCAGGATGTTCACATGGCCAGTCTTCACCCATATCAAAGTGAATTTCTGTACATGGGCCACATGGACCAGTGGGACCGGGAGGCCCCCAGAAGTTATCATCTTTGCCCATTCTTACTATTCTGCTATCGGGTACACCGATTTTCTTATTCCATATCTCATATGCCTCTTCGTCATCTTCATATATAGAAACCCATAGCCTATCTACCGGGAGTTTCCATACCTCTGTAATGAGTTGCCATGCAAATGTTATGGCACCTTCTTTAAAGTATCTTCCAAATGAGAAGTTGCCAAGCATCTCAAAGAATGTGTGGTGCCTTGTTGTGCGACCGACATTCTCAAGGTCTGATGTGCGGAAGGATTTCTGCACAGTGGTTGCACTGTCAAACGGCGGTTCCTTTTTGCCTAAGAAATATGGTTTAAACTGCACCATACCGGCTGTTGTAAACAGTAGTGTGGGGTCATCAGGTATTAGACTACTGGAGGGAAGTCTCTTGTGTCCATTTTTTTCAAAGAATTCAAGGAAAGATTCGCGTATCTCATCACCACTAAGTGGTTTCATATGTGTCACCTCCTAAAGTGCGGCGTTTACTATAGTATAATACAGATATAGATTCCCTCTAATAAGGAGGCGACATATTATGAAATATTGGCAGAATATTTTGGTTATCTTGCTCCTCATCGTGTTGTACCCTCTTTCTGTTGATTTGTTAGGTGGTGCAACACCATCTGGTAAAGCCGGGCTTCAACTGGCTACATTTACATCGTTTGTTATTGTTCCAACGCTTATTGCCTATCTTATGTATCTCTACATAGATAAGGTGTCAGGGGAAAAAGATTCTCGGTAGCATATAGTTGAAATTATCTGGTGTAAGTTGATTTATGCAACAAAAGTTCTTGGTATGCAGTTATTTTTCTTCCTATATGTCATTTGTTTGATATACTTAACTGCTACGGTGTGTAGCGGTGATAATATAAATTTGGGAGGTGGTTTATATGCCATATGTTAACACTAAAGTCATTTTAGATAAAGCCAACAAGGAGTACTATGCAGTGCCTGCATTTAACATAAACAACCTTGAGTTCTTGCAGGCTATTTTAGACGGTGCAGTGGCAGAGAATGCTCCTGTTATTATTGAGACCAGTGAAGGAGCCATAAAGTATGCCGGTGGTGGTGATCCATATCTCGGTGCTGAAATTTTTGTAGAGATGGTAAGGCGCTATGCTGAGAGATTGCCTATACCTGTATCTTTGCATCTTGACCATGGTAAACACCTTGAGTACATTATGGCAGCTATCAAGGCAGGCTATGGCTCTGTTATGATTGATGCTTCTGATAAGCCCTTTGAGGAAAATATGGCTATCACAAAGAAGGTTGTTGAGATAGCCCATGCCGCCGGTGTATCTGTAGAGGCTGAACTTGGTACCCTTGCAGGTATTGAAGACAATGTAAAAAGTGCCGAAAGCATTCTTGTCAATCCTGAGGAGGCAGAGCAGTTTGTCAAAGAGACGGGGGTGGATTTCCTTGCCCCAGCTATTGGAACATCTCATGGTGCCTTCAAGTTTAAGGGTGAGCCTAAACTTGATATAGAGAGGCTAAAAGAGGTCAAGAAACGCACAGGTATTCCTCTGGTGCTTCATGGTGCATCTTCTGTACCTCAGGATATGGTAGAGCTTGCTAACCAGTATGGTGCTAAGCTTGAAGGTGTCAAGGGTGTACCCGGTGAGCTTCTTGTGGAGACTGTTAAAGGTGGTATTAACAAGGTCAATACCGATACAGACCTGCGTATTTCATTCCTTGCAGGACTTCGTAAGTATCTAACAGAGAATCCTGAACAGTTTGACCCTCGTAAGTATCTTGGTGAGGGTAAAAAGTATGTGACAGATGTTGTTAGGGCAAGGTTGAGACTCTTGGGTGCTTCTGGTAAGGCTTAACACCTCCTCGCCGCCATTTATATAATATGGAGACACCATATAGGTGTCTCCTTTTTCTATTAAAAAGCTACATAATGTTTAGGAACATTGTTTAAGCGGTAAAATATATGTGATGTGAAAGATAAACTTGTGACGGGGAGCGTGTGCTATGAAGGTTATAGGTAGGAGAGGGCTTTTAAGAGATGTGTTTGATATTAAGTATCACGGAGGATATTTCTACCTTGCTGCATCGTGGCGTGATCCTATAGATGGTGAGAGTATGCGTTCGGGGCTTGTTAGACTTCATGTTGATGAAGATTTGTCCACGGATATTGAATATTTAATAAGTGGCAAAGAGGCGTATAAGGTAGAGATATCCGATGAGTTTCTTGTGCTCTCCGGAACAGGTTTGTGGATATATGGCCGCAAAGGAGATGAGTTTGTTCCCCTGAAGGAAGAAGTCGGAACACTTGTTGTTGATATTAAGCTAGTTGGTAATCTTGTGCTGGCTGTTGTGGGTAGTGTGTTTAGCACCTATCTTGTGGTATATCAGATTACCTCACATGGTGTTGAAGATGTGGGTATTTTCTTTGATGAGAATATGTCAGGACTATTTGTTATTAGTGATACTTATGTTGCTGTTCGCTCAGGTAGTGATGTTATTATTCTTGATATATCCGATCCCGCTAATATTAAGCAGGTAGATAGATATGATGATATAGGCATTTTACTTGCATCACAATCTCCCGGTATGGCTGTTTTAAAGAAAGATAACAATCTTAGGTTGTGTAAACTTCATGAGAAAAAGTATCTTGGTATGGTAAAAGATATTGGCGATGTTGTTTCATCTTTTATTGATGGATACACTTTGTATGTTTTAAAAAATACGGGTGAGATTATGAAATTTTCCCCTGGTGATGATAGGTTTTTGTTTAAGGTAGATGGTTTTCCCACCACCATTTACGAATACGATGGTTTGGTTTTTGTTGGGTTTGAGAACGAAGGTCTTATGATATGGAAAGAGGATAAACAGAGATGGGTTAAATCTTTTAGTCCTTGGTATGGTGCCATAAGGGAGGAAAATAGAATCTTACTGGGAACTGTTGAAGGTGTAGTGGAGTTGGATATTTCTCGTCCTGAAAGGCCTTCCGAGATATCCCGTGTAAAAGGTTTCTGGGCATGGCATCTTGAGAAGAAAGATGATTACATATATGTGGGGGGAATATGGTCATCTCGTGGAGGGGAGAATATCATTAAAGAGTTTTTCAAAGGTCGCATACTTTACAATGGTATTGTCATCTTGAAAAAGGAAGACGAAACACTAAGAGAAGTGAGACGTATAAGGCTTCCTGAGACCAAGTCTTCTTTTACAACATATGATGTTTACATCAAAGATAACCTACTGTTTGCTGTGTCCGATGCCGGCATGATTGTTATGGATATCTCTGAGCCCGATAATCCTAAGAGCATATATGAAAAGCGTGGTATACATGTTAGATATGTGTGGTTTGAAGAAGATAGGGCTTATGTACACCTATATCCCTCTGGTGATGTCATTATCTTTGATATATCTGGCAATGAGATACAGGAGATAGGTACTGTCCACGATGTGGGATATATTAAGGTGGGCTACAAGGCATTTGGGGGCAGAAGTGGTATTAGATATATTTCCACATCAGATGGTGGTCTCAAGGTTATTGGTGGTCTTGATGTTGGTATGGTTGAAGATGGCACTACCGATGGTAAGCGATTGTATGTCTCTTCTTATGATGAAGACAAGCATAAACTGTGGATCATAGATGGTAGTAATGTGGAGGAATATGAAGTGCCCCATCTAAAAAATCTTTTATATAAGAACGGGTATCTCTATGCTTCAGCTCAGGTAGGAGGCAAGGAGTGGGATATTGTCAAATATGATGTATCCAGAGATCTTAAAGAGGTTGAGCGTATCAAGGATATGGGAGATATTTTCAACTACGCTATGTGGGTAGGAGATTACCTTTATTTCTTAGACGGTAGGCGCGGTGTTGCCATATTGGAGGTATAGCCGGTGGTCTGCCGTGAGAGTGGTTCCCTTGTATGTGTGAAAAAAGGTGCTAATATTATAAGGAATGGTGGGATTATCGCATTCCCCACTGAGACCGTTTATGGATTGGGAGCCGACGCCTTTAACCCAGACGCCGTAAGGCAAATATTTACGCTAAAGGGTAGACCTGCAGATAATCCTCTTATTGTGCATATAGATACCCTATACTGGCTTGATTTTCTCTATGAATATGTGCCCGATTATGCAAAGAAGATGATGGAAAACCTGTGGCCCGGTCCTCTATCTATTATTCTTCCTGCCAAATGTTCTGTTCCATCTGTTGTCAGAGGTGGACTTCCCACTGTGGCAGTGAGAATGCCAGCCCATCCTTATGCCCTTAAGCTCATAGAGTATGCTGGAACTCCCATTGCCGCTCCTAGTGCCAACTTGTCGGGACGGCCCAGCCCCACATCGGCACAGCATGTTTTTGAAGACTTCGGTGAAAAGGTGTTTATCATAGATGGTGGACCTGTAGCCGTAGGGGTAGAGTCTACTGTTGTAGATGCTACCAGTGTGCCACTAAAGATATATAGGTTGGGGGCTATTACACCAGAAGACATACAGAAGGTTACCGGTAAGCCTGTGGAGATACATGTAAAGCCCAAAGATGGTAGGCCCCTTTCTCCCGGTCATGCATATAGGCACTATGCACCGAAAAAGCCTCTTTATGTGTTTAAAGATGAACAGACATTCATAGATTTTGTGAGAGAGAACAATGCTATTGCCATAGCGTTAGAACAATATAGACATATTACAGATAGATTTATATCGCTGGGTAATGATGAAAAGGAAGCAGCAGCCAGACTGTATATGGCACTGAGAGATGCTGATAGAATGGAAGGAGAAGTCATTGCCGCACTGATGGTAATGAATAAAGGTGTTGGCATGGCTGTTAATGAGCGTATGAGCCGTGCTGCTACATATATCTATGGAGGTGAATGATATGAATGTTGCTACTGAAGTGAAACCTATTGTGTGGGATGAAGCATATGGTGTTTTGAAGATGCTTGACCAGAGAAGACTACCCCGTGAAGAGGTATGGGTAGAGGGGAAGACGGCAGAAGATATATATAATGCCATAAAGAATATGATTGTTAGAGGGGCTCCTCTACTTGGTATTGTTGGGGTCTTTGGACTTGTACTTGCCATCACTGACCTTGAGGCATCATCTTCATATACCCCTGATAAGTTTCTGGAGATTGCCCAGAAGCTGAAAAGTGCCAGACCTACGGCTGTTAACCTTGCCAAAGAGATAGATAGGGCACTGGAAGATTTGCCACTGGGTGATGCCATGCCCTTTGAGATACGTACTTTGCTTATAGAGAAAGCAAGAAAGCTTTTAAAAAGACAGCAAGATGAGGACATGTCTATGGCAAGGCATGGTTTGGAGATATTCCAAACTATGGACGATATTCGTATTATGACCATTTGCAATACAGGTGCATTGGCCACAGGTGGTATAGGCACCGCCCTTGGTGTCATTAGGGCTATACACTGGGCTGGTAAGAAGATTCATGTGTATCCCTTGGAGACCAGGCCATTTCTGCAAGGTGCGAGACTGACGGCTTATGAGCTGAAAAAAGAAGGGATACCTTTTTCCCTGATAGCCGATGGGGCATCTGCCATTACCATGAAAGAGAAGAATATAAGGGCTATTATTGTCGGTGCCGACCGTATTGCGAGAAATGGGGATACAGCAAATAAAATAGGTACATTTATGCTTGCCACCGTTGCCCACTCTATGGGGATACCTTTCTTTGTTGCCGCCCCTGTATCCACATTTGATTTTAATACATCAACCGGTGAGGATATACCTATAGAGGAGAGAGCCAAAGAAGAAGTTATGCTGTGTGGTGGTTGTCCTATTACACCAGAAGACATAGATGTGTATAATCCTGTGTTTGATGTGACCCCCCATCACCTCATTACCGGTATCATAACAGAGCTTGGTACCATATGGCATCCTAGCGAGGAGTCTATAAGAGAATTTTTCAGCAGACATTCCGATGTAGATATTGAGTAGAATATATGTAGAGGTGATATACCATGCTCAGTGGAATATCGGCATATAGGTTTGTGCCCGTAGACCCAGTAAAAAGGTCGCTGCCTGTGAGGTCTGCTCCTGTAGGTCGTTCTGAAAATGGAAGGCTGGCAAGAAATGCCCGCTATGAGGCTATGAGGGTGCAGACATATGCTCCATATAGAAGTGTGAGGAATAATCGTAGTAAGTCTATTAACAGCAAGGCTCATAAATCCAATACAAGGCAATACTATTATCGTAGAAGACTTGATACTTATGCCTAAAAGATGGTAAAATAAAACTTGCAGTGTGCCGAGGTGGCGGAACTGGAAGACGCAGGGGACTCAAAATCCTCTGGGCCCTAAAGCCCGTGCGGGTTCGAATCCCGCCCTCGGCACCAAACAGGTGGACCGATTTTCACCGGTCCACCTGTTTTTTTTAATAGAAACTTGTATATGCGATGATATTTATAGAAAGTTAATAGAAGATACCACGAATAACTATATATACATTCATCTGATGCGAAAAAATCGTAGTTAATGTTGTAATATATCTTGTGTAAAGAAATGTTGTAATAATCCCGCTTCAGAAAGGAGGGTATATGTATGGACAAGAAGACTCTCGTCAAGGCTATTGCCGAGAAGACAGGACTTCCTCAGAAACAGGTTAAGGCTGTTATTGATGCATTTACCGAAGTAGTAATGGAGACATTGAAGAACAAAGAGGAGGTTAAACTTACAGGCTTTGGTACATTTACCGTAGCAGAGCGTAAAGAGAGAACTTACATCAATCCTCAGACAAAAGAACCTATTAAGGTTCCTAAGAGAATTGTTCCCGTATTCCGTGTAGGCTCTAAGCTAAAAGCTGCCGTTATGGAAGCACCCAAGAAGACAAAGAAGAGAAAGACCAGCAGGAAAAAGAAGAAATAATAGGTGGGTGGTTTCTACCTTAGGGGAAGGCGTGAGCTTTCCCCTTTTTGTTTTTTTTTCTTAGCCTTAGTATTATGTCTATAAATAAGAGAAAGAACCAATTTAATCATATATAACAAGATTTTATGCCATTGGCATACTGATAAGTATACTGACAACAAATGTTATGTTTCATGATGCGTTTATGGTGTTTATGTCTTGGTGGAAAGAACTCATGGGGACCCAAGACAAAAAAGATAAAGGGGGCTCACACGAGCCCCCTTATGTGTTCCAAGTGTGCTTTTAAACGAGTGCGGCAATAAATACGAGAGAAATAATGGTGGTCAATTTCATAAGGATATTGAGAGATGGACCGGCTGTATCCTTCAGCGGATCACCAACAGTATCTCCAACAACGGCTGCCTTGTGGGCTTCGGAACCTTTACCACCTAAGAAGCCAGACTCAATAAGTTTCTTGGCGTTATCCCATGCACCACCAGAGTTTGCCATAAATAGGGCAAGGAGGAAGGCTGTTAGTGTCTGACCGGCAAGTGCACCACCGAGGGCCTCTTTACCAGTGGTGAAGAATATGAGGAACGGGGCGACGACGGCAATAAGGGCAGGGATAACCATGGCCTTCAGGGCACCCTTAGTGCTGATACGCACACATGATGCATAGTCAGGTTTACCGGTGCCTTCCATGATACCGGGTATCTCTCTAAACTGTCTTCTAACCTCTTCAACCATTTCTTCTGCGGCCTTAGAGACGGCATTGATAACAAGGGCAGAGAAGAAGAATGGAAGCACGCCACCAACGAAGAAACCAAACACAATCTTAGGATCAACAAGGTTCAGCACCTTGATATTGACAGCTTCCTGGTAGGCAGAGAACAATGCCAGTGCTGTCAGAGCAGCAGATCCTATGGCAAATCCCTTACCAATAGCGGCTGTTGTATTGCCTAAACTGTCAAGCATGTCTGTGCGCTCTCTGACCTCTGGTGGCTGGTGAGACATCTCGGCAATACCACCGGCATTGTCGGCAATAGGACCGTATGCATCAACAGACAGGGAGAAACCCAGTGTTGAAAGCATGCCGACACCGGCCAGTGCGATACCGTAAAGCCCTGTTAGATTGTATGTCCACAATACGGCAATGGCAATGGCCAATGTGGCAAGCAGTGTAGACTCCATACCCACTGCAAGGCCCATGAGAATATTGGTAGCAGGGCCTGTCTGTGAGGCCTCTGCAATTTTTCTAACAGGTTTACGCATGGTGTAGTAGTCTGTTACTATACCTATGAAGATACCAGTAAGCAGACCAATAATGGTTGCCCATACCTCATTCATAGATACGCCAAGATATGATTTAACCCAGAATATGAGGCCAATGAATAATACGGCCACAACACCGTTGCCTATATGGAATACCGATGCTGGATGATATTTTTCAGACTTTGCCAAAATTCTTACGGTAAGAACTGTCAAAAGGGCTGAAACAAGGCCGATAACAACGACAAATATGGGGAAAGATAGGCCTTTCATGACATCTCCGCCTTGTGATGAGTAATAAGAGTAGCCCAGCAGGAGTGATGCCACTGTAGCACCTACATAAGACTCATAAAGGTCTGCCCCCATGCCTGCAATATCGCCAACATTATCACCGACATTGTCTGCAATAACAGCTGGATTTCTGGGGTCATCTTCGGGAATACCAGCCTCTACCTTACCGACAAGGTCGGCACCCACATCGGCTGCTTTGGTGTATATACCACCACCAACACGGGCAAACAGGGCAACAAAGGAGGCTCCCATGGAGAAACCACTAAGGACCTTGGCAGCCTCTTTAAGAAAGTCATTCTGCAGATATGGACCATATAAAAGGAGAATAATAGATATACCCAATATACCAAAGCTTGATACCATAAGTCCCATAACAGAACCGCCAGTGAATGCAACTCTTAGAGCTTGGCCTATACCCTTCTTGGCCGCTTCGGTTGTTTTTCCGTTGGCCTCTGTTGCAATATACATGCCTGTATATCCTGCAAGGAGTGATAAAGATGCGCCAAATAAAAATGCCACTGCAACTTTAATGTTTAATATCCACCACAGAAGTCCAAATACTACCAGTGCCCATGGCAGTACCACCATATATTCCTGTCTTAGAAATGCCATGGCACCTTCACGAATAGCACTTTGAAGTTCTCTGATTTTTTCATTTTCAACTTTGATGCGGGTGATGTAGATGGCCATGTAGAGTGCGAATAATAGTCCGACAATTGCCGTAATGAGGCCAATAAGACCAAGGTTCATAAACATTCACCTCCATGTGCATATAGTATATGAACATTCTACCAAAAATGCACAAGTATTTGCATATTATGTCATTTGCTATTGGTATATAATGGCATAGAATGTAGAGTTATACGGAGGTGAACAGGTGTGAATACATTTGATATAGATTTACTAAACTTTTCTTGGCTGGAGGAAGGGGTAATTGCCGGCAGTGCCAAACCGTCACTTCCCAGCCATTGGGGGTATATAAAAAATCAGGGGATAAGGGCCGTTGTATCTTTGACAGAAAAACCCCTTGATAGTTATGCCCTTTCTCAGATGGGAATATCACCTCGCAATTATCTTCATCTACCCATAAAGGATATGTCTGTGCCTGAAGAATATCAGGTATGGGAGTTTCTTGAGTTTGTGTGGCGTAAGCGCTCTCAAGGGGCGCCTGTCCTTGTGCACTGCGGTGCCGGTGTGGGACGCACAGGCACCATGCTTGCTTTTTACCTCAAGAGTCTTGGATATACCGGTGATAGGGCTATTATGGAGGTAAGAAAGAAAAGACCCGGTAGTATAGAAACTCCACAGCAGGAAGACTTTATAAGGAAACTTGATGTAGAGGATTTTTGGAATGATGCCCCAGAGCCGTATTGGTATTTGCGTATACGCACTATTGTGCATATCTTGAGAAAAGAATGTCCGTGGGATAGGAAGTTGACTCCTCAGATGCTTGTGGCACTGTCTCAAGAGGAACTTATAGAGCTCATGAATGCCATTGCAGAGGGTGATATAGAAGAGTATGCAGGTGAAATAGGAGATGTATTGCTACACTTACTTCTTCATGTGACCATTGCTGAAGAGAAAAAGCAGTTTGACATGATAACAGTTATCAAGAAAGAGGCCTATAAGATGATAGGTAGACATCCCCATGTGTTTGCTCTTGAAGAAAGCGACGATGCCGCTGCTGTGCTCTCTAAATGGGAGAAGTGGAAAAAGAAGGAGAAAAAAGGTGAAGAGAAGAAAAAACCCAGACCATCTGCCCTTATATGGGCATTTAGAGTGCAAGACGAGGCTGCCCAATATGGCTTTGACTGGACACGCCTTGAAGATGTTATGGATAAGGTAGAAGAAGAGGTTAGAGAGATATGGGAAGCTATAAAGAAAGACGACAAGAAAAATCTTAGAGAAGAGATAGGAGACCTCTTGTTTGTTGCCGTTAACCTTGCAAGACTGGCAGGTATTGACCCTGAAGGTGCTCTCAGTTATACTACAGAAAAGTTCCGTAGACGTTTTAAGAATATGAAGAAGTTGGCAGAAGAACGAGGTCTTGACCTGAGAAATATGACACTTGAAGAGATGGAAGAGCTGTATCAGGAGGTAAAAAGACATGAGACTGGATAAGTTTATGCAGCTGTCCCGTATTGTTAAAAGGCGGTCATTGGCAGAGGCCCTCTGTAGAGAGGGGCTTGTATGGGTGAATGGAAAGGTTGCCAAGCCATCTTATCGTGTGAAGGTAGGCGATAAGATAAAGGTGAGATTGGGACGCTGGATGCTTGAATATGAAGTTGTTGATGTTCCTCCCAATAAACGCATATCTCCCGATTATGTCAAGCTCATCTCCAAAGAAGAGGTGAGCCAGGAGTGGTAGTCTTTCCCAAGAGATATCATATCCTTGAAGAAGTGATAGATAATCTTGTTGTTGCATATGAGGAGAGAGATACACTGACCCAGGTATCTGCTCTTCTTGTTCCCGTTGGTGCTTTGTCTGAAGATAATGGGGAGGAGGGACTTGCCCACCTGATAGAGCATATGGTTTTTAGGGGAACCAGGAGCTTCCCCGATGCAAAATCTATTATGATGGCTGCAGAGGGCAGTGGTGGGCGCATTAATGCATATACAACATATGATTATATGGTGTTTTTAGTTCAGATGCCTACAACGAAGTGGAGGCTATCTCTTCAGCTCTTGTTTGAACTGCCATTTTTCCCTTTGTTTAGAGAGGAAGATCTTTTGGTAGAAAAAGAAGTGGTGCTTCGGGAAATGGCTATGATAGAAGATGATCCATCGGAGAAGGCTGCCGTGCTCTTCCAAAATGCCATGTGGGGAGATCATAGACTGGGATATGATGTTATAGGGTTTCCCAATGTTGTAAAAAACATCTCCCGAGAGGGACTTGTGTCTTTTTGGAAGGAAAAGTTTTTCCGTTATCCTGTATATTTCACCACCATTGGGAGTGTGCCCTATGAGGATATAAAGGCTTATATTCAGCATATGGACCTGCCTTCATGGTGGAAATCAGAACGCAAAGAGCCATGGTCTGATATTCAAGTGGCATCATTTGCCTCACGACATATGCATAAAGAGGAAGACACCAATCAGACATACTATAGGGTTGGTATAGAACTTTATCCTTATAGAACTGAGCAGTGGCGTGAGAAGAAATATCATATATCTCTTATTTCTGCCATATTAGGTGGAACATCGTTTTCCCGTCTTGTGCAGAAAATAAGAGATGAAAATGGGTGGGCGTACTCTATAGGAGCTACCGTATCTGGCTCTGTGGCAGGCACCAGTCTTGTATGGTACATGGATGTTATGCCCGGTGTGCTGGGTGATGTGAAGGGGATATGGCAGAAGGAGGTTGTGCGTTTAAGAGAAGGGAATGTCTCTGAGGAGGAATTTGATAGGGTAAAGACATATGTTATTGGTTCTACCATGATGTCTTCAGATAGTATGTATAGCACAGCCCTGGCCCACCTCATGAATGTTGCCTTCAATGGTAGCTTGTGGGATCCTGTTGAAGATGTGGAGAAACTTGAAAGGTTGACATTACCAGATGTCACTGAAGAATTTGAATATCTGTTGGAAAGAAGTACACCTGCAGAGGTTATATATGGCTCAGAGGGTGCTTAACCCCTCTGGGCCATTCTTGTCCTAGCCTGTTCTATTTCCTGTTTTAGCTTGTTGGGAGCACCTATGTTTTCTAAGATAATTTCATAGCCTGATGTGGCTGATGTAGCAATCATGACATCGCCAAATCCAAACATTCTCTCTATAACATTTTGTCTAATATCTATGGTGCGTATATCTCTAAGAAATACCTCTCTGATGTGCTTAGATATGATGCCCTCAACAATAACAAGCTTGTCGTCTTTAATAATGACTTCAAGCCTTATACGGACAATGATAACGATGAGTATGATGAGTATGCCTGTTGAAATGAGACCATATTGTCTCAGTGCCTCATTGGGATATACACCTAAAAATATAAGCCATATGGCTAAGAGTATGTGCCATGTGTAATTAAACCATGATATGCGAAAACGCTTTTCTCTTGGCTTCATCTCCGTTTGCACTTCCTTGTTTTCTTTCATGTTTATCGCCTCCACTCGGTAAGTTTTTCCTTAACAGTATTGAGACCTGACAGTATCAGACCTATACCTACTATATCAGAAAAACCGTTTATAAATAGTGTTTCAATGGGCATTTGCTGGATAAAATTTTCCATCAAATCTCCGGCAAATAGCATAAATCGTCCGGCAAGTATGAGTAGGCCAATGCCGATAAGATCTACACCTGCAATAACAAGTCTTGTGGTAACCTCGGCAAAGAATGATAGGCCTATGTGTAGAAGACTAATACCTAAAAGGCCTATGCCAAATGCCACAATAGAATGGCCATTTAGAAATACTTTATAATACCATGCAAATATGTACAGCAGTGTGCCAATTGTGGTATAAAAGCCACAGAGGGGGCAGTATCTGTAAATCTGGAACACGAAAATGGCTGTGTATATGAGTATAGCTCCTGTATAGGCATAGATGGTGATACTCAGAAATTCTACAGATGATGGAAATCCCTTTGATATCTCATATATGAATATTAGGGGAATAAGCGGTAAAAATATGGCCAGTAGCTCTTTACTGACAAGCTTTCTTATAAAATCTAAGGCCTTATCATTTTTTACCTTGGGTGTGCTCTGCATAGGTGGTGATAGGAGTATCTCAGAGAAAAGTAGTATGGTGCCACCGACACCTATCATCTCGTATTTGACAATGTTCCTTGTTGCATATGCGGCAAATGTCAATATGGCACCACCTACAACTGAAAACGAAATAGTGTTTTTCCCTTCCCCTGCCATAATAATGTCTATGTCGTATAGAACAATGATAAATGCCGGTATCCACGCAAGCACGGGATTACCAGAAAACTTATAAATAAACAGTATGCTACCGGCTATGAGGATAGAGCGTAGGGGAATACCTTTTTCATATATGGCCTTTATGAGAGTAAGTACTATGTAGAGTCCAATGCCCCATATCAAAGTCTTGTGTATATTCTGGAACACATAGATGGGTATATCGCTTTCGGCACTCCACTTGTTGGCCGTAGAAGCTATATACAAGAATGGGAGCATGGATATACAGGCAATGCCCAAGTTCAGTTTACTTGTGTCTACCAGTTTAATCTTCACCGTCATTGACACTCCTAAACTTTTTCATGTGCTCGTGTTCTGAAATTAACTCTTTTATTAAGTCTTGAACTTTCCATTGGAGGTTGGTTTCTGTGGTGATACTAAAGATAACATCTTTGCCAAGCACAGAGCGAATGGCCTGCATAACTTCAGATAATTTTTCTCTGGGAACATCATGCATGATAAATACAGGATATTTATCCATGATTTTCACCACCCTTTATGGTTTTTCAATATATTTTAGCGTAATAAAGATGGGAAAAATGTCAATTTGGAAAATATCTTTGCATAAAGCAAACGAGTATGCACTACATAATTACGTCTATTTTCACTATTGTGGTGTATAATACTGAAAAGTTTATTAGATGGCTTCTTTGTTTAGAAAGCCAAAACATGTTGAAAAAGCCTTGGGAGGTGTAGAGGGTGTATAAAATTCTTGAGAAAAAGGGGCTGACTATTAATCAAACTATGTATAAGGTAGAGGCCCCTCATGTGGCTGCAAAGGTTCAGCCCGGGCAGTTTGTCGTTATTAGGGCATTTGAGAACGGTGAGCGTATTCCCGTTACCCCTGTAAGGTGGGATAGAGAGGCCGGTTGGGTAGACCTCATTGTTCTTACAAGGGGTAAGACCACTAAGAGGATGGAAGTTGAACTGCAAGAAGGAGGACACTTGCTTGATATAGCCGGTCCTCTGGGTAATCCAGCAGTGCATTTTAGTGGAAAAAAAGTTTTGTCTATTGGTATTATGACAGGTCTTGTTGAGACTTTGCCAATTGCAAAGATGTGGAAGGAAGAGGGAAATACTATTATTTCTCTTCATGTAACCCCAGAGCCGCTGGTGATTCTCAAGGAAGAGTTTGAATCCTTTTCCGATAGACATGTTGTAGATGCATACCCTATGACTGAGACCTGGATGCAGGATATGGTTACTCATGCGGTTGAGTCTACCAAGAAACTTATAGAAGAAGAAAAACCTGACATGGTATTTATCGTCGGTCCCACCGGTGTTCAGTATGCTGTTTTCAATGTTGTAAAGGAATATGGTATTCCTATGGAGGTAGACCTTCACCCCATCATGGTTGACGGTACAGGTATGTGCGGTGCCTGCCGTGTGACTGTCGGTGGTGAAGTGAAATTTGCCTGTGTAGATGGTCCTGCCTTTGATGCGTATAAGGTAGACTTTGAGGAACTTATTAAGAGAAATGGCTTCTACTCCAAGCAGGAGCAGTATGCCATGGAACTTTATCTGAAGTCCATTCAGGGGGGTGCTCAGTAATGGGAATTGATCCTAAAAAGCTGAAAAGAATACCCACCCCGGAGCAGGCTCCGGAGGAGAGAATACATAATTTCTTAGAGGTTAACTATGGATACGACCTTGAAAGTGCGCAGCAGGAGGCATTCAGATGTGTAAAATGTCCTGAAGAGTATGCCCCTTGTATTAAGGGTTGCCCTGTTCACATTAAGATACCTCTGTTTATCAAGCAGGTTGAAGAGGGTAATATTAAAGAAGCCCTCCGTATTATATGGATGAACAACACATTGCCTGCTATTACTGGTCGTGTGTGTCCTCAAGAGGATCAATGTGAAAAAGACTGTGTTATGGGTAAAATTGGCGACAAGATCAACATCGGTAAGCTTGAGAGATTTGTTGCCGACTATGCCCGCAAGACCGGTATAGAGGAAGAGCTTCTTGAAGAGATGATTCAGAGCATAGAGAAGAAAGATCAAAAGGTTGCCATTATTGGTAGTGGTCCTGCCGGTCTTACAGCTGCATCTGAGCTTGCCAAGAGAGGTTATCAGGTGACCGTCTTTGAAGCCCTCCACGAAGTAGGTGGTGTTCTTGTCTACGGTATTCCTGAGTTCCGTCTGCCCAATGAACTTGTTGAGCATGAGGTTGAGAAGCTAAAGAGATTGGGCGTTGAGTTTAAGCTTAACTATGTAGTCGGTCGCACTGTTACCATTCCCGAGCTTATGGAAGAATACGATGCCGTGTTTATAGCCAGCGGTGCCGGTACTCCGAGACTGCTAAATATACCTGGTGTCAACCTTGGTGGTGTCTACACTGCCAATGAGTTCCTGACCCGTGTCAACCTCATGAAGGCCTACAAATTCCCAGAATACGATACCCCCGTCCATGTGGGTAAGAAGGTTGTCATTATCGGTGCCGGTAATACAGCCATGGATGCAGCCAGAACGGCCAAACGTCTTGGTGCCGATGTGTATATCACATATCGCCGTGGAGAAGAGGATATCTCTGCAAGAGAAGAAGAGGTTCATCACGCAAGAGAAGAGGGCATTAACTTCAAGCTTCTTCTGAACCCCGTTGAATTTATCGGTGATGAAAATGGCCGTGTTGTCAAGGTGAAGTTTGAGAAGATGGAGACACTTGAGGAGAGAGACTCCCGCGGTAAGAGAAAAATTCGCGGTACCGGTGAGTATGTAGAGCTTGAGGCCGATACTGTCGTTATCGCCATTGGTAAGACAGCCGGTAAAATTATCTTCCAGACAACACCCGGCCTGGAAGTTGATAAGAGAGGCACCATCGTTGTTGATGAGAACCTCATGACATCTATTCCCGGTGTCTTTGCCGGTGGAGACGCTATTCGCGGTGAGGCAACTGTTATCTTGGCAATGGGTGATGGTAGAAAAGCAGCTCTTGCCATTGACGAGTATCTCCAGAACAAACAGTAAACATAGGTCTTATATAAGTGAAAAAGGGCTCCCCATCGGGAGCCCTTTTGTTGGTTAGTAAGAATATGAATCTACGATATTACCCTGATTATCTCTGAGAGTGGCAGTATCATGTCTGTTGTTCCATATGCCCCTATTACATCTTCTATTCCACTTTCCTATACCTCTTTGCCTCTTGGGTTTGCTTTTCACTATTACAGACGAATAAGGGGCAAGTTTTGCCGATGCAAAAAATGTAAAGATATGGTTTTGTGCATCGCTTAAAGTCCATCCACTTAAAGGTATAGTCTTGTCTCCATAGTTTGTGATGACCACATATTCTTTTCTGCATTTACCTTGGTAGTGCACTTTAGCTATATACACGGGGATGCTGTCATACCATCCTGCTATAAAGTGATAGGAAGTTAGCACATACCTCATGTTATCTATCTTGTGGTAAGCCACCTTGCATATATTATCTGGGTTTGTGGTATCTATTGTGCCTGTAAGCATTTCAAATGGTTGTCCTGTATAAGGACATATGGGTATGTTTCCTATGTCTCTTTCAATGTAGATTTGCCATGTGTTCTCTTCTGGTTTAGGATGTTTAGCCTCTATGAGTTTTTCAATGCTCTTTAGGTTGGCAAGTCTGGTAGTGCTTTTAGATTGTTCTATAGCATTTGCATATAGAGGAATAGCAACGGCAACGAGTATACC
>Ga0256838_1000769_pt1 | contig 17292 bp, 23 predicted proteins | sample 4571419metaG_FD_185978 | JGI IMG/M metagenome (GOLD analysis project Ga0256838, IMG submission 185978) | Hydrothermal vent microbial communities from Guaymas Basin, Mexico - 4571-419 | ecosystem: Environmental > Aquatic > Marine > Hydrothermal vents | place: Mexico: Guaymas Basin | collected...
CGACACGCCCCCATTCGCCAAACAGCCGCTTTGCCGCCTGCCGTTCGCCGCCTGGACCCATAAGTATTCATGGCACTTTGGCACTGTTGACATATGTCAACGCCGCTTTCCGCCCGCCAATTGCCGAACGCCCACCGCCTACAACCCCCCGGCGTTTCGGCGTGCATTTCGCCTTTCGCCGCCCGCCAAGTGCCAAACGCCCACCGCTCGTTCCACCGACCAGCCGCCACAGCGGACCGCCGGCGTTGACATACGTCAACGCGTCGGAAGCCCCGAACGCCGACCAGTTTTCGGGCTAAACGGAAAAAAAACCTCACCGCTCGTCGCCGTTAGCCTTCTCGCCTTGCAGGCAGTCGGCGTAGTCGTCGGCCACCCGCTCGATCTTCCGGCCGTTCTCGGCGATCCGCCTTAGGCCCTCGCAGGCCTTCTCGCGTATCTGCTCGTCGCTCACCGCCAGCTCGGCCGTGCCTATGTAGCTCACGCTTAGGTTGCCGCCGATGCCCTTGGGCCTTACCACCCGCCGGACGGGTTCTATGCGGGCCGGCTCCTCGCCCTCGGGCGTCTCGCCCTCGGGCTCCTCGGCCTCAGGCTCCTCGGCGTCCTGCTCGTCCGCCATGTCGCGCATTAGCTCGTCGATGATCGCCACGAGGCTCACGGGCGCCAGCCGGTAGTTAACCTCGTGTATGGCCTCGGGCACCTCGCGGTCCTCGCTCACGTAGCCGACGATCATTAGCCTGCGGCGCGTCTCGCTGCCGTTGCCTACGGGCACCCTTACGACCGCGGCGATGTCGGCGATGACTAGCGAAAACTTCTGGGGCACGAAACGGGAACGCGGACTGGCTACCTTCTTTACGATCGGGAGGCGATCACGCCGACTCGGCATATAGCTAGCCAGCCTGCCAGGCTTTAAGCCTTTCGCTGGCCTGCCAGGGTCAGCCGGACGCCAAGATATCCGTTGGCGTCCCGCCTGGGCTGCCCGCTGGCGTATTCGTGGACGGCTAGCGGTATTTGTGGCCGTACCGGCATTTCGGCGGTGTAGCCGACGGGCGTTAAGGCGAAGTAGCCGTTCATCCGGACCGCCGTGATCGCCACCTTGCCGGACGCCTTATATGCCGATACGCCATACGCCGCGGGCCGTCCGGCGATTTGCCGTTCGCCGCTAGGCTCCAGCGGCTCGCCGTAGAGCATCACGGGCCCTTCGACGTCGAGCACGAGCGGTTCGCCGGTAAGCCTTAGCGTCGCTTCGCCTTTCCGCCATAAGCCGTCCGGCGTCTCGGCGATGGGCGTCCGGCGGTTTGGCGCTAGCCTTATCGGCTGCGTGACGTTTGCCGTAACGCCCGGCTGCGAGATGGCGGTAGCCGTAAGGCGGGCGGCAAGAACTAAAATGCCGTATTGCCGTCTGGCATATGCTGCCTGACGATCCGACCGAGCTTATGGAGCCTGACATCGAGGCGAGGTTTTTTGATGCTAACAGGGCTGAGATGGCGACGTCCAGCGAGTTACTTGGCACCCTAATGCTGATCTACCACGAGCTGCAGCGCGCGAAGACCGGCGAGGATGTTGGCAAGATGATTAGCCTACTGCTCGCCGCCAAGGGGGCTGGCGTGCTTGACACCTACTATATCAGCTGCTACCTGTCGTATAGGGCTGAGGGCAGGCTAAGGCATAACGACGAGAAGGTGTCCGTCTTCGTGCACCTCGCCGAGGACGTGGACGCCAATTTGGCGGACCTGTACGTGCGCATCGGCGATTTCGCCTTCTCGCTTAGGCGTTTAGGCATGGAGGACGCGCTGGCGATCGTCGTTATGCATAACGGCCGCAGGCGGGCGCAGGTAGTGCCGCTAAACGTCTACCTTCACAGCCTAGCGATCTATAACCTATTGCTCGACGCCTTTGGCGAGTTGCTTGAGTACCTATCGCTTGACGACTGCTACGCGTACGGCGACTGCAGCACGTAAAAAAGGCTTTTTTTCGGCATTCGTCCTTATCGCCGACGTGCTTCCGGGCGAAGCCGTCTGGCAATTCGACGTCCGCTATTTCGCCTATCGGCTCTAAGCCGACTTCCGCCGGATCCGGCAAGCCGGCTATGCGGCGCATTATGCTTAACGCCTCTAGGCGGTCGGCAGCCGCGTAGTAGACGTAGCGAAACCGTGCCTGGCGGAAGGCCTCGAGCAGGACGCTAAGGTCGGCGATCTGGTACTTGCCGCACCGCCTTGGCTGGCCTTCGCTAATTACCAATAGCCGCCTGGTCCGATACTGCTTGTCCCTCGCCCGCCTGGCGATGAAGCCGTAGGCGTCCATGGCGTCCGCTATACCGCCGGTAAAGCTAATCGGCGTGCCGGTGTGTTCGTCGATCACGCCGAAGCCGGTACGGCGGCGGATAAGGTAATTCGCCGGGTCCGCCTTGTCAAGCAACACGCGGGTGAGCTCGTCCGACGGATCCGCCAGGACGTCGTTTAGCATGGCGGTCGCCTCGTCGACGATCGCGAAGTAGCGGCCCAGCGGGTCGGCGGATTTGCCTTGCGTCAACGCGCCGGTAATGGCGGCGACCGTTAGCGGGGCGACGGTCGTCTTAAGGTTCATCGTCACCTTGGCGAGACGCTGGAACCGCGTCGTCTTGCCGAAGTTGCCAGGCGCCAGCCGCACAGTTGGCAGGAGCATGACGTGCGTCTTAATCCGCCCCATGGCCTTCGGCGATCCGCTGAGCCGGCGGACGAGCTCGTAGAACGTGCCGTCCCGCGTCTGCCTTTCGCCGGTAGCCATATCGACGATCTCGGCTTCGAAGTGGCCGTCCTTAGGCAAAGGCTCGACGTGCCGCAGGCGGTAGTCGGTCACCAATAGCAGATCGCCGGTCCGCCTGATGACGTCGACGTGTAGCCGGACGCCCATCGCGGCGGCCGCCGTGTTCGCCAATCCGGCTAGAGCCTCAGCCGTCTTTAGCTGCTGCCGTAGCCTGGCGGCGGTCTTGACGGCACGCCTAACGGCTTCCGGCAGCTTGTCGCGAACCTTCTGCCGCTCAGCCTTTAGGTCCTCCACGAGCCTTAACGCCATCCCGGCAGGTAGCAAATAGCGATCGCCTAGCAGGAAGTAGCCGCTCGCCTCGTCCTCGCCCCGAGCGTACGTCTTTAGCCTTGGCTTTTGACGCCCGTAGCCACGCGGCAGATTGATATCTAGCTTGATCGGCAGCACGGCAGAAAAAACCTCACCACTAGCTTTCCGGATGCGCACGACGTACGGCATGTAGCCTGCCTGGCTAGCTGGCTAAAAAACTGTCGACCGACGTACTCGATCGCGCGAAAGTCGTCGATGCCAGCGTCTTCGTGCAAGCTGCCGTCCTGCCGGACCCGGCGAATGCCTGTAAAGCATATAACGCCGTCCGGCGAGTCGCCGATCTCGCCGATCACCTTATGGCGGTTAGGCGTCTCGCCATACCGCGTCCCGGCGAGGCGGAAGTTCGGCTTGATGGCAATGACGTCGCCGTCGGCGAGCAGTTCGGCTTCATATAGCGCCACCTTCCGCCTGATGCCGTACGCCGTGACGAACGTTTCGTAACGCCTTTCGACGCGCCGCACGCTGCCGTCCACGATATAGGCAAGTGGGCCCACGGCGTCCCGCCTTATGCGCTCGCCTACGTCGGCGAAGTAGGGGTACAGCTCTAGCCTATTGGCGATGTACGTCTTTTTGGCGTCTAGCGGGCGAGGCGTCTGGCGTTTGGCGAGCTCCGCCAGCTCGGCGATAAAGCGTTCGCCGATGAGCTCGACGGCGACGTGGCGGTCGTCGATACGCCTTACGTGCAGCAGGCAGTCGTACGTGTCGCCGCATAGCCCGGGGACGTAAATGTCGCCATCCCGCCTGTCCGGCGGGTTGATGCTTGGCGCGAAGCCGATATCGTCGAAAAGGCGTTCCCGCGAGACGAATTCTACGATAGCCATTAAGGCTATACGCCGCCCGCTAAAAAAGCTATTAGGCGCGGCCTAGCCGCTTGATGTCTACTATCTTGGGGCCATAGATCTTATGGCTATACTGGTAGTAGATATACGTCCCGGCGGGGTAGGTCTCAACGGCGTTCGGCTTTAGCAGACGCGCATCGCCAATTATCCGGAACGGCTCTTCGTCGCCATAGTGAAGGTATAGCGCGATGGTGGGCTCCTTATCGTCGATATGCTCGTCTTCTTCGAGCTCGAGGTAGAGCCTATAGGCGCGTACGGTCGCCTTCCGCCTCATGCCGTACGCTATAAATTCCTGCGTGGTCTTTACAGTAGCCAGAACGGCATAGAACCGCTCGCCGGGAATTAGCAACGTTCTCTTCGCCTCGTAATCGATGGGGGGGCTAAAAGGCTCATATAGCCTCTTGCTAATTATCGAATAGGCGTCTTCCTTTAGTAGGTGTGCCAAGTAGGTGTTTAGGTTAGAATCAGTAGGCTCATAGTACTTAACGTCGATCTCGTGCTCGAAGTCGGTGCCCCGCAGGCGTTCCCGTAGCTCGTCGTTTTCGTCAGCTAGCTTGTTAATGTCGAGAAGCTCGCTGGCAAATAGCACTTCGCCTTTGCGGCGCTTGACGACGCGCCGCTCGTACAAGTCGCCGTCGTAATAGGCGTACGCTATATCGTCGCCGTCAAGTAGCTGAAGGGCGGCCTGCACTACGCCTTCATAAAGCTCATCGTCGATGTTGGCGAGGGAAGGCCCGAACGTAAGCCTTAAGTCGCGCCGGTTAAGCATGTAGGTCTCGCCTATAGCCTTAATGACGCCCGTATCCTTAACGCCTATTAGGGACATGGCTTATTTGGCGGCTAGCCTAAAAAAAGCTTGCTTATGGCCGACCGGCGAAAGCCTTTTCGGGGCACTTGTCTTCCTTCACGCGCCTAATGGCGAAGACGATCTGCCTTTTGGCGTCGATGGCGTACACCTTTATGCCGGGCGGCAGGCGTGATAGGTCGACGGTATTCGGCGGATAGTCTAGCAGCACATCCGGCAGGTTGCGTACTTGGCTAAGGCTCTTGCCTTCCACCAAAAAGCACCCGATGCCCGGCAGATAGACGTAACGCCTCATAGCCTTCTGGTGACTAGGCGTTCAAAGCTTTTGCCGATCGCCGTTTTGATATAGACCCAATAGGCCATGACGCCGATCGCCAGCGCGGCCATAAGCGTCTTGTCGACCCGCCGGAAGGGCGTTATGGCAAGCGCCAGGATAAGCTGCTCCCGCCGTTCTAGGCCCACGCCGAACGCCTCCAGCCGAGACGCCAAGGCGACGATTAGCATTAGGCTATAGACGTAGACGCCGAGAAGCGGCAGCCGAAAGGCGGTGATGACGCCATACGGCAATAGGCTGGTCGCCAATATGGCGCCTAAGGCGTAGTCGTCGTCATAGGCTATCGCCAGCGGGATTCCCAGCCGTAGCCGTGTGACGTAGAAGACCTTCGGCGGCTCGGTGTACCGCCGTGCTATCAAAACGCCGAGTAAGGCGAGACGCGTTATGTGCTCGAACCGCCGCTTGCTTCTGCCGAGATAGGCGATAAGCCGTAATAGCGCTAGCCCGATGGCTACGGCGATCATAGTGCCATCATCGTCCGGAAGCCTATTAGCAGGCCTGCCAGTAGGCCGATGACGAACGTCATTAAGCCTTGCGTCCGTGAAGGCGCCTTGGTGATCCGCGTCATCGCCGACGCGGTGGCCATCGTGGCGTTGATTAGCAACTGGCGCTCGCTTTCCGGCAGCTGCTTGACGAGCATTATGCGGCTAGGCTCGACCGGCACCGTGCCCCGTAGGATGTATAGCGGATAGGCTTCAATGGCGTAGCGCCTTTCGACGATCTCGCCGTTAAGCTTCATGCCGACGATCCGCTTGCCGTTCTCGTTCGGCGTTAAGACGTATAGCCGTGCGGTCGGCTTGCCGAGCCGGCTTCTCGCCGCTTCGACCTTCGCCATCGTGTCTATCTGCCGACCGTCTAGACGCCGGACGGCGGCTTGCCCGCGGGGCGGCTTGGCGGACGGCAATTCTAGGCCCTCGCCGCCGAGCAGCATGCCGACGCGCGCTTCGCCGAATAGGCTGTAGGCGACCGTCAAGCCGGTAATGCCTGACGGCAGGAAGTCCTTGGCGATAGCCACGTAGTTTCCGCCTATGAAGATGGCGTCCATGTCGCTTCACCAGGCGCTGTAGAATCTCAAGCCGCGGCGACTGCATGGCGTAATCGACGATCGCCAGGACGACAGCCATGATGGGCATGATGGCAAGCACGTCGATCTGGCGGACGAGTATGGCCCTCCCGCTAATAAGGCCTATAGGCGTTTGAATGCCGACGAGCGTTACGCCCGTAAAGTTATAGACGGCGTAGACGTCGGTCTCGTTATAGCTATAGTCAAGCGCCAGCCGGCAGTAGAAGTAGCGGTCGTAGCCTTCTAGCTTGACGCCAGGCGTCGTGACGATCCGCAGGCCATAGGCGTCCTGTATCGCCTTCAAGCCCCGCGGGTTGACGACCTTAATCTTTTGCCGTTCAGGCTCATAGCCAGCCGCCAGCGCGGCGAAATTGGCGTTATTGCTAATCGGCTTATAGATGGTATAATTCCGGTCCGCCGCTAAGGCGATCGCCGAGGACACCACTATAATAGCCAGCCAAACCTTCCGGCGCATTGCCTAAAAAAAGCTTGCGCCTTTAAGCCTTAGCCTTTACCTTGACAGGATAGCTTACAGGCACGCGCCGGTTGAAGTTCTTGAACGTCAGTAAGACGACTAGGCGGTCCTGGCGCTCGCCTTTCGCCGCCTTGCCGGAACGCGTGAAGATCGTCTTGCCGTTTAGCCTTATGGCATCCGGCGTCTGGCTTATTAGCGAGGCTATCTGCTCTAGCGCCGTCTGCCGGTCAAGCGTCTGCCTCTCGCCGTTGTGCACATATAGCACGTCGTCCGCTACCCGCTCGCCGTCTTGCTTCTTGACGCGTAGTCTAAAGACGTGCCGCTTCGGGTAGAACGCCGGCTCGCCTAGATACCTTTCGGCGGACGGCTTAATGTCTATCTCCCGCTCGTCGCCTAGCCGCCTAATCGCCAACATGGCATATAGGCTTTTTGCTATAAAAAAGCTTATCGGCACTGAGTCAGGTCGGCGAGTAAGGCGATGCCTTCCGGCGTTTCGGCGAGCTTGGCAAGTAGCTTAGTGGCGTCAGGCCTGGTTATCTCGCTTATATAAGCTTCGACCGATTCGCCGAACAGCTTCTCGCCGAATAGCCTTTCCGCCAGCAGGTCGACCATTAGGCGGTAGTCGATAAGCTTCTTGGCGTCGCCCTTAGGCTTCTGGCGTAAGGCGTCAATGAGCTTACGCAACCTGTCACAACGCCTCATCGCTCATCCACCCGGTAGATGAAGTACTCGCCGAACGCCTCGACGCGGTAAGGCGTTAGGCCTTTAAGGTGCTCGTATATGCGTACCGGCAGCGGCCTATCGGCGGTAATCGCCTGCCGGTCGCCCGGCAGCAGCTCGGCGTCATTAACGTCGTCTTCCCGCTCGTACGTCAGGTCCCTTGTAGCCTTCAATTCGGAAGGCCGGTAGTCATATAAGGCGATACGCCCATCGCCGTACCGGCGTACGGCGAGCACCATAAAGGACTTCTCGTCGGCATCGCCTAAGCCGCTGCATAGCAAGTCGCCGTTAGGCAGCTGCTTGACGGTCTTCGCCCGCGCGCGCATGCCGTTCCGCACCCGCCTATACGGCAGCCGCCTATCGATGTCTTCCGGCGTGACGGCGATATCGGCGACACCGGCGATAAGCAATTCCGGCCTGCTATAATACCTTATAGTCGTTAGCTCCCTAAACGGCAGGTCGAACTTCACCACGGCGTCAGTACGAAAGAGCATTTGCCAAAAAAACCACTAAGTCATATAAAGCTGACGCCGATCCGGCGTCCGCTGGGGAACTTTAGGCGGTACCGCTCATAGCCGGTATGCCCACGCGGCGGCCTGCCGACGTACACCTTGCTGATGTTAAGCGTCACGTCTCTTAGCCTTTCGTCGATGATGACGCCCTCGCTATAGCAATTAGGCTCCTCGGCGTATAGCATGTCCTCGTCGATGTCGGCGAGGTACCTTACGCCTAGCTGCCTTAAGTCGTCCTCGTCGTACGTTACGCCCTCGTAGCATTCGCCGGTAAGCCTCTCGACGTAGAAGACGCCGTCGGCGTAGATCTGCAGGTAGGCCGTAAGCTCGTTGTAGCTGAAGTTGGTTTCGAGCCGGACGACCTCGGCGGTAGGCATCTTGGCCTTTAGCTGCTCGAGCTTGGCGATCGCCTCGCTAGGCTCGTCGCCTTCTAGCACGAACTCCTGTAGCTTTCCGCCGATCCTTAGCTTTAGCCGGATGCGCGCCTCGAACCGGTGCTCGCCGGCATAGTCGATGTCTGACCCCTGAAAGCCGCTAGCCTCGACGAACTCGATGAACGGCGATAGGTCATCATAGACGAGCGCCACTAGGTCGCCGTCGACCCGCTCGTACACCGTCTTGCTGTCGTCGTCGACGTAGAAGATCTTGGCATAATGCGGATGCCTACCACGCGCCTTACTGGCGGGAAGGCTATTTAGCCTAATTAGGTCGAAGGGCCTTTCCAGGGTAAGCTCTAGGATAGGGTCCATGGGGCAATTCGGCTTACAAGGCTTTTAAGCTTTCTACCAAATGCCTTTAGGCTTCTGCCAAATGAGCCTAGTGCATCATGCATTGCGCCGGCGACCGCCGTAATGGCTGCGGCGAGCTTGACTAACGCCATTAAGGCAAGCGCCGTGAAGATGCTTACGGCGGTTTGCACGATCGACAGAATAGCCTGCAGGCGCTGCCGCCCGGCAACTAGCGACTGGCTGTCGATGATGGCTATAAGCACGAGGGCGGGCACCATAAGCACCGTTATCGTAAGCAATAGCACCATAAAGACGAAGATCATGTCCCGGTTAGCGGCGATTAGGCGGACGGCATACATCAATCCGCCGGCAATTTTCGCCAGAAGGCTTTTGATGTCCGCCACATATGCACGTCCGGCGGGTGTCTCTGACGCCGTATAGCTTATCGCCGACCAACCGCTAAAGCCGTCCGCCTTAAGCCGAACCTCGACGGGCATTACGCCGTTAGGCGTGACGTTGAAGCCGACGAGCCTATAGCCGTCCCGCCTTATAAGCTTCTTGGTGATAAACTTTAAGCCGGCGTCGTACAAGCTTACCGGCAGCTCGCCGACCCGGCGTTCTAGCCTAACGGCGATGAGCTTTAGGCTAACCGTCGCGTTGCCGCCCGGTAGGACGATAATACGCTCGTCGGATACGTTAAGCCTCGCGCCGTATAGGCTTATCTGCGATTCGCCTTCATGCACGACGCCGATCCGCCGCTTGCCGTAGAGCTTCACGTCGAATAGTCTAAACGGCGTACCCAGGCTAACGCCTTGCACGTTAGGCCTAATAGCTAAAATGGGCTTGCCAGTCGGGATCGGCATCGAGACGTTTAGCCGGAAGGCGTAGTCCTTATAGGCGTATGCCTGCAAGCAAGCCGTCTCGATGTCGTTCCGGTCCACGGCGCCTGGCAGGAACCGTATGCCGACTGGCTTCATAGGCGAAGGCGGTTCCGCCTTTAGGCTTGTAGGCACGGCGACCGTCTGGCTTACACGATATACGCCGACGTGCCCCTGCCGGTCGACGAGTTCGCCAATAGGCTTATTAAGCGGATGCCGCTCGGCGTCTGCCGGTATGAACGGCGTCCGCCTATCGGCTAGCGTGAGCTTAAGTTTTAGCTGGCCGTGGGAGACGGCGTCAGCCACGGGCCTTTCCACGCGCCGATCGCCAATTAAGGCGAACCGGATCTTGCCGTCGCGCACATAGGCGTCAGCCGTAAGGCTTAGATGCGGGACGCTCACGCCGAAGACGCCTTTAATGGCTATAACGCCAGACGGCGCGCCCGTCTTGCTCGCATTTATCGCTATTTGCCCATCGGCTATCGCCAGCGGCTCATTGAACGTCCGCCTTACGTCGGACGTGAAATCGCCGTATGCCACTAGGCCAACGCCGGCATAGCCGTCGAGCAGAAGGCTTACATTAACGTGCATGTCGGCGTAAAGCAATTCGGCGTCTAGCGATAGCCGCATGCCGTAACCGGCGTCGTCCCGCAGCAAGTAGCCATCTAGGCGTATATAGGCGACCGCCGATGAGCCGTCAGCCAGTATGGCCTTTGGCTTTAGCGGCACGTTGGCTTGCAGCGTCGTCCGTGTCGCCCGCATGCCATATGGCGCGATGACGTAGCCGTCGCGTTTGACTTCCGCCACTAGGCTTTTGTTGTAGTAGACGTACGCCTGTTCGCCTGGGACCATAAGCTGTCCTGGCGTGTCCGTCGTAATCGGCTGAAAGCTCACGCCGACGCTTACAGGCAGGCTGGCATTATTGAGAAGAAGCACATAGGCGACGAATTCCGCCGATTCGCCGTTCGCCAATTGTACCGGATCGCCGTGAACGCCGGGACGCCCGTTGACGATTACGTAGATAGGCCTTTCGGTGGTAATCGCCAACCTGCCGACGCCCCGTATAGGCATGTAGGCGATGCCGAACGGCGGAAGCACGTCGGCGAAGTAGTCGCTCGGCGAAAGCCGAAGAAGGCTATAGGCTAAATGGCTAGCGACGAAGTCGTTCGCCGTCGGCACGTACAGCTGTAGCCATACTGGCCGCTGGCTTACGTTAAGCCGCAGCCGGGCGTCTAGCACGACCCGCGTGCTGTCGACTTCCGTGGCGTTCGCCACTAGGCTGACGCTATAATAGCCGTCCGCCGGGTAGATATATATTGTTAGGTCGCTGGCGTTCAGCGGAACGGCGTTCGTCTTTAGGCTTAAGGCATAACGCCCGTGGGCAAAATGCAGCCGGCAGGCGCCTATAGCCTGTAGGCTGACGCCGACACGCGTCTCGTTCGCCACGAGCCGGTCTAGGCTTACAGGCGCCTTGACGGAAAGGTATTTTGGCGGGTATAGCCGTCCGCCGGGAACCGTCAGCTGATAGCCATACGCCGCTACGGCGGATTGGCTAACGGCTACTGCAATAATTACTAGCAGGCAAACGGCAAGACGCTTCATTGGCTAGAAGGCTAACGCCTATAAAAAACGCCTTTCGCCGGGGGTAAGGCCGGACGCTTACTAGGCGGTAGCCGAACTCGGCGTCCGCCAAGTCCTGCTGGACTATTAGCCGGGAGCCTATACGCGTCACGCTGCCTACCTTAAGCCCCTTAAGCTCACAGCCAGGCGTTATATCGGCGTCACGCCCGCGGGCCTTTATTATAAATTGGCGTACGTCGTACCGCACGTCAAACGTCAGCGTATAGCCGAACGCCTCAAGGCTAATACGGCGTAGAAGCCTAGCCGCCTGGATCGCCGCCATCTCGACGTCGAGCGTATGGCTATTGCCGTTCGGGTCAACCCGCGTCCGCCTTTGACGCCTAACTACTTGCTCGCTATTGTCGATTAGCTCGTAAGGCGGCTCCGGCGTGTTGTGCCGCTTAGCCTTAAGGGCGTCCGCCAGATCCTTGCCGTAGGCGTCCCTATAGGCGGCGGCCACGTCGTCGTATAGCTTATCGTCGAACACAGCCTCCCGCCCATCGGCGTTACGGCGTACGTCTATTGGCGTCAGCCTAATGAACTGAAACACGCGCGTCGTGCCTATAAGGCGATCACGCCGTACCCGCTCGTCCGCCATATCGCGTATCGCCCTAAAGGCGGCGGGCAAGATAAGCTCGACGTACTCGCGGGCGCACGGCGGATGGACGTCCAGCACGGTTACCTTCCCAGCCTGGCGCCGAGTGCCCGTAGCCGTATGGCACTTTAGCACGTCGCTCTCGACATAAAACCTATCGCCGGTTATGCGTATAGCCAGCCTGCCAACCGCCATATGGCTATTGGGCTATCGCCTACATAAAAAAATCGCGTGCTGCGGTATAGCCTAACGATCTTCGCCATAGGCCTTCCCGCCGGATGGGCATCAATAGGCTTTAGGCGTATTAACGCCACGGCGCCGATCAGCGTGACGGTAGCCTCGTACGTCGGTTGATCCTCGCCGCAGTCGTCGACTAGGCTTTCGGCTAACGCCTTCGCCGCCAACACGACCTTCTGCCGGTTGCCCCTCGCCAAATAGGCGGCTGGCGTGATGGCGACGCTGGCGATCTTGCCGCACGGCATATCGCCGTACCACCATAAGCCTATCGTCCCGCGCCAGCAGTGGCCTTACGCGTATCTGGCCTACGAACGGAAGGCGTTCCGTCACTAAGCCTACCGCCTGTTGCCGTACGACGTATAGTCTATAGCCGGAAGCCCGCAGGCAAGGGTCCTTAAGGCGTTCTTCCAGCCGTTCGCTGAAGGCCTCGTAGGTCGGCCGATAGGCAAGCATAATCGGCGATGAAGGCGTAAAGCGGATCCGGCGTTTAGGCGGAAGGCTTTTTAGCGGTAGGTCGGGCGGTATTCCGGCTATCTGCCTTACGGTAGGCGGCAAAAGGCTGGCGTCATACTTGGCGTCATGGCATTCGGGCGGCTCGCTAATCCGCATGTCGCTCGACACCCCGCAGCTTTATGTTCTGTAGCCGCGTGGCTATGGCCAGCGAGGCGATGAGCCGTATGACGACCGCCGTAAGGTTTACGCCGCCAGCTATTTCAACGGCGGATAAGGCGAGCCGCAGTAGCACGTCGATCGCCACGGCGAACGGCAGCAGCACGATAACTATAGGCGAATCGCTTGCTTTCGCCAATATGGCTAGCGTTATGGCGAACGCCTCCATTGCTTCTAAAAAAGCCTTGTGCCTTAAGATTTGGCGTATGCCGACCGGACCCGCTCGATTACCACGTAGGCGATCGCCAGCGGCTTCCGCAGCCGGCAGGCGTACCGCAAGATAGGCGCTAGGCGCGCGTTGTATGTCAATAAGACGACCGCCAACGCGGCGACCGCCCACAAATACGGAAGGCTTATGCCGACGAGCTTAAAGGCGGGCGCTATTACGCTCATTAGCGCTATGTCTTCAACGTCTACTTCCTTGTCGAGCAGCCTATAGGCGAGCATAAGCGCGGCTATAGCCGGCGTGGCGGAAGGTTCAAGGATACTCGCCAGGACGCCTATGCGGTAAAAAGCCTGCTGGCTGATTCTCATGTCGATCTAGCCTTGCCGGCTTTAGGCTTTTAGCGAACGTCGCTAGCCTATCGGCGATATCGTCGTCCCGCCTATCGGCATGCTGCGCGAACCGCTGCTCGGCTCTTTCTTTCGCTATATTGCCGGACGGCCAATATTTAACCATCAGCCGAACTGGCCGATAAAGATCCGGCGTAAGCTCAATCACGGCGTCATAGCCGTCGGGCGTCTTAATCGCCGACCGCCTAATGGCGTTTAGCCTCACGGCATCCGCCAGCGCCTGCTGGGTATCCTTGCCCCATTCGGTGATTCCGGCGATAAACTCGAGCTCGTCGAGGCTAACGACCGGCGCCCGCGCTAGGCCTAACGCCCGCAGGTACTTGGCGTTATACTCGGCTAGGCTGTAGCCGGTGTAGCGATAGCCTCTATAGACGATGCGCCGGATCGGCTTAAAGGCGTGCTCCCGAACGGCTTCCGCCACTTCGTTGTCGTCGATAGCCGTCCGCAGGAACGCCTTCATGCCGAGCGTCGCGCGCAGACGCCTTGACGGCATTATGTTGATGAACAGCCTGGTGTCGTCCGGCGTGAGGCTGACGCCATAGTACTCCTTCGCCTTATTGATCGCCTGCTCCCGTTCCGCCGCGTCGCCGTAGAAGCCGAATTCTTTCAGCCTTTTCACCGCATCGTCGTTCCGGTCTTCCGGCGTATAGCGTCTGGCGCGTAGCTTCTCGAGTTCCGCCAGGCGGTTGAACGGCAAAATGACGTTAAACACGACGCGGTGCGCCACGTTGTCGTCCCGCAGCTGCAGGCCTAAAGGCAGCACGTTATTAACGGTCCCCGGCTGTGAGGCGGTAACGGCTATCGCGCGTGCTACCTGGACGTCGATACGCCTTCCCGGCTGGTGCGTTAAGGCAAGCGAGCGCAACAGGCGTTCTTCCACGAGGCTAGCCATCAGAACGACGGGCTCGTGTGAGGCGATCGTCGCCTCGTCGAGAAGCATTACGAGCGTGCTGGCGATATGCAAAAGGCCATCAGCCTGGAAGCGTTCTACCATCCGCTGCTGCACCAGATAAAGCTTCGTCGCCATGTCCTCATTGACCTTCTGGCGTTTACGCGACATGGCTTGCCGTTCGGCGAGCGTCTCGTCGACGAACTGCCTTACTTCGTCGTTCTGCTCGTATAACGCCATGCTTAGCTGATCGGCGAACCCCAGCGTGGCTTTAGCCGAGGCGGCGGTCGGCGATAGGAAGATTGGCCTATAAAGCCTTTCTTGCCGGCGCTGGCGCAAGGCGGCGATAATTACCGACTTGCCTAAGCCGGGCGGCGCAATGACGTGCGCTATACGGTTCCCGCCAACAGCCGTAAGCTCAAGCATTAACGCCCGCATGCCATATCGGCAAAAAGCACTTTAACATTCGTCGCTCGGCACCACGACGATAAGGTATTCGATGCCGTCCTTCGTCTTCTTGGGATAGACATACTGCCTTGGCAGGTCCTTAAGCTTGGCGCAGCGCTTGTCGACAAGGACCCACTTGCCCATATACTTCTGGTAGACAAGCACCATCCGCCCCATAGCCATCACGCCGAGCGGCGGATTATTTCTCTTTCATACGCCCCGTCGCGTACGGCTTCAACGCCTAAAGCCAGCGTCGGCTTATTCCGTCCGGCAAACTGGCGGGTCATCGTAAGCCTTTCCGCCGGAAACTCGAACTCGCCCGCCAGGCTGCCGTCATCGTTCCGCAGCTTTACTAGCCGGATGCCGGCACGCTCATGTATCTCGGCGGAATAGGTTATACCGGCTTGCGCACGCTTAGCCTTACGGCATTCGGCGTCCAGGCATATGCTATAATGCCTCGGGCCGAGCAGGTTAATGCGATACACCGGCTTGACCTTAGGCGTCCGGCGGTAAGGCCGTAGCGGATATCTCGGCGTCCTGGCGATAAAGCCGTCGGTGTCCCGCTGCCGCAGGTCGCCTTCCGCCAGAGCCTCGGTAAGCCGGACGCGCGTGTGGGCGACGATGCTCGAAGCCAGGACGACGTTATGGTTCTTCCGTAGGCGCTTGCCGTCAGGCCTATAGGCGAGGAAGCCGTAGACGGACGCCAGCAAGGCGGACTTGTAGGCGTCCGCCAGGTCGGGGTCTATCTGCTTGAAGCCCATCTGGCGTTCCTTCTGCTGCACGATCCGCTCGACGGCTTCCGCCGTGACGTCGTACGGCTCGAAGCACCGAGCCTTTAGCGGTTCGACTTCTAGGCGGATGCCGAAACGCCTCGCTAGCTTCTCGGCGGCTTGCCGTTCGCATAGCCGAACCGCCGTGACGAATTCGCCTATCGGGTAGAACGCCGAGTAGTAGCGCACGGCCATAGGCCTACGGCGATCGCCGTACTGGCGGACGCGCAAGGCCACGACGGCAGGCGATTCGGCGTCGTCCGGATGGCATATGCCCTTAGGCTTTCCGGCGAGCGGCAGGAAGCCCTTATAGGCGAACCGGTAGGGTTGCAGGAAGCCGCCGGGCATGTCGACGTGATAGCCTATCGGCTTCTCGCTAGGCGCCGGAAGGCTCTCGCCGTAGTCGGCTATCGGCAAGCTGCCGGTCCGCCTTACGCCGAAGCGGCCACTGCTAAACGCCAGATCCGCCATCCTGGCGTGCTCGTCATAATGCTTCCCGGCTATCTCGCGATACGGCTTCCGGACCTTATTCATGGCGATCGGCAGCAAGGTTTTTACTAGGGGATCCATGCATGGCAGGCTGGCGGACGGCTATATGGCTTTCGCCAGAAAGCTTTTTTGCCTACATCCCGCTCGCTAATATGCTGCGCGTCGTAAAGGCTAAGGGCGAATGCCATGGGTTCGACGTCACGAGGTATGTCGTGCGCATCTTAGGCACCGGCGATAGCCAGATCGTCGAACTGTCGCACGTGCGGGACGTCGAGGACGCCGAAAAGCTTATCGAGCTACTAGGCGCTAGGCATGTAGGCAAGACGATCGACGAGCGTAACGGTAACGCCAAGATCGTCGACCACTACGAGGCGCCCGGCGTGAAGATAGACGTCTACCGGCAGGACGTCGGTACGCGGGACGGCAATTGCCGGAAAGGCTATGCCCCTGCCGTACCGCTAAAGGCTTACGTCGAAGGCCTTATACGCGCGCCGATCTGCCAGGAAGGCGATAGGCGGTTTTTATAAAAACTCAACGCCATCCGGCTGGGACGGTATCTTGTCGTTCGGCACGTAAATGAACTGAAATGCCGTATGGCCCTCACGCAGCTTTACGTGTCTCACCGTCTCGCCAAGATTCTCGGCAATCCGGCGGTCTACCTGCTCAGCGAACGCCGGATCGTCGGCATACCTAAACCGTAGGCTCTCGTCGTCGATCGTAAGCTCCCGGCTGATCCGCCTAACGGCGTAAAGCCTAGCTGTCGCGCCGTTAAACTGCCGCTTTAGCCGCCGGTATACTTTGGCGTGCCGCACGTAGCCCTTGCCCCGCGGCGTATCGACGGGTTCCTTACGCAATTCAAGCGTACGCCGCCGGCTCCTATCACGCCGCTGATCGGCTAACGCCTTAACGCTCGCGAACATTTTGGCGATAAGCCTTTTGCCGCTAAGCAAGTCGCCTTCTAGCACGCCACCGCGGTCGGTAAGCCGATAGGCGCTATCCTCGCCAACGGGCACGACGACGTAAGTCTCATCGGCGAATTGCACCAGCCGGACGGCTTCGCATATGCGCGTAAGGTCGACGTCGTACGGCCGACGGCTGACGATAATCTGCCGCCTGTCGTCGTTGTACCTAGCCTTAACGTAAACCGGCTCGCCGAGATTGCCTTCTAGCTCGAGAAAGCCGCTTTTCTCATCGCCGATAAACCTATACGCCAGATAGGCCATATACGCAGAAGCCTAACGGCAAAAAAGGCTTTCTCATATAGGCAGCTTCGCGAACGCCCGACTTATCGACTTGGCGATCGCCAAATTAATTAGCACCGCCAGAATGGCTATCGTCAACACGTCGGATACGGCGACAGGCTCTTGCAAGGCGGCAAATAGCTCGAACGTTATTTCGACGGGCAGCAGAAGCACGTCGATAACGACAGCTACGATCAGCAGCACGGCTTGCGTGATGCCGCTTGCCGATGAGCCGAGCACCGCTTGCGTAAAGGCGAAGATGTAGCCGTTTAAGCCGATCGCCGTCCGGTTGACGGC
>Ga0256838_1000770_pt1 | contig 17284 bp, 30 predicted proteins | sample 4571419metaG_FD_185978 | JGI IMG/M metagenome (GOLD analysis project Ga0256838, IMG submission 185978) | Hydrothermal vent microbial communities from Guaymas Basin, Mexico - 4571-419 | ecosystem: Environmental > Aquatic > Marine > Hydrothermal vents | place: Mexico: Guaymas Basin | collected...
AAGGCAACCCCACGTTCTCATAGTTCCCGGGAGGCTCCACATCGTCGAGGCGGAGTACTTGGTTGAGTTCGCGGGTGCACCTGAGGAGATTTTGAAGGATGTTTAGCGAAAGCTTTATATTTTTGCCCGCTCTCCATACTCCGGGCGGGCCCGTGGTCTAGTCTGGTTATGACGCCGCCCTCACGAGGCGGAGGTCCGGGGTTCGAAGCCCCGCGGGCCCACCAGTTACAAACTTCGCCTTCGCGAAGTTTGACCAAGGTTTGTGATTCTTCTCCGAGAACGCAATTCTAAGAAGTTTGCACTCTCAAGTGTAAGTATTCTCAAGGAATTCTCTATCAAAGGAGCCATTTAGATGGGGTTTCTCTAAGGAGCGCTCCGAAGGAGCGCGATGAAAAGTAAACCCAAGCAAGAAAGCTTCCAAAATCTAAGAATTCGCATTTTACACGAGTCCATTAAAAGCGCAAACGCTCTTGAAAAAGCCCTTGGGGAAAGAATCACAAACTTTGATGAAACTTTGCCGGGCAAAGTTTCTTTGGTGAAACTTTTCCAAAAGCTTGCTTGTGAGGGTTTCACTCTAAGAAGGTGTCCTTCGGGCGCTGATAAGAAGTTGAAACTGTTTGAGATGCTCAGTTTAGAAAACCAAACTCCTTATACTCCTACATTCAAATAGCGCACGACTGACTTTTTGCTTTGTCTTTGAGAATGACACTTTTTGATCAAACTTTGCTTTGCAAAGTTTGGGGGTGTGGGGGCGTTAGCCCCCCAGCAACCTTTGCTTGCGCAAAGCTTGACCAAAATGGTTTAACTGTCCAAGGGGCAAAGGAAAAGTTGCATGCGTTATTAAACAGTCAATGGATTTAGGGTTTTTATGCTCACGATGGTGAGTGGGAGGAAAGTGTTTAGTTTTGAACAGCGCCCGAAGGGCGCTAACGGGAGGAAACACACTCAAAATTGGCAGGTTTGGAAGTAAACCCCCCGAGAACAAGCCATTCAAGAGGCATGTCGACTTTGATGAAACTTTGCGAAGGCAAAGTTTCCTTGCAAAAAATTTTCATACTCCCAAACCCGAAAAAGGGTGGAAGGGTTCGAAAGCCTTTTAAATAGTCTCCATAAGCTCCCTTCAGCGCGTTGGGGTTAGGGAGGACAGTGGGGGCGAAATATGGCCTGGCACGTCTTCATTCCCGATTCCCTCCTTGAGGAAACCGACGACCCAAAAATCCGGACGTACAAGGTTGGGCAGGTTGCGAGGGCCTGCGCAATCTTCGGCGTCGAGCACATCTGGATTTACAGGGCAGGCGGGAGGGACGGGAAGTTCATAAAAACAGTCCTTGAGTACATGGAAACACCGCAGTACCTCAGAAAGAGGCTGTTTCCCCTGATGCCAGAGCTCCGATATGTGGGTGTCGTTCCCCCGCTCAGGACGCCACATCACAAGCTCAAAGGGAAACCCAAGGTCGGGGAAATCCGAGAGGGCTACGCCTTTCGGAAGGGAAGGAAAATCTACGCGGACATCGGGCTCGACGAACTGGCAATCGTTGAGGGGGACATTGAGGGCAGGGCAACGTTCAGGATTGTTTCAACGAAGCCTCTGAGGGTCGTTCCGGCGAAGCCGGTTGAGTACTGGGGCTACAGGGTTCACCTGAGCGGGAAACCCCTGGCGAAAACACTTAAAAAGGCTCACCTGGATTTGGCAATCGCGACCTCGCGGAAGGGTCGCGACGTGAGAAAGGTCAACCTTCCCCCGCTCGAAGGGGAGGTTGGTATCGCCTTTGGCTCGCCGAGGAAGGGCGTTATGGAGCTCCTCGGCGGTGAGTACGAGTTTGACTTCGTGCTCAACACGATTCCAAATCAGAAAACTAAAACTGTCCGCACCGAGGAGGCGCTCCTCGCCACGCTGGCGATATTCAATCTCATGAGGAGGGATTGAGATGGGAAAGGTTCACAGACCAAGGAGAGGTTCACTCGCCTTCAGCCCGAGAAAAAGGGCTAGGAGTGTAGTCCCGAGAATCAAGAAGTGGCCAAAGGACAGTGAGGTCAGGATGCTGGGCTTTGCTGGCTACAAGGCCGGAATGACCCACATCCTCATGATAGACGACAGCCCCGGGCTCACCAAGGGCAAGGAGATATTCGTGCCCGTGACCATAGTTGAGGTTCCACCGCTCTTCGTCTACGGAATCAGGGCCTACAAGCAGGGCTACCTTGGCCTTGAGACCGCCACTGAAGTTTGGTTCCACGAGCTCAACGACAACGTTAAGAGAAGAATAAAGACCCTGCCGAAGAACTACGACGAGGAGGCCTTCAAGGCCAAGCTCGGTCAGCTTGAGGACCTCGTTAACGACGGCGAGATTGTTGACGTCAGGCTTCTCGTCCACACCCAGCCCTGGCTCATCAAGCTCAAGAAGAAGCCGGAGGTCATGGAGTACGCCATCGGTGGCGACGACGTCAAGGCCAAGTTCGAGTATGCCAAGGAGAAGATAGGTAAGGAGCTCCGCGCAAGCGAGGTTCTCCACGAGGGTGAGCTCCTCGACGTCATAGCGGTCACCAAGGGTAAGGGCACTCAGGGCCCGGTCAAGCGCTGGGGCATTAAGGTTCAGTTCCACAAGGCCCAGAGGGCTGGAAAGGGCAGGCACGTTGGAAACCTCGGTCCATGGCACCCGGCGAGGGTCATGTGGACCGTTCCGCAGGCCGGTCAGATGGGCTTCCACCACAGGACCGAGTTCAACAAGAGGCTCATCGCCATAGGCGAGAACGGAAAGCTTAACCTTAACGGCAACGAGATTGAGATAACCCCGAAGGGTGGCTTCCCGCACTACGGAATCGTCAGGAGCGACTTCCTCATGATTGAGGGTAGCGTTCCTGGAGCCTTTAAGAGGATTATCAGGGTCAGGCCCGCTATAAGGCCGCCCAAGAAGAAGCCGCCCGTTGAGAGGCCCCAGATAACCTACGTCAGTAGGGAGTCCAAGCAGTGAGGTGAGATAGATGAAGGTTAAGGTCTTCAACCTCGAAGGCGAGCCCGTTGAGGAGATAGAGCTCCCCAAGGTGTTCAGCACTCCTTTCAGGCCCGACCTCATCAGGAGAGCTGTCATCGCTTCCTGGACCCACAGGATACAGCCCCAGGGAAGGGACCCGCTCGCTGGAAAGAGACGCGTCACGGAGAACATCGGTAAGGGCCACGGAATGGCGAGGGTCGAGAGGATAAAGACCCCGCCGAGGTTCGCAGCGTTTGTTCCCTTCGCTCGCGGTGGAAGGAGAACCCACCCGCCGAAGGTCGAGAAGATAATCTGGGAGGACATCAACAAGAAGGAGCGCAGGCTTGCCATAATGAGCGCCATCGCTGCCACCGCCAACCCAGACCTCGTTAAGGCGAGGGGCCACGTGGTTGACAACGTTCCGGCCTTCCCGCTCGTCGTCGTTGACGACCTCGAGAAGGTCTTCAAGACCGCCCAGACCAGGGAGATATTCAAGAAGCTCGGCGTCTGGGACGACATCGAGAGGGCCAAGAGGAACACCAAGATAAGGGCCGGTAAGGGCAAGATGCGCGGAAGGAGGTATAAGAAGGCCAAGGGCCCGCTCATCGTCGTTGCCAAGAACGAGGGAATCGTCCAGGGAGCGAGGAACCACCCGGGCGTTGACGTCGTTACCGTTGACAACCTCGGCGTTGAGCTTCTTGCGCCCGGAACTCACCCCGGAAGGCTTACCATCTGGACTAAGGGCGCTATAGAGAGGCTTAGGGAAATCTACGGGTGATGAGAGATGGACCCCTATAAGGTTATCATAAGGCCGCTCGTTACCGAAAAGGCCGTTTCGCTCATAGAGAGGGAGAACAAGCTCACCTTCATAGTGGACAGGAGGGCCACGAAGGCCGACATCAAGAGGGCCGTGGAAGAGATGTTCAACGTCAAGGTCGAGAAGGTCAACACCCTCATCACCATGAAGGGCGAAAAGAAGGCCTACGTCAAGCTCAAGCCCGAATACGATGCGAGTGAGGTTGCCGCAAGGTTGGGATTGTTCTGAGGTGATGTGAGATGGGAAAGAGTCTCATACAGCAGAGGAGGGGTAAGGGAACCACGACCTTCCGCGCTCCTTCCCACAGGTACAGGGGCGCCGTTAAGTACGTTCCTCTCAACGTCGTGAAGGAGAAGACCCTCAGGGGAGTCGTTGAGGAAATCCTCCACGACCCTGGAAGGACTGCCCCAGTCGCTCGCGTTAAGTTCGAGGACGGAACCAAGAAGCTCATCCTCGCCCCCGAAGGAGTTCTCGTCGGCCAGGAGGTCTACATCGGACCCGAGGCCCCGATAGCCATAGGCAACACCCTCCCGCTTGCCAAGATACCGGAGGGAACCTACGTCTACAACATCGAGGGCGTTCCGGGCGACGGCGGTAAGTACGTCCGCGCTGGAGGAACCTATGCCCTCGTCGTCAGCAGGGAGAAGGACAAGGTCATCGTTCAGCTTCCGAGCGGTGAGCTCAAGCAGTTCAAGCCCGAGTGCAGGGCCACCATCGGTGTCGTTGCTGGCGGTGGAAGGCTCGAGAAGCCGATAGTCAAGGCGGGTAAGGCCTACTACATCGCCAAGGCCAGGAACAGGTTCTGGCCCAAGCCGAGGGGTGTCAAGATGAACGCGGTCAACCACCCGCACGGTGGTAAGGAGCACCACATCGGTAGGCCTTCAACCGTTTCGAGGCGCGCTCCGCCTGGAAGGAAGGTTGGTCACATAGCCGCGAGAAGAACCGGTAGGAGGAAGTGAAGATGGCGAGAAAGAAGGAGTTTAGGTATAGGGGTTACACGCTCGACGAACTGCTCAACATGTCCCTTGAGGAGTTCGCCAAGCTCCTCCCGGCCAGGCAGAGGAGGAGCCTCAAGAGGGGCCTTTCCCCGGAGCAGAAGAAGCTCCTCAGAAAGATTAGGCTTGCCAAGAAGGGCAAGTACAGCAAGCCCATAAGGACCCACAGCAGGGACATGATAGTCCTCCCCGAGATGGTGGGCATCACAATTCACGTCTACAACGGCAAGGAGTTCGTTCCGATTGAGATAAAGGAGGAGATGATAGGCCACTACCTCGGTGAGTTCGCCCTCACGAGGAAGATAGTCCAGCACGGCTCACCAGGTGTCGGTGCTACGAGGTCATCAATGTTCGTGGCAATCAAGTGAGGTGGTTTAGATGAGCAGGGGCAGGTTTTCCTACTCATTCCAAAATTTTGACCCCGAGAGGATGGCTCGCGCGAGCGGAAGGGACCTCAGGATTTCACCCAAGCACAGCGTTGAGCTCCTCAGGGAGATAAGGGGCATGATGCTCAACGACGCCCTCAAGTACCTCGACGACGTTATAAACCTCAGGAGACCCGTTCCGATGAAGCGCCACAACGACAGCCAGGGCCACAAGCCGGGCAAGGGCTTCGGTCCAGGTCGCTACCCGGTTAAGGTCGCCAAGGCCGTCAAGAAGATACTCCTCAACGCCAAGAACAACGCCGAGCAGAAGGGCCTCGATGTCGACAGGCTCAAGATAATCCACGCGGCCGCCCACAGGGGGCCTGTCCTCAGGGGCTACATCCCGAGGGCCTTTGGAAGGGCCACCCCGTTCAACGAACAGACAACCCACATTGAGATAGTCGTCGAGGAGATTAGGAGGTGAGACCTTTGGCCATCGAGAGGTACTTCATCAAGGAAGGCGTTAAGGAGATGCTCATCGACGAATACCTTGAGAAGGAGCTTCGCAGGGCGGGTTACGGTGGAATAGACATCAAGAAGACTCCCCTTGGAACCAAGGTTATAATCTTCGCTGCCAGCCCCGGTTACGTCATAGGCAGGGGTGGAAGGAGGATAAGGGAGCTCACCAGAATCCTTGAGAGGCAGTTCGGCCTCGAGAACCCGCAGATTGAGGTCGAGGAAATCAAGAACCCCTACCTCAACGCCAAGGTTCAGGCAGTAAGGCTCGCCCAGGCCCTTGAGAGGGGAATCCACTTCAGGAGGGCCGCTTACTCAGCAATCAGGGCCATCATGAGGAACGGTGCTCGCGGTGTTGAGATTAGGCTCAGCGGAAAGCTCACCGGTGAAAGAGCTAAAAGCGTCAGGTTCTACCAGGGCTACCTCGCCAAGGTCGGCAACCCGGCCGAGACCCTCGTCAGCAAGGGCTATGCCCAGGCCCTGCTCAAGCTCGGTGTTATCGGCGTTAAGGTTGCCATCATGCCGCCCGACGCGAGGTTGCCAGATGAGATTGAGGTCAAGGAGATAGTCGAGGAAGAGGTGAGCGCCGATGAAGCCCAGTGAGATTAGAGAGATGAGTATCGAGGAGATAGACAAGAAGATTAGGGAGCTCAGGCTTGAGCTTGCCAAGGAGCGTGGCGTGCTCACCATGGGGGCTTCCCTCGAGAACCCCATGGTCATCCGCAACCTCAGGCGCGACATCGCGCGCCTGCTTACCATAAAGAAGGAGAAGCTTAGGGAGAAAAGGTGAGGTTAGGTGCCGAGGATTGTGAACCCTCTGGATGAGATGCTCTTTAAGGAGGTCCTGAAGGAGCAGCAGAGGATTAGGGTCTACATCGAGAGGGCCCGCTACGGAAAGCTTAAGACCATAATCGAAGGCATAGACGAGAAGGAGTTCGACCTCGAAGACATAGCAAAGAAGCTGAAGGCGAAGCTGGCATGTGGCGGAACCGTAAAGAAGGGAAGGATAGAGCTCCAGGGCGACCACAGGGACCGTATCAAGAAGCTGCTCGCAGACCTTGGATTTTCAGAGGAGCTCATAGAGGTCGAGTGACGCGGAAAAACATAGTCTGGCACGAGCTCATAGGCCTCAAAGCAAAGATTATAAGGGCATCTCATCCAGAGCTGGTCGGCATCGAGGGCTACGTCCTTGACGAGACGAGGAACACCCTCACCATAGGTGGGGAGAGGGTTTGGGTCGTTCCAAAGGACGTGGTCGAGATTGAGTTCGACCTCGGCGATGAGAAAATCCGAATCAACGGTCGTGATTTGATTGGAAGGCCTGAGATGAGACTCAAGAAGAGGTGGCGGAAATGAGAGAGATTGGATTGAGGGTTCAGCCTCCCGCTGAGGTGTGTAACGACCCCAAGTGCCCCTGGCACGGGAACCTCAAGATACACGGGAGATACGTTGAGGGTATAGTCGTCAGCGACAAGGGTAAGAAGACCGTCGTCGTCGAGAGACAGTACTACCACTACCTCAAGAAATACGAGCGTTACGAGCTCAGGAGGAGCAAGGTTCACGCCCACAACCCGGAGTGCATCAACGCGAGGGTTGGAGACAAAGTCCTTATAGCCGAGACCAGGCCGATAAGCAAGACCAAGAGCTGGGTCGTCGTGGCCGTCCTTGAGAGGGCCGAGAGGAAGGAGGAGGTGTGAGGCAATGGCCAAGAAGGGTGCCGGTGCGACCAGGGGTATAAGCCCCGTCAGGCCAACTCGCGCTCTTCCGATTGGGGCCTACCTCAAGGTCGCCGACAACAGCGGTGCCAAGGTCATTCAGATAATCGGCGTCGTTGGCTACAAGGGAACCAGGAGGAGGCTCGCCAGCGCTGGAGTCGGCGACATGGTCGTTGCTACCGTCAAGAAGGGAAGGCCCGACATAAGGCACCAGGTCGTCAGGGCCGTCGTCGTCAGGCAGAGGAAGGAGTACAGAAGGCTTGACGGCATGCGCGTTAAGTTTGAGGACAACGCCGCTGCCATAGTCACCCCCGAAGGCGTTCCGAGGGGAACCGAAATCAGAGGTGCCATAGCCAGGGAGGCCGCCGAGAGGTGGGTCAGGCTCGGTAGCATAGCGAGCATAGTGCTGTGAGGTGAGAGTTATGAAGCTTGATATGAAGCAGCCGAGAAAGCAGAGGAAGTTCCTCTACAACGCTCCCCTTCACCTCAGGGGTAAGATAATGAGCGCGACCCTGAGCAAGGAGCTGAGGGAGAAGTACGGCATCAGGAACCTCCCGATTAGGGTTGGCGACAAGGTCAAGGTCATGCGCGGAGACTTCAAGGGCAAGGAAGGAAAGGTCGTTGAGGTCGACCTCAAGAGGTACAGGATTCACGTTGAGGGTGTTACTCAGAAGAGAACCGACGGAACCGAGGTTTACTACCCGCTCCACCCGTCGAACGTTATGATTGTCGAGCTCAACCTCGACGATGAGAGGAGAGAGAAGATAATTAAGAGGAGGGCTGAGTGATGGCGAGAAAGGGTCCGAAGAGGCACCTTAAGAGGCTTGCCGCTCCAACCGCTTGGTACATCCACAGGAAGGCCTACAAGTGGGCCGTTCGCCCGAGCCCAGGTCCGCACAGCATGAAGACTTCCATACCGCTCCTCTACATAGTCAGGGACTACCTTGGCTACGCGAGAACCGCGAGGGAAGCTAGGAAGATACTCAACGAGGGCAGGATACTCGTTGACGGGCGCGTTAGGAAGGACTACAAGTTCCCGGTTGGAATCATGGACGTCGTCTCGATTCCCGAGACCGGCGAGCACTACAGGGTTCTGCCCAACAGGATTGGCAAGCTCATCCTCCACCCGATAAGCGAGGAAGAGGCAAAGCTCAAGCCCTTCAGGATTGACAACAAGAGGATGGTCAAGGGCGCCAAGGTTCAGCTCAACCTCCACGACGGAAGCAACCACCTCGTCAGCCTCGCCGAGAAGGACGCCTACAAGACCTCCTACACCGTCATCATGAAGGTTCCGGAGAGGCAGATAGTCAAGATACTGCCCTTCGAGGTCGGTGCCTACGTCTTCGTTACCCAGGGTAAGAACGTCGCGAGGAAGGGTAAGATAGTCGAGGTCAGGCACTTCCCGATGGGCTGGCCCGACGTCGTCACCATCGAGGACGAGAACGGCGAGCTCTTCGACACTCTGAAGGAGTACGCCTTCGTCGTTGGTAAGGACAAGCCGGAGATTTCCCTTCCGTGAGGTGAGAGACGATGCAGATTAACAGGGAGGCTATCCTTGCAGACTGGGAAGCTCACCCGATGAGGAAGCCAAGGATTGCGAAGCTCACCATAAACATAGGTGTTGGCGAGAGCGGTGAGAGGCTTACCAAGGCCGAGAAGATGCTCCAGGACCTCGTCGGCCAGAAGCCGATAAGGAGACGCGCGAAGCAGACCAACAAGGACTTCGGAATAAGGCGCGGTGAGCCGATAGCGGTTAAGGTCACCCTTCGTGGAAAGAAGGCCTACGAGATGCTTGACAGGCTCCTTGAGGCCGTTGACAGGAAGCTCAGCGTCGGCAACTTCGACGAGCACGGGAACTTCTGCTTTGGAATCCAGGAGCACATCAACATACCGGGCGTCGAGTACGACCCCGAGATAGGTATCTTCGGTATGGACGTCTGCGTCACCCTTGAGAGGCCCGGCTTTAGGGTCGCCAAGAGGAAGAGGCAGAGGAGGAAGATACCGACCAGGCACAAGCTGACGAAGGAAGAGGGTATAGTCTTCGCTATTGAGGAGTTCAAGGTCAACGTGGAGGGATTGTGAGATGGCGAAGGCTGATTACAACAAGAGGAAGCCGAGGAAGTTTGGTAAGGGAGCGAGAAGGTGCATGCGCTGCGGCCAGTACGGCCCGATAATCAGGATACACGGCCTTATGCTCTGCAGGCACTGCTTCCGCGAGGTCGCTCCAAAACTCGGCTTCAAGAAGTATGAGTGAGGTGAGAAGCGATGACTCTGCTTGACCCGCTTGCGAACGCTCTCTCCCACATGACCAACAGCGAGAGGGTTGGAAAGAAGGAGGTCTACATAAAGCCCGCCTCGAAGCTCATCGGTGAGGTTCTCAGGGTTATGCAGGAGAACGGCTACATCGGCGAGTTCGAGTTCATAGACGATGGAAGGGCCGGCATCTACAGGGTTCAGCTCATAGGCAAGATAAACAAGGCAGGAGCAATTAAGCCGAGGTTCCCGGTCAAGGCCAGGGACTACGAGTACTGGGAGAAGAGGTTCCTCCCAGCGTTTGAGTTCGGAATCCTCATAGTGTCCACCTCCCAGGGCGTTATGACCCACAAGGAGGCCCGTGAGAAGGGCATCGGCGGAAGGCTGATAGCCTACGTCTACTGAGGTGAGAGCGATGCCGATAGACGCGTGGGTAAGGGAAGAGGTTGAGATTCCAGAGGGAGTCGAGGTCACCGTTGAGAACAACGTTGTCAAGGTCAAGGGCCCCAAGGGAGAACTTGAGAGGGAGCTCAAATACCCGGGCGTTAAGATATTCACAGAGGACGGAAAGGTCGTGGTATACAAGGAGTTCCCGAGGAAGAAGGACATCGCCATCGCGAGGACCTTCAAGGCCCACATAAACAATATGATTAAGGGCGTAACCGAGGGCTTCACCTACAAGCTCAAGGTCGTTTACAGCCACTTCCCGGTTACCGTCAAGGTCCAGGGCGACGAAGTCATAATTGAGAACTTCCTCGGTGAGAAGAACCCGAGGAGGGCCAAGATCCTTCCGGGCGTCACCGTCAAGGTTCGCGGTCAGGAGATAACCGTTGAGGGCATAGACAAGGAGAAAGTTGGCCAGACCGCGGCCAACATCGAGCAGGCCACGAGGATAACGAAATGGGACAGGCGTGTCTTCCAGGATGGTATTTACATAGTTGAGAAGGCTGGCAAGCCGATAAAGTTCTGAGGTGTGAGAAATGGACGAGAAGGCGAGACTCCTTAGGGTGAGGGCCAGGCTCAAGAGGAAGAAGCCCAAGTTCCTCCGTCAGGAGTGGTGGAGGTATCCCAAGTTCAAGAACGACCCCAAGTGGCGCAGGCCCAAGGGAATCGACAGCAAGATGAGGCTCAAGAAGAAGGGCAAGCCCCGCTCACCAAGCATAGGCTGGAGCTCACCTAAAGCTGTCCGTGGGCTTCACCCGAGCGGTTACGAGGAGGTCCTCGTTCACAACGTCAAGGAGCTCGAGGCAATAGACCCAACCAGACAGGCAGCGAGGATAGCTGGAACCGTCGGCGCGAGGAAGAGGGAGCTTATAATCGCGAGGGCCAAGGAGCTCGGAATTAAGGTCCTCAACGCGAGGTGATGCTCATGCTTAAGATGCAGAGAAGGATTGCCGCTGACATTTTGAAGTGCGGTGAGAACAGGGTTTGGATTGACCCCGAGAGGATTGACGACGTTGCCGCGGCAATAACGAGGGAGGACATAAAGAGGCTCATCCACGACGGCGTCATCAAGAAGAAGCCCATCAAGGGCCAGAGCAGGGCCAGGGCGAGGGCCTTCCACGAGGCGAGGAAGAAGGGACGCCATAGGGGTCCCGGAAGCAGGAAGGGTAAGAAGACCGCCAGGATGGGCAAGAAGGAGCGCTGGATGATGACCATAAGGGCCCTCAGGAAAGAACTTAGGAAGCTCAAGGCCGAGGGCAAGCTCGATGCTCACACCTACAGGAGGCTCTACATCAGGGCCAAGGGTGGCCAGTTCAAGAACAAGAGGCAGCTCTACCTGTTCATGCAGGAGCACGGCATCTTGAAGGAGTGAGGTGAGATAAATGGCGAGAGGACCAAGGTATAGGGTTCCCTTCAGGAGGAGGAGAGAGGGTAAGACCAACTACCACAAGAGGCTCAAGCTCCTCAAGAGCAAGAAGCCGAGGCTCGTCGTGAGGAAGAGCCTTAACCACCACATAGCACAGATTATAGTCTACGACCCGAAGGGCGACAGGACTGTGGTTTCAGCCCACACCAGGGAGCTCATAAGGGACTACGGCTGGAAGGGCCACACCGGAAACACCCCGAGTGCTTACCTACTTGGCCTGCTCATCGGTTACAAGGCCAAGCAGGCCGGCATCGAGGAGGCCATACTCGACATAGGCCTTCACCCGCCGACCAGGGGTTCAAGCGTCTTCGCAGTCCTCAAGGGTGCGGTTGATGCGGGCCTTAACGTCCCGCACAGCGAGGAGATATTCCCGGAGGACTACAGGATAAGGGGCGAGCACGTTGCTGAGTACGCCAAGGCCCTCAAGGAGGAGGACGAGGCCCTTTACAGGAAGCAGTTTGGTGGCTACCTCGTCAAGGGCCTTGAGCCCGAGAAGCTCCCCGAGCACTTTGAAGAGGTTAAGGCCAAGATAATCGAGAAGTTTGAGGGGGCGAGAGAATGAGCGACCCGAGAGAGATTGCCCAGAGGGTTCTTGAGGAGTGGGAGCCGAGGACCAAGCTCGGCAGGCTCGTCAAGGAGGGTCAGATAACTGACATTCACGAGATATTCAGAAAGGGTTACCAGATAAAGGAGCCCGAGATAGTTGACGTCCTCCTTCCCGAGGTCAACCTCAGGGAGAACCAGGAAGTGCTTGACATAGCTCTCACCGTCAGAATGACCGACAGCGGTAGGAGGATTAGGTTCCGCGTTTTGGCTGCCGTCGGCAACAGGGACGGCTACGTCGGCCTCGGAATCGGCCACGGAAGGGAAGTTGGCATAGCCATCAGGAAGGCCATCAGCTACGCCAAGATGAACATCATCGAAATCAAGCGCGGCTGTGGCTCCTGGGAGTGCAGGTGCAGGAGGCCCCATTCAATCCCGTTCGCCGTCGAGGGTAAGGAGGGAAGCGTCCGCGTCAAGCTCATGCCCGGACCGCGTGGTCTTGGACTGGTCATCGGTGACGTCGGCAAGAAGATACTCAGCCTCGCTGGTGTCCAGGACGTCTGGTCCCAGACCCTCGGTGAGACGAGAACCACCGTCAACTTCGCCAAGGCAGTTTTCAACGCCCTCTACAACACCAACCGCGTAGCCATACAGCCAGGTATGGAGGAGAAGTACGGTATCGTCGTTGGCAGGGCGATGCCCCAGAGCTTCACCCTTGAGTGAGGTGAGAGAAGATGGCAAAGCTTGCACTCATAAGGCTTAGGAGCGGGATTAGGGCGAGGGGCGAGGTTAGGGACACCCTCGCCATGCTTCGCCTTCACAGGATTAACCACCTCGTCATAGTCGACGACACCCCGAGCTACCGCGGAATGATACAGAAGGTCAAGGACTACATCACCTGGGGCGAGATAGACAAAGAGACCCTCGTCAAGCTCCTCAGGAAGAGGGGCAGGCTCGTCGGCAACAAGCCGATTACCGATGAGTACGTCCAGGAGAAGCTTGGAATGACTATTGAGGAGTTCGCTGAGAAGGTCATCAACGGCGAGATGAAGCTCAGGGATTTGCCCAACATCAAGCCCGTCTTCAGGCTCCACCCGCCGAGGGGAGGTCTCAAGGGAAGCAAGAAGCGCTCCTTCAAGGAGGGCGGTGCCCTCGGCTACAGGGGCGAGAAGATTAACGAGCTCATAGAGAGAATGCTCTGAGGTGGCGAGAGATGATTAGGAGGAGGAAGAAGGTTAGGAAGCTTCGCGGGAGTCACACTCACGGATGGGGGTGCAAGAAGAAGCACCGCGGCGGCGGAAGCAAGGGAGGCCGCGGTATGGCGGGCACAGGTAAGAGGAAAGATCAGAAGTTCACCTGGACCATCAAGTACGCCCCCGACCACCTCGGCAAGCGCGGCTTCCACAGGCCCAAGGCCGTTCAGTACATCCCCAGGGTCATCAACCTGAGCGACATCGATGAGAACTTCGAGCTCTTCAAGGACATGGGCATCATCTACGAGGAGGAAGGAAAGCTCGTCTTCGACGCCACCCAGCTCGGCGTTGACAAGGTTCTTGGTACAGGAAAGCTCACCCGCGCCATCGTCGTCAAGGCCTACTACGTTACCCCCAAGGCCGAGGAGAAAATTAAGGCCGCTGGTGGCGAGGTCATCCTCGCCTGATTTCTTTCAACTTTTGGCGGGTGTCGGCTATGGGAAAGGTAAGGGACATTGTATACGCCATAGAGCGCTACTTCCCCGAGGTTGAGAGGCCGAAGAGGCACGTTCCCCTCAAAGAGAAGTTCATGTGGACTGGAATAGTTCTGTTGCTCTACTTCATACTCGCTGAAATCCCCCTGTATGGAATCCCACCCAAGGTTCAGGATTACTTTGCAACGCTCCGTTTCGTGCTCGCCGGTAAGAGCGGTTCGCTTTTAACGCTGGGTATCGGTCCCATCGTTACCGCGAGTATAATCATGCAGCTTCTCGTTGGTTCTGAGATAGTTAGGCTCGACCTCTCAAATCCCGAGGATAGGAGGTTCTATCAGGCCGCCCAGAAGCTGTTTTCGGTATTCATGAGCTTCTTCGAGGCGGCCATCTACGTCTTCGCAGGAGCGTTTGGTAAGGTAAGCACCGGAATAGGGGCCTTCCAGACCGTCACGAGCCCCGATGGATTCGTTTACATAGGTCTTGGCCTCGCAATCCTGATAATCCTCCAGCTTGGATTTGCATCCACGATGCTTATACTACTCGATGAACTCGTCAGCAAGTGGGGAATAGGCAGTGGTATCAGTCTCTTCATTGCTGCGGGAGTTTCACAGACGGTCATTTACAAAGCCCTCGCGCCGATACCGAGCAAGGAGTATATTGACCCCCTGACCGGGGAGCCTGCCATAGTCGGTGCCATCCCCGCCTTCATCCAGCACCTAATTCACGGCGATATAACAGGGGCCATCTACCGTGGTGGAACCCTGCCGGATATGGTTAAACTCCTTGGAACAATAGTGATCTTCCTCATCGTCGTATATCTCGAGAGCATGCGCGTTGAGATTCCGCTCAGCTACGGTCGTGTCACCGTCCGCGGCAGGTATCCTATAAGGTTCATGTACGTCAGCAACATTCCGATAATCCTCACCATGGCCCTCTACGCCAACATCCAGCTCTGGGCTAGGCTCCTCAACAACTACGGAATAACATGGCTCGGAACCTTTGGGGAGAACGGCTATCCAGTGAGCGGCTTCGTCACGTACCTCTATCCCCCAAGGGACATCTTCCACGTCATCGATGACCCCGTCAGGGCGCTGGTCTACGCTATAATGACGATATTCTGGTCGCTGATATTCGGTTTCCTCTGGGTTGAGCTGACCGGACTTGACGCGAGGAGCATAGCAAGACAGCTCCAGCAGGCGGGCCTCCAGATTCCAGGATTCAGGCGCGACCCGAGAATCCTTGAGAGGGTTCTCCAGCGCTACATACCCTACGTTACCTTCTGGGGCTCCTTCACGCTGGCGCTGGTGGCAGTGCTCGCGGACTTTCTTGGCGCCCTCGGTACTGGAACTGGAATACTGCTGACGGTCGGTATACTCTACAGGTTCTACGAAGAGATTGCCAGGGAGCAGGCAACGGAGATGTTCCCGGCCCTCAGAAGATTCTTCGCCAAGTGACCCTTTCCTTTTTGCAAAACCTTTTAAGGCCGTTTTTCCTTACCCAACCAGAACTCCCTGGGTGAGAGCTATGCCGTTTGTGGTCATGATTACTGGTATTCCAGGAGTTGGCAAGAGCACCATTACAAGACTCGCCCTTAAGAGAACCCGGGCTAAGTTCAGGCTCGTCAACTTCGGTGACTTAATGTTCGAGGAGGCAGTTAAGGCGGGTCTGGTGAAACACAGGGACGAGATGAGGAAGCTCGACCCGAAGACGCAGAGGGAACTCCAGCTCAAGGCCGCCCAGAAGATAGTTGAGATAGCCCGTGAGGAACCTGTACTGCTCGACACCCACGCGACCATTAGAACTCCAGTTGGCTACTTACTCGGCTTTCCCAGGGAGGTTATCGAGGTCATAAACCCCAACTTCATAGTGATAATCGAGGCGACGCCGAGCGAGATACTCGGAAGGCGCCTCCGCGACCTCAAGAGGGACAGGGACGTTGAGACGGAGGAGCAGATTGAGAGGCACCAGGACCTCAACAGGGCAGCTGCGATAAGCTACGCTATGCACTCAAACGCCCTCATAAAGATAATCGAGAACCACGAGGATAAGGGTCTCGAAGAGGCAGTTAACGAACTCGTTCAAGTGCTGGACCTGGCGGTGAGTGAGTATGATTGATGCAATATACGAATTCTTGGACAAGATTTTTGGGCCGTTCATTCTTAACTACCACCCCATATGGGTAATCACAGTCGCGGGAGCGATAATTGGTGGGTTCTACAACTTGATATACTACTTCTTCACCGATATTGAGAAACAGAAGAAGCTTCAGAAGCTCGCCAAGGAAGTCCAGAAGGAAATGATGGAGGCCCAGAAGAGTGGCGACGAGAAAAAGCTCAGAAAAGCCCAGCAAAAGCAGATGGAGCTAATGAAAATGCAGAGCGAGCTCATGCAGCAGCAAATGGTTCCAATGTTACTTACAATGCCAATATTCTGGATTTTCTTCGGCTGGCTCAGAAGGTGGTACGTTGAAGTGGCAATAGCTAAGGCACCGTTCAACTTCTTCGTCTTTGACTTCTTCCACAGGTTGCAACACTCCGCCCTTCCCCCGAGCGAGCTCGGCTACCTCGGATGGTACTTCCTTACCAGCTACGCTGTGGGTATGATACTGAGAAAGCTCCTCGACATGGGATAAATTTAAAAACGCTCCGCTGAAAGGGGTTGCGAGGTGAGAGTAATGAAGCCGATGTACCGCTCAAGGTCATGGAGGAGGAAGTACGTTAGGACTCCCGGAGGAAGGACCGTAATCCACTTCGAGAAGAGGAAGCCCAAGGTTGCCCACTGCGCTATGTGTGGCAGACCCCTCAACGGCGTTCCGCGTGGAAGGCCGAGCGAGCTCAGGAAGCTCCCGAAGACCGCTAAGAGGCCCGAGAGGCCCTACCCGAACCTCTGCCCGAGCTGTATGAGGAAGGTCATGAAGGCCCAGGTCAGGGCTTCCCTCAGCTGAGGTGCGCCTATGCCGAAGGGCTGCCTCGTCATCACCGTCAGCGGTCTTGCAGGTTCCGGGACAACGACACTCTGTCGGAACCTCGCCAAGCACTACGGCTTCAAGCACATCTACGCCGGGTTGATATTCCGGCAGATGGCGAAGGAAAGGGGGATGACCCTTGAGGAGTTCCAGAAGTACGTTGAGCTCCACCCTGAGATAGACAGGGAGGTTGACAGGAGACAGGTCGAGGCAGCCAAGGAGTGTAACGTCGTCATTGAGGGCCGCCTCGCTGGGTGGATGGTCAAAAACGCGGACCTTAAGATATGGCTTGACGCGCCGATAATGGAGCGCGCGAGGCGCGTTGCAAAAAGGGAGGGTATCTCCGTCGAGGAGGCCTTCGTTCAGATTGCCGAAAGGGAGAAGCAGAACAGGAAAAGGTATTTAAACCTCTACGGTATCGACATCGAGGACAAGTCGATTTACGATTTAATCATAAACACTGCCAAATGGGGTCCCGATGGGGTCTTCGCGATTGTGAAGGCCGCCATCGACCACCTTTACCCCGACGGCGACGCGGGGTCGGGTGTAAACCCGAAAAAAGAAAAGAAGGAGGTGGGATGAATGCCAG
>Ga0256838_1000772_pt1 | contig 17208 bp, 22 predicted proteins | sample 4571419metaG_FD_185978 | JGI IMG/M metagenome (GOLD analysis project Ga0256838, IMG submission 185978) | Hydrothermal vent microbial communities from Guaymas Basin, Mexico - 4571-419 | ecosystem: Environmental > Aquatic > Marine > Hydrothermal vents | place: Mexico: Guaymas Basin | collected...
CTTTGAAAAAGGCAAAGAGAACGTTTGGATGGAAAAACGCCAAGCTGATAACGTGGGACGTCGAGAAGGAAACGGACGGAATCGAAATAATACCCCTATGGAGGTTCCTCCTTGATTATCAAGACGGCAGTAGAAATCCTGAGGGAGGCGGTTAAGGATGATTGAATTTTTCCTTGCGCTCCTTCTCTGGCTCGCGGTTTTCGTGCCCTCATCATTGATTGCCTCCCTCACAGCGAAAAGAAACCCGCAGAGGGCCGGTTCCGTTATGCAGACCTCAATGCTCGTTCTTTCCATGGTATCGATATTGTTCATGGGCGGGCCCCAGAGGTTTGGCCTCTTTCGGGGCTGGAGTTTCGTTTTCCAGGCTTTCCTCCTCGGCTTTGGGGTTTCTCTTGTTCTTAACCTGCTCCAGAAGGATGCCGATGTCCCGGAGTTTCTGCCGGAGGGCATCGGGAGATTCATACTTCTCCTAATACTCGCGCCGGTAAGCGAGGAGCTCCTAAACAGGGGACTCATCGAGGGTTATCTTTTGGGCTACGGCCATTTTTGGAGCTCAATACTCTTTTCGGCCCTGCTCTTCGCCCTGCCCCACTGGATGGCCTACGAAGGGAGCAAAAAACGGAAGATTGGGGCTGTTGGAGGGGCCTTCGTTCTCGGCTCTCTGGCGGGCTACTTCTTCGCGCTAGCCGGGCTAATCCCGGCAATCGTGCTTCACTCCTCGGCGAATTTGGCGGGACTGATTCTCTTAAATTTTAAAGAGAAAAACGGGAACTAACCAGACTTTTCTGGCTTCTCTATCTCAACCCTTCCCCTTACCAACCTGAAAGTATAACCCTCAACACTCGGCTCGAAATCGGGGAGCGGTGAGCTCCTAACGAACATCTTTTCAACGCCCGGGTTCTCTGTCGGCTGGAACTCTATGACGTACTGGCTGTAGAGGGCCATCCAGGAAACGAGCTCATCGGAAGCGCGGCTCCGGTTGAGGAGGAATATGTTGAGGGGCCTCTTCCTCTTTTCTGAAATCCTGGCGCGCTCCTTGAGGGCTATGAGCCTCTGAAAGACGTGGATGAAGTTCTTCTCACCGAGGAGGAAGGCCATTCCATCAACTGTAACGTCTATTCCTACTGGCCTTCTATCGCCGATCCGCTCCGTGAGTATGCGCCGATAGAGCCCGTTGTACTTGGGAAGGAACGTGTTCTTCTCTATGGTCGGATCCGTGTAAATATAATCCTCGGGATACCTGAGGCTGTAGAAGGAGGAAAACATGTCCATGACGACGAGGTCACCCTTTCTTCCGAGCTCGTCGATATCGAAGTTGATGGCGCCTAGCTCCATACGAAGGGGTGTAATTGGAAGAACGGAGTCCAGAATAACTCCAAAGTCTCCCATACCTATCCTGCGCCGCACTATCTCAAAACCGAGCGCCCACCCCCGCGAGTACGTCGTGTAAATTATCAGGAGGTTGCTGTCCTCAAGGAATCCTCCTCCAAGGGCCTCGTCGAGCATGGGAATACCCGTGCTAAGGACTCCCACAACTCCCACCTCTCCTGGAACTAGGTGGTAGGGTTATTTAACATTAACTCCTCCAAGGTGCTCAGCGGAGAGTTGACCAAATAAAATTGGAACATCAGCGTTCTGAAATTCAGAAAAAGTCCACGTTATAAATAGAAAAACGCCTACTCACAATTGGTGAGGGATGTGGAAGAAGTTAGGGAGTTGAAGAACGTTTTGGAAAGGGTGGAAGGCAAGCTGATAGCGGCGGGGAAGATGTACGGGGCGATGAACTTCGCGGTGTGGCTGGCCATAATGCTCCTGTACTACGTCATGCTGGGCATCTTTGATATTCCCTGGCAGTTCAACCTGATATACTGGCCGGCCGCGTTTATAGTCGCAACGAGTTTCACGGGAAGGGTTTGGGAGAGGCTCAAGAGGCTCGGCAAAGCAGTTGACAGGGAAATTGAGGGGTCAAAAATCAGTGGAATCCTTATCATGGCATCCTGGATAACGGGAATAATCCTCGGATGGGGGATAATCCCAAGGATGGGGGTGGGTGTAAGTGAAGGCGCCGCCCTTGCAGTGGGCTTCTTGAGCTTCATAACGCTCTCGATCTTCGGTATGTGGCTGGTCTTTGCCAGATACAGTGGGGTAGAGCGGGAAATAATCCCCTCGTTTTTGATACCCGCGATGGGAATACCAATCGCGTGGAACATGGAAACGGGTGCCATGGTTTGGGCCGGCTTCACCGTTGCCCTGAGCTTTACCCTCACGATACTCTGGTACCTCCACTCGGCCTTCAAGGCAATAGAGCGGTGATACCATGGAGGCCCTCAGAGAGCTGAGCAGGAACCACACACTCGGAAACCCGGTTAGGTTAGGGGTGATGCTCTACCTGCTCCCCAGGGGGAGGGTACTCTTCCGGGACCTCCTGGAGGTTCTGGAGGTAACGCCAGGTAATCTTGACTCGCACCTTAAGGCCCTCGAAAAGGCAGGCTACATTGAGATTTACAAGGTTATCGCAGACAGACCTCGAACGGCCGTTAGAATAACGGAGAAGGGAGTTAAAGAGACTGCAGAGTACTTAAAAAGCCTAAGAAAGGTCCTCGATGGAATTCAGTCCTCAAGCGAGTAGGGGTAATTTTTCTTCCGGACCATCCAAACTCCGGTGAGAGCACCGAGAGTGTCCATGATGATGTCACGGAACTTGTTGGCGAGGGTTTCGTGGATGAAGCTTATCTCCGTTTCGCTGAGCTTCTCGGCTATCTCCCAGCCAACCGCTATGGCATAGAAGGCAATGAAGGAGTAAAGGATGACTTTTTCCCGTGGAATAAACCCCTCATCCGAGAGACCTTTCAAAACCTCGGTTATCATCAGCCAGACTATCATTCCACCCAAAAAGTGACTTATCATGTCCGCGTTGGTCCAGTCCCTGTGGAAGAAGTCATAGCTCGTGAAGGGAACGTTCACAAGGCTCACATGAACTCCCAGAAAGATCGCAAGAATGGTGACCGTTTTTATGTCAAAGAAAGGAGACAGAAACACTCCCCAGAGGCCTTCTGGTCTTGGGGCCTTGAAATGGAGCAGGAGGAGTGCTATCAAAAGACCCATGGCCCAAGAAGTCCTGACTATGTGATCTGAGCGGTGATTGTGAACGGCCGTGATGAAGCCCAAGAATATCAATCCAGTGGATGCGACTATTATTGAGAGCTCCCTATTGTATCTCATCACAGGAAGAACGAGAAAGTTCATTTAAACCTTCCGCCTCTCTTCCTCGGCCTTTCTCATGAGCTCCTTCTTCCTCTCGAGGCGGTATTCTTCGACGAGGTGGAGCAGCCTCTCCGCTTCCCTCTCCTCGTCCTCCTTTCTCCACTTCTCCAGAAGCTCGCCGATGGCCCTCTCGAGGGTCTCGCGCTCAACGACGGCGAACTCGTCAACGCGCTTGACGTCCAGCTCCTCGGAAAGGAAGAACGGAACATGGGCCTCGCGGAGCACCTCCGCCACAGGCTCCGGAACTGGTTTCTCCGTTATCAGTGCCCTGATGCCCTTTTCGACGAGCTCCTCGGCTATGGCCCTCCCTGCACCGGCCGGGTTCACGACGAAGAGGACATCCCCCCTCCTGAGGCCTATCTCGCGCTCCATCCTCTCGAGCTCGCGCCAGCTCAGAACCTCCATGACCTTCAGTGGAACCGCCGAACCGCGCATCTCGACCACGTTCATGCGCTTGACCTTCACGAGGTCCCTGCTCAGCCTCTCGATGACAGCCTTAGCCTCCCTCAGCTGTTTCTCAAGGAGCTCTATGCGCTTCACCTTGGCCTCAAGTTCCCTCTCACGGAGGAGCTTTCTCCGCACTTCCTCGTCGTAGTCCACCAGCTTCCTCTCGAGCCTGCCTATCGTCTTCCTCTGCTCCTTGATTATCCCCCTGAGCTCGCGGTTCTCGCTCTCCAGCATCTCAACCCGCCTTTCAAGCTCCCTTATGCGCCTGATGTAGGGGGTGACGTCCACGCCCTCCCTCGCGGGTTCCTCGGGCTTTTCCTCCTTCCGCCTCTCCCTGAGAGACACCCTCTGCATCGCCTCACCGAGGTTGTAGCCCTGTATGACGAGGGCCTTGACCTCCTCGGACTTCTTAACCATCCCCACCTCCCTGAGCTTGGCGTCGATGTGCTCCAGCTTTGGCTTGAGGCGGAGGTAGGCCTTGTAGGCAGCCGCTAAAGCGTCGCGCTGGTGGTCGTCCTCGACAGTAATCCCCAAATTCCGCAGGAGCTCGTTCTTCTCCTCTATCCTCAAACTCTCCCTCGGGACGAAGAGATTCGCTTTGAAGGAGCGTGCTATCTTCTCGACGAAGCCCGGTGCAGGAGAAACATCGGTTGCCACGATAACGGGATGTCCAATCTCACTCACAAAGCGGAAGACCTCACCGACCGGCATGTTCCTCTGGCTGTGGAGGGCAACGATGCGCCCGTTCAGGTCTATGGCCGCTATGCCAACGGTTATCCCGGGGTCAATTCCGACTATGATGCTCTTCCTCTCCCTGATTGCCTCCTCGCCCCTGAGCGGCGCAAAGCCGAGCTCGGCCCTCTCGACCGGCTGGATCCTGACCTCCACATCGCCACCGCGCATTGGCTTTATCAGCCCGGCCAGCTCTTCCCTGGAAGCGTAAACCCGGAACTCCCCCCTCGCCAGCCCGTAGTCCCTCTCCTCGGTCTCGAGGTCGAAGGGTATATCGGCCCTCCTCAGCCTGTCCTCTATCTCCCTCACCTTATCCCTGACGAGGTTGTGCACCCTTTTCCTATAGCGGTCCTGGCTCCAGCCGCCCTTCCCGTGGCTCCTCCCGCGGGTTACCTTCACCACCACTTCGTCCTCGAAGGCGAGCACCTCGTAGCCGACCCCCTTGCTCGCGAGAAGGGCACAGAGTTTGGCCTCTTCGTAAGGGTCGAAGCGGTCAGCAGTTCTTATCCCGTGCTCCTTAGCCAGGCTCTGCAAACTTCTCTGCTCGCCTGGCCGCCCGGTGACCTGGACGAGCTTGGTCTCCGGTGGGAGCGAGCGGAGGAACTTCCTGAGGTCATCGCCGAGCTCGGTAACGCTGTCGATGGCGACGATGTCGGGTCTCTTACTTTGAATAAAGCGGATTAGGCGATAGAGGGTGAACTCACCCTTTCTCTCCAGTTTTCCGTTGAACCAGCTCACGACGGCAAACTTCTTCGGGTTCTCGCTTATTATGTCAACTCCGAGGATTAGAATAGGCCTCACCCTCGTGGGTTTGTAGGGGGTAGGAAAAGGGATTTAAAAAGGTTTCAGGCCCCTATTGAGGTTCTAATCGCGACCTCAATGGCCCGCTTTATGGTCTCCAGAGCCATCGACGGCCTCGGTTTGTCAAGGGCCTGCTCGTGGCTGAAGGGCACGTGTATGAAGCCCGCCCTCGTTTCCATTCCGGCGACGGCTATGGTGTGAAGCGCCGTGAACATGGCTGTATTGCAGACGTAGGTTCCCGCCGTGTTGGAGACCGAGGCGGGTATTCCCTCATCCCTCATGGCCCTCACGATGGCCTTTATCGGCAGCGTCGAGAAGTAGGCCACCGGAGCGCCCTCGAAGACCGGCTCGTCTTCCGGGGCAAAGCCCTCGTTGTCGGCCATTCTGCTGTCCATTACGTTTATCGCGACGCGCTCGACGGTGATGTTCGGCCTTCCGCCGGCCTGGCCGGTCAAAACCACCACGTCGGGCCTCTCTTTCACGACGAGCTTTGGCAGGATTTCTTTAACGCCCCTGAAGGTCACCGGAAGCTGGCGTTTCACCAGCACAGCACCGTCTATCTCATCGGGGAGCGCCCTAACGGCCTCCCAGGAGGGGTTCATCTCCTCGCCGCCGAAGGGCTCGAAGCCGGTAACAAGAACCTTCATTCCGACCACCGAAAAAGGTTAGGTTTTTAGGGTTTAAAAGCTACTCCGGATGAGGGGTGAGGATGAAGTACGACGTTCTTATCATCGGGGGCGGACCCGTCGGCAACTACCTCGCCAACCTGCTCGCGAGGGACTTCAGCGTGGCCGTCGTGGAGAGGAAGGGCTCCTTCGGGGGTAAGGCCTGCACCGGGATAATCGGGGCGGCGAACTACGAGAGGCTCGGGCTCCCCGAGGAGGCCGTTCTCAACAGGCTTCGCGGTGCGACCTTCTACTCGCGGATTCAGAGCTTCGAGATAGAGAGAAAAACGCCCCAGGCATATCTGGTGGGCAGGAAAGCCCTCGAGAAGGCCCTCGCGGAGAGGGCGGTGAGAAGGGGAGTTGACTACTACATGGCGACGGCCTTCCAGGGGTTCAAGAACGGGAAGGCGGTTCTTCAGCACCTCGGGGAGAGGCTTGAGGTGGAGGCGGACTTCTACGTTGGGGCGGACGGCGTTTCGAGCACGGTCGCCAAGGCGATAGGCGCGAAGACGAACGCGGAGTTCCTGAGCGGCTATGAGGTGGAGGTCGTTGGGGAGTTCAGAAAGGACTTCGTTGAGGTCTGGGTGAACAAGGACATGAACGAGGATTTCTTCATGTGGGTGGCTCCGGTGAACGAGGGGCTGGCGAGGGTCGGAACCCTCGGGAGCATCGAGGCCCTCAACCGCTTCCTCAGGGTGAGGATGCTCAAACCAACCTCCACAGTCGAGTTCAAGGCCGGCTCGGTTGGCTTCGGCTGGAGGAAGCCCTGGGTGCGGGGCAACGTGGCGCTCATAGGCGACGCGGCGCTGCAGATAAAGCCCACCACCGCCGGGGGAATAGTCTTCGGGATGCTCTGCGCCCATTCCCTGAGAGAGGCGCTCCTCTCCGGAAGGCCAGAGCAGTACGAAAAGCTCTGCAAGGACGTGAAGAACCAGATAAGCTTCGGCCTCCGCTTCAGGAAGGTGTTCAGGGGGATGGGTCAGGAGGACATCGAGAAGGTCTTCGAGGTTCTCGGAAGCGACGAGGCCAGGGCAGTCATAGAGGAGCAGGCGGACTTCGACGACCACGTGAAGACCGCGAAGGCCATACTAAGGAGGCCGAAACTCCTCGCAAAGCTCATAAGGATAAGCCCATCGATAGTCCGCTACCTCGTCTGAGGTCCAGGGGTGATGGTATGGCAACGTGGAGGATGGGTCTTCAGGAGGAGTACCTGAAGGCGATAGCCGAGGGAAGGAAGAGGATTGAAGGCAGGCTTTACGACGAGAAGAGGCAGGGGATAAAGCCGGGGGACGAGATAATCTTCGAGAACAAGCTGGTGTGCGTCGTGAAGGACGTGAGGGTTTACTCCTCTTTCAGGGAGATGCTGGAGAAGGAGGGCCTTGAGAACGTCCTCCCCGGAGTGGAGAGCATCGAGGATGGTGTTAGGGTGTACCGCCGCTTCTACTCCGAGGAGAAGGAGAGGAAGTACGGGGTGGCGGCGATAGAGGTCGAGCCGGTGGCGTGGGTTGGAGAGCCTAAATGACGTAAACCTCAAAGCCCAATTCCTTCAAAACCTCAAAGTCACTGTCCAAGGTTATTATCGGCAGGCCATTAACAATCGCAATTGACGCTATGAACAGATCCCTAACAGACATTGGCTTCCCCTTTTCTCCCAGTTTCTTGTGGAGATATGCCGCCATCTCCGCGCATTTCCCATCAAAGGGAAGCTCGATGAGCGTTTCAAGCCATATGAGCTCGTCTTTCTTGGGCATTCCGAGGAGAATCTCGAACTTGGATATCGAGGTTATGTAGAAGGTGTTGTCCAAAGCCGTGACTTTTTCAAAGACTTCCTCGTTATCCCTTGCGATTTCGATTATCACATTTGTGTCAAGGACTGCCCCCATTTCTCAAACTCCTCCTCGATCTCTTTGAGCTTCCTCTTTGTTTCCCGGTATTCTTCCTCACTCAATATACCGCGCAGGTGGCGCAGAGCGTCGACGTTTCCCTTTCTCTCCCTTAAGAGCTCCCGAAACAGTTCACTGAAAGATTTCTTGCCCTTAATCCGGACGAGTTCATTGTAAACATCGTCCGAAATCGTTATCGTCTTAACCATACTCTCACCAATACATTGTGTGCATGCATCATATTTAAGTATTATCCCTTGTCCCGAAAATCTCTTTAAGAGTATTAACGGAGTAGTATGTGATGAGCATGGAGAGAATCGAGATTAACCCAAAAAAGATGGGGGAAAACCCGTCATTAAAGGCACAAGGATACCAGTTTACTTCATACTGGAGCTCTTGGCCAACGGCTGGAGCTTCGAAGACATCCTGGAAAATTATCCCCAGCTAACGAGGGAGGACATACTCGCCGCGATCAAGTATGCGAGCATGATCCTGAAGGAGGAGCAGTATGTTGAAGTTTCTGGCTGATGAAAACGTTCCCTACGGGGTCGTTAAAAGGCTCCGGGATGATGGGATAGACATAATATCCGTATACGACGTTCAGAGAGGAATCACCGATTCAGAAGTGGCAGAGCTGGCAAACCGGGAGGAACGAATTCTAATAACGTTCGACAAAGACTTTGGAACCATACTGAACCATACTTTTCGTTGAGGGCCTTGAGCTCCCAGGCCTGATACTCCTGAGGTTCCCACCCAAAAACGGCGAGTACATCTACAAAAACCTCAAGACCGTTCTTTCAAAGGAAATAGACTTTCAAGGGAAGATCGTGAGGGTCCACGAGGACAGAATAAGAATTAGGAAAGATGTGAAATCACAGATACCTCTCCTTCACCCATCTTATGAAGTAGTCCGGGTTCAGCTCCTCGCCGATGGCCTTCTTCAGGAGTTCCTTCGGCGGGTAAATGCTTCCGTGCCTGTGGATTCTCTCGCGGAGCCAGGCCTTTATCGGCTCGAACTCCGCGTTGGCCACCTTCTCCTCGAAGTCCGGGATGTCGCGCTTCATGTGGTAGTATATCTGCGCCGAGAGGAGCGTTCCTATGCTGTAGGTCGGGAAGTAGCCGACCGTACCGTGGGCCCAGTGGATGTCCTGGAGGATGCCCTCCGCGTAGGTCTTCGGCCTTATGCCGAGGAGGTTCTCCATTTCCTCGTTCCAGAGCTCGGGCAGGTCCTTGGCCTTAACGCCCTCGTTGAGCATCATCCTCTCGAGCTTGAAGCGGAGGAGTATGTGGAAGTTGTAGGTGACCACGTCAGACTCCGTCCTGATGAAGTCCGGGCGAACGATGTTGAAGTAGAGGTACACATCTTCAGGAGTGTAGTTCGCCATGAAGGGCAGGTTCTCCTTCAGGACCGGGTAGATGAGTCCAGCGAACTCCCTCGAGCGGCCGATGATATTCTCCCAGAAGCGGCTCTGGCTCTCGTGGATTCCAAGGCTGACGCCACCGACTATCGGGCTGAACATGAACCTCTCGTCCTGCTGGAGCTCGTAGAGTGCATGACCGAACTCGTGGACGGTGCTCAGAATCGTCCTCCTGAAGTCGTAGCCCTCGTAGCGGGTGGTTATTCTAACATCGCGGATTCCGAACTCCGTCGTGAACGGGTGAGCCGAGACGTCCAGGCGGGAGCGGACGCCGAGCGGGAAGCCGAACTTCTGAAGAATCCAGAGGTTGACCCTCTCCATCTGCTCCTTCTCATAGCGCTCCTTCTCGAGCGGGTGGCTCTGTGGAACCCTGCCCTCCTCCATTATCCTCTCAAGGAGGGGCTTGAGTTCCTTCTCGAGCCTGTCGAACATGCGCTCGACGTCCTTGGTGGTGGTTCCCTCCTCGAAGAGGTCGAGCAGGGCGTCGTAGGGCTCGTCCTCGTAGCCGAGGTACTCCGCGGCGCGCTTGGCGAGGTCTATAATCCTGTCGAGCCAGGGCTCGAACTTGGAGTAGTCGTCGGTTCTCTTCGCCTCCTCCCAGGCCTTTGTAGCTTGACTCGTGACCTCGCTCATCTCGCGGAGGAACTCGGGCGGGAACGAGCGACTTATCCGTATGTTCCTGTCCAGAACGCGGACGACACCGCGCTCGTACTCGTTGAGGTTCTCTAAACCTTTCGCCTTCTCGACGAGCTCCACAAAGTCGGGCTTGAGCAGAAACTCCTGGCTGAGGACGGAAAGCTCGCCCTTGGCAACGCTCCTCTCGAGGATGCCCTCCCTCGGCATGTTGACCTCCATGTCCCATCCGAGGACGCTCTGAGCGTGGCCGAGGGCCCAGATGCGCCTGTACCTCTCGAGGATCTGCTTTATGGTTTCGTTCCGGAAGACGCTCTCCATGGCAATCACCCCGTATCACTTTGAAGAATTTTCGGGGGCAGTTCTTTTAATCTTTTCGACGTCCATCTAAACGTGCGGGTAGAAACCGATTACTACGACCGGAAACCGCTTAAAGGGTGGAACCTACTCCACCAAAACGACAGCGGTGATGGGGATGGGGTTTGATCTCGTCGTGCTCGGTCACGTGTCAATCGATCACATACGCATACCTGGAAAGCCTGAGGTGATCCTGCCCGGTGGGGCGGCTGCCGCGGTGGCCACTTCGGCGGCTCTGGCCGGCGCTAAAGTCGGCCTCGTCACAAAAGTCGGAGAGGACTTCCCGAGGGAGTGGCTCGAAAAGCTGGCCTCCATCCTCGACGTGAGGGGCGTTCAAATCCTCCCCGGGAAGACGATACACATCTACATGGTCTACCACGAGGACGGGAGTGTGGACGCGCCGGTTGACATGGGCGTCGCCCGGAGGATGGGCGAGACCCCGATTCCCGAGGAGTACCTGAACTCAGAGATCTTCCATATAGCCCCAATCCCGCCTGAGGAGCAGCTTAAAGCCCTCAGAAGGCTCCAGGGGAAGAGGATAAGCCTCGACTTCAACCCCACCTACATGGAGGACTATAAAACCAAGACCGGCCTCATGAGGGAGATAGTATCGCGCGTTGAGGTGCTCTTTCCCAACGAGAGGGAGGCCCTCGTCATAACGAAGGCCGGAACCGCCAGGGAGGCGGCGGAGGTTCTCCACGAATGGGGGGCGGAGCTCGTGGTGATAACACGCGGTGAGAGGGGCGTTCTGCTCTACGACGGCGAGTTCAGGGAGTTCCCGGCGCTTCCAATAAGAGAGGAAGAGATAGTCGACCCAACCGGAGCTGGAGATGCCTTCGCAGGGGGTTTTCTGGCGGGGTATTCCCGGGGCAAGTCCCTGGAGGAGTGCGTGAGGCTCGGCCTCGAGAGGGCCAGGGAAGTGCTGAAAAAAGAGGGGAGCTGGAGCATCTAATCCGTCGCCAGCCTCGCGAACAGGTAGAGGACTATCAGGAGGAGCGCGGCTATAGCGGTCACCTCGAGCCTGGGCAGGACCGGCGAGAGGGAGACCATCGCCAGGTACGTTGGAAAGGCCAGCAGTGTTACCGCTATCAGGATGGCGTAGTGCTCCAGGGGAGACCGCTCCCTGTCGAGGTATCCGAGCTCTATGGCCATAACCGCCAGGCTCATGACGGCCAGCCCGTAGAGGCCGCCGGTTTTTGTATAGATGAGGTACGCCCCGACGGAGACGAGGAAGAGCGTCCCTATGAAGTACCACTGGATCGCCATGAGGCCGAGGGGAAGGAGCAGGAGCGTCCTCGGGTCCAGCCTCCAGAGAAGGACGAAGAGCAGGACCAAAGGAATGAGCGAGTAGGGGCGGCGCTTTATCTTCATAATCCAACCACCTCCGCTATCGCTGCCTTCAGCGGCTTCCTGACGTCCCAGTCGATTATGACCCCGTAGGCAGCCATTTTCTTGAGGACCGCCTTCCTCTGGAGGGAGAGGAGCTTGAGGGCCAGCTCCTCCTCGCGGCTCTTCGGCTCGACGGCGGTGTAGGGGTCCGGACTGATAACGGCCACGTTGTAGCCGAAGGAGGCCATTATCCTGAGCGCTTCCCTGCTCTCCTCGGTCAGGAGGGGCGAGAAGTAGACCAGCTGGGCCCTCGGCGGGAAGTGGGAGCGTATGAGGTGCTCGACCTGGTAGGCTATCATGTTGTTCTTGTCGGGCCTGGCCGTGCTCAGAAAGTCGATGCACTTGAAGAAGTGCCTCTTGCCGTAGTCCGGCCTCACCCAGAGGGGAACGTCTTCAGCCAGGAGAAGGCCGAAGCTGGTTCCGCTGTTGAGGGCGTTGAGCATCAGCGAGGCCGCCGCCCTAACGAGGTCGTCAAAGACCAGCTCGCCGGTGTAGGAGGCGTCGACGATGAAAACAACATCGACCTTCCTCTCACTCTCGTACTCGTTGGCCATTATCCTTCCCGTTCTCGCGGTGGCCTTCCAGTTGATTATCTTGAGCGGGTCCCCCGGCTGGTACTCCCTTATGGCGTGGAACTCCACCCCTTCGCCGACCCTCGGCGATGGCAGGGCACCGACTGTTATCTTGGTTCCCTTCGTGGAGTAGGGTGTGGGGACGTCGGTGATTATCGGGACGCCGATGACCTCGGTGTAGAGGTCGAACTTCTTCGTGAAGTGGAAGAAGCCGAAGGGGTCGCGGTAGCTCAGCTCGACCCAGTTGAACTCGTGGATGCCGCGCTTCACGCGCACCTTGTAGCGGAACTCCCTCGTTTCCCCCCTGGACAGCGAGACGACCCACTCCTTCTCACCCTCGATGAGCTCCAGCCCCTCGGGCAGGTCTTCCCTTATCTTGAGGCTCGGTATCCTCTCGTTGGACTTTATCCTGAGAACGACCTCGAGTTCGCTCCCCTCGAGGAAGCGGTTGTGGGGGATTACCCTCTCCAGCTCGATGTCGAGCCTTGGCTTGAAGAAAAAGACCGCCACGAACACCAGCCAGAGTGCCGGAAGGAGGAGGTAAACCATCTCCCAGCGGAGCAGAAGGAAGGCTATGAGGACCAAGAGCCACATGGCCAGGAGTAACTCCTCCGTCTTCTCCGTGGGAATCATCCTGCCCTCGGACTGGGCCTCCTCCGGGCCCGGGGCCTGCATCCCCCCCTGGGGAAGTGGAGCCGCCTGCACCATTCCACCTCACTCGAATTTAGGAACCGGAACGCGCTCGAGGAGCTTCTCCATTATGCTCTCCTGGCTCACCTTGGTGTACCAGAGCTCCCTCTTCAGGATGAGCCTGTGGCTTAAAGCGGGAACCGCGACCGCTTTGACGTCGTCCGGAATAACGTAGTCCCTGCCTTCGAGTGCCGCGTATGCCCGGGAGAGCTTGAGGAGAGCCAGGGAACCCCTCGGGGAGGCGCCTATCTCTACCTCCCTCTTGTCCTCCCTCGTGGCGGTGACTATGTCGGTTATGTACTCCAGTATGGCGTCGCTGACGTAAACATCTTCGACCGCCCTCTGCATTTTGACGACCTCCTCCGCGCTCAGTATCGTTTGAATGTCCGCCTCCTCCTTCTTCCTCGCCATCCTCCTGCGGAGTATCTCTATCTCCTCGCCCCTGGTGGGGTAGCCTACGCGGAGCCTGACAAGGAAGCGGTCGAGCTGGGCCTCGGGGAGGGGATACGTCCCCTCCTGCTCTATCGGGTTCTGGGTGGCTATGACGATGAAGGGCTTTGGAAGGACGTAGGTGTTTCCCTCGACGGTAACCTGCCTCTCCTGCATCGCCTCGAGCAGAGCCGACTGGGTCTTTGGTGGAGCGCGGTTGATCTCGTCCGCGAGGAGGACGTTGGTGAAGACCGGCCCCTTCCTGAACTCGAACTCCAGGGTCTTCTGGTTGAAAACTGAAACACCGAGGATGTCGCTGGGAAGCAAATCGGGCGTGAACTGGACGCGCGTGAACTGCACTCCCAGGGCCTTCGCGAAGCTCTTCGCCATCAGCGTTTTGGCCAGTCCCGGCAGATCCTCCAGAAGGACATGGCCGTCAGCCAAGATAGTCGTCAGTATCAGCTTCAGAACTTCCTCCTTCCCGACTATCGCCTTACCGACCTCGTTGAGGACGGCTGTTCCCTTCTCGTGTATCTCCTCAACCTTCATTCAGATCAGCCTCCACTATCTTGAGCGCCCTCTCAAGGTTATCCAGAAAGTCCCCCTCCGAGCGGAGGGCCTTCAAAGCCTCGTTCGGCTCGGAGAGGAGTGAGTGGTAGGTGGAGTTGTAGTCATCCGAGAGGGTGGCGTATATCTCCGCTATCTTCTCCTCCACCAGGGAGCGGGCCACTTTCCCGCTCCGAGCCTTTCGTATCAGGCCGACCGTTCTCTCGACGTCGGTCTTCCTCTCGACCTTAACCCCGCGCTTGAGTCTCGGCCTCGCCACCTGTATCTCGATTCCGAACAGGAAGAACGCCAGGAAGACGCCGAGGAAGAGGACCGAGAGCCACCTGAGGAAGTACGAGCCGGCCACCGTGGCAACGAGGAGCAGGACTGTGCCGGCTACGATGACTGCCTTATGGAGCCTCATTCAGGACACCCCTCATCTTTCTGTAGAGCCCGAGGGCCCTCTCCGCGTCGTCCCAGGTGACTTTCTCGGGGGCGTACTTCGCCTTCTCAAAGAGCCTCGTGAGACCGGTAAACGGTTCCCTGAGGAGGGAGACGTTCACGTTACTTGCGTGCTCCCAGTGGGTCCAGCTCTCCCTGTAGGGTATGCCGAGAACCTCGAGCCAGAGGACGGCGTTCTTGTATATCCCCACCACAGCCTCCCTTGGGTCGGAGAACATCTCAAGGCCGAGCTCATCCACCTTCCTGTCGAAGTTCAGAGCCCTCTCGCGCATCCTCTTCATCTCCCGCTTTTTGAGGGCCTCCCTGTAGTAGGTGACGGCAAAGTAAGCGAGACCGGCCATGAAAACCACCAGAAGGGCGTAGAGCAGATAGTCCGTGTGCGAGGCTCCAGCTGGGGTCGAGTTCGTGAGGGTGTTGTTGTAGTAAACCGGGGAGGGCGGGACAACGCTACCGTTGACGGTAACGTTGGTCGTGTTGTTGGAGGGGGGCACTATATCTTGAGCCCTGGAGTGCTTTATCCTGTAAAGCGCAATGAGCGCCGAGATTATCATAATCGCCCAGGAGATGATGTACTTCCCCTTGTCCACAGGGTAGAGCTTCCTCTTGATGGGTATATCGCGCCAGCTGAGGAAGAGCAGGGCGAGAACGATTGCGGAGAGGATGACAACCGCTATTACGAGAAACCCCGAGAACTCGGCGGAGCTCTTCTTAACCTCACCGGTCTTAACGCTGTAGCTCAACAAAAGCGTCATCAGTGCAAACAGCAGTCCGTAGAGTGCCGCGAATTTTACCCTGATGGACATGTTTATCACCGATGGTACGGAGGGCAGGTTTAAAAGCTTTTACCCCGAGGTAAACGTTAGGTGATGAGAATGGAGAGGATGCCGAGGCTTTACGTTGAGGTGGATGCGGGGGAGTGCGTGGCCGAAGGGAAGGCCGCAAGGGACTGCGTGGTCATTCAGGAGAACGTCGAGGTCTGGCTGAAGAAGGACGAGGCGCTCCCAGAATTTATAGAGCCCGAGAGGGCGAAGTTCCTTGCCAAGGAGGTCTACGACCGGTTCTACCTCTACGTCGACAGGATGGAGGGCAGAATGCTCGCCGATGTTATACTCGTCCTGCCCGACGGGAGAACGAGGATATACCTGAAGAAAGGCGACGAGCTGTTGATCCTCCCCGTTGAGGGCTACACGAAGACGATAATAGCCAACGTCGGGAACAGGGTTAGAAAAGGCGATGCTTTTGCGGCCGTGACCACCAGGAAGGGGGAGGTTCACTACCTCAAGCCGCCCAAGACCGGAACCGTGGTCTTCATCGACGAGATAACCAACAGGCCGCACTACGTGTACTACATCCTTCCGGAGGAGTGACCTCATTCCCCCTTCATTCCCGCCATCATGGCGTCTATGCTCGACTTGAGGGCGAGCTTTATGCCGTCCAGACTGTCCATGCCCTTGAGCGTGCGGGTGTTGTGGGCGCTCGTTATGATTATCGACCACTTGTAGAGGTCCTCCTTGACGGGGACGCTCTGGAACATCGCTATGAACTTTTCACCCTCTGCTGAGACCTCGAGTATCTCCACATCCGTCTCGCCGAGCTTCGCGGAGTAGACTTCCCTCACGTCCAGGTTTCCATACTCCCCCCGGAGCATTTCAGAAAGGTATCCCATATCCATCATCAGTTGAACATAGTGCAAACCTCCTTATATACCTGTCGAGCGTTTTGAAAATTCGGAACCAAAAGCGTTATAAGGTGACCGGCCGAGTCCCCACTGAAGACAGTTTTGGAGTTGAAGGAAATGAAGATTGAAGCTGGAGATTTTGTGGCCTTCCACTACGTGGGCAGGTTTGAGAACGGTGAGGTTTTTGACACGAGTTACGAGGACATAGCCAGGGAGAACGGCATCTTCGTCGAGGAGCGCGAGTACGGCCCCCTCGGCGTCAACGTCGGTGTCGGCGAGATAATCCCGGGTCTCGACGAGGCCCTCCTAGGGATGGAGATAGGCGAGAAGAAGACCGTGACGGTTCCCCCGGAGAAGGCCTACGGCATGCCGAACCCGGAGCTGGTCATAGACGTCCCCATCTCGGAGTTCACCCAGGCCGGTCTGGAGCCGGTCGAGGGCATGTACGTCATGACAGACTCGGGAATAGCCAGGATAGCCAAGATCGAGGGGGAGAGCGTGAGCCTCGACTTCAACCACCCACTGGCCGGGAAGACCCTGATCTTCGAGGTCGAGATCGTAGATATACAGAAAGGTGGAGAAGAGGACTCAGGCGAGGCTGACGCCTGAGGCGCCCTGGTAGACTATAACTCCCATTATTGCCAGCAGCAGGCTGTATTTCAGCCCTGCTGAGTACTTTCCTTCTCTTATGACCCCTATTCCAAGGCCCGATGCTATGGCCTGGAGAACAACAAACCCGAGGAGTATGTTCTTCACGGTCTCGACCGGGAGGTTTATGTCGCCGACGTTCATCGAGACCATTATCTGGGCAACGACACCGAGGATGAACGGGCCGATGACTCCGCTGGTTATGATGAAGAACACCACCTGCATCCCCGTCGAAGCCTTCCTTTCTTGCTTTATCTTGAGTATCTCCCTGACGTCGTTTCCGACGAAGACGAGGACGTCGCTCATCGGGGCACCCCTTTCGAGGGCCTCTATGATGATCATCATGGAGCGGTATATGACCGACGAGCGCTTGTTCCTTATAGCGAAGGCCTTGAGGGCGTCCGTAGTCGGGCGGCCCTTCTTTATCTCCGCCACGGTCTTCCTGAACTCGTCTGTTAGGGGGCCAAACTTGGCAGTCGTGAGCTCCTCCAGCGCCTCGGAGAAGGATATACCTGCCCTGAGGGAGCTGGCTAGGTAGAAGAAGGCATCGGGGAGCATCCTCTCCATTTCCTCGGTGCGCTTCGTGATCCTCCA
>Ga0256838_1000773_pt1 | contig 17206 bp, 14 predicted proteins | sample 4571419metaG_FD_185978 | JGI IMG/M metagenome (GOLD analysis project Ga0256838, IMG submission 185978) | Hydrothermal vent microbial communities from Guaymas Basin, Mexico - 4571-419 | ecosystem: Environmental > Aquatic > Marine > Hydrothermal vents | place: Mexico: Guaymas Basin | collected...
AAAACTATTAAGCGAAGTTAGGTGGGAACAAGTTGATGTTATTGAAGAACCAAAAGTTACTGTTATTGTCATGAACTGTCTAGATATTGAAAATGTGTCTCTTGAAGTAACAACTATTACAGATCAAAAAGGTCATGTTTTCACAATTAATGAAATTACGTATTACGATGATGATGACGAGGAGTGTGTTATAGTAACTGATGATGAGGATTGAAGTTGGTGAATTAAATCAATAAACGTCGACTCCCCGCGTTGACGATACCGCCGACTAAATCGGACAGGAGGCGGTTTGAATTGAAATTGAGATGGTTAAAACAGACATTCAAAAGAATATTTAAAAGAATTGCAGATTTTTTCGCTTGGGAACAACCGAATTACAATAACATTTTCGAAGCAATTGAATACACACATAAAGAATTTTCACGATTTGGAGATATCAACAGCTCATTCACGATGACAGAAGAAGAATTGATGAAAGAACTGAAGAGGATGGAGAAAGTGTTGAATGAGTTAAACAGGAGAACAGGAGGTGTAAATGGCAAGACTAGTTCAAATCGAAGGAAAGATGATTGATTTAGACCAAATGGAGTTGAGGCAATTATTAGAACTTGGAGCGTATGTTAAGGAGAAGATTAGTGATTTAGAAAAAGCGCATAAAACTATTAAAGAGAAAGTTCATACTGAATTGAAAGCGCGCGGAATGGACCGAGTGTCATTTAAGCGAGATGATGGCCTTGAGCTTGTTGGTCAAATTGTAAGGCGACAGTCAAAGCGACTTAATCGAACCTTGCTTGAACAGCAAGTCGGATCACTCGATGATTTTTACGACACAATCGAGTCGGAATTTTGCCGAATTGACTTGATTGACAATAAAACAGATGTTCCAGATGTTCCAGAAGGACAAGTTGTTTAAGATGCTATGCGACCCTCCGATGATGGAGGGTCTTCCACTTATGCTTACCGTTGAAAGGAGACAAATATGGAACCTAAAGTAATTGACCATTTGAAATCAATTTCGTCATTGTATAAAGATTTGGGAAATGAAATACAAATATTTTGTCCATATTGTAATGATGCGGTTAGAAAACCGAATCCAACACATGGACATTTGTATGTTTCTAAAACACAACCGGTATTTATTTGTTTTAGATGTGGAACTTCAGGGTCTTTGTATAAACTGTTAATTGATACAGGATTTGATGATGATTTAATTTTAGATAAATTAAGGAAAAGCGCCAGAATTGCTATTGACAAAGTTGAACAAACAACATCGACTGATAGAATTAAGGAGATGATATTAGATCGAAATTACGAGTTTATGAAACAAGACCCAGAAGGATATAATCAGTTTATGCAATATGTTGGTAGCCGTGTGATAGGCGGATGGATTGATTATAATTTATACCCTAAACGTTACAGAAATAATATCATGATTGTGTTTGTAAATGCATTTGGTAAAGATGTGTTTGGAAGGTTCATTAACCCTGTTAATAATTTTCGGTATTTGTCAATTGCAAAGACTGATTATTACTTTTTTCAAGACCCAAATTTGACATTGAACGGCGACAATGATATTGTAATAACTGAAGGTGGTTTCGATTTACTGACAGTATATGAACTGGGAGTATTTACTAATAACCCTTTCTATATTGCAATTGGTGGAAAACGATATTATGCAGTTATAAATTATTTAATGAAATGGTTGACATTTGGAAAGTATAGGTTGAGAATTGTATTGGATGCTGATAATTTAGGAATGAAGCGCCGAATTCGCGCGCTAATAAAACGAAGATTACAACATCTAAACCCATTAATTGAATACCAATTTTACAAACCAATATATGGTAATGATATTAACAGTAGTTGGACAATAGAATCATGTTAGTGAGAAAGGAGGAGTTGTATTATGGATAATTTAATCCCTGCTTATTATACTGAATTTGGTAGAGGTATTACTCGTTTTCAAGCCATTCCTTTTTACATAGACGCATTGAAACCTGTACATAGACGAATACTACTTGGAGCACATGAAGTTGCAAATAAATCATTTACAAAATCAGCTAAAGTTGTTGGACATGTTATTGCTAATTATCACTTCCACGGTGACGCTGCTGTATATCAGACTATGGTATTAATGGTTCAACAAGGATATTTAATTGGACAAGGAAACTGGGGAGCTCCAGGTGTAATAGAAGATTCACCAGCAGCAGCATATAGATATACTGAATGTAAGTTAGCACCATGGGTTGAAGAACTTGCGTTTAAATATATTAAGTATGTTGACTGGGATGCTTATGAATCGCATGCAGTTGAACCATTATATTTACCGGCTCCTATTCCTATTGGATTAATAGGAAATGGAGTTATAGAAGGCATTGCATTTCACACTACATATATTCCTAAGTATAGCGCGAAAACGTTGTTTGATAGGTTATTTTATCTTATAGATAAGAAAAAGCGCCGAAATGACTGGAACTATCAATGTGAACCTGGATGTAAAGTAGTTGATGGTGATTCAGAAGCATTGTTTTCAAAAGGCGAAGGGCAAATAACTATAACATCGACGCTTGAAATTGACAACAAATCGCGTTCAATAGACGTCATTGGCAGACCATATAAGAAATCATACAATAAACTGTTTGAATTCTTGGACAAAAACAATATCCAGATGAAAGACCTGTCTGATTCAATTTTTCGAATGCGATTAGCCTTTTCAGCAACAAATTGGAATAAGATAAATAAGAATATGGAAACGTTCCTCAAAGGTTTAGTTGATAAGTATTTGAAGAAAACACATAATTTTAAGTGTATATTTTGTGATGAGAACGGCACAGTTGATATTTATCCACTTGATAGTATTATTATGAATTCATACGAATATTGGAAAAAGGCTAAATTGAACAAACTTCATAGTGATTACAAAAAGGAAATTCAAGCGCTTATAGATGCTCTTATAATAAGTGAAATTCGAAAAATATTGTCTAAAAAGAAAAACATCAACAGTATCCAATCAATTGTTACTGAGCTGAAAACACCATTTCAAATCAAATTGCCAATTGTAGATGGTGTTTCAAATGAAGCAATTGAAGTTACTGAAGAAATGGTTGTTGACGTTTGTAACAGATATAATATTAAGCGCTTGATTGAAGTTGATTTAAATATTAACGATATTATATCATCTGCAAACGAATTATACAATCAGATACAACATATTGATGATGTTGCTTTAGAAGAAGCTGTTTCACTTTCTAAACTGTTCAAATAACAGGAGGTGATATGTCTAATAAAATTAATGTTCTTGATTCAATTGAAGCGGTTAGAACAAATCCTCATATGTTCATTGGTAGTACTACAACACATCAACATTTAATTGATGAAGTTTTAGATAATGCATTTGACGAAATAAGAAACAAACATGCAAAACATGTTAAATTGGAGATTGGAGTTGACGATAAAGGATCATACGTTGCAGTATATGATGATGGTAGAGGTTTGCCATATCATCAAGTTGAATTGCCGAATGGAAAAAAGGTTGATTCGATTGTAGCAATAACAACTGTACTATTTTCAGGTTCTAAATTCGAAATAGATCCAGATGAAACATACATCGGTATGCATGGTGTTGGATTAGTTGCAGTCAATGCATTGTCTAAGGATATGGAAATCTTGACTGTTCACAAGAAAAAATTACTACACTATGTTTTCAATGATTCAAAATTAACCAGTCGAAACGAATTAGACGTTCCACCAGATTTTAAATGGAAAACGATTATTACATTTCATCCTAATGAAGAGTATTTCGATTCATTTGATGTTCCAATGGGTTATTTTGCTAGAAGGTTGTTATTAGCAAAAGCAAAATATCCAAAATGTCAATTTGAGTTTAACGACCAGGAAATACCAGCGTATTCGTTGGAAGAATATGTTAGAAAGGTAATGTATTTTGATGATGATGAGTATTTAGCTAATACAAGTATCAAATTGGCAGATAACAAAGAGTTGCATGCATTTATCGGAATAAAACCTGATGCAGAAACAATATTAATGGGAGATGTGAATTTAAAACCGACTGATGGCGGAACACATATGAATTTGATTAAGAATTTAGCGCGCAAAATTTTTCAGGATAAACTTGGAAAGAAATTTCCAAAAGCAAAACGTGATGATTTCTTAACAGGTATTCGAGTTTATGTTTCTACTACACTTCCAAAAGGGCAGTTTGACTCTCAGACAAAACGAGTATTGGAAACTAATATGTCTGAGTTTAACAATGACAAATTGGTTAAAAGACTAACTCGCGCGCTAAACAATGATTATATCATTAATATACTCATTGACAATCTAAATGCAAAATATGCGAAAAAGATTGTAAAATCAACAAGCAAAAAGAGATTGTCAAACACCAACAAAGTTAAAGATGCTATTGACATTCCTGCAAAGATATTATATATTGTTGAAGGTGAATCTGCTGCAGGTACATTATCACAAATCAGAGACAAACATATTGAAGGTGTGTTTCCGTTGAAAGGAGTACCAATAAATCCTGAAAAACAGACAATGGATAAACTGCATAAAAATAAGGAGCTAACACAACTTGTTGAAGCGATTGGTTCAGCTCCAAACTATCGTTATGAGTATATTAAAATCTTATCAGACGCAGATGTCCATGGTCGATTAATTGCAGCGATTGTTTCTTTGATTCTTTGGAGATTCTTTCCTGATAAAGTAAAGGATGGCAAAGTCCGAGTGTGCTTGCCACCACTTTTCGGCGCTAAAAAAGGAAAGAAAGAAATTATGTTACAAACTGCAGAAGAAGCACTCAAATACGAAAAACAGGGTTATAAAATAACAAGATTCAAAGGTTTAGGTGAAATGAACCCTGAACAATTAGATATAGCAATTCACCAAGGAAATGAATACATCTTACAACCACCATCACAAACTGCATTGCGTATTGTTACAGATACTGAAATTCGAAAAATCTTATTGAATAAAGACGAAATAAATTTAGACTTAATATTCACTAAAGCAATTAAGGTTAATACTTTTTGAAGGAGGAGTAATATTATGGCTGAGACAAAAGACAAGAAAGAGCAGAAAGGAAAGGTTATTCAGTTAAATGCGAAGACATCAAGTGTGGTTGAAAACATTTTAATCGGAACACCTTGTTATGGAGGTCAATTGCATATTGACTACTTCCACACAATCCTTTCATTTCCAGTTGAATATCCACATACTGTAATAACAATAGGAAATGAATCTCTAATAACTCGCGCTAGAAATAAAATATTCAGCTGGTTTGTTAACAATGCGGAGACTTATAACTTTTCACATCTATTGTTTATGGATGCTGATATCGGTGTTGATCCTCGCGCTTTAAAGGCATTTCTCGATGATGTAAAACCTGAGCACCATGTTATCGGAGCTCCAGTTAGATTGAAAGATTTCAATAGACGTATCTATAACTTTTCACCATTAGATGGAGATTTGCGCGATATCGAATTCCTCAAAGAATATTCAAGCAAAGGTGAATTGATAAAAGAAGTTAAGAAAATAGGTAGCGCTTTTATGTTAATCGACTTAGAAGCAGCAAAAGCTGCTGCTGAATGGGCAAAAGACAATAACTTCACGTATATTTCACCAAAGCAGTTCAGTAGAGGTGATGCAGAGGAAGACTTTATTACATACGATGTATTCCAGGTTGGAGTATTTAACGGTGAATATTTAAGTGAAGACTTCTTCTTCTGCAAACTGATGCAAGACTTAGGATATAAGATATATATGAACATTGGATTCATTCCAGTTCACAATGGAGTATTGCCACTGGTTTAAGTGAATATTTGTTGACAATTCCTCTGCTAAACCACAATGTGGTTAGCAGCAGGATGAATCAGCGCTGAATTTCTTGAAATTCAAAAATTTGAAATAGAAATTATTATGACGAAGAGGCCCGGCCGTTAGGCGTCTGCATCTTAACGGTAAAAGTTAGGATGCGGATGTCTACGGCGGGTGGCCAATGGGCCAATTATATTTTGTTTCAAACGGCAGTTCAATTCACTCTTGATATCGCACATCAAAATGATGTGCAGAAAATAATGAATAAGTCGAAACGAACTTGTTCCACTCCCTGGATCACATCGTGACCCAGGTTCGGACCAAGTCGATTGGACAAGAGTGACAGTAAATAACACCTTGGAAACATCGCTTGTCCCATGGACAAGTGCGATAGGAAGAAATTTCACTACACACCAAAAGGCGTGTCTCATTCAGCGTGCTCGAAACGTGCCACACGCACGTTTTTCGCACGCTTCCTTCGACCTCGCTTTTGTACATGGCAAGGTGTTATTTCAACAGACGTAGAAACACAGTTGGCGTTCACCCGAATAATTCGGGGTGACAGGTTTGACGTAGGTTTGTTAAAGCAACTGTGTTCATTTGCCTTCTGCGTATCCGCTAACTGAACCAGTTAGCACGACGACTAGACATAATACAATAATCAGATCATTTAATTTCAACCTTCAAACTCATTATAGGCAGAAGGCTGCAATTCATTCTTTAGTTTTCACTATCAAAGCGCGCAATTTCGGCGCTAATATAAAATTTTATTAAAGGAGGTCTTATCATGCTGAATCTTGATGAGATTATTAACGAGCAGACTCAGGCACAGGGAACAAAGTCAAACACTACTACAAAGAAAGCTGCAAAACCAGCAGCAAAACCTACAACTGTTCAGAAAGCTACACCAACAGTTGGTTCAGAAGGCGTTGTTAAATTCATCTTTGAAAATTTCGCAACAATGTCATATAAACAGTTATCTGAAGCGACTGGATTATCACCCAATCAGATTAAAACAGTTGTAAAGAAAATTGCAGAGGCTCTCAGAGAGAGAGCACAGACAGAGGAACAAAAACAAGCTGTCGAGCAAATAATAAAGAAGAAATTGACTAAAGTCGTAACCAAGAAGGATGTATCATCTGAAATCGACAGCTTGATAAGCGAATTGTTATCTTAAATTTTCGCCCTTGACATGGCGCATCAACGTGATGTGCAAATAATAAGGCTGAAGTTACAAACGATTGGTCCCAAGAGTCCAAACGCTAACGCGCCTGGACTGTTGGAACAATCAGATTAGACAAGGGTGAAACATAGAGTCGTCGTTCACGAGACGACTCGTCATTTTTAGCTCAACGACACCTTGGTAGAATACTCTCTACACTAGAGAGTGTAATATTCAGGTTTTTAACAAGACTAAACCATCAGGTGTGTTTTTGCATACGCTTCGCGCACGCAAAAAGTGACCTGATGGTTCAGTGGCAAGGTGTTCACACCGGTTCAAACGTCTTGGAGATTTCTCGCTGAATCAGCGAGAACGAATCATCAGGAATCAAATGGTAGATAAATCATCGAACCAGCGAATTCCAGCAGCCAGTATTCTGGCAGCTGAAATCTCGCATGTGCGATGATTCGTATGGCAAGACGTAAAGATGTGCATGTTTTTCATTACTAACGTGGGGCGATTGAGTGGGTTATCGCTGGTTAAGCCCGTAGGTTGCAGGTTCGAATCCTGCCGCAGGTGTGTTACCTGTGCAGCTCATTGGCGAGAGCGACGGGAAGATCCCACTCAGCCATTTCTCCACGTTATGGTTTGTGAATTTGACTTACAAGCATGAGGCGAAGGATTCGGTTATCGCTTGATTTTGGAGCAAACTGCCGAATCCATCGTTTCTTCATGCTTGCTTTTTATTTTTTACTCTCAAGATTTAAATTGAAGGAGGGCGTTAAAATGTTGAAGGATCACTTATCTTTTCAAAGGAAAACTAGACAATCTGAACCGATACCTGGTAGAGAAAAAGAAATGCACAAAAATGCTGCAGGCGGTTATGTATTTTCTGTAGATGATAAAACCAGATTGGAAAGATTTCTTATACTAGGTACAGATGGAGGAACATATTACTGCAGTGAAAGAGAACATACTATCGATAACTTCAAAGCAATACTTGAATACTTAAATAAAGACGCTTCATCTGTTCTAGAACTAACAGCTAGACTATCTGATGAAGGCAGAATATTGAAAAATGACACAGCGATAGCAGTACTATCTATTGCTTGGGCTAACGGATATAGAAAAGAAGTTGAAAATGTGTTCGATAAGATAATCAGGATACCGACACATCTGTTTATGTTCATGGATTTTATCAAGCAGGTATACAATGGTAAATTTAAATCATCAAGAAGAATGAGAAGGATGTTGGGAAATTGGTATTACAATAATCCAAATTTAGTTTACCACGTACTCAAATATCAGTCCAGACAAGGCTGGTCACATAGAGATGTAATAAGGCTGGCACATATACAGCCTAAAGATGAACTAATGGATGACTTGTTTGGATTTATTACTGGCAAGGAGGATAAGATACCAGAACATCCATTAGTCGAAGCGTTTATAAAATTGAGACAAGCAAGAACCGCTAGGGAAGCTACAAATATAATTAAGAACTATGATGTTACCTGGGAATTCGTACCTACACAATTCCTAAAGGAGAAGGAAATATGGGAAGCTTTACTACCCAACCTCCCACTAACAGCACTGTTGAGAAATTTAGGCAGGCTATCTGCATTAGGTGTAATAGAAGAGTTCTCTGATAATGCTAGATACGTTGCGGATAGATTGTCTGACATTGACAACATAAAGAAAGCTAGAATACATCCTGTCAATGTCGGCATTGCTATGCATACATACTCTGAAGGCAGGAGTTATAGAGGTTCTTTGTTCTGGAACCCTGTAAGAATTATAGAAGAAGCTTTAGAGGAGATGTTCTATCATAGCTTTGCTAATGCGGAAGTTACTAACAGGCGATTCCTGATAGGAATTGACGCATCTGGATCCATGACTTGGTATAAAGTATCTAATACACCTCTAACACCATTAGACGCGGCTACATTAGTGTCTCTACCTATATTGACAAAAGAATCAAATTCTGTTGCTGTGGCGTTTGATACAGATTACAAACGCCTCAGAGTTACTAAGAAAACAGGATGGGAAGAATTGAGATCTCAAATTAGTTTTGGGGGAGGCACTGATGCATCGTTGCCTTTTAAGTATGCAATTGAGAATAAGATACCTGTAGATGTTTTTGTTATCTTCACAGATAACGAGACATGGTATGGTGATGAGCATCCTGTACAAGCTCTGGAGAGATATAGAGACAGAATGGGTATAAATTCAAAGTTGATCGTTGCATCAATGACAGCCACTGATAGCTCTATAGCAGATCCTAACGATCCGTATCAAGTGGATGTGGTGGGATTTGACCCATCATATCCGAAGATTATCAATGAAGTGGCGAAACTGTAGGAGCATATCATTACTAACGTGGGGCGATTGAGTGGGTTATTGCTGGTTAAGCCCGTAGGTTGCAGGTTCGAATCCTGCCGCAGGTGTGTCACCTGTGCAGCTCATTGGCGAGAGCGACGGGAAGATCCCACTCAGCCATTTCTCCACGTTATAATTAAGGTTGTAACAGACATGTAAATTGTGCATAGAATCACGAGTTCTCTCCGGTGACGGAGGGAGTACCTATTCAGTCATCTGAGCAGGAAACCGTGTTCGGACTACGTAGTAGTCAGGCACGGTAGTTCACTCTTGACAAGATGTACCGACAACGGTACATGTCAACGCAAAACGCAACACCTTGAGTACTTAATGACGTAGAGATGCCCCATCACTCCGTGACAGAGGCTCTGCCCCTGTCACTCCGTAACAGGGGCAACTACGTCAAAATCGATTGACAAGAGTGTTGTTAAAGTTATTTAACAAGCATGAGGCGAAGGATTCGGTTATCGCTTGGTTTTGGAGCAAAATGCCGAATCCGCCGCTTCTTCATGCTTGCATTTTTATTAAATATTCGCTGAGAATTCCTCTGCTAAACCACAACATGGTTAGCAGTAGGATGAATCAGTGTTCATAATTCCATAAAAATTCTGCAAAACTGATTGCCATTTGAAGTAAATGGAGTTATATTTTTATTTACACACTTGTAACATGAAGTAATCACAATAACAAACATTGGAGGCTATAGATGTGTACGAGAGACTTAATCAATTTATCATATGGTATTATAAGCGATATAAAGAATGGAAGTATTATGATTCAAGCGGATTGCTAGATGTTGAAAATGGACCATTGGTTTATTATTTAGCAGATGATGGTGATAATAAAGTATTTGCTAAAGATTGTTACTTATTGGATATTAGAAGCGCTTATCCGACGTTGGTTAATTTTTTGTATGAGAAAGATATTGAGAAGCGCGAGTTTTTGAAAACGTTGAATAGTATTAAAGATAAATTAGCGAAAAATATATATATTAGCACCAATTTGTCAAGTGAAGAATTAAAGATGTTAGGACGATTGGCTAAGTTTGTAATAGTTTCATTTGTTTTAGAAATAGCGCGCGAATTTGATACAGATATTAAAATACTTGAGTTAAAGAAAGATGGCGTTTTGATAAAAACCGATGACCAAAATGTGCTAATTTTACTCGACCAATTGATAGGAGATGATTGGTATACAAAATTTAACAATTTTTATACTGAGTTTTTGAGATTCGTTGGAATTAGAATAAAGGTTGAGAAAATAGCGCGCTATTTACGAGTTGACAAAACTAGTTACTACTTAAACGGAACGTTTGACATCAAAGGTTTGAGAAAAACAGCACCTAGTTATTTAGCTGAAGTTCGAGAACGAATTGTTAATGACGAAAACATTGAAGTACTGTACCAAGATCTTCAAAAGTATTACAATAAGAAAACCGCGATGCTGCTCGAGTTTTTGAATAAGCGAGATGAAATCTCGCGCTATTATCTAATTAATAACACCACCATTTTATCACCTTATAAAGCGACACCAATTAAATATACACCAGGTATGTTATCTAAACATGAATTCACACCATGGTTTTATATTACTACTTTCATTTCACCTGTCATCTACTTAGTTAGAACCAAATAATTACGACAGTAACTATATCCACAACCTGGCTCTAATAGCGACATATTTCGCGTATATTAAACGATACAGTCAAATTCAATGTTTTATATTGATGGTGCTCATATCGTCGCATATAGGCGCGTTTACGTCGCTATATGAGCGTGTTTATTCGCTGGTGGCGTAACAGCTTTAGCTGTCTGCGATACGTATGCATCCAAGTGATGTTGACATAGTTAGGTATAATAGTTCACATAACGAAAGGAGGTGAAGTTGTGACGACAGATTTGGCATATCCATACATATTCGTATGTAAAACAACTGATGAATCAGACACAAATGGTGAAGTGATAACATTCAATGTTTTAGAATTAGCATTTGATATAGAGGAAAAATTGCCATTTGATGTTCTAAAGGTGCAATTTGTTAAAGAAATACCTGAATTTCGAAGTATGTTCATAGAATTCATTAACTACTACAATATACCAGCAATGGATATTGGTCCAATGTTCATTATAAAGCATGTTGATTTAGTGAAAAGTGTTAAACAACATGTTTGTGCAACATTGGAAGAAGTTAATAAAGTGATAAAAGGTGATACTAGTTCAAAAAATTTAGCTGAAAGCGCTTTAACATTGTTGCAAAAGTTGTCGTTACCAGATTATTGGTTGTATGATTTTAAGACTGGCGATTTGATAAATCCAATTGAACTGAGTATAAATGGTAACATTGGTAATAATGTGTTCAAAGTTTTCGGAGTGTTCACTCCAGTTATTCAACAGGAAAATATAGATAAATATTACCATGATGCATAATTAAGAAAAAAGGAGGATATTCTATGTGCACGTTAGCTGGATGGATTGGTAAAATTCCAGAAGGACCGTTTGTTTCAGGTATGTTGAATGCTCTTGGATTGAGAGGCAGAGATGGTATTAGAGTTGTTAAGATTGATAAGCGCGGGGATTTGCATGTAAAGGATTATGACTATGACGAACGGTATAAAATACATGACAATTTGACAGACGATAACGATTACATCGGCGTTTCTATGTTCGCTCGTGCAATACCATCGAATGAGCGCTATACTGATACACCATCTCAACCAGTTCAACCAATTATAAGTGAAGATGGAAAAATCATAATCACACACAATGGTACAATTTCAAATGATAAACAGATATTAACGGAATTAGGCATTTCTCCAGATACATATAAAACGGATAGTCAAGTATTGTTGCCAATGTATAATGAATATAATATGGGACTGGTTAATCGAATTGAAGGATCATTTGCAATCTCACTTATAGACTTGAGAAAGAATGTATTATTCCTGGCTAGAAACTTTCAACCACTCTCATATATTAAGGGCAATTCATTTATCGCATGGATTAGCGTGCCAAATGATACGCTAAAGCATTTTTACAATGTTCGTGAAATACCACCTTATAGTACAGTTGCATTTGCAAACGTGTTCAATATTGTAAAAGGTGATGTTGTTTATAGACATGATTTTGAAATGTCTAACAAATTATCAACTGATAAACGAGTGTTAATTGTTTACAGTGGTGGATTAGATTCAATGGTGACTGCTAGACTTTACCAAGTTTTAGGTTATGATGTTACATTACTTCATTTTAATTATGGGCAAAAAGCGGCAGAAGTCGAAGCGTTTTTAACTAAGAAATTTGCTGAAAAGTGTCGACTGAAATATAAGATTGTGGATGTTAAAGATTTATTCGCAATATATGAAAGCCGAATATTAGACGAAGATATTGATGTTGATCAGTTAAAAGATGCTGAAACTACAGCATCATATGTTCCGGCTAGAAATTTGATATTATCTAGTATCGCAATCGGAATAGCTGAACAGCATAATATTCCTAAAATAGCGCTTGGATTAAATATTGACGATGGTGGAGCTTATCCTGATAATGGTATTGATTTTATCAAAAAATTGTCAGGATTAACGCCATTTGCATTAGACTGGAATCATTGGATTGATGTTGCTGCTCCATTTGTCAATATGACAAAGAAAGAAATAATCGAGGTCGGAGATGCAATAGGAGCGCCATTTGAGTTGTCATGCTCTTGTTACTTCCCAAAAATTGAAGATGGTAAAGTAATTCCATGTGGTAAATGCGGACCAGATTTATTAAGGGAACAAGCATTCAAAGCAGCAAATGTTGAAGATTCATTGGTAACAGGACGCGAAAGCAAATGTGATATCAAAAAAGAAAACGTTCCATACTGGGATGTAATAAAACATACATTTTAAGGAGGAATACATGAGCGGAATATTAGTTGCATTATCAGGTGGTTTGGATTCAACTACTGTTTTAACATCAGCAGTGTCGTTGAAAAAGGATAAGTCAATCGATAAACTCGGTGTTGCAATGTTTAGATATGGTTCTAAACACGAAGAGAAGGAAATAGCTGCAGCTAAGAGAGTGATTGAGTATTTTAAACCATATATCGATGAAGTTTATGAAGTTGAATTGGATATGGAAAGCATGTTTAAAAAATCAGCGCTATTTAAAAGCTCAAAAGATGAAATTCCAGAAGAGGAATACAATGAAGAGAATATTAAACAAACCTCAGTTCCATTTAGAAACGGTGTAATTCTGTCGATATTGACAGGATTTGCAGATGTTAATGGATATAATCAGGTAGGAATTGGTGTTCATCAAGCATTTAATGAAAAAGCGACATATCCTGACTGTGTACCTGATTTTATTAGAAAATTTTCAGAAGCAACACAAGTTGGAACATTTAATAATATTAGTATTTATGCTCCTTTTGCTGGATTATATAAAAATGATGTGGTTAAAATGGGATTATTACTAGGAGCACCATACCATCTGACGTATTCATGTTACAAGGGTGGAGATAAACAATGTGGTGTATGTGCAACATGTCGAGATAGGATTGAAGCATTCAAAATAAATAAAGTCATAGACCCAGTTCCATACGAAATAGATATAGACTGGTCAGACTGTAAACCATTTGAGGAGGTAGTAAATGTCAGAAACAGCTAAAATTAGAAACATTCCAATGTGGACGATTTCTAAGAGGTTTAAAGTATCATACGCTCACAGGGTTTTCAATCAGGATTTGCTAGATTCAGGAATGACACCTAAATGTGTTAGTCTTCATGGTCACGATTCAACTATTGTCTATAGGATAAATGCTTCTTCATTGCATAACGATATGGTGTTGGATTATACACTGTTGAAAAAGAAATTTTTCGACCAGAACGGTATATTTCATGCTGAAGAATTGGATCACAAATTGCTACTGTCAACGGAAGATCCAAAGGTTAAAGACATTTTACTGATGACAGGAGTTTCTTCTGATGAAGCTGATGAATTAATTCACAAGGCTAAAGAGAATGAGTATTACCAGTTTTCAAGAAATGGTATGCGTGTAATCCTGTTTCCATTTGTTCTAACTGCAGAAAACTTATCAAGATTTTTGTGTCATCAATTTTTGAAATTGGTAAATGTATTAGCTGAAAAATACGGAATAAAGAATATTGATTCCGTAGAGGTATGTTTTAACGAGACTGATGATACAGAGGCTTGTTACTCCGAGTTTGAGGTCGTGGTTGTTGATGATTGAGCGCCGAAAAAAGTCGGCGCTTCTCATTTCATAAAAAAGGAGGAATTCATGTCAGAATTCTATGGTAAATTCGAACATTCCCCGATCGCAACACATTTGGTTAAAATTGAAAAATGTATCCTTGGTGAGGATGGAACAATAAAAAGTTCAACTGAACAGTACTATTTGCAAAATGGTGATGTACTCACTTGCATAAGTCAAGATGAATTTACAAGATTACAAGGCACTTATGATGTTGATGAAATAGTCGAGTACATAACATAATACTCGGAGGGTTATAATGGACAAAAAAATGATTGGCGAAATACTGAAAAATAACGAAGAATTCATCAACAGTATTTGGCAAAAGAAGTACTTTTTAGAAAATGAAACGTCTGTTGATGATGTTCGGAAAAGATTTGAGAAAACTTTACAAAATCATTTAAAAGAAAATAAGAGTAAAATGATATTTACAACGCCTGAGAAATTCGTATCAGAAACATTATTCAATACGTTTATTCCAGGCGGAAGTATTTTATTTGGTTTTGGTAATCCAGCAAATGTTTCGATGTCAAATTGTTACTATTTACACATACGTCATGATACTTTAGAGGCAATTGGTCAAACTTTGACAGAAAATATGCGAACATTCTCATGGAGAGGTGGTGTTGGAAATACGTTTGAAGTATTAAGACCAAAAGGTGATAAGGTCAACAATGCTGCTAAAACATCAACAGGTAGTGTAAGTTTCATGCCTCTGTTTAGTTTGGCTACACAAACAATTGGACAGAATGGACGCAGAGGAGCAAGTATATTCACACATGCAATTTGGCATCCGGATGTTGTTGACTTCATTATATCAAAAGCATTTCCTGAAAAAGTTTTTGAAAGAAATAAAACGACAAATGAATTGCCTTCAATTTCCGGCGCTAATATATCAGTTAAAATAACAGATTCATTTATGAGAGCTGTAAAAAATGATGAGATGTGGCAATTTGTATTTCCAGATATGGATAAAGTTCCATCTGATATATATGATGTACAATGGAATGGTGATATAGATGAATGGGTAGCAAAAGGTTACCCTGTTAAATTTTTTAATAAAATGAGAGCGCGCGATTTATTCCGCATGATAGCTGAAGGAGCTTGGACATATGCAGAACCAGGTGTTGTTTTTTGGGATAATATTATAAATAATACACCTATGGCTGTAATACCAAAACTTAAACCCAGAGGATTAAATCCGTGCGGAGAACAAATTTTGCCAGATGGAGGTAGCTGTAATTTAGGCTCGTTAGTTTTACATAGATTTGTGAAAAATCCATATACAGAAAAAGCTGAATTTGATTGGAAACAATTTACCGAAACAATAAAACAAGCTGTTGAGTTTATGGATATTGTTATTGACATGAATAAACATCCTCTTGAAATACAGAAAGAAATTGACCAATATGGGCGTAAAATAGGATTAGGCATCACTGGATTGGGTGATATGCTGGCAATGTTGGGTTATAAATATGGTTCAAAGGAAGCGCTTGAATTTACAGAACAATTGATGGTGTATAAGGCATATATTGAAACATTAACATCGATAGAATTAGCCAAAGAAAAAGGAAGTTGTCCTGTCTTTTATGATGTTGATGCTGACATATGGAATGAATATGCTGAACATAAATATTGGAAACAAATTGATGAGAAAGCGCGAGAATTACACATTACACCTGCTGATTTTCCGACAATATCAACATTGTTAAAAGAACATGGTATACGAAATATCGGACTGTCAACAGTTGCTCCAAACGGTTCAATTTCAATATTGATGGACACTTGCACATCTGGTGTGGAACCATTATTCAGCTTTGAATATTACAGAAAAAGTAATCTATTTAATGAACCAATTAGAATAATACATCCACCTTTGTTTACATGGTTAGCAAAAAATCGACCAGAGGATTTAGATTTATCAAAGGATGAATTATTGGAGAAATACAATTATGTTGAAGCGCATCAATTGGATTGGAAACAGCGTATTGATATGCAGAGTGTATTACAAAAGTATACAACAGACAGTATTTCTTCGACTGTAAATTTGCCGAATGAAACTACAGTTGAAGAAGTCGAACAAATATACGAGTATGCTTGGGAAAGAAATTTGAAAGGTGTTACAGTCTATAGAGCAGGTTGCGCGCTAGAAGGTATATTAAAGACTAGTGATGAAGCATCTAAAATAAAAGAAGAACAGGATGAGTTTTATACTATATGGAAACAACATAAAGAAAATAAAGTGTTTGAGTCAGTTGAATTACCTTCTGAATACCCAATGCAAGGTTACAAACTTAAAGCAGAAGGTAAGAAATGGTATTTACACGTTGCATTTAAAGATAAAAAGAAAAAGCGCCCATTTGCAATATTTGTTACAACTAATCATCCTGAACCAACAATATTGACAAATAATGCATTGCAAGTGTTAGAGGATTTAGCGAGGAAAGAAGGAATACCTGAAGATAAGATTGAAAAGAATAAGAAAAAGATGGCAGGGCAAAATAATGTTAATAAATTAGCGCGCTCTTTAGGTCTATTATTAAGACATAACGTTCCAATAAAAGATATCGTTGAAGCATTAGA
>Ga0256838_1000774_pt1 | contig 17197 bp, 16 predicted proteins | sample 4571419metaG_FD_185978 | JGI IMG/M metagenome (GOLD analysis project Ga0256838, IMG submission 185978) | Hydrothermal vent microbial communities from Guaymas Basin, Mexico - 4571-419 | ecosystem: Environmental > Aquatic > Marine > Hydrothermal vents | place: Mexico: Guaymas Basin | collected...
AGTAATTACTAACACATCCTTTAAACATATAATGAAAAGTATAGGTACTATCTATAGATGTGTTTATTACCAAATCACCATCCAAGGTAGCTCCACTAAACATATTAGATGTTATAAATCTATCTGACACATAAGTATCATAATCTGTATTTTCTATCATATTTAAAGTTCGTAAACCATTTACAGTAGAACCTGAAAAAGATGAAGAGTGGTGAAAACTAGATATAGATTTTAAATTTAATTCTGTTGGAACAGTTATGTTTAAATTTTGAAAAGCACTATCGCTAGTTTCGATTTTACCACTAAACCAACTCATATCTACATCGGGAGTATTTACACATAAATTAAACATAAAATTAAATTTTGTAACATTATCAATATTCCAATCACCTATGTTTAAAGTGGAAGTTGAGTTTGTAAAGTTACAACCATTGAACATATAAGACATTGAAGTAGATTTAGAAAAATTAGGATTAGTTTGAAAAGTAAAATTACAATTAACACAACTATTGAAAGTAACTCTACTCAACTCAGTTAAACCAAAATCACTAAACTCAATAAGTTGTGTATTATAACTTAAATCTAAAACAGCCTCTTGACTTATATCTAACTTACAAACATAAGTACCTATATTAACATAAGTATGTGTGGTCTCGTGATTTTTATCTGTTCCGTCACCCCAATCCATTTCCCAGCTATCATTAACATCTGAAATAGTTACAATATTTACAACTTCATTAACCTCTGTTGTTTCAAAAGTAAAAATAACTCTACCCTTTTGTGGTATTATATGCTGACAATATTGTAAAGAGCTTGTATTACCACAAGTGTTTTTAACAGTAACATAAAAACATTTAAAATCTGTATTTTCATTATAGTCTGGAGTTATCCATGTTATTTTATCATTTACAATAGTAGTTGTACCACTTTCAGCAGGTGTATATAAATAATAAAAAGCATTTTCATCAAAGTTTGTTATAGTAAATATATACTCAGTGTTAGCTTCATATAAATCATTTACAGGTGGATCGTCTGGTGATAGAGTTGGTATATCTGGTATCTCGCAACAAACTTCATCTTTTATAGAGCTAATACTAATACACTCTGGAACTTTTGAGGATATGCTAACACAAGATGGTACATTTGATGAAATAACTATACAATCTCCTCTATGTTCGACTAAAGGGTATTGAGTAGGTTTAACTACTTTATTACCTGATGGGGTATATTCGCAATTCATTGTCAGCTCATTGTAATTGTAATAGGTTTTATTATAATAGGTTTAACATCTTTATATAATGTTATTTTATCACTTAAACCTATTTTACTTTTAGTAAGTTCTTTTTTAATCTGCTTTTGTTGAACTTTATATAACTCTCTCATTATTCATACCTTTCAGCACTAACTACTATTTTTAATTTACCTTGTTTTACTGAACGTTTTAAACCATCTATAACATATAAAACACCACGTATAGAAATTATATCACCTAAAGTAATACCATCTATATGATATATTGTAAAAGACACTTTTTTTCTCAAATAAGCAGTATCTAAAAAAATACTAATAGCTCTAGCTTCAGCAGCTTCATCAGAAGTTAATAGTGGTTCATCAACTTTAGCAGTCTCACCTGTACCATCTCCTATACTAAAACCTATCGTAAGTTGTAGGTTTGAGTTATCCAAATCTATATTAGTTGATGTATATTTTTCCATAATATTAAATTACCGCATTAGTTGTATCTACTGTGATACTACTACCCTTTCGTATGTGAGAAGTATCTATTATACTTCTCTGTTGTGTTAAAAGATTTATCTTAGTTGTACCAGCACTTGTTATAGTGCTAGAAACTCCCTCATAACTTATAGTTAATCCTGAAGCTTTATAAGGTTCAATATCTAATAGTTGAGCTACATCTAAAGTTATTATAGCTGGTAATTGACATACAGCTGAATATGTACCATCTGTCTCATCTGGGTAATCAAAAGAAAATATACTATCACTCATATAGAAGTCTAAAGCTTTAACTGTATTATTAACACCGACTTTAGGTATTGTATATCTATTTACAATAGCTGTGTAAACATTTGTTGATATGTATCCAGCATATTGCACTAAATCTGTATAATAGATGTTATAATCAACATTACTACTATCTAAAGTCATAGTTAAAGATATTGAACCTATTAAAGTTTCACTAACAGTTATGTCTTTAGATGTAAAAAAACCAAATACATTAGATGTTAATGTATTTGATACTAAATCGGTTACATCTTCTAAAGTGCTTGTAAAAGTTTTTTCAACACTAACATTATTTTCAATACTTATAGTGTTCATAAAAGTTGTATCGAAACTTCCATAAGCATAATAACCATTAACTAGATATGGTGAAGCTGTTTTATCTGCAATTAAAGCTATATTTCTAACTTCCCCTACAACGTCATAATGTGTATCTCCATCTAAAACTATTTTTTCTTCAACTAAATCAACTGATGTGGTTCTTAAACCATCACTATATATAGTATTGACACATGAACTTAGACTTACATTTAACTCTTGATTTAAGTAAGTTAAATAATAGTTGTTTGTTTTTTCAAAGAAATTAAAATCACCATTTTTACTATACATAGTTATAGCTTTAGTCGAATAACTAACTGTAACGAAACCCTGAACAACTGAATTAAATAATATACCATTATAACCGTATGTAAAAGTGTATTCTGTATCGGGTAAAGGTACTCCATCAATTGATATATAATTAATACGTTCTATACCACCAGATACAATAACCTCAACACCAGATATAACTTCTTCATATATTTGTGTCTTTAAAGTTAATAATGAATTACCCAAATTACTTGAAATATCATTTATATTTCTAGGTGTTGGGTTGAAAAGAAAATAAGGCTTAGAACAATCTTCATCTTGCACCATAGTTATTTTAGGCTCTGTTGTTAAGTCTGTGTCGGTCGTGTTGAATAAAACTGTATCAACTCGCTTAGACCCATCAAAATTATCAGAAAAATCTAAACTAAGAAGTATGTTATCATCAAATTGAAACTTAGGAAAATCTGTATAAACTGTTTGACGTTCTGTGATACGAACATAACCATTTGAACTTGATATTTGACCACCACTAACTGATACTAATTTTTCAACTCCATCTAATTTACTACCCTCTAAGTAAAAAGTACCTGAATTGAAGTTAAAATCTGGAGTTCTTATAGTATTTGGAATATCTCCTAAAAACTCTGAAATGATGTCATTTGAAGAACCTATAAAACTTTCACTATAATCGTCTGAAAATGGATAGTCAAGTAAACAACCATTTGTTTTTCCGACAATAATATAATTACCTTTGTAGTTTCTATCTGCATCATATATTAAAAAATCGTGAACATCTGTACCTATTGTTACAATAAGTCTTATATCTTTGTTTCTGATATACTCAGTAGGGATTGTAGAATTTCCAAGTATGAGTGTTAAAGTTTCAAAAATTTTACCAACACTTTCTGAAATATCAATACTTATAACGTTAGATGTAATGTCAATACCATTTAAAGTTATATTGTAATTTGTATTTAGTATAGTATCTGTTGGGATTAAAGGTTCATCACCCTCATAATAATTAGTATCTAAATACCCATTTACAATATATGCCATTATTAAACCTTACTTATTAAAACTTTAGTCTCTTGATTTATAGATGAAGCATAATTATCAAATTGTCTAACATTATCTGTTGTATTTAAACCATCCCTACCGCCAAAAACATAACCATATCTACTCGATCCAGTATAAAAAGAGTTGAAAATTGTTTTATAAGGAGTTTCTAAAGCTGATACATCATAAAAAGCATTTGACCGTTTATAAAATATTTCAGAATTAATATCATATCCAAAATTAACACCGCCATCAGATACAATACTAACCCATCCAAAATCTACAAACCCACCAATAATATTACCAGATATACCACCACTTTTAGCATTAGGTAATAATGCTAAATTATTAGTATCGAATTTTAAAACAGTATTTACAGCTATTGATTGATCATCCACCCCACCAAATATATAAAGAATGTCATTATATATTGTAATGAAGTGATTAAATCTAGGTGATATTATTATAGAAACTTCACCACCTGTTATTTCGGAAAAAGTATTCTCAACAATATCATAAGCCCATAAACTACCTGATATAACATCATTAATTAATCCACCATAAATATAAATAAAAGATCCACCCTCACTAACAGACATACAAGCACTTGATCTAACTAAAGTACCTAATAACATTGACCCATTGTCAGTGTATGTTCCATTTGTAACATCAAATACTGAATATAAATCAAGTGCTACATTATCTGCTCCATATCCTCCAAATATATAAACAAAATCACCAACACCATCATTGTAAACAACCATGTGAGTTCCATGATGATGAGTTAATGTGTAGTTTGTATCTTCAGTAAATGTATCTACAGATGGTGTATATCTATACATAGTACCATCAATTAATACTAAATAATCATCAGATGAAATAGCTACAGCACTTACACTATCTGCTGCTACTGGCATAGGTGATTTATAAGTCCATTCACCAATCAGAGTAGGTTTTATAATAGATGTTTGATCCACTTCCATGTATTTAGTATTATCGTATTCACCCCACTCAGCTATTGCATAACCACCCGAACCACCACCACTAAAATCTGTTAATAAACTCATACTAATCTCCAATCACCATTTATATGAACAAGTTCGATACTTGCATTTTTAACGTCTAAAATTAAATCTTCATCTAAACCCATAATAGTGTTTATACCATCATATAGTAAAGTTAAATTGTTCACATCAAATATACCTTTATAATCAATAATTTTAAATCTATCATAATTATCAGCTGATGGTAAATTAGCTTCAGTAATATTTGTACTATCTATATAATACTCTGTATATATGTTTAAAGTTGGAACACCCTCTGAAATATACATAGTTGTGTAACTCCAATATGGATTAGTTGGAGGTACTTCTACTGGTATTAGTTTTTCCTCCCATACAGCGTTATCTAATGTGTTATCAGTACAAAAATACTCTTTACCTGTCGTTTTGTCTATCCATATAGACTTATCAACCTCAAAACCTTTAGATATATCATCTGTAGAGGTTGGTGATGTTATGGAAATAACTTGCATTTTATCTAAATACAATAAGTTTGCATCACCCTCCTCATAAGTTAATGGTAATCCTTTTGGTATTCTATATATTAAAGCCATCTTAAACCCTCGCTAAGTATATTTTACACTTGTAATAATCAACTAAATTAGCATCAAACAATCTCTCAAACTCTAAAGCACCATTTGATAATTCGTGTTTAAATCTAACATTTATAATAGTATTATCTGAAAGTGTTATAGTTGTTGAGGTGTTTGTTGAATTAGCTAAAGATATTATAGCATCTTTGACACTTATTTTTTGCCAACCATCACCTCTACTATTAAGAGTTACACTTTTCCCACTATTATCTCTAACTGTATTCCAAACTATCGTACCACCTGTTATTGTAGTTTCAGTAGATGAGAAAAATGTGTCTGATTTATTAAAATCCTCCCACCATAATGGGTAGGTTAATTCAATATTACCAATATGAGTTATTTTCATTTTAAATTCCTAATATCATATTATATCACAAGTTTTCACGTGTATATCTTTCTAGGGCATTTATAATATCTTCATCAGCTACCATAGGGAAAGTCCCACCACCTAAATTTAAGTTTAAATCAACTTTCCTACGAGAACTTTGAGAAGTTACTTTAGATGTAGTTTGTGTTGTATCTCCGATTAAACCACCATCTTTAAAGCGAGGTAACATACCTTGATTTATTTGATGTAATCTATCTAATCCTAAACTTCTAACTGCTTCTTTTCTAATAATAAACTCACCAGCTTCAAGTAGGGCTTTAACCTTATCACCTCCACCGTAACCTTGCAATTTACCACTCTTAGTAGTATGTCCTATACCATTATCAAGGTGTCCCCCATCTTGAAAACGAGGTAGTTTTGGTGTTGGTGCTATTATCCCACCAAGTTTATGTCGTTGTGTAGTTTCCACATAATCAAGGTATATAGTTTTTCTAATAGGCTTAGATATTGCAGCATTTAAAGTTTTATCTTTAGCTAGGGCTTGTGTTATATCTAAATCAGCTTTAGCATCTAAGGGAGTACTCTCTACACTATGTTTAAAAGTTTTAAACTTACTATCAGCATCTGTAGTATCTACACCTAAATCTACATCTACAGGAGTACCCTCTACACTATGTTTAAAAGTTTTAAACTTACGCTCACTCTTTTTAGTATCAGCATCAACATCTACCACGGCTTTGTTATCGGCTTTTTTAGTATCTTCATCTACTTGTTTAGATAAATCAGAAGTTTCATAATCTATTTTAAGTTTTCTTTGCTTAGAAGTGAGGTTTGTAATATCATTATCTAAATCTGCAACCTTAGCATTAACAGCATCAAAAGATATATCTAATTTTACACCTGTTAGTTCTGCTACCATTTCATTTAAGAGTTTTAACATATCTTTTTGCAACTCTATTTGCACTTTTTGATAAGATAAATCTTGTTTACGAGCTTCTAATTTATCATTTATAGCATCTATCTCTTGTTGTTCGGCTATTTTAGATAGTTCTAATCTACCTTTTAAAGATGCTTTATAATCTTTGTCAAATTCAGCAGCTGTTTGTTTCTTAGTTAAATATACCTTTTCATCGACTTTTATTTCATTTCCAGCACTAACACTTATTAAACTATCATAACTATCTAAATATCTCTTAGCTTCTTCATAATTACCTTTATCTAATGCTTTTTTATAATTAGAAAGCATTTTATCAGCTCTTGCTTGTTCGTTTTTATAAGCTTTATAATCATTGACTGTTTTCTGATTTACATTAAATGATTTATCCTCATAAGATTGTTCTAGTTTTACACGATCATCTGAATATTTTTTATGAATATCTAACTTTTGTTGTTCTAATTTTTCAATATCTTTTACATATTTTTTCTCTTTAGCTAACATTGTACCTAATGTTTTCTCTTGTGCATTTTTACGAGAAGTTAAAGTTTTTATAGAAGCCTCTACAACTTTTTTATTAGCTTTTGTAAGTTCCATTGTTGATGAAGCTAATCTATCAGCTTCTCTTTTAGCTTTTTTAGCAGCTTCTGCTTCTTCTAGTAGTTGATTTGTAAGTTCATTTCCACGTTTAGTTAAAATCTCTTTAGATTTATTAATTAACATCAACTTTGTATTTAATTCTGCTATTGCATTTTTATAACTTTGAATTTGTTGTTCATCATCAGAACTAACCCAACCACTACTTAAATTATCTATAAGTTTGTTATAGTCTTGTATTTGACGTTTAATATCATCAAAACCACTATTTAAATAATTTATATAAGCTTTTAAAGCTTCTGGTGTTGTAATATTTTCAGCACTATTCATAACATCTTCTAAAGCTGTTCCGAACTCTTTAGTTAATGTTTTAAAATTATCTGTAGCATTAGTTGTAGCTTCAACCTCAGATCGATATTGTTCTAGTGCTACTGTAACAACACCTATTGTAACAGCTAACCCAGATAAAACAGGGTTTGCAGCTATAAGACTACTTGTAAAACCAAACATTCCTGTTTTAGCTTTAACTAACTTGCTTATAAGTAATCCTACAGCTACTACAACACCACCACTTACTCCAGTCAATTCTCTAAATTGAGCTAAACCTTGTGTTACGAAACCAGTTACAGATATGAAAACTTTTCCAAGTTCCCCTAATAGTGTTATTAGATTTGCTATATCATCACCAAACTTTGATATTTCAGCTTCATCAAGCTCTGATATGAACTTTGTAGCATCATCTATGATATGTCTAAGTGCTGGACTTAAACTTGTACCTATCTTAATAGCTAAACCCTCTAAGGCTGCCTTTAACTGTTTATAACTACCAATTAAATTATCTTGCATAGCTCTAGCATTTTCACTAGCACTATTGAATGAATTTTTAAGCTTTTTAACTTTCTCATCCATTTTATCTAAACCATTCATTAAGACAATTAAAGATGCTTTACCCTCTTCACCAGCAATTTCACCAAGTTTTACATTTCTAGCTTCTTCACTAAGACCTTTTAATTTATCATTTAATTCTGTTAGTTGTTGTTTGAATGGTTTAATATTACCTGTAGTGTCATACATTGAAACACCAAGCTCTTTTAAATACTTAGCTGCTTCTTTATTTCCAGCAAAACGTGACATAACAATTTTTAACTGTGTACCAGCTTCTGAACCAACACGACCAGCATCAGCCATAACTTCTAAAGCAGCTGTTGTGTCATATAAAGATACACCAAAAGCATTAGCGACTGATCCAACTTTTTCATAAGCATTACCAAGCTGTTCTACACTTTGTGCACTATCTGTAGCAGCTACTGACATTGTGTCTGTAATATTACCAACATCTTTAGCGCTTTTACCAAAAGCGTTCATAGTTCTTACAGTAATTAAAGCTGAAGTGTTTAAATCTAACATACCTATGATACCTAGATTTAGAACTCCCTCAATAGATGCTAATTGTTCTTGAGCTGATAAACCAGCCATAGCAAGAGCATTCATACCGTCAGCTACTTGTGAGGCTGAATAAACAGTACTTTCACCCAACTGTTCAGCTTTACTTCTAAGAACCTCTAACTCATCTTTAGTAGCCCCAGATATAACCCCAAGACGTGTTATAGATGCTTCAAATTCAGCAAAAGTTGTTATAACACTTGTAAGACCTTGAAATGTACCATAAATAGCTGCGAGTTTTGCAACATGAACTGTAAGTTGTGCAAAAGATCGTGTCATTTGATTTACAGATTTTGAAGTTTTTGAAAATTGTTTATCGGCTTTTTTTAAATTGCTTATTTCACGATTAAGACGTTTTATGTCAGCTTCGGCTTTTCTAGTTTGAGCCTGTATATCGATTACAATCTTTTGTTCTTTATTACCCATACTATTAATCCTCCATAAACTGTTTCATTTGTGCTTCATGATCAACTGTTACAGTTTTCTTTGAAGTTTTATCATTAGCTGAAGTGTTCATAAATTTTTCATAGTCTGATGGATCTAATTTAGAAACTCTATGTGCTAATGAATTATATCTAATTATATCTTCAATACTATCACTAATCTCCTCTAAAGATATATAAAAGAAGTTTATTCTATATTTTAATAGATTTGTGTGCCCATTTCTAAGTAACCTAGCACCTAGATATTTTAAACTTTTTTTTTATCATCATCACTCTCAACATCTGATAAATCTTTTAAAGTCCCATCTTCATTATATAAGTGAGGGTAAGTTAATTGCATAATAGCACTGTATATAGCTTCGATCTTATGTGAACGTAGCTTTAATACATCTTCAATGCTTAAATCTGTACCATCTACTATGACATTCTCTTTACTATCATCAATTGTACCATCTCTAACGCTAAGTATGAAACCATAAGTAAGATCCATACACAATATTGATGTACTATCTTCAAATTTTATCATTTTAGTTGTTGGAAACATAAAAAACCTTTTTAATAAATTTAATAAACCCCTCACAAAAGTGAGAAGTCTATAAAATTACTAAGATAACTCAGAAGTTTCTATTTTGAACAGTTTTGAAACACCTGTAGCATTGATTAAATCAGATACAAGCATTGAACCCTCAAAAGAAATCTTAGCAAACTCTGTAGCAGATTTAAGTGCAAAATCACCAGAAGCTAATAATGATACTTTGTGGAAAGTATATGTATAATTTAAACCAGATGCTGAACGACCTACGAAACGTAGAACACCCTCTAATTTACTCTCCATAAATGCTTCAACACGAATATCATTATATGCAGCATTATCATAAGTAACGTGTAAAATATCATCAGCTAAGATTGAACCAGTAGATAGAGCTGTAATCATACCATTTGTGAGGTCTAGTGTGAAATCAACACCCTCTACATAAGTAGTTACATCACCATCATCAGTTACTGTAACATTTGATACTTGTTTAACACCAATATAAGTGTTCACATCTAAATTTGAAATAGTTACAGGTACTGTGACACCAGTACTAGCACTTACTGAAGTAACATATCGAGTTCCGAGAAAAGCTTTTGTTAGCATTTCTGGTGAAATTTCAATACTATCTACAGTAATTTTACCAGTAATTTTACTTAGTAAGTTCATATCTTCAAATGTAACATTACCCTCTGTGTTATCATGTGTGATAGTTTCTACAGTTGATGAAAATGAAACATTCTCAGTTTGTCCAAAAGGTGCTTCAACACCTAAAACACCATTTTCAATTGGAGTGAAAAATAACTCACCACCACCTGTGTTGTAATACTTTGTTTTTGCGCTCATATTAAGCTCCTAATTTTGCATAAATAACAGCATCAAAAAATAAATAGTCAATTTCTAAATCACCTTGTAGGTTTGTTTCCGACCCTGCAAATTCAAAAATTCTATCATTTTCAACACTATTACTTATTAATTCATTAAGTACATTCTCATTATTTATTGAAGTGACTAATGCAAATTTTACAGTTCTTGATATAGAATTTAAATGAGCTGTTCGCCCAACTACAATAACTCTAGCTGAAACTTCACCAGCTTCTTTAGCAACTGTAGTTAATGTATCAATAATTTCAAGTTCTGTTACAGTTTCTTTAGTCATTTTTTTAAACCTTACTTAAAAATAAATTTACACCATGTTTAAACTCATCTATTGTGAAATCAACAACACCATAGTTAATATTGTCTATTTCTAATAAGTCATTTATGGCTATATTTGGAACATCTGTGTAGGCTACCCAACAAAGGTCATACTGTGTATCCATTTTATCTAAGCTTTCTTTGAAAAATTGTACTTTTATTTGGTTAGACTTATAGATAGCCGTATGTGTCATATCCGATAAAAAAATATTTTCAACATCCAATAACATTTGCTCATCTAAAGTCATAACACAACCTAACCTATTTTAACATCTACAATGTGGTCTTCACCATTAAATACTGGAATACTCCAAGCTATACCGGCTCTAGGATATTTAGTACCTGTACCATCACCTACACTATCACTAGCTGTAGTTACTTCTTCATCCGTAGAATTGTAATATAATTCTGAACCAACATTTACAGTATCTGAACCATTACATAAAATTTGATAAACACCAACTGTATCCACTGAAATTTTTTCACCTGTGTTACCAGAAGTTTGAGCAATACCAATAGAGTTTTCAAACTCAACTATATCCCCAACTTCAGTATCAAATGTAGCCGCCATAATTAAAACGAAACCATCAAAAACTTTTCTCATAATCTTATCCTATTTTTTAAATAGTGTAAAGCTGTTAAGCTCTACACATTACCTCTATAAAGACCTTTATAATCTTCAACCATAACACCAATATCAAATACACCCTCAAAAGTTGTACGAGATAATGTACTATCATTCATTTTAACTACCGGACTTCTACCCGTACCAGCTAAATAACCCATCTTAACAGTACGTGTATCAGCCATTAAGAACCAAGTTGTATCAGAAGTAAGTTCAGCATCTACAATAAGCTCTAAAGAGTTTTGATGTACGTTAATTTCACCTGTGTTTGCATCAGGAGAGATTTTGTTAGTAGCTCCTAAAATTTCACGAGCAGTTTCTTCAAGTGCTGGTGGTACAATTAAGTATTTAGGGCGAATATTTAATGGTGTTTCACCATCATTACTTTTATGTTTTGCCATAGCAAGACGTCCAGCAGAAATTGCTTCAGGTGATAGAGCAGCTGTAGAACTATTATTACGAGCTGCAATGAATACACCAGAACCATCAGCCATTTTGTAAGAGGAATAATCATTCTTACCTTGTAAGAGGTCATAAGCGATACCATTAGCTGTAGCTAAAGCCATTCTACCAAAAGTAGCTAAAAGGTTTGTAAAAGCACCTAAATCATCATTGATAATCATTTCACGTGTAAGTACAAATTTGTTACCGAAGCTTTCAATTTTCCAAGTTTCAGCTTTTTCTGTAGCTGAAAGTTCTTTATAATCACCATTTTCAAGTGTTTTATCTAAACGTCCACCACCAACAGTAGATGTAACATCAGTCATAACTCTAAAGTCAGGAACATCAACTTCTTTAATCCAAGCTTTAAATGTTGCAGTTTGTGCTTCAAATTCAGAAGTTAATACTCTTGAACCAACTGATTGTAAAAGTAAAGGAAAATCGCCAGATACTAAAGCTCTTTCAGCAAGTACATTAGGGCTTAAATAACCAACACCACGTTCACCATTAGCTGCTGTTAAATCTCCAGCAATATCAATAAGTTTAGCATGACGATAATTTTCAGCGTTTACATGAGGTGTTTCTATTTTTGCACCAACTCTAAGAGCTAAACCATCAATCATAGCATTAATCATAGCGGATCTAGTGTTTGTATCTGAATTACCTTGAGACATAGGTGGAGTGTTTTCTACACTTGCATCTAAAATTAAAGCTCTAAGTTTATCAGGAGATATTGTGTTGTTATCACGATAAAGTTTTTCAGCAACTTCACCATGTTTTGCAACAATAGTGTAACACTCTTTATCACGTTTCATATCTTCAAGCTCAGCTTCAAGTTTTTTAGAACGTTCTCTCTCAGCATCTACTTCAGCTTGTCGAGAAGCTTGTAGTTTACTCATTTCAGCAGTTTCCTCCGCTGTACGTTTTGCCATAGCTTCAAGTGCTAATAGGCGTTGTTTCATTTCTTCATTCATTTCAGAACTCCCATTTTCATCATCCGAGCGCTTCTTAGCACCGCTATCAAAACCAATTCCAACAGCCGATACTTCAAAAATCTCAAAGTCGGTAACGGTTACTCTATCCCGTTCATTCTCAGCACCTTGTTCCACTTTATAATCACGAATTTCGTAACCCACTGAAACATCTGTTAAAATACCCTCTGCATATTTACTATAAATACGTTGTGATTGTTCATCACTACCAAAGGTTACCTCACCAACTAACATACCATTTTCAACTCTCACATTTGAGATTTTACCTACAGCACTATCTACACTACGTTCGTGATCTTTAAAAAAAGTATTTAAATGTTCTACTGATGCTCCATTTACATCTAATAGTTCATCGTAATACTCTCCAGAACCCCAATCGAAGCGTTTACCTGCATTATCATCACTGATGAATACAAAAGATAGAGTGTTGCTATTATCTTCAACACGATTAACAGCTACTGTAATACCACGAGATTGTGTAGTATGTTTAAGAGCTTCACGTTTCATTGTTAAGTTATCTTTTAAAGCATCTAGTTTATAAAACTCTAACTGTTCTTCAACAGTTCTATTTGCCATTTTTAAAAGCTTGTCATAACGTTTTTGTAAATGTTTAGGCATTTTTACTACCTCCTTTGTTGTTATCAGATGCAGCACTTTCAGCACCTGTTATATTCTCATCAAAATTAGGTTTACCATCTGATGTTACATCATTACTAGAGTTTTCATCCTCCAATAATGTGTAATCGGGAACACCATACTGTTTTTTTAACTCTATTTCACGAGCTTTAACACGTAATATATTTTCATAGTCTTCACCAGAAGAATTTGCCACATCGGTTTCAGTAGTCATGTTTAGTTTAATTTTCTTTTCAAGAGCTGTAACTTCTTTAAGAGGATCAACCAAATCTCTTTTAGGCATAATCCATTTAGGCATTACCCATTTTTCAGGTGATTTATCATACCCAGAAGCTTTTATATTACCTGCATAAATCTCAACTTCTAACCAAGTTTTAAAAATATCATTAAGTATATAATCAACTAAATGTGTTTGTTCAAAATCAAAACGTTTGAAATCTTGTAATAGGGAGGCTCTTGATGATGCGAAATTTACTTTAGAATAATCTCTAAAAGCTAACTCATAAGATACTTTACGAGCTGTAGCTATTAAACGAATTGTATTTTCACTAAATTGAACATAATCTGTAGCGACACTATCTGGGTCTAGTTTTGTAATATCTTCACCACGTTCCATATATAAAACACTAACACCATTTATTGTTTGTATTTTATTTTGAATATCACCACCAAAGTTATTTGTATTTCCACTTTGTTTAACGGCATAAGCAATATTAGCTCTAGCTCTAGCACCTTGTATAGAAGCTGTTTGAAAAGCTGAAAAGTTTTTAATATCTAAAATAGCCTGTTTATATTCACTAATACCTCTATATTGTGTTGGGCGTTCAGCAAAGTGATAATTTATAATATGTTCAGAACTTATAATAAAAGGTTTGTTATTTTTATCTATAAAGTGATAATTAATAGGTTTACCAGCTTCATCAATTTCTACACCACCATCTTGACGACCACTATCCATACTATCAGCTTCTATTAACTGTAGTTGTAAACCATCTTTTGTTATGCGTTTATAAATGAATATTTCGCCATCAACCATACGAGATTTTAATAACATTCTTTGTAGAGTGCTAAATGTAAATCTACTTGAAGCATCACATAACTTAGGATCATTTGACCATCGTTTAAAACGACTTTCTACATCAGTATCAAACTTGTTCTTACCAGTTATAGATTGTAATGTAATTCCTGTACCGATTACATTGTTAATTATAGCATTATCAATATTATCCATTATTGCATTGTTAGCTGATAACCATCTAGCTCTAGCTCTTAGTCTATCTCTATCAGGTGTTGCTGTAGTTTCAAAATCACTAACACCATTCCAAAAGTCTTTATTAGCTGCAGTTATTTTACCACCCTCATAAAAACCTCTAAATTTAGATTTTACATAGTTTAAAATACTCATTAACTATCACCAAATTCAATCAAGGCTGATCCACGAGTAAGTGTTTGACCAGCTACAACATCACCCTCAGTTGTTAGTTTTTGTGATAGATAATCTTCACGCTTATGTAACCACTCTAAATCAGCTTTAGTTACACTTCTACCATTAATATCATAACTTTGACTTAATAATACAGCACTTATTGCAGTTTGCACTTCTTGAAGTTGTGTACCCCATGTTTTTAGTGTTACAGCCATGATAAATGCTCCATTATCTGTTTAATTATGTGAAAGTATAACATAAATTATTAAAATTCATCAAGATAGTTAGAAGTTGTTGTGATATTTACTGTTTTTTGCTGTTGATTTGTAGTTATATTATCACTATGTCCGATATAAATTATAGGTCTAGGTAGATGGTTTACATTAATTTCTAATATATGTAAAGCTGCTAAAGCATATATTCTACAATCTAAAGCTTCATTTCTCAACCTAACTTTAACATATTCATTTTTTTCATTTCTTTTTTCAGCAGTTAGCATTTTAAAATACTTATCATTGTAAACAGGTTTATTTGGAAAATGACAATAATTTGCACCCTCTGTAGTTATCTCTAAGTTAGCAAAAAAATCATCTTTTATATTATTTACACCAATACTGAATAATGTTAATTCGTTTGGTATCATATTTTGATATGTTTTATTTGTTATAGGGGCATTACGATTACTTGAACCTTTAATAGCGAATATATTTTGTGAAGTACGTTGTTTACAATACTCATACATAGCTTTAGTTCTATGACCACCTGTATCTAAACACTTACCTATTATTTTCATTTTTGTACCATCACATCTAGTGAAAGTTGTTTCTAAATAATTATCTAATTGTGTTAAAGTTTCTGAAAATTGAGGATCACCTGCTATGACTTTATAGTCTATACTTTTTGTTTCACCATTCCTACAGTGACCTAAAACCTCTATTTCAAATCTATCATCTTGCGTATCTATACCAGCGGTTAATACATATACATCATTAGGTATTTCACAACCATAGTCTTCCACTCTATCATGAGCATTTGGAATATCAACACCATCTAAATCTTGTTCCCACACTTTAGCATTACGAGTATTTTGCCAAACTTGCATAAGTCTAGCATCGCCTGTTAGCATTAGTTTGTGAGCTTTTATAAACTCTATAGCTATTTCATTCCATCCTAACCATCCAAGAGGGCTATAAAAAGATGATAATCTATAACCCTTATGTATGTGTTCAGGATTACGAGCTATCCAAACACCATTTAACATCATCTTAGTTTTTTGATATTCTTCTATTAGTGATCCGCAATGCGGGCAACCACATTTAACATCACCTTTTAAATTACCTTTAGTATCCGTTTCATAGTGCATATATTCCCATTGAAAAGGTAAAAATTTACCACAACTAGGACATGGCATTTCATATTCTCTTTGATCACTATCTTCAAACTCTTGTGCTATGTTTGATACACCAGCTATAGTTGGGGTTGAGTTGATGTAAATCTTCTTATTGGAAAAAGCATCAGCTCTAGCTTTACCAAGCTCCATAACATCACCCTCACCAAACGTACCGAAACCATCACAATCATCTAAAATAACAACACGTGCTGAAAAAGATCTAAACGATGAGGTACTATTTGACCAGCCGAAAGTTAAGTTACCACCAGCTACAGCTTTTGAAAAAATTTCTCCAATATCATCTTTACTTTTACCACCAACTATCTTATTAGCTAGATGTGGAATAGCTCTTAAAGATGGTGTAATACGTCGTTTACTTGTACCTTTAGCTAATGTTTCAGTAGGTAAGATATATAAAATAGGACATGGATAAAAATCTAAATAACACATAGCTATATTATCAGCGATAGACGAAAACCCTAATTGAGTTCCTTTTATAACCTTTACTTGTTGAGTGGGGCTTGTGGGGGACATTTCATCCATAATCTCTCTTAGATAAGGTGTTCTATCTGTTCTCCACTTACCAGCTTCAGCACTAGCTTCACTTGTTAATATTCTATAGGTATCTGACCATTCACTAACTGTAAATCTAGGGTCAGGTTTGAAACCATTTTGAACACCTTTTATAAGTGGATTAATTGACATTAAAAGCTTCCTCACTAAAACCATCTAAAAGTATTTTAAATTCTTTATATAATAACTCTTTAATCATGTGTGTATCATCTATAGAAGCTAATTCATTTGATAATCTCTCAGGTACTGTTAGTAGTTTATCTCTAATGGTTCTAGCTACTTCAAAAGCTTTACTTTCAACTTCATCTCTTGATATTAATAAT
>Ga0256838_1000775_pt1 | contig 17196 bp, 19 predicted proteins | sample 4571419metaG_FD_185978 | JGI IMG/M metagenome (GOLD analysis project Ga0256838, IMG submission 185978) | Hydrothermal vent microbial communities from Guaymas Basin, Mexico - 4571-419 | ecosystem: Environmental > Aquatic > Marine > Hydrothermal vents | place: Mexico: Guaymas Basin | collected...
ACTAAGCCTAGATGCCCTAATTTTTTTGTTTTTATTTTATTTATTTTTGTAAAACAGATGGTATATTCCTAATATATATTTATTTCTTATTATATTACTTTAAGTTTATAGGGGTGATGAATGTCAGTAATATTATCAGCTTCTATAACTTTTAAATCAATATTAATAAAAGCATCATCAAGCTCAAAAAATATATCCGAATCAATAAGAGAAGGATATATTTGTTCAATATTTTTATTAAATAGTGAAGAAATTACTCTCTTTATATTAGCTTCAAAATCTGATAGTTCAGAACTATACTTATCAATCCAATCTATTTCTATTTTATTTTCTATTTTAAATTTAAACATCATTTCATCTTCTATAAATTTCATAAAATAATAAAATTTATTTAGATATTTAGCTTCCAGTTCTATATTTTTCATTATGTAAAACCTATATTATAAGATTTACAGTATTGTTCTATTTCCAAATTACTATTAAAATAATCATCACAAAAGTTATTTAAATCATTTTCTACTGATTCATAATTTCTACTCTCTATTGTCAATAATCTCTCTATAAACTCTATAAACTTTTCATATTTTTTATTAACTTTACACAATTTATCTATAGTTTTAAAATCCAACTCTTTAAATTTTGATTGAAATAAAATTTTACTCTCATAAGGATTTGATTTAAGTTCAATAATCCCTATTCCAAAAGATTCATTAAGTCTTTGCATTTCATCTTTTAAATTATCTTCTATTTTAAATGCCACCAAATATCCATAATTAGCCCAACTTGAATTTGAAACAGCTTGAAAATAACATTTTTTCAAGTCATGATCACTCTTTATCTCTTTTTTAATCTCATAAGATGTTAATTTAAATGTATCTGCTTTATTTAAAACTTTCATAAAAGCTTTATTTATTTTTGATTCCAAATTTAAAAATTCAATTCCTATAATATCAGGGTGTATCCATTTTTGATGATTATCTTTACTATTTTTTGACTCTTCATGAAGAATTGTTTTTGAATATATATTTTTATATTTTAGATAACTACTAAGTAGTTTATGTAAATCTCTTTCTTGATAAGGTTTATTAGTTTTAATCTCTTGTGCTATAACCTCAATTTTTGGAGTTATAAAATTATTAAAATCTATCTCTTTTTCATACTTTGATAAAAAATATAGAAATTTTTTATTTTTTGATTTAATCCTTTTAACTCTTGTATCATTATTTCTAATAAAATCTCCAACAGAAGCTGAAATTGTTGAAGCAGGTGTTTTTCCTGCTCCAAAATCATAATATTTATTTTTTATAATATGATTATATATTTCATTATGAGTAGCTAAACCTTTTAGCTCTTCTAAGCTTCTTAATATAGCCTCTTTAATTGTCATATTGCCTCTTTTCCTAAAGCAGTTGCAATAAGTTCAATTGGATTTTTAAAGATGGTCTCAACATCTGCATTATTTAAAGATTCACTAATTTGAACTCTACACGCACTACATTCAGCAGATACTATTGTAGCTTTTGTCTCTTTTATCATAATTGCTTTTGGTTTTCCTGCCAACTCCGCAAATTTAAACTTTTCTGTTTGCATCGTAACTCCACCAAATCCACAACATCTATTAGGGTCACTCATCTCTATCATATTATAATTTTGAGATAAAAGTTCTCGTGGTTCTTTAAATATTCCTTGTGTTTTTTTAGCATGGCAAGGGTCATGATAAGTTACAAGTTCATCTATATTTTTACCATCTTTTGCTAACATCTCTTTGAGCTTTGTTTGATTAGATAACCACTCTGTTGCCATAAATATTTTTTTACTTATCTTATTAGCTCTCTCTTCCCACTCAGGCATATTATGATTTTTGAAAAATATTTCCCAATCATGCTTTATCATTGAACTACATGTTGCTTCTGGAATAATCATAGCATCATAATCGTCCATAAAACTCTCAAAATATTCTATATTCTTTTTAGTCATATATTCAACACTACTCATATCACCTGTAAAATAAGCAGGGGCAGAACAACATAATTGTTTTTTAGGGATAAAGACTTCTACATTTAATTTGTCTAATATATAAAGAAGAGAATCACCAATATTTGTATAGTTATAGTTTCCTAAACAACCTATAAATATAGCTACCTTTTGTTTGGGATTTTCTGCTTTGATATGCTCTTTGTGAGAGTTTAAAAAACTGATACTTGCCATTGATGGTAGAAGTCGCCCTTTTTTTATAAATGGCAGATTAAACCTTGCAAATAGTCCTCTATCTTTTTCATCTGTTTTTAGCATACAACCTTTAAATACATATCCCATTTTAGAGAATATATCCATCATTTTTCTATGACGAAGAAGCCAAAAGAATACTCTTTTAAATGATGCTAATCCAAACTTTTCAGCAATATCAGCTCTTACCTCTTCTATCACCATATCTGTTGGAAGTGAATTTGGACACACCTCTACACAATTTGTACATAAAAAACAGCTCTCAAAAATATCTTTTGCAGTTTTATCAAGCTCTAAATCACCTCGTTTATATGCACCTAACAAATCAATAAAACCCCTTGGTGATGTTGTTTCATCAGGATGTATTTGGTGAATTGTACAGACAGGAATACACTTACCACATTTTATACAATCTTCACTTGTTTCTGTGAAATCAAAAATATCTTCAATTTTTTTACTCAACTTTTTCCTTTAATCTTAGGGTACCCACAAGGGGATACCCCTACATATAATTGATACTTCTAGGTAATTCTTATTGATTCCCCTTGAATTTCAAACATAATTTAAATATCTATAATATTAGCTATTTACAAAACTTTAATTATAGCCTCTTTTAATGCTTCTTTTTCTATGATTTTTATTTTTTCTTCAAACTTATTAAAACTCATACCATTATATTTCTCAAAACTTTTTTGCAAAATAATCTCTCCACCATCAAGCTCTGAATTAACCCAATGAACAGATACTCCACCTATTTTATCATCACTAGCATAACTTCTTTCTATCGCTTTAATCCCTTTATATTTAGGTAATAAAGATGGATGAAGATTAATAGATTTAATATTATCTGTAAAAATTACAGTTAGAATCCTCATAAATCCAGCTAAAATAGTTAAATCAGGCGATACTTTATTTAAAGACTGAACCAACTGCTGATCAAAATCTTCTCTACTACTATAATTTTTATTATCAATTATTTTTACATCCACACCATAATCTTGAGCAATCTTTATACCTTTTGCATCTGGATTATTTGATATTGCCAAAACAACCTCATATCCATTTTGTTTATGTAGATGCTTTAATATATAAGCTAGATTTGTGCCAGTTCCACTAAAAAGTACTGCTAGTTTTTTCATATTGCTCTCTTAATTTTCATTTAAATATATTTTATAGTATATAAAAAGTTTTATCATATTTATCTTATTTTGATGGTTAATTTGATAAAATAGAATATGAAAAATGAAAAAATATTGCTAAGCATCGCAAGAGATGCCATTAAAGAGAAACTTTTTAATATTAAAATAATAGATAAAAGTTTTTTATTGACTAAATATCCTATTTTAAATCAAAATAGTGCTGTGTTTATTACTATAAATAAAGATAAAAATCTTAGAGGATGTATTGGTTCTTTAGTAGCTCATAGAACTCTTTTAGATGATATAATATCTAACTCTGTATCGGCTGGATTTAGTGATCCTAGATTTAAACCATTGTCTAAAAAAGAGTTTGAAAATATTGAAATAGAGATCTCAATTTTAAGTGAACCACAACTTTTAAATTATAGTGATATATCTGATTTAAGAAATAAAATAAGACCAAATATAGATGGTGTAGTTCTGAAATATGGTAATTCACGAGCAACTTACCTACCTCATGTTTGGGAACAACTGCCACAATTTGATAAATTTTTTGAATTTTTGTGTAAAAAAGCAGGGTTAAGTTTAAATTGCCTTAATCAACATCCTGATATTTATACTTATCAAGCTCAAAAAATAAAAGATAAATAGATGACAAGAGTAGCCAAACATAAGGGTAGTTTTTATAGTGATAACTGTCAAGAGATAATAAATCAAATTAATAGATTTACAGATATAATGATGAGTGCATTACCAAATAAGAATTTTTTAAATTATGAACCTAGAGCAATTATCTCTCCTCATGCAGGATATATTTATAGTGGATTTACAGCAAACATAGCACATAAACTTTTGGCAAATACAACAGCTAAACGAATTATTGTGATTGGTCCTAGTCATTATGTTGGATTTAATGGAATTAGTGGCTCATTTTATGATAGATATGAAACCCCTTGTGGATACTTGGCTATTGATAAAGAGTATCTTGAAATTATAAAAAATAAATTTAATATTAAGTTTGTAACAAAAACCCATCAACAAGAACATAGTACAGAGACCCAAATGCCATTAATTAAACATTATCACAAAGATAAAAAGATTATTGAACTTATTTATGGTAAATCATCTAATCTTGCCAATTTAATAAAATTTCTTTTGAAAGATAAAGATAATGCTTTGGTTATAAGTACTGATTTAAGCCATTTTCATACGCTAAAAAAGGCTAACCAAATTGATAAAAATTGTCTTGATGGGGTATATAATCAAGATTTAAATCTACTTAAAAAATGTGAAGCTTGTGGATATGATGGCTTAATTGCAATGGTTCAAGTGGCAAAAGAGATGAAATTAAATATAGAGTTGTTAGACTATAGAACTAGCTATGATTACTCTAAAGATAAAAATAGAGTAGTTGGGTATATGAGTGCTGTAGTTTTATAATTTAGGATAGAGTAGTTTAATACTCCAATCCCTCTTCTCTAAGTGCCTTATCAATAAATATTTGCATCTCATTCCGTCCAATTCCACACCATAATGGAGCTAAGAGTGTATCATCATCGGTACCTGCTGTTACTCTTTGAATAGATATATTATCAGGTTTTAGCTTTATAGCTTTTACAAGTGTATCAATATACAACTCTTTTGAGATAGGCACAAACTTACCACTCTTATAATCATTTGCAAGAAGTGTATTTTTAACCACATATAATGGATGATATTTTACAGAATCTATCCCCCATTCATAGCTAATTTTTGCACTCTCTATCATCATCTCTTGAGTCTCATTAGGCAATCCAAAAATTAGATGACCACAAACATTAAGCCCCAACTCTTTTGCCTCTTTAATCGCATCTTCTACATTTTTAGCATCATGTCCACGATTAATAGTATCTAATGTCTCATCATAAATGGATTGAATACCATACTCTATCCAAATCTCATAATTTTTATTTAATTTTGCTAAATATTCAAGTGTCTCTTGTGTGATACTATCACTTCTAGTTCCAATACTCAGCCCAATCACATCATTATAAGTAAGAGCTTTATCAAACAGTGCTTTTAGAGTCTCAAAAGGTGCATAAGTATTTGTATATGATTGAAAATATACTATAAACTTTTTAGAGCCATAATTTAACCGTTGATACTCTCTTGTTTTTAATATTTGATTTTCCAACTCTTGAAGCTGATTATCTAAAATAGGATTAGATGTACTATCCATATTTAAAAATACTTTATTCTCATTTCCTGCTTTATTAGGGCTAAAAGAGTCATTTTGACAAAATGTACATCCACCCTTTGCCACTTTACCATCGATATTAGGGCATGTAAAACCACTAATACCTAGTGGAATTTTACTCACTTTTATTTTAAATTTCTTTTTTAAATATCGTCCATAAGTGTTTAGTTTTTTCAATCGTTTTTTCCTTAGTCTATTATATATTTTTCAAATTCTTTTTTTAAATAATTATTATCTCTAATAATCCATCTTTTAAAACTGGAATATGGAGATTTTATATCTAATTTTTCTTTAATATCTTCAAGAATAGCTCGTTTTAATCTACTTTTTTGATACTGTTCTATTTTTTTTTCAAATTCAAATATTATATTTTTTATATCATCTTTTAAGTCTTCACATGAATTACTTTTTGATTGTGTTCCATTATATATTCTATCTAAAAGTTTTATTGTATTATCTATCTGTTTATCTAAATCTTTAGCACTATCTAATTTTATTATCTCTATTTTACACTCTAAAATATTTAATCTTAATTTAATATATTTTTCTATATTAATTTCACAACAATTTATAATTTCATTATCAGAAGTAGTATTTATATTTTTAGGTTTTATTTTATTACATTTTTGACAAGAATAAAAAAGATTTGAATAATCATTAACTAAATGAAGATAAATCTTCTGAGGATAAAAATGTTCTATTTCAAAATGTCTTGTAACCTCTTCGCAAAGATAACATTTTCTATAAAAATCTTTTTTTAGACTATCTATAACAATTTGTTCATTGTATTTAGTAAATAAAGGATTTTCTCTTCTATTTACTTTTATCACTCCATGATCCTATTCTGTAACTCTTTAAATCTAAGATATATATTGGTAGATAACATCAATGCTATCTCATCAAGTTTTGTATCTAGTTTTGATAACTCTTTTTCATCTTCTAAAGTTATATTTTTTGTTTCAAATATATTAATTAACTCTTCATATCTTTTAATCTCTTCTTCTAAAACTCTAGAGAACTCACTATCTACTTCAAAATAATTTTTTACTATTTGTGAATAAGAACCATTTACAAATCTATCTCCATCTGTATGTTCTTTTCGTTCCAAGTCATAAATAACACTATTTTCAATAGAAGATAATACAAAAGGACTATGAGTAGTAATAATAAATTGAATATTTGGGAAAAAGCTTATAAGAAGTGGCATAATATTTTTTTGTAATTCAACATGAAGATGATTTTCTACTTCATCAATCAACACTATTCCCTCATAATCAAAACTTTTTACTTGAAGAAGTTCTATTTTAAGTATGATTTCTGTAATTATATCAACAATAGCAGAGTATCCAGCAGATAAACTATTAAAATCAAAAGGCTCACGATTGGTTCTATAAATTAAAAAGTTATAAGTTCTTCTATCAAATTTTATATATAAATCATCATCATTAAATATTTGTTTTAACATATTTTCAAATTTATTAAACCACTCATCTATTTTTTTAATAACTTCAATTTCATTATCATCTCTAGCAAAACTTCTATCTGCTTTAAGATTTACTATATGTTGTAAAAAATTTATATTTAACTTACCTTTAGGAATATCATATCTTTTTATACCTTTTGGTTGTTCAACTTTCATAAATCTTTTTGCAGGAAAGAAACCATAAAGAATACTATCAATATTAGTATTAAATTTAGGATAAAGAGTCTCTTTTAATTTTATATAACTTTCTTCATCTAAATTAGCATTTAAAAAAAAATCATTAAGTGCTTCCAAAACCGAAGTCTTCCCACACCCATTTTTCCCAGTTAAAATAAGATGTTTTTTAGTATTACCCAATTTTATATCAATATTCTCTAAGTGTCTAACCTTAGCAATATGAATATCAGTAATAAAATTATTCACTATAAATCCTTAATTTATACTACAAGATAGGCTTTCAGCATTCCCACCAGCGAAATAATTGCCATCAAAACTAACTAATGAATACTTTCTGTTATCTCCAAGGGCATCAGTTAATCCATCAATTGATAAAAATCCAAGAGAGTCTGCACCTATTTTATCTGCTATCTGTTTTGGTGTCATTTGTGATGATATTAGCTCATTTGTTGTTGGTGTATCAATCCCATATCTACAAGGAAATTTTATTTCAGGTGCTGCGATTCTCATATGAACCTCTTTCGCTCCTGCCTCTTTTAACATTCTAACAATTTGTCTTGAAGTTGTTCCACGAACTAATGAATCATCAATAATTGCCACTTTTTTACCCTCTATTAGATGTTTTATAGGTGAAAGTTTTAGTTTTACTTTAAGTTCTCTAATCTCTTGTGTTGGTTCTATAAAAGTTCGTCCTACATAGTGGTTTCTCACTATTCCCATCTCAAATTTTGCACCAATTCCATCAGCATATCCTTTAGCTGCTGCTACTCCACTATCAGGGACAGGTAATACAATATCTACATCACAAGGGACTTCTTTGGCTAATCTCTCTCCCATTTTTAGTCTCATTTTATATACATTTTTACCATCAATTATACTATCTGGTCTTGCAAAATAGATATATTCAAATGCACAAGGATGAAAATCAGGTTCAAATATTTGATGAGATTGTGGCTCTTTACCATCTTCAAAAATCAACATCTCACCAGCTCTTACATCTCTAACAAACTCAGCTCCCACCAAATCAAATGCACAAGTCTCACTAGCTACTATATATCCACCATCAGGGAGTTTTCCAAGGCTCATTGGACGAATTCCAAATCTATCTCTAATTGCAAACATCTTTTTACGACTTTGAATTACAAGACAATATGCACCCTCTATTTTCCTAAGCATATCTTTAATTCTATCAACTAAAGCATCTTTTTTTGACTTAGCAATTAGATGAACTATATTTTCTGTGTCCATATCTGTTTGAAAGATAGCACCATTTTCAATAAGTTCACTTCTAACTTCATTTTTATTAATAAGATTACCATTATGTGCAACTGATATTTCACCAAGTTTATATCTTGCAAAAACTGGTTGAGCATCTAAAATAGAGTCATTTCCAGCAGTTGAATATCTATTATGACCAATTGCCATATTACCTTTTAATACTCCAAAAGCTTTTTCATTAAAAATCTCTGTAACTAATCCTCTTTTTTTTAGAGTATGAATTTTTACCCCATCACTAGAGCTTATTCCAGATGCTTCTTGACCACGATGTTGAAGAGAAAAGAGAGCGTAATAAGCTTTTTTTGAGGCATTCTCACTGCCATATACACCAACAATTGCACACATAATATTATCCTTTATATACCAACAGAGTCATTAATTAAGTAGAGACTACTCATCTATTTATATTTTAGAGATTGTATCTAAAAAGTTATAAAATATATAAGATAATAGAGGAAAAAAGATTTATTTAAAACAGATTTAATAATAGATGCTTAGGATTAGAAAATAAATAACTGCTAGTTTTAATATTTTGGTAAGGTGGGAAAATCCCACCAAAATATTATATCCCAATACAATCATTAATAGAATAAAATCCACTATCTTGATTTACAAGCCATTTACCAGCTCTCAATGCACCTTTAGAAAATGTATCTCTTGAAGTTGCTGTATGATTAAGTTCTAAAAATTCTCCATCATTATAAAATCCAACAGTATGCTTTCCAACAATATCACCACCTCTAAGAGCCATAACTGCTATCTCATCTTTTGTTCTTGCTCCAATTTGTCCATCTCTACCACTAATTCTTACTTTATCTAAATCTAATCCTCTACCTTTTGCAGCAAACTCACCAAGAGTCAAAGCAGTTCCTGATGGGGAGTCAATTTTATGTTTGTGATGTTGTTCCACAATCTCTATATCAAAATCTCTTAAAGTTGATGAGACTTGTTCTACAAGTTGTTTTAATAGTGCAATTCCCACAGACATATTAGATGAGTATAAAACTGGCATCTCTTTTGAAGCCTCCATCATTAAGTTTTGCTGATGGGGAGTAAATCCTGTTGTTGCAATAACTAATGGAGTTGGATTTTTAAGTGCATTTTCTAATAAATTTTCTGTTGCTTGTGGAGCAGAAAAATCAATTACTACATCACAATTTTCTAATAACTCTTTCATAGAATTTGTTACCACTGTACCTTTAGGTAGCTCTTTTTCTAACTCATCAAACACATGAACGCAACTTAAAACTGCATCTTCATCATCTTTAAGGTTATCAATCAAAAGAGAACCAACTCTACCTGTGCTACCTACTATTCCAACTTTTACCATTAACTTAGCTCCTGAATATATGAAATTACTTGAAGTGCTGCAACTGCACCATCTCCTGCTGCTGAAATCACTTGCTTTGGTGCTTGAATTCTCATATCACCACAAGCAAATAATCCTGCTACATCTGTTTTCATAGTTAAATCAACTATCACCTGTCCCCAATCATTCATCGCACATATAAACTCACCATTCTCATCTTGAAGTACACTATTATTCACATTATGCCCCACAAATACAAACAGTCCAGAATTAGCCATATCTGTAATCTCATCTGTTTTAGTGTTTTTGATTTTTACTCCATCAAGCCCCATCATTCCACCATAAGCTTCTTCAATCACACTATCAGTAATAAGGTGAATATTCTCTTTTCTTTTAATTCTCTCAAGTGTTGGAGGTGCTGCTCTAAACTCATCTCTTCTATGGACAACATAAACATCGCTACATATATTTGATAAATAAAATGCCTCTTCCAATGCTGTATCACCACCACCAAGAACTGTTACAGGCTTGTTTTTATAGAAAAATCCATCACAAGTTGCACAAGTAGATACACCTTTTCCAAAAAATTCACTTTCACCATTAAAATTAGCTCTCTTTGGAGTAGAACCAGTACAAGTAATTACAGTTAATGCCTCTACTTGTTCACCACCCTCAATAGTAATTACAAAATGATTATCTACTTTAGTTACTCTTTCAACCTTTTTCATCTCATGCTTTAATCCAAAATGAAAACACTGCTCTTGCCAACTGTTCATAAAGTCCATACCTGTTTTATCATGCTCAAAAAATCCAGGGTAATTTTCTATTTCACTACTTTGAGTAATCTGTCCACCAGGCATTCCTAGTTCAAACATTGTTACATTTTGAAGTCCACCACGAGTTGCGTATAAACCAGCCGTTAATCCAGCAGGTCCTCCACCAATAATTGCACAATCTAACATAAGTTATCCTTTTGATATATTCTTTTGGTGATTGTACCAAAAAAGGGTAAAAGAACAAATTATATATACTATAAAAATTAATTAATAGTAAGGTAGGGTGTGATTGCTATCACACCTTTTTATATTTTCATAAACAATTGGTTCTATTCTACATCACTTAAAGTAAGTGCAAAAAGTACTGTTACATTATGAGAGATTAAAACATTATAAGCCTCTTGCAAAGTTGTTCCCGTAGTTATAATATCATCAACCAAAATAGCAGTTATATTATCTTCGCCATAATATCTAAAATCTCGTGGATGTGATAGTCTAAACTCTAAGTTTTTACCAGCATAATTGATTTTATTTTGGGCTATAAGTTTTCCATATATAGGGGTCGTTAGTTTGGTTTTCATACTTTGCATTAAAATTGAAACATTTGAATATCCATATTTTACATGCTCATCAACTCCAATAATGTAAATCTTTTCTGTTAAATGCTTAGTAAACTCTTTTATAAATTCTCTTGTTGTAATTTTTGCCAACTCTTTGTAAACTCTGTAACCCATAGGATAATACTTAGTTTGGATAAAATTTTCTATATCTTGATATTTATAAAAGCTATAAACTTGCAAAGTTCCAACTGTTCTATCTCTGATATTTGGACTAAAAAGAGTAGTTTCACATCTTTTACATATAGCTTTTAAACTTAACTCTTCACAACTTAGACATCTCATAAACTCTCCAAATATTTTTACTTATTTTAGATTCCGTGTCAAGTACGGAATGAGAAACTCTCTGTTTTTGCTTTTGTTCTTTTATTTGTAAATTGGTTTGTTAATTTATTAATCTATTTAAGCAAGGTCATTGGTTCTCTTTTTTCCGTATTAAAGCATATTTTTGATTAGGTTTAGATTTTTCCGTAGTTTTCAGAATAGAGACAACTTTACTTTTTATTGGAATAATATAATTAATCTGAAATACCAATAGTGATATAATGGTATTTTATTATTCAAAGGTTGATTTCTATGAAAAAAATTATACTTATATTAGCAATATTACTATCTATAAATACAAATATTTTATTTGCTTCTTCAACTACTCTAAAAGATAATTTTATAGAAAAAGATATAGAAAATCCAAAAATTATAAATAAGGGCAAGAATGAGAACAGTTAATACAACTTATACAACTAAAAAAGAATTAGAAGAGTTTATAAAAAATAATCACATAGAAGATACGGATAAAGTATTATTGCAGATTTTTACAGGTGTTTGTGATGAAGATTTTATTAATGAATTAGTTAAAGAGATAAGAGAACTTTTGTCTAATATAAAGATTATTGGAACAACTACAGATGGAGAGATAAGAGATGGAAATATACAAAATTACTCTACAGTTCTATCATTTTCTATTTTTGAGAAAACAAAGATTGAAATTTGTGCAATGGAATATATAAAATCCAATTGTGAAACAGCCAAAAATTTAATTGATAAAATTTCAAATATAAAAGAGGCAAAAGTTATTATTTTATTTGCAGAGGGACTAAAGATAAATGGAGAGAGATTTTTAAATAAATTTAATAGATATGCCCCAAATGTAATTGTATCTGGGGGATTATCAGGAGATAACTCTGAATTTATCAAAGGATATCAGTTTACACAAGATGGATATAATAACTATAGTGCTGTATGCGCTGTGTTATATAATCCCGATTTAATTGTAAATACTCTATCTAACTTTGGATGGAAATCTATTGGAAAAGAGTTTATCGTGACAAAATCTGATGAAAATAGAGTATATAGCATTGATAATCAATCTCCTGTTTCTTTATATGAAAAATATTTAGGGGATAATATTGCGAAACAACTTCCATCAACTGGGATAGAGTTTCCTTTTATACTAAAAAGAGGTTCACAAGAGGTAGCAAGAGCTGTATTAGCAAAATATGATGATGGTTCATTACTATTTTCTGGAAATATAAATAATAGAGATAGAGTAAGTTTTGGTTATGGAAATGTATCAGAGATATTAAATAATGTTGAGGAACTACATGATAGTATTATTAAAAATCCTGTTGAATCTATTTTTATATATTCATGTATGGCAAGAAGGAGGCTATTGCGTGATAATATTCATGAAGAGATACTACCACTTTCTACTATTGCACCAACAAGTGGTTTTTTTACTTATGGAGAATTTTATTATAGTGATAAAAATAAGAATCAACTATTGAATCAAACAATGGTCATATTAACTCTAAGTGAAAATAGCTCAAAATCCTTAATCAAAGATAATCCAAAATTTATTAAAAAAAGAGATAATATTATAACTATAGAGGCATTGTCTCACTTAATAGCTCAAACAACTAATGATTTTAGAGAGTTAAATAATAAATTAGAAGATAGGGTTCAAGAGGAGTTAAAAAATAATAAAGAGAAAGATAAAATATTATTAGCTCAAAGTAGACTTGCCCAAATGGGAGAGATGATTAGTATGATAGCTCATCAGTGGAGACAACCATTAACTGCAATTAGTAGTACAATTATTAATATTAATATAAAAATAGAGATGGAAAAATTTGATTTGGATAATAAAGATGATAGAAAATTATTTTTTGAATTTTTAAAGATTAAACATAGTAAAATCTCTAATTATGTGGAAGTTCTTTCAACAACAGTTGATGATTTTAGAACATTTTTTAAGCCAAATAAAGAGAAAAAGTTGGTTACTATTACTCAACCTATAAATAGTGCATTATCAATAATAGATGGTTCCTTTAGCTCTAAAGCTATCAATATAAAATTAAATTATCAAACAGAAGATGAAATACTTTTATATCCGAATGAAGTTATGCAGGTGATTCTTAATATTCTAAATAATTCAAAAGATAATTTTTTAGATAGAAATATTACAGATAGAGAGATTATTATTACTACAAAAGAGACTTTAACAAGTTATATTATTGAGATTGCTGATAATGGTGGAGGAATTCCTGAGGATATAAAAGAGAATATATTTGACCCCTATTTTACTACAAAAAGTGAAAAAAATGGAACTGGACTTGGATTATATATGAGCAAGACTATTATTGAAGAGCATAACTGTGGTGCGTTAAATGCATATAACAGCGTGGAGGGTGTGATATTTAAAATAGAATTTAATAAATCTTCTAAAGGAAATAGATGATAATTAAAGATATTATGATAACCAAAAATATATCAGTGGATATTAAGGACAATATAGAAGATACTTTGAATTTTATGGTTCAAAATGGCAATGGTGTAGTTGTGGTTTTATCAAATGGGATAATCTCAGGTATTATTACAGAGAGGGATATTATCTCTTTAGCCTGCGATAAACATTATTTAAACTTTAAATCACTAATTAGAAATAGCTTTAGCTTTGGTAATGTGATTAAAATTAATTTTAATAGAAGTGTTGAGTATGGTTTAAATTTATTACTTGATAATAATATTAGACGATTAGTGGTGGTAGATAAGAATAACTGCCTTCTAGGAATTGTAACGCAAGATATATTAATAAAAAACCTTGATGACTATGCATTTAAAAGTAGTATTCCAATATCTGATTTTATCAATACATATAGTAAATTAATTACACTTGACAAGGATACTAGCATCTTTGAAGCTATTAGGATTATGAATAGAGATAGTATTAGCTCTGTTATTGTAAAGGATGACAGTGGATGTAATATTGGAATTGTGAGTGAAAAAGATATTTTATTTAATATGTATTATAGAAATAATACTGATAAACCTATATCAACTATTATGAATTCACCTATTATCTGTGTAAAAGATAATGAAAAAACTGATAATGTAATTGAAATGATGAGGGTAAAGAATATCAGAAGAGTTCTGATTGTAGAGAGTCAAAGTGATAAACCTTTGATGTTAGTTACCACTAGGGATTTTGCTAATAATGTTCAAACTAAATATACTCACCTATTAGAGAAAAAACTAAAACATATGAAGAGTACTTTAAATTATATAGGAGAAAGTGTACTTGAAGTGCGTAAAGATGGTAAGGAGTATGTTGTAGAGTGGGCTAATCAGATGGCAATCAAGAACTTTGGAGAGGTAATTGAGAGTAATATATCTGTATTAATGGGTTTGAGTGTTATGGATGGAATATTTGAGAGTCTGGTAAAAGATGGTCAGTTTAAAAAGATTAAAATGAAGCGAAAGAATAAATATTATGAGGTAATAGGGTCTTATTATTTAATTAATAATAGAGAAGTTTTTTTACTAATATTTAAAGATGTCTCTAAGTTTGAAAGTGCTATTAGAAGTGAGAGGAGTATTAATGCCCTATTAAAGGACAAAGTAGATATTGAGGTTAAGAGAAACCAAAAGCAACAGATGATGATTATGCAACAATCCCATCTTGCCCAAATGGGGGAGATGATAAGTATGATAGCTCATCAATGGAGACAACCCTTAAATGCATTGAGTATTAATATTGAGAATCTTGAAGATGATTATAATGAGGGATTGATTAATAAAAATTTTATAGAGTATTTTGTAAAAAAACAAACTGAAACCATAAAGTTTATGAGTAAAACAATTGATAATTTTAGAACATTCTTTGAACCTGATAGAGAGAGGGAAAGATTGCCCTTAACTATGCCTATTAATAGAGTATTGCAGATGATTGAGACACCTATGGGTAATAAAGGTATTGAGATAGTTAAAAATTATTTGGTAGATGATAAGTTAGATATGCATATTAATGATATTATGCAAGTTGTTTTAAATATTTTAAAAAATAGTGAGGATAACTTTATAGATTTAAATATAAAAAATCCAATTATTAAGATTGAGACAAGAAAAGATAAGAATTGGTTGATTATAGAGATTAGTGATAATGGTGGTGGTGTGGATAATAAGATAATTGATAATATATTTGAGCCATATTTTACTACAAAGAAAAAGAAGAGTGGAACTGGGCTTGGGCTTTATATGAGTAAAATGATGATTGAAGAGCATAGTGGTGGATTACTAAGTATAGAAAATAGTGATGATGGCGCCGTCTTTAAAATTAGTTTAAAATCAAATAATATGGATATATAGTGAAGAGTATATTTGTCACAGCTACAAATACTGGTGTGGGTAAAACTTATGCAACTATTAAGCTAATTAAAAAATTGGCTAACTCAGGATATAAGGTGGGTGTATTTAAGCCTATAGAGAGTGGTGTTGATAAGACTCCACAAGATGCCAAAATATTATTAGAAACTTGTCAAAAATATAACCCTAATTTTAAAGATATGCAACCAGCAGATATTACTGCTTATACTTTTAAACTCCCATCTGCCCCTTTTTGTGCTAGTGATACAACTATTGATATAAAACCAATTATAGATAAGTATCACGAATTATCTAAGCTTTGTGATATTCTTTTAGTTGAGGGGGCGGGAGGATTGTTAGTACCTATTACTATTGATTATATGATGATAGATTTAGCCTTAGAGTTTAAATCTAAAGTTTTTTTAGTTACCCCCACAACTTTAGGCTCTATAAACAATACACTACTAACTATGGAAGCTCTTAAAAATAGAAATATGGAGTTTAGTTGGTGTGTAAATTTACATCATAATAAAGATAACTTTAATAAAGTTACTAAACCATTTTATGATAAAAGATTTAAAAATTGGTACTTCTTGGAAGAAGCACTTAAAAATTTTATAAATAATTTAGAAAATTAAGAATGTTTTAAAGCCCATTTTATGTATAATCACATAATAATATAAATAAAGGAAATAATATGGCAAAATATATTGAATTAACAGATGACAATTTTGAAGCAACAATCAATGAGGGTGTATCTATGGTAGACTTTTGGGCTCCTTGGTGTGGACCTTGTAGAATGATTGCACCTGTAATTGAAGAGTTAGCAGAAGATTTTGAAGGAAAAGTTAATATTTGTAAAGTAAATACAGATGAGCAACAAAATATTGCAGCTAAATATGGAATTAGATCAATCCCAACAATTTTATTCTTTAAAGATGGTGAGATGGTAGATCAAATGGTTGGTGCATCGTCAAAAGAGGCATTTGCTGATAAAATAAATTCTCAGCTATAATTTTTAATATAATATTTTGGTGGGATTCTCCCACCCTACAGCGAAAAACCACTAGTAGGGTCGATGAAATCCACCATTATATTACTTATTTAAATTTTATTATTTTGTGACAAAGCCACATATAATACTCTTCTTCCATCTTTAAAACTTATTAAAATTTTATAATTTACCAGCTCATTAACTGACATTCATCACCCCTATAAACTTAAAGTAATATAATAAGAAATAAATATATATTAGGAATATACCATCTGTTTTACAAAAATAAATAAAATAAAAACAAAAAAATTAGGGCATCT
>Ga0256838_1000776_pt1 | contig 17192 bp, 26 predicted proteins | sample 4571419metaG_FD_185978 | JGI IMG/M metagenome (GOLD analysis project Ga0256838, IMG submission 185978) | Hydrothermal vent microbial communities from Guaymas Basin, Mexico - 4571-419 | ecosystem: Environmental > Aquatic > Marine > Hydrothermal vents | place: Mexico: Guaymas Basin | collected...
GATTTTTTTAACAAGTTTAGTGCTATATTTATAGTAGAACATCGAGAGGAGGGAGATAAAATGAAGGAGATTGAAAAAATTAGAGTCGTCGGCTACACTACACCATTCCCTCTTTTAAATTCAGTCGCGTGGGAGATTGTTTATCATTTATCGCTAGATTACACACAAGACGCACGACTTTACAAGCCTGATAGTATTACAAGAACGATTAAAGTATATCATCAAGAATTTGGAGGCAGCAATTGGTACGAACAAGAGGATGTTGTTGCGCTGACCTTTTTAGAGATGTTAGAAGAGATTGCAGTAGGAAAGAAGTCCATTTATGCAATAAGAGACACTAAACAATTTTTAGAAGCTTCTGCCGTAAACATCCGATGGCCTGGAAAAATATGGCCTGATAACTATTTACCCTTATAAGGAGGGAGAGAGATATGAAAAAATATAAACTTTATTTGCGCTTTTGGGATACAGAAGGCAATACGCACCTGGTAGTTGCAGTAGTGTACCCTTTCAGAAAGAAAATTAAATTCAATTATAACATGCCACATTGTGAAGAGGTGGACTATTTAGAAGTATTATCGCACGATATTGACTTTTATGTCCCATCCATCTTTTTTGAGGATGGCCTAACAGTACGAGAAGCAATTTATCAGGTACAAGATGAAATGGCAGCAGCAATGAAACAAACTGGAGATGTGTTAGAAGCCTTTAAAGGGCTTCAAAATTCACAATTCTTACCTCTATAAGAAAGGGAGGGATGTTAAAATGTATTATGAATTGGTAGTCTTTCTGACAGGAAAAAGGAAAGGAAGCGGGGTTAATCTCTTTTTTAAGGAAAAAGAAGGAATTTATTTGGGCTACACACCTTATGCGTTAGATGATCCTGTAGAGGAAGTAATTGTTAAATTTTTTGTTACAGGAATGAAAGGCTGGCAAGAACTACCCGGTATGCGTAAAATTGTTGAAGACGCTATACAGGGGCTTACACAAGAAGAAGCCGTTAGTGAACTATATGAGGCTTTTGAATATGCCGTAAAAGATCTGACATATGAAGACACAAAAGATTACTCTTTTGTACTATCACGTATACAAAAAGCGTTAACAAACGATGAATTTATAAGCTTATAAAAGGAGGGGAGATAAAATATGGTAATATCAGTTAGAACAGAAACAAAAGACGGATGGAGAGTCTTTCACAATAAGCCAAAATTTAAAATAAAAGAGCTGAAAACTCTTTACAGGAAATATTTAGAAAAATACGGCAATAAAGAGATAGCCTTTCAGCAAGCAATTGATCATGTTGCTGGTTACCCTTATGTATTTTTATTTAACATAATTCGCACATGGCCGGAAGATATTGCAATGACAGCGATAAGGAAAATTGTCGACAGAACATGGAAAAGGTTAAGACGTCAATACGCTTTACTTTCTTACACTCCTGTAGGAGAATACGCGTTAAGATTAGAATTCGTAACACCGAAAAAGAAAAAGCAAATTGATCCGATTTTAGATATTATGGAGTATTTGTTTGATTATAGATTTTATGCAATAATTCAGCAAGCAATTGATGAAGATTGGGTGGAAGAACTAGCCGAATGGATGCGAGTTGCAAGGCCTGGCTTCAATGCACACAATTATTTTTTTAAATTTGCGGAAGAACTTAATATGAGCTATAAAGAATATGTAGAAAAAGTATTAGAGGAGGCGAAACGAAATGGAGAAATTTGAAAAATTCATACTAGATCCTGGCCATGCTTCAATTATAAGAGGAAAAATTGATCCTGGATGTGTTGCAGGTGGATTAAGAGAAGCAGACGCGACCTTATGGACGGCTAATCATTTAGAAGGCTATTTGCTTTCATGGGCAGCAGCAAAAGAGATTGTTTGGACAAGAAAAGGAGAGCCTGGTCCACATTTGAGAGATCGAATGCAGTTAGCCGGTCCTAATGACTTTTATTTGTCTATCCACTATAACTGTTTCAACAAGGAAGCACATGGAGGAGAAATTTGGCTACCATCGAGATATGTACACACATCGGCAGCTAAACAGTTGGATAAGGCGATGAAGTTCTTGTATGAAGAAGTTGGGATTCCCTGGAGAGGGATAAAAGATGCAAGCAAATGGGGTAAGCGAGGGATGTTTATTGAAAGGATAAAAGGACCGGCAATCTTGTGGGAAGTTGGATTCCTTAAATGGGATGTTACAAAAGATGATTTTACCAAATTAGGCACTTTCTGGACTGTTAATAGAGATAGCTGGCTTCATCATGTTGTTAGTGAATTCCCACGAATTCTTTATTTGACGTATTTGACAAAAATATAAGAGGTGATAATATGCAAGTAGGCGATTATGTATTGCCTTATAATCCACATCCGGCGCAATGGGTTATACATACACATCCGGCAAGATTTAGGTTTGTAGCAGCTGGAGCAAGATTTGGGAAAGACATGATGACGGCAGCAGAAATTGTGACCACGGCTATTTGGTTAGCAGAAAAAAGAAAAGGTGAAAAGCTAATTCCTATTGTCCATATTTGGTATGTTGCTCCTACTTTTTCCATTTTAAGGCAACAGTGGCGTTATCTGACTACATTCATCGAACAGGTAGAGCAGGCTAGCAATTTGAAAATTGTTAAAAAGCTGAATAATTCCCTTTTTGTTATGGAATTAGAAAATGGAGCAATTATAGAAGGTAAAAGCGCTGACAAGCCTTTACAATTAAAAGGTGTGGGTTTGGATTATCTAGCAATTACAGAAGCAGCTTTAGTGCCGTCTGTTGCGTGGGAGGAAAGTTTGGCACCACGTTTGATTAGTCCGGGGAGATTAGGATTAGTATTAGCAAACTCATCTCCTCGTGGCAGAAATAATTGGTTTGCTAAAATGACCTTTATGGGAATGGAAAAATTTAATGATGAATATGCAGGTTTTAGATTCCCTACATGGGCTAATCCTTATGTGGATATGGAATGGATAAAGAGGATGAAAGAAGTTATGCCTGATTACAAATTTAGGCAAGAAATAGCGGCAGAATTTGATGTAGATAGTAATTTTGTGTTTGCTCCTTATGAATTCCTTTTTGAGCTGACAAATTATAAGCCAAAAGGAGATATCTTTATTGGTATAGATCCCGGTGGTAAATATGATTATGCAGCGATGGTGTTTATTGATTATTATGATGACAAGTATTATGTTTATGACTATATTGCTTTACAAGATGACGATATTAGCGCTATTATTAAAAAATTTGCCGATAAGATTATTAGAAGTCCGGCAAGAACGATCTATTTGGAAAGCAATTTTGGCACGTTATGGGGCAAGACATTAAAGGAAGAACTTAATAAACGCAATAGGACTATTAAAATAATAGAAGTCAGAACAAGTCCTAAAAACAGGCAGCAGATGCTGGATAGAATTCTGATACGAATGGGGCAGGACAGGCTAAAACTAAAAAATGATGATTTGATAAAGAAACACTTTATGAGCGTGTATCTGGATGAGGATAGCAAATATAAACATGTTAAAAACGAACATGATGATTTAGTGTTTGCAACGGCTATAGCGTTAGAAGGATTTGAAACAAAAGGCGGCGGTAAGAGAATTGCCGTCGTATAAAAAGGAGGTTTGATAATCATGTTTGATTTAGAGACAATTAGACAAATATTAATTATGGCAAGTGTTTATGCGTTATTTGTTGAGAGAATGGTGCAGATTGTAAAAGGCTTTATCCCTGAAGAGCAATGGAAACGTTTAAGAACACCGTGGAAACATGCAATTATTCTAGTTGTGTCACTTTTGGGAGCGTTACTGTTTAAAGAAAGTTTGGGACAGTATTGGTATATGGTAGCAATAATCGCAACAGTAGGCAGTAACATGATTCACGACATTCTTAAAGCGATTAATGAATTTGCAGACAATCTTAATCAAGTTAAAGGTGTAAAGAAGGTGATTAAGTAATGGAGTGGGCTGAAATATTCTTTAAGGGCAGTGTAGATGAATTGGTAGAGGCTGGTGGTGTTTTTGGTGATGTTGTTGCAGCCTATAAAATAAATAAAGCTACATTGCTAGCCACGACAGCAGCAGAAATTATTGCGCGTTATGTTTTATCCGGTGGTGTAGAGGCAAACATATCAGGAGATATTGATAACACAATTAAATTAATGGTATTGGGTTACATTCTTTTAGGTAAGGGTTTTGCTGAAACTGATGGCGTATTAGTTTATCCTTTACCTCCTTATGTGAGGGAAACAGAAAGGGGTTATGCAATTGGTGATAGGCCGATAAAGAAAGATAATGTTGTAAAAATTGAGCAATATGGTAGTAATGGAAAGCCACAAGGTTTGATAGATGTGTTGGAGGATAACTTATTTGAGGCAGAAGGCGGGCTATATGCTTCAATTGTAGGCTATTTTACAGAATTTGAATATCCATCTCTTATTGGTGTTATAGAGGGAGTCAGTGAGCAAGAATTGGAAAAAATAAAATACATTTGGGCTAAACGATACGCTGATAAGAGTAACAGTATATTCCTATTGAATACACCAATGCAAGTAGAAAAGCTAGAGAGGCAGCTAGATGCTAAAACATTAGAATATGTGGATAATACGCTTATAGCAAGAGTAGCAGCGCTATCTGGTGTGCCGGCTAATCTCTTAAGGGGTGAAAAGCCTGATCCGGCAGCAGAAAGCGTATTTGTTAGAACTGTTATTCAACCCATTAGACGAAAGATAGAAAAAGCCTTTAGACAAAAGGATATTACTGTTAAATTCAATGGTATTATGGTAGCACCTGGACTATTGGCAGAATTATCAGATGCAGTTGCAAAAGGAGTTATCTCAATAAATGAAGCAAGGGAAGTTATTGGCCTTCAGCCTGTTGATGGTGGTGATGAATTATACATTCTTAATCCTCAAGGAGTTGAGCGACCAAATGGGGAGAAAGAGTAAAACTAAAGGCGCTTATTATGAGAGGCAATTTGCTCAATTCTTAAGAGATTTAGGCTATCACGATGCTAAACGTATTCCTCTTTCTGGCGCTAGCTGGCTAAAAGGAGATGTTATTGCAGGAGATCAAACATTTGAAGTAAAGTATCGCTCAAGAATTCCCATAATAAATGTGATAGAAAAAACTCAAGCAGCTGTTAAATTTGTTGATACTGGCTTAATTGTAAACAAAATTGTTAACCCTTATGATGCTATTATAGAAGTAGAAAATACACCAAAATATCTTCAGCAGTGGTATGAGCAAGCTGTTAGAGAAAAAGCAAGGCTAGTGATTAAACAGAAAAATTCAGATTGGTACGAGGTGACAAAAGAATGAGGGCTTATTACCGATTATATTATGACATAATTGAAATACCGTTTGATGTGGAAGAGACAAGCACTGTAAGGCTAGAATGTATTGGAGCTATTAGAATAAGAAGCTTAACGCTACCTGATAACACAACGATAGAAGTTTCAGATAAAACATACAAATTTGAATTAAACGTGCCGGGGACTATTATAATTTATGTGGAAGGTACAATAGAAGGCTTCAGTGGTGGAATGTTAAAGATGTATGCAAGTAATGCAAACAATTATTGGACTCATGATGTAGCGTTTATAGAAATATTTGACACAATATCACCTGAAGATGTTGCCTTTCAAATAGCGCTAACAACAGACCTGTTACCCGTTGGAAATGGTGTTACTATTACAGTTTATTATAATGGTGGGCAACACATTATTCCCGTTAACGCGGATGCTGATGGATTACCATTGCGTCTAGCAGTATCAGGAGCATCTCAAGTTCAATACGGCAATAACGCTATTATAGTATTAGCAGATGGTAAACTAGTAGAAGTCTCTCTCGTCGCTAATGCGTACGTTGTGCCTGTTCTTATTATGCCGTTTGGCTATAACTAAAAAGGGGGTGAAACCCAATTGGAAGAAGTTGCAGAATTACAAGAATTAGAATTTAGTATGCAGCTTAACACGGCTAAATTTGCAGGTTGGGCTGTCAAGTTTGGAGAAAAAAACAGAAATGGCTACATCTTTACTAAAGATTCCTTCAGCGATTTTAGCAATTTTATGAAGAACCCTGTTATGTTGTTTAATCATGACGAAAACCATCCTATTGGTCACATCACAAAATTAGAGATCCGGGATGAGGGCTTATGGGTAGAAGGAGAAGTTACGGAAGAAGAAATTGCAAAACAATTGAAAGCAGGAACTCTTAAGGCGATGAGCGTACACGGTATTGGTCTAGTGGATGAGAAAGGAATTGTAAGAGATTTTGAATTGTTTGAAATTAGTATTGTTTCTATTCCGGCCGATCCAAATGCCATTGTGGAGATTGTGCAAAAAGTACCACCATTAAAGATTGAAGCAGTTAACTTAACAGATCCATGGGATTGGGATTGGAGTGAGGATGCTAACAAAATTATTGACAATTTAGGCTGGAAAGGATTAGCTAATGCGTGCGCTTATTACGAAACAGAACCGGACGGTAGCCTGAAACACAATAAGCGCTTTTACAAACTACCACACAAGAAATATGAAAACGGTAAGCTGGTAACTTATTTATCAGGTGTTCAAGCCGCTTTAAGACGATTGCCACAAGCCGACATTCCTGAAAAAGAAAGAAAAAGAGTAGAAGATTACCTACACAAATTGCTCGATGCTCTAAAAGAGCTCGAGGACAAAATTAATAATGAAAAGGAGGCTGATACTACCATGGAGAAGGTAGAAATGTTAGAGCAAAAACTTGAAAGAATTGAGGCTAAACTTTCTGAAATGGCACAACAGCCAAAAGAGATTGAGATTACTCCTGAAATGGAAATGGATATGTTCCGTGTACACATTGCGCAAAAAGCAGGTATACAAGTAGAGCCTGAATATATAGAAATTAAGCAGTTTAATAATTTGTATGATGTCATGCCAGCACTACCTACAGCAATTGATAAGAAGATTGTTGACATTGTAATTGATTATTCAAAATTGATAAATGCAATTGGAATTCAAAAGGTCAATTCTTTAAAGGTAGCAGTTCCGGTACACAATTCCACTTTTGATGGCACAACACCTCTCACAAGATGGTCAGAAGGTTCGGCTATTGGTCAGATGTATCAGACCACAATGTTTATGGAGTACGAAATTACCGCTTTAGCTGGACTTTATAAATTGTCTGAACTCGCTCTTAAGAATGCACCAAACTTTATCGATATGATGAATATCATTACCAACGACTTTTCTGTTGCTGTTGCAAAAACTCTAGAAAAAGAGGTAATTGATCAATTAGGATCTCTTGAAACAACATCATTAGCACATGAGCCAACGCTTGACGATTTAGCCGATGCAGCCTTTACAGCTACAGCAAGCTATTCTGGCAGATATGCGTGGGTTATGAAGCCATCTGAAGCTTACAAATTCTTCATTCAGAAAGATAGCAATGGAAATTACATATTTGGAACACCGGCAGCTGATCTTAACTACAACATTTGGGGTTATCCTGTTTATACATCAGAATATGTGCCAGACAATACAATTTACCTGGTAAATCTCGATCGTGTAAGAATTTATAAAGCAAATCAGTCACAATCTGAAGTAGGAAGAACAAGCGACGATTTTGCTAATGGTATGGTAAGTTTGAGACTCATCACATTCATTGATGTTCTTACATTCATTTATGAAGAGGGTAGCTCAATGCCTACAGCACTACCAGGATCTGGTATAGCAATTACATGGTCTACTACATAAGGAGATGAATTAATATGAGAGAGGCTCTTAAAAACATGTTAAAACAAGATGGAGTAATGGTAGACGATACGCAATTGGATATCTATATCCGATCGGCTAGCACGTCAGCGGGCCTCTCTCTTTCTTTTTTGCTGGAGGCTGGCGTGCCTGAAGCAGTTATTGCTATATATTACTTCATCATGTCAAAAGAAAAAGATAATATTAAGCAGGAAAAAGTCGGCGATGTGGCAGTTACAGTGGGCAATTCTGAAGGTGTAACATATTGGGATCAATTTGTGCGTACCGTCAACAATCTGAAGGCGGTGTATCGCAAATGATAGGCGTTATTCAGCTTACAAACGAAACAAAAGGAGAAACATTTTATGGCAGAATTTACAGGCTACCGTCTGGTTCAACTACACCTTATGCAGCACCAATAAATAGACGCTTTAAAATGATAGCCTTACCAATGGAAACACAACAATTCGAGATAGGAGACGTTATAAGCGATGGTAAATATCGTTATGCTATTGAGATGATAGTGGAGTTATATGATGTTACAGGAGAAATAACACATCATATTGAAGCGTCGTTGGTGAGGATAGAATGATAGAAAAATTTGTTAAAAGTTTTACAGAAAAAATTGACAGAATAGCAACGCAAGGAAACAGAAAGGTACACGAATATGTTATTGAACAAGAAAAAGAATGGCGTTGGTGGAATAAATACACTGGAAAACAAATTTATACGATCAAATATCCTTACACATTTGAGGCAGCAAATGTAAAGAGTAAAGAATTAAATATTGATGAGGCTATCGATGCAGCGCTTCAGCGTGGGATATACAACAAATTTTATTGGAAACTAATTATTGCAGCAAAAAATAAGCCTTATGTCAAATATTCAACATACATATTTGAACAGCCTGAAGATCCGGAACGCTGGCCTTTCTTACAGCGATTAGATCAGGCTGAAAACGGTATGCTTTATGTACATAAAAGGTTTACACAATTTGAAAGAAAAGTTAAAGAAAAATATCAAAACGATATACTAGCCGATGTAATCGTTGACGGTATTGTGGAGGTGTTAGTAAGTGAGTTGGTTGCCGAAAGTAATAAATGATCTTCAGGAAAAAGGCTATACGGTTTATGTTGATGCAGCAGAAAGCGCTTATGAAGGGAATATGATAGTAATCAAACAATTAGAGTCAGAAGTTAATGGGCCTATTGCAAGAACAATAATTAATGTTTATTTTATCTTTAAGCCTGAAGATGTAGACTGGTATGTGAATGCCGTTAATGACTTTACAGCGTCTGTAGCTAGTTTTACTTTAGGAACACCTATTAAAATAGAGGAGAAAGAACATCTCGACACAAAAATGCGTGTCATCTGGAATGAAATCAAATATGCAATATTCACAAACATATAGGAGGTGTGAATAATTATGAGTTACGTATATGGAATATCTCAAATCTTAATTGAAAAGAAGAATACAGATGGAAGTTACACACCTATCTTTAGTGGTGTAGCTACTTCAATCACAATCGACACAAATGTTTCAACAAAAGAATTACATGGAGCAGTATTAAACGATGCAAGCGCTACATTCTCTATCTATCCGCGTGATGTTATAGCAGCAAGTGCAGATGCCACTGTAAAGGTAGAATTAGCAGGTGTTAATGCAGCTGACCTTATGAGTTTACTATCTGACAGCGATCTTAATGCGTCTTATAAAATTACCTACACACCGGCTAATGCAGAATCACAAGTTATTGACGGTCTTAAACTTGTATCCAAATCCGGTAGCGCAAATTATGACGATTACACAAAACTAACTCTCGAATTCAAGAGAATAGTTACAGCTTAATCAATAGTAGGGGGTGTCTTATCTTATGGTAAAGAATAAAGACTTAATCGAATTTGAAAAGAAAACTGGAATAAAAGTGTTAGAACTAATTAGCAATCCTGAAAAACTGAATGAATTACCTATTGAGCCGGTGTTGAATTTGGCAGAAAAAATTGATCCTGATGCTGATCCGGCTGATGCAATTGGTTTAGTTTATGCTTATTTTACAAAACTTTCAATTAAGGCTCTTCAAAAGGTAAATGAGCAGTTAGAACAAGAAGGAATGGGGCAGGTGCTAGAACTCATCAAAAAGATAGGTGAGTAATAGCCATGAAACTGTTACCATTTAGTGTTATGCAAAAGGAAGGGCCTCCAAATTGGGAGGTCCTTTCTAAAATAATAGGAAGTGAAGATCCTGTAGAAACTCTAGCAGTCTACTTTTACAATATAGAAGTCATTAAAATTGTGCAGTTTATTGTTATTGATGACAGAATAGGCAATTATAAGAATGTACGCTTATATTATCTATTTGCAAAAGAATTTGGCTGGACACCGGAAGAGGTAGACAATGCACCGGCAGCCGTTGTTGTTGGTATGCTTAAATATCATAATCATCTTCACGGACAACAAAATTGGAATGGGTTGGTGAAGTAAAGATGGCAGGAAAGAGTTATAGAATCAATGTGGTACATCAAATACCTGATCTTAAAACATTTACACAAGCGCTACAAGGTCTTATAAAAAATGGACAAAAGGAGCTATTACAAGCAGCACCAAACACAAATCCACAAGTTTCTAATTTGGTAAAGGAAACAAATGCTTTAGCGATAGGATATAAAGATGTTAGTCTCGCTTTAGGAAGGGCTACAGCAGGGGCAAGAGAAGCAGCAGCAAAAGCGTTATCTCTTAAACAAGAAAGCAATATATTAGGCGCTAATCTTGTTGGTATAATCATGAGCTTTTTGGGAGCAGCGTTCACATTCGGATATTTGGCTCAAAATCTTTCTTATAAGTTATCGCAATTCGATAGTTTAGCAGAAGCGAGTAAACGTTTAGCAGCCATATCAAACAACATTAGGCCTGAAGAATATGCCATTTTAGAAAACAAACTAAAAGATGTAGCAGAAAAATTAAATGTTGATTATTGGGTAATAGGACAAATAGGAAAACAGGTAGCGTTTGCGTCGGATAGTTTAGGAGATGCGTTTGAAAGAATTCGCTTAACTTCAGCAATTATGCAAGCTACCGGTTTAAGCTGGTCACAAGCCGCAAAAATGGTCACCGGTATGATGGAAGGTGACATGAGAAGTATTAAGCAATTAAGACGTTATTTGGGAATGGAAGAAGGCGGCACTGTAGATCCGGCAAAAATGTGGCAGCGAATGAATCAAGCGATATTAGCACAAGAAACACAAACAGAAAGCGTTATCAATAGAATTCAGATAAAACTAAACAGTTTATGGGCTGGTGTTGACGATACATTAGACGGGATCTCGTTGGCGTTTTACGTGGCAATGGAAAGAGTTACAGATGCTTTATTTGGTAGCTCTCAAGCAGCAAACATGTTCCAAAAGAGTTTGAGAGATGCGTTCAGTGGTTTGGGAGCCGGTTTAGTTATTTTATCGCAAGGAGTTAGTAAAATAGGTCAATTTGGTTTAGCAGTATTTGGTCTAGTAGAATTAGGTAAAGTTTTAGGCCAATTATCTGTTGCAGCAAGAGCAGCAGTAGCCTCTATTGCGGGAGCAGCAGGACTCTCAACAGGAATAGCCGGGTTAGGAATAGCAGGATTAGTTGTGGGTGGCTTATTCCTTTTAGGTAAGGCTATCAAAAAATTAGGCGATTGGGCTGACTCTACAGCAAAAAGAATACAAGCCACACAAGCAGCAGCAAGTTTGTGGCTATCCTCTATTATCGGCAATTCACAAAACATTGATGAAGCGCTTAAGCGTATTGGAGAGGCTACTGTTGAAGGTATTCAAACAATGATAAAAGATATAACAGTTGGACAGCAAACAGCAATAGGCACGCTAACAGGATTAGGCAATGAGCGTGCAGCAGTTATACAAATTCCAAAAACGTTTAAGATAGCTGAATTACCGGAATGGCAGGATGTAATAGGTGCAGTTAAGAAATATGAAGAAGAATTCCAACGTTTAGGCTACATCTCTTCAGAAACGGCAGAAAACACAATGAAAGTAATCAATGATAGTATCGATAAAATTGTTAAAGCCTACAAACTATCGGAAGAAAGTAAGACAAAACTAGAAACATTAAAGAAATACATATATCAATTCCTTTCTACATGGACACAATTAAATAAAGCAGCAGAAACAGCAAATGAAACATCAGATGCAGCAAAAGAATTAGAGAAAGTAAAGAGAAACGTGTTTAACGTTATCTCTACCCTTATTGATATTAACAGTGCAGTGGCAAAATATACAGGCAATAGCAGAATGGTAGCTTATTGGCAAACATTCCAAAAAACATTAAATTATTTGAGATCTCTTTATTCAGAAGAAGGACAAAAGAGTTTACAGATGCTAAAACAAATTGCACCATCTCTCTACAAACAATTAGCACCAACAAAAAATAAGATTATTACAGTCATGAAAGGAATGTACCTCGATACAATTCATTATTGGGATAAGATAAAGATTAGTTTTAATGGTGGTCTTAAGTCTCTAAATGAAGCAGTACAAAACCAAATAACAAAACTAATCCGTGGCAGTATCAGTGGAATGCCGGACTTCAATAAGATGTATGAAGGCGCAAAAGGTGTTGTAACACAATTAGAGGCTGATCCGGTGGTGACACAATTACAAACAACAAATAAATATCTAAAAGAAATTAAGGATACAGTTAGCGAAATGAAAAGTGGAAAAACAACATTGCAGCAACAAATTGATGTATTTGTACAAAACATCGAAAAAGGCGCTGAACACTTATTTGGAAAAGTATTTGGCACATTTTTAGGAGGTAGTTAAAGATGAGAGTAGAAAGGTATATTAACTACCCTGTTTCAGAAACGGCAATTCGCACCGGAAAAGATGGCCAAATTGTGAGTTATGTTAATACGGATACAATTACACATGAAATATCTATTGTCGGAAAGTATGAAGAGTTAGAGGATTTACTTTTTAATTCCACTATAAATGATGATGGCTTTTTTATCAATGTGTTTAATCAAAATATATTAGTCGATAATCTTTATATGTATAAGCTAGATGGTGTTATCTTTCAATTGGATGTTGTTGGCTATACAAATACAAGCTATTCTGAACTAGTAGGTAGATCCGGCAAATGGTATCGATTAGAAGATATTGTTGCAGACTTTACAAGCGCTAACTCTACCGGCTTTCTAGAAAATATTGCTTTTAGATATCAAACAAATAGCGCTAAATTTTTTGTGGACACCCCCGCTGATACCATTCAGCTTTATGTCGTACAAATTGGCAGTTTTATTGCAACAATTGACGTTATTACAGACTCAATTGACGGTATGACAGCCGAATTGTTTAACAAAAGTTTTTATGTGGCTTCAAGTGGTCGCACATACATTGCTATTGAAAAGAAGAAAGAGCAATTTGTTAATGATACCTATAAAATTAGTTTCACACTGTTAGGGGGTGCCTAAAATGTTGATAGCAAAAGAATGCGCAAATTATGGAGGAACTATCACAATTGATAATAACACATTTGATATAGCAGCGTGGTCGGCAAGCTTTAGTTTAAGGGAAGCAAGTTTACAAATAAAATTAGTCGGCTCAATTGCAACAGGATTTGAAAGCAAATATGAGGCTAATGTATATTTGCCAATTTTTACAGAAGGCAAAACTTATTTTATTAAGAAAATTAGCAGAAAGAATGGGATTGTTACATTAGACTTAATCCCTTACACATACGCAAAAATATATGATAGAAATACAGCACCACGTTGGAAAGACGTTAGCAGCGCTACAAGTTTTACCGATATTATGGATGCCTTTTTAGGAGATGCTAACATATCTTACGAATTGCAGAATGTAAGTTTTAGTGGTGATTTAGATTTTGTTAAAGCGTATATTGACTTTCACGATTTTGCAAGTATGCAGGCAATTGTAAGCTTTTTTGCGTCTCAATTAGGTGGTGGATGGTATATTGATCACTTTAGAGATAAATTAGTGTTTACAGATTTTAATGTTGATAATTCAGGCTATACCATATCTACACCAATAAGAACATTAGAAAGCCATCCTGAACAATATTTTAGCAAGATCCTATTTGTGTTTACTCCATCTAAAAGTCAGGTGCAAGTTGACCTGACTGACGGCAGCGGATCGCTAGCAACAATAGAAATACCATTCCCTGTAGATACATTTGATATAGCTACAATAACAGAATATGCTAAACGTATGAGAATAGGTTATTACAGCAAGCAATTAGTTGTACATTATTCAGATTGGTATAACAAATTGGCCAATATATTCGCAAAAAAGGCAACGGATGGAGTAACTGGAGAAACGCTTTTGATACACTCAATTAGTATTGAAGCAAATGCACCTAATTGCTTTATCACATTTGGAGGTGTCTTAATGTGATATGGGTGAAGGCTTATGATAATCCTTATTATGGCTGTCACCCAAAAGATGATGTTATGGGCGATAACACAATTTATGTTGGTGTTGTAGAAAAAGACCACATTGAAGTTTGGTTTGAATTTTTAATCGATCATGAAGTTATTGCTGATTATGGTGTTGTAGATGTCACATTAACACCAACCATTAATATGAAAAAGGTCGAGTTTATTTATTATAGCTCTTATGTAGAAAGAACCATCTACAATATAGCAGCAAATTCAACGGTGGCAACTAGTGTTATGATCGGTAGTGATATAGAGTCTAACTACATAAAGGCTATTGAATATAATGGGATGTATCGATTGCAATGGCACCCAACAGGATACAATTTTTATGCGTTTAAGATTAAGTTATATCCTGTAGATGTTAACTCAATAAGTGGACCAAATTTTAAAATTGCTGATATACAACTTAAAATGTCAATTTGGGATAAGGAGTGATGGTGCGTGTTGTATTTGCTACCACACATCGATGACAACAAATTTCCATATACGCTAAACTTATCACCATCTGATACAGATATGATATCGATATTCTATCAGGGAATATTCATACCAGGAGAAAAGCCAATTACAGTGTATGGTAGCAAGAAACAGGTAGCGCTTAAATATGTGTTAGCGTTGGATAAATACGTGCCATCACCACACCTAAAGAGTGCAGTAGTTTATGCCACGATATATCCCTATCGAGATGTTATGGCAGCAGTAGATCTTTATTTTTACAGCTATATAGGTTCAGGTGGCAAATCGCTGACAGGAGGAGAAGAACACACAATTAAAGTTTCTTATTCTTCATCAGGTACAGGCACGGGAGTTTTGTTAGAAAACGGATTATGGGTAATTGGTTATACAAATTCTTTTTCATACGTTGGCGTACACTTATCGGCACCAGAAGGAGAGGAGTTTGATGAAGGAGAAAAAATAGCAGATATTTGGATAAAAGTATATGTGGTAGGTGATTGGGAATGATATATTTGGATCTTTATGATGTTGATGTAGGAAGTAGACACGAGGATTATACAACTAAATATACGGTAGAGAAGAGTTTTGATGTTAATAGCAGTATTACAACATTGAATTTTACAATTCAAGCGTCTAAAATAGTTATTAAACTGTTATACTTTACAACATTACCAGAAAGAAGTGGTGGTAACTATTGGATATTACCACACACGCTAACACTTTCATCTGTAGATCATAATATTCCATCTGATTGGACAAATGCTTATGTGTATTTTGACGGTACATATTATTATTTTTCAAATGAATTTACGCCTATCTCAAGAAAGGTATATGGCAGAAAGCTTACATACAATACATCCAAAAGCAGATGGGAGTCAGCGTATTCCGTGTACTTAATAATTTATATTCCACAATTAGAGGATTTTCAAACGATAGCAGAAAACAATTATTATGTGAATTTGACATTTGGCGGGGAGGCAGGCCTGATATGGGTACCCACAACATAATAATTTGGAATGATCCGGCGCAAGACTACATCGAATTGGATTCTCAATATTTTACAGAATTATACACAAAAACAGCTGAAGCAATTGAAGGCAGTATTGAACAAATATCTCCATTTAAATATGATATATCAAACGCAACACGTATAAAAGTTACATTTGATCAGGTAGGATCCGGCTTTATAGCAGCAGGATTAGGACCAACAGCGCGATATTATGTAGCTTATAAAACATTTAATGTGAGCGCAAGGCTAAACACAAATTGGACAGAAATTCAGCAATATATTAAGCTAGATGAAAGTGCACAATCTAATTATGTTATCCAAACAGCGCCTGATGTTTACAACTACACGCTTTTAGAGGGTAATGCCTTTAAAATGGTGGATTCAATTGAAACAAACCAACATGAGATGGTTCCGTATGGAATGATTTACATACCTTATGACTCATTACAATGGAAGGGATTTAAAATTGAGCCTATAGAAATATTGGATGATGGTGGTATTGTGCTGAATGGAATAAAGTTTATGCTACATGTTATTTATGGTGTGCCGGCTTTAATCGATGAAGAAGGTGGTCTAGTTATGCCGCTTATTGATTCCGGTATTAGCTGGCTACCATACATGTTTGTATCAGAAGAAACAATTGCTTTAATAAACATTGACAAAAATTTATTCTATAAAGTAAAGGGGGAATTAACATGGCAGACATTATAACTATTATCAAGAAATGGACGGTAGAATACATCTTTACCGGCGCTTTTATCTCTTTTCTATTTGCTTTAGATCCAAAAAATTTTAGCGCTGGAATGCTAGCTGTTTTATTGCTTTTTCTTACCGATCAAATTTTAGGATCAATTGTAGCCATTCATAATCACGAATTTAAATTTAGACGCTTAATTGTTATGACGACAAAAAAATTAATAAGTTATGTTCTGTTTGTTTATGCGCTTTCTTTAGCCGGTGCAGCTATTACTGTTTTTTCGCCATCCCTTCACAAAATTGCAGTTTTTATAACAGGAGGGTATGCCGTTGCAATTGTGGTACTAGCAGAATTGTATAGTATTTTAGCACATTGCCGATATTTAGGCCTTCATGTACGAATAGGAGAGTTTTCAGTTTTAAAGTTCCTGATGAGAAAAATCCAACATGTTGCCAAAAAAAGCGCTGATATTGATGAATATGTTATCGGCAATGATGAAACAATAAACAACAATGAAGAAGAGGAGGATGATGATGAGGAGGTAGAGCCATAATGAACGATATAGAAAGGGATATCAAAAGGCTGGAGACTCTTTTAGAATTAGCGTATGAGGATTATTTAGAGACAAAAAACAGCGCGCTTTTAAGGAATATTGCAGCTATACAGTCAGAAATAAGAAAGTTAAGGAAAGAATTGCCGGAAGAGAAAGAGACACCACAAACTCTTTCTTTTCCTTTCCTCCCGGCAGCTCTTGTTTATCACTATTACAATTCACTCATAAGAAAGAAAGGAGATGAAGAAGATGCTAAAGATTAAACCAACTTACACATTACTCTTTAAAAAGCCTACCA
>Ga0256838_1000777_pt1 | contig 17167 bp, 18 predicted proteins | sample 4571419metaG_FD_185978 | JGI IMG/M metagenome (GOLD analysis project Ga0256838, IMG submission 185978) | Hydrothermal vent microbial communities from Guaymas Basin, Mexico - 4571-419 | ecosystem: Environmental > Aquatic > Marine > Hydrothermal vents | place: Mexico: Guaymas Basin | collected...
TTGTTGTAATATCCAAATACCGGAGGTGCAATTATAACATTTTGAAAGCGTGAGAGTTTAAGCATATGCTCTAAATAAATTTCGCTAAACGGCATTTCCCTTGGGGCTATTATAAGTTTTTTTTTCTCTTTAATTGCAACCTGTGCGCTTCTGGTTATAAGGTTGTCTGCAATTCCCAAGGCAATTTTGGCAAGTGTATTCATACTGCACGGCACTATAAAGGTGATCTCTATTCCAAAGCTTCCACTTGCGGGAGGTGCGGATATATCATCATTTAAAAAAACGTTTTCTTCTTTTTTAAAAACCGTTTTTGCATTATCGCTTACAACCAAAAACCTTTCGTATTGGGGTGGAATGAGATTATAAAGCTTAAGACCTAAATTCACACCGCTTGCACCGCTTATGCATACAAGTACTTTTTTCATTGTTTGTTTACCTTTTATATTTTTTATGATAATATATTGCTTAATCAACTTAAAAATAATACATAAATTTTTTGTTTTAAGGAAGAGCTGTGAGAAAAAAAATATTTTTAGTACTGTTACCTGCAATTTTGCTTTCTGAAAACATCGGAATAGAAATTGGATTTTATAAAAACAGTTTTACAAGAAATTTTTTTGATATCAATTATGAAATTAAAACTCCGGTAAAAAACCTTCCGATTTATACAACCTATGCATTTGGCGGATGGGAGGGTGAATTAGGCTCCGGTTTTGTGGCAGCTGGAAAAGGGATTGAGTATGGGGATAAATTGTTTGTGAAGCTTGATATCAGTATTTGCTATATTACACATACCACAAAACATCTCTCCACCCATTACCAGTTTAAAGACAGGGTGAGAGTAGGATATAGATTTGATGATAACTATTCATTTACGGTTGGGTTTGTTCATTTTTCAAACGGAGGGATAAAAAAGCCAAATACCGGTGAGAATTTTTTTATTATAGGGCTGATAAAAAATTTTTAATTTCATTTTATTATAACTGTTCCGTTTTTTGCAACTTTACCGCTATAAATTTTGTTATTAATCTGAACGCTTATGATGTCGTCTAAATTGCCCTCATTAAGTGCTTTTCCTTTGGCATAAATTTCAATGTTTGAGTTTTTAAAAATAACATTTACATATTCGCCTTTTAAAATCAAAGGTCTTATTTTAGTATCGATTTCGTAAATTACGGAATTTTTTGAAATGACTTTTGAAGCGACCAGGTTGTCACTCAGGGTTGTTAAAGGAGTTGAATAAAATCTTTTAAACTCAACGTATTTGAAAATGACGTTCGGTTTTATAAGTTCGTTTACCTTTATTATTTTTTGGGCGGTAAATACTTTTATTTTTGCTTTGATTTTATAAAAATAGTATTTGCCGTCTATTATGAGGGTGGAAGAGGGGAGTTTGTAATTTACAAGTTTGAAATCAATGTTTTTATATTTTTTAGGAAAAGGTTTATTGGAGGTTATTTTTTCTATTTCAATTGTTGGATAATGACTTTTATAAAATTTTATAATCTCTTCTTTTACGGAAGCAAAAAGAAAAAAAGGAATGAAAAAAATTAATATTCTCAATTCTCAATTCTCCATTCTCAATTGACTAAAGCGTGTTTAAGCACTTCTTCTATTCTTTTTACCGGAACTATCTCAAGTCCCTCTTTTACCTCTTCAGGTATGTCATCAAGGTCCCTTTCATAATTTTTTTGTGGGATAAGGACTTTTTTTATCTTGGCTTTGTATGCGGCTATTAATTTTTCTTTTAATCCTCCGATTGGCAAAACATCTCCGCTTAAGGTTATTTCACCTGTCATTGCCACATCGGCTTTAACCTTTCTTTCGCTAAAAAGGCTTGCAATGGCCGTAGCCATAGTAATTCCCGCACTCGGGCCGTCTTTTGGAATGGCGCCTTCGGGTACATGGATGTGAATGTTGTATTTTGCATATACGGGTTCTTTTGAGCGCTCTTTAATCTGTATTTTTTTGGTGTCTATTAAAACTTTAATAAGAGTATATGCAATATGTGCGCTCTCTTTCATTACATCTCCAAGCTGTCCGGTTAAAATAACCTGTCCCCTGCCTCTGTATTTTACGGCTTCCACTTTAAGCACGTCTCCGCCTACAGGTGTCCATGCAAGACCGTTTACCACGCCGATTTTGTCTTTTTTTTCAATACTTTCTATTCCGAAGTATCCTTTTTCGAGAAAATCTTCAAGGTTTTTTATGCTGATTCTAACTTTTTCTTTGCCTTTAATGATTTCAAGGGCCGCTTTTCTCATTATTTTGGCAATAACTCTTCTAAGGTTCCTAACCCCGGCTTCTTTGGTGTATTTGTCTATTATTTCGGTTAATGCTTTGTCGGAGATGGATACTTCGCTTTTTTTAAGCGAATGTTTTTCCATCTCCTGCGGAATTAAGTATCTTTTTGCAATTTCAAATTTTTCCTGAGGTGTGTAGCTTCCTACAAAAATCATCTCCATCCTGTCTTTAAGAGGTGCAGGAATGGTGCTCGGGTCGTTTGCCGTGGCAATAAATAACACTTTGCTTAAATCCAGATCAAAATTAAGATACAAATCCCTGAATTCCTTGTTTTGTTCGGGGTCTAATATTTCTAGGAGCACTGCAGTTGGGTCTCCTCTGTATCTTGCTATTTTATCTATTTCATCAAGTACCATTACCGGATTCATCTCTTTTGCGTTAATTATCCCCTGTGCGATACGTCCGGGCATTGCGCCTATGTATGTCCTTCTGTGTCCTCTTAATTCGTTTACGTCTTCAAGTCCCCCAAGGGCGATTCTTACAAGCTTCCTCTCAAGCGATTTTGCAATGGAATTTGCAAGGGATGTTTTTCCGACACCCGGAGGTCCGACAAAACAGAGTATCGCCCCGCTAAATTCATGCTCTCTTTTTTTAGCAAGTTCTTTTGCCGCAAAATATTCTACAATTCTTTCTTTTGGTTTTTTTAAACCGTAATGGTCTTTATCAAGTCTTTGCTGAAGCTCATCGATACTGAATTCTTCTTTTGCATATTTCCCAAAAGGGATTTCAAGCGCCCATTCTATATAGTTTTGTGTGGTGGTGGCTTCTGCGCTGTCAGGGTGCATACGTGATAGTCTGTCTATTTGTTTTTTAATTTCTTTATATGCATTCTCAGGCATATTAGGTTTTAGTTGTTCGAGTTTTTCGTAATATTCTTTTATCTCTTCTTCAAGTTCGTTGGTAATACCGAGCTCTTGCTGGATAAGTTTTAACTGCTGTCTTAACAAATGCTCCCTGTTGGCTTCCTGGACCTGTTCCATTACTTTTTTGGAAAGTTCGTTTTTAAGTTTTATCGCTTCTATTTCTTCAAGTATAAAATGGATCAGTTTGATTAATCTTTCATGCGTATCGGTTTCTTTAAAAAGCACATATCCTTTTTCGGTAGGTAATTTTAGCGAACTTGCTATGATGTCGATTATTCTGTCGGGGTCGGAATTGTTATCAATTATTTTTACGAAATCTTTCGGAAAGAAAGGATTAAGTTCGCTTAAGGTAATGATATGCTCTTTTAATGTTTCAAGAAGAGCGCTTATTTCTTTCTGACTTGCATCGGTATGGGCTTCGACCCTTTCTACTAATGCCATAGTTGGGTTTTTGTCCGTAATTTCAATAATTTTACCTCTTGTAAGCCCTTGGAAAAGAATTTTAACCCTGCCTTCGGGGAGAGTTACTTTTCTTATGATTGTTCCAACCGTTCCGTATGTGCCGACTTCATCATTTATAGATAAAAAAAGCAGGGAATGGTCGTTTATTGCTTTTTGTGCGGCTAAAATATCGTTTTTGTCTTCCAAAAAAATAGGAATTATCATAAACGGATATATTAGTTCTTTTTCTTTAAGTACCGGTATTATGCTTGGCAGCTCATTATAGTTTTCTAATGTCAATTTTTCTCCTTACCAATAAAATAATTTTTTATACCATGGAATAAGCGGAGGTTTGGAATTACTCGGAATTTTGGTTTCGTAAAATTTTGAAGCTTTCGGTTTATCGAGTTTTTTATACAGTCTGCTTATTTTAGCATTTAAATATTTGTTTGTCAATTCCGCTTTTGCAAGTATGGTTGAAACTTCAGGGGCGTAGCTTGAATTCGGGTATTTTTTAAGATAGTTGTCACACATCGTGATTATATCTAAAAGCATTTTTTGGTTTGTAAAAGGCGTATCGTATTTTAAAAAGTTCATTTTTATTTTTTGATACTCTATCCATGGGATTTCTTCAGCTGATGAATATCTTTTTTCATATTCACTTAGGTAAAACAGGGCTAAGTCATACTCTTTGTTTTGCTGGTGTGCAAGATAAAGGCTTAATAAGTCCGTTTTAATATAAATTGATGAAGGATGTTCAGCCTGCAGGGATAAAAAGTCTTCATCCGCCTGGTCCAGATTTGAATCTTCAATATCTTTGTGAATTTTGTAATGCCAGTTTAAAGCCGTCAGGTTTTGTGTATGTGTAACTTCGTTTTTTGACGAACAACCTAAAAAGAGTATTAACGGTATTATGGTAAATGTTTTCTTAATCATTTAATTTCCTTAATTCGTCTTCTACTTTATTGAATTTTTCTTTTAATTCCTGCAGTTCGTTTTGATTTTTCTTTACAACTTCTTTAGGGGCTCGTTCAACGAAGTTTTTATTTGCAAGTTTTTTTTCAAGTTTTTCTATTTCTTTATTTAGTTTTTCTTTTTGTTTTGTAAGTCTGTCAATTAACGGTGTAATGTCAACTTCTTCTTTGCTTACCATTGTTTCAAGATTGTCGCTTATATCCCTGATTGCGTTTGGAATTTGGGAATTTACAAATTCCACTTCGTTTACACGTGCGAGTTTTTTAATGTATTCTTTTGCAAGGTCAGGGAGATTTGCCAATACATATGCTTTTTTAATCTCTTTAGCACCGGTTAGGGCTTTGATTCTTCTAAGAGATACAATCGCTTCGATAATCATATCAAAATTCGCAGGTTTTTCAACTTCTTTAACTTCAGGAAAGTTTTTTAGCATAATCGAATTTGTTTCTATATCGCTTAGGGAAAGTTCCTGATATAAAAACTCAGTAATAAACGGCATAAAAGGATGAAGCAATTTCATAGCTTCTTTATAAATGCTTCCAAGTTCCGCAATTGAATCTTTGCTGACTTTGCTAAGCTCAATTCCCCAATCGCAGAAATCCTGCCATAAAAATCTGTACAGAGTCATGGCCGCATCGTTAAATCTGTATTCGTCAAGTTCGCGTCTTACATTTTTAACGGCTTCGTTTAGTTTATAAAACATCCATTTTCCAAGATCCGTTTTGATTTCAATTTTCTCAAGGTCTTCAAATTTATCCCGGTGCATTTTTAAAAATCTTGCGGCATTGTAGAGTTTATTCGTAAAGTTTCTGCTCTCAATCAGTTTCGCTTCGCTAAGTTTAATATCCCTTCCCTGAACGGCAAGTATTGCAAGGGTAAATCTTAGTGCGTCGGCTGAATATTTTTCAATCATTTCAAGAGGGTCTATAACGTTTCCTTTTGATTTGGACATTTTCTGACCGTGCTCGTCGCGCACAAGTGCGTGAAGATATACGTCTTTAAACGGTACTTTTTTTAGGAAATGCGTACCCATCATCATCATTCTCGCAACCCAGAAGAAAAGAATGTCAAATCCGGTTATTAATAAGTCGTTTGGATAAAATCTCTCTAAATCTTCAGGCTGCCATTTTTCTCCTTTGCCCCATTCGCCGTTTTCCCAACCAAGCGTCGAGAAAGGCCAAAGGGCTGAGCTAAACCATGTATCAAGAACGTCAGGGTCCTGGTGGAAATTTTTGCTTTTACATTTAGGACACTCAATCGGCTCTTCAACGCTTGCCCATTCATTACCGCATTCATCGCAGTAATACACCGGAATCTGATGTCCCCACCAAAGCTGTCTACTTATACACCAATCCCTAAGCTCCCTCATCCATGCATCGTAATTGTTTTTCCATTGTTTTGGATGAAACTTGACATCTCCTCTGTTTGCCGCTTCGATTGCAGGAAGAGCCACTTCTTTTTTCAAAAACCACTGTGTTGAAACGTATGGCTCAATTACGCTTTTACATCTGTAGCAGTGTCCCACCTGATGGGTGTGATCTTCTATTTTTTCAATAAATCCGTTTTCCTCTAATTTTTTAATAATATCTTCTCTGGCTTCAATTCTGTCTTTTCCTTTAAATTCAAGGGCGTGCTCGTTTAAAATACCTTTTTCGTCAAATACTTTAATTAATTCAAGGTTGTGTCTTAGCCCGACTTCATAATCGTTAGGGTCGTGTGCCGGGGTTACTTTAACGCAACCCGTTCCGAATTCCATATCGACGTATTCATCCGCAATAATAGGAATTTCCCTGTTTACAAGAGGCAATACTACTGTTTTACCTATCAGGTGTTTATATCTTTCATCTTCCGGATTTACCATAACAGCCGTATCACCGAAATAAGTTTCGGGCCTAGTTGTCGCAACCACAACAAATTCATCGCTGTCTTTGATAGGGTATTTGATGTAAACTAGTTTTCCCTGATGGGTTTCGTATTCGACTTCGATGTCGCTGAGCGCCCCGTCTTTAGGACACCAGTTAACCATATAGTTGCCTTTTACGATAAGTCCTTCATCGTAAAGTTTTTTAAAAGCGACTCTTACAGCCCTTTGCAGCCCTTCATCCATTGTAAATCTCTCTCTAGACCATGCCGGAGAGGCACCGAGGTGTCTTAACTGCTTTGTAATGGTCCCGCCTGAAAATTCCTTCCATTCCCATACTCTTTTTAAAAATTCCTCACGCCCGAGTTCTTCTTTTGTTTTTCCTTCTGCCAAAATCTGTTTTTCAACCACGTTTTGTGTAGCAATCCCCGCGTGGTCGGTCCCAGGTTGCCAGAGTGTTGCGTATCCGTCCATTCTTTTGTATCTGACCATAATGTCTTGCAGGGTAAAAGTCAGTGCATGTCCTATATGTAAACTCCCGGTTACATTCGGAGGAGGCATTACGATACAGAAATTTTTATTTTTTGAGTAATCTACTTCAAAAAATCCTTTATTTTCCCATAAATTATAATATTTCTGTTCTATTTCATGAGGATTGTATTCTTTCATAAAAAAATCCTTTTTTATTGCAATTATATCTAAATTAATAGGTAGTATGTAGTGAGTAGTTTTATTTTGTTATTGGAAAATTCTCAATTCTCAATTCTTCATTCTCAATTTGTTTATGTTATAATTATGAATATTTATTGCTTATTGCTATTGAAAAAGGAAAAATATGACGTTTAAAGTTGTGTTGCCGATACTCGGATTTGAGGATTTAAAAGAGTTTGAACTTGAAAAGGTAAATGATAATTTTTATACGTTAAAAAACGACAAGGTTACGTTTACATTGGTAAATCCTTTTTTACTCAGAGACGATTATGATTTTGAAATATCAAAACAGGAACAGGAATTATTAAAAATAGATGAAAATACAAATTTTTTGGTTTTAAATATAATGATAGTCAATTCCCCTTTTATAGAATCAACCGTAAATTTTGCCGCACCTTTGATTTTTAATATGGATGAGAAACTAGTAGGCCAGGTAATATTGGACAAATACGGATACGGCCTTACAGAACCTCTTAAAAATTTTATAAAGAGTGAGCAATGATATATATTATCGGTTACGGCGCAATGGCAAAGGCTATAGCATCTGGTCTAAAAGGTAAAATGGATTTTGCGGTTGTAGGCAGAAACACTGAAAAATTAAAAAAGTTTGCCTCTGAATTTGAATGCGAATATTTCAACCTTGACGGATTTGATATAACCGATAAAGTAATTTTATTAACCGTAAAACCATACGCTCTTCAAGAAGTTTCTATGAGAATTAAAGGGGAAGCCGAGGTTTTAATTTCAATTCTTGCAGGAAAAAGCCTTGTTGAGTTGGAAAGAATCAAAGCAAAGTCTTATATCAGGGCAATGCCGAACATAGCCGCTAAATACGGTGCTTCTACCACTGCAATAACGGGTGATGCGGAGGCTAAAGAGTTGGCTGAGAATATTTTTTCCAAAATAGGAAGTGTCGTTTGGATGGAAAACGATGATGAAATAGATATGGCTACGGCTATAATAGGAAGCGGACCTGCATATCTGGCTTTGATAGCCGAAGCGTTTTGCGACGGAGGTGTTTATATAGGACTTAAAAGAGAAAAGGCTGTGGAATTAACTAGGGGATTGTTTAAAAGTTTTGCAGCAACTGAAGATAATTTTTCATCATTAAAAGATTCGGTAATGTCTCCTAAAGGGACTACGGCCGAAGGAGTGTTTTCCCTAGAAAGCGACGGTGTGAGGGGTAAAATAATCAAGGTGGTAAAAACGACATATGAGAAATCAAAAAAAATTTAACGCTTTTACATTATTGGAAATTCTTATTTCGATAATTATACTCGGTATTATTGCCGTTTCTTTTCCTGTAATTTTCCAGACTATGACAAATGCTAATAAACAAAATATAAAAGAAGAATTTTTTTTCGAAGAATTTACTGTTTTGTCTTTAATCACTCAAAGATATTTTGATGAAAACTATACTATAGGAAATAATTTTTATAAAGACTTAAATGCAACAGAAGGTGCGGACGGGCTAAAAATAATAAAAAACACTTTTAGTAACGGAAAATTTTCCGGTGATTATTGCAGAATAGGGAAATGTCAGTTTAACAACAATATTTTAAGAAGCGGAGATTTAAATACAACTTCCCTAATATCTTTAGACGGCAGTGATGAAAATTTAAGCGATACTTCCACATTGGATGACATTGACGATTTTAACGGTTATACTAAAAATTTTCTTAATAAAACTATACACGTAAATGTAAAATATATAGATGACAATGCCACTTATTCGGATCAAAACATAACTGATTTTGAGTTTAATTACAATTCCGATAAAAACAACACCAATATAAAACTTATTACAGTCTGGTGCACAGTAGGGGATACTAATATTACCATTATGTATCCAACCTGTAATATTGGTGCTAGTAAATTTTTATCTTTAGAGGAAATAAGCAGATGAAAAAATCTTTTACTTTGATTGAATTGATAATTGTAATTGTTATTTTAGGAATACTTGGAACCATATCAATAGAAATTTTGCAAAATACTTTTCAAAATTACGTTAAAACCAAAGAATTAAACAAACTCTCTTTTAAAACGGACCTTGTGTTGAATATAATAGCTGCAAAACTTCAAAACAGAATAAAAAACAGTGTCATTGCGGTAGAATGTAATGCCACTCTTCCTGAGAGTAATAGCAGTAGCTGCTTGAACGATTCAGACAAAAATTTCACTTCTATAAATAATTTAGACCCTTCAATTAGTTATAAATATCCCGTGTTAGAATGGCTTTATATATCAAAATATTCAAGAAGGGGAATGTGGGATTCGGAAAATAACAGAATTCAGCCCGGATGGAGCGGATTTGTTGATTTAAAACTTACATACCAATACCCTGGCAGGGATGAATATAATATCACTACTCCAAACAGCGATTTTTCTGTCATTCAGGCAATAGACGGCAACTGGAGTCAAAGCTGGGGCGTAGAAGGATATGATGATGTATTTGAAAACAATATTACGGTATTGGTATTCGGTGGAAGTGACGGAAGGGGGGATTTTATGGATGTAAACAATTCTTACGGGTATTATGACAATAATGCTACACGAGTTTTTAAAATAGTTGATACAAATAATACCTCAAAAGAAATGCATATCAAAGCATTTAACGAATCTAATTCCACTACTGTGTATGAACTTTATTATCTTGTAAGAGGTGCTATGGCGGTAGTACCTGAGTATGATTCAACCTCACACGATTATAATTTGACATTGAGATTTAATTATTTTCCTTGGAATGGACAAATGTATAAAGATGGTAACAGTAGTTTATTAGCAACTCATGTTACGCAGTTTAAATTTAAAGAAGAGGGAGGTGTAATAAGAATATATTTATGTATTTCCTCACCTAACGTAAAACTCAGCGATTTTAATCTTACGATATGTAAAGAAAAGGTGGTGTTTTGAAAAAAGCATTCAGTTTAATTATAGTAACTGCTTTTATTGTTGTTATGTCTGTAATAGGTATTATGATATTAAAATTCAGTTCATCAAGTACCGTTCATACTGCAAGAAGTTTTATGGATACACGCGCAGAATTAATGCTAAGAAGTGCTACCGAATATGCCGTTTTAGCTCTGCAAGGTCACGAAATAAATTCAACAAATAAATGTTTAAATAAAATCGATATGAGCGATAATTTGTTTGATATAAATATTACATATCACTATTTTGTAGATGATAATTGCAGTTCAGACATCTGGAAAGGGTGTAAATGTAGCAAAATAGAAACTGCGGATACGAACGGAAGTGTTCTTGTTTATGTAACAGTCACTTCAAAAAATCCAAATTTTCGTATAAGAAAAGTGCGTTTTACTCTTCAAAATCCTTAATATATAAGTTATAATTTGATAATAAACGGCGAGTCCGTTTTATATAAAAAGAAAGGAGTAAATATTATGAATGTGACAATAGTTGGCAGAAATGTTGAACTTACAGATGCAATGAAAGAGCATATATCAAGAGTGGTAAATGAAGTAGAAAAATATAATCTTGGAATTTTACACTCAATAGTAACCGTAGAAAAAGATAAAAGAGATTTCTTTACAGTGGAAATTATAATGAATATTCCTGAAAAGGGTACTGCGGTAGTGCATTATAAAGACAAAGATATGTATGCCGCATTAGATAAAGCAAAAGATAAACTTGAAAAACTTTTAAGAAGATATCACGATAAAATCACAAACCATCACAAAAAAGACAGAATTGAAGAGTTAATAGTAGAAGAAGAACGAGATGAAATTGTTGAAATGCCTCTTGATGTGGAAAAACCTTTAAGTATTGAAGAAGCAAAAGAAGAATTTAAAAAATCAGGGCTTTATTTTATGGTATTTAAAGACCTCGAAGGTGAAAAAAGAGTTATTTACAGAAGAAAAGACGGAAAATTAGGATTATATTAAAAATTTTGTTAAAATTTCGTCCAAAAAAGGAGATTAAATGAAAAGAACATATCAACCAAGCAAAATCAGAAGAAAAAGAACTCACGGTTTCAGAGCGAGACTTAAAACTAAAAACGGAAGAAAAGTATTAGCCAGAAGAAGAGCTAAAGGTAGAAAAAGATTAGCGGTTTAAGTAAAAAAGAGATTGAAATAGTCTTTAAAAAAGGGAAGAGATATAACAGTGAAAATTTCCTTATATTTTACTTCCCTTTAGATGAACTTAAAGTTTCACCTGTCGTTTCAAAAAAAATATCCAAAAAAGCCGTTATAAGAAATAAAATAAAAAGACGTATAAGAAGTTTAGCTTATGATATATTTCAAAAAGGCGGCTATGCAATAGTGGCAAAAAAAGAGATATCGGAATACAACTTTGAAAAACTTAAAAACGAATTTAAAAAACTTGCCAGTAAAATTAATTGAGTTTTATCAGCTGTTTATTAGCCCGATGCTAGGCAACAACTGCAGGTATTATCCGAGCTGTTCGGAATATACGAAAATAGAATTTGAAAACGATAGTGTTTTAAGAGCCTTTTACAAATCGACGCTGCGAATTTTAACATGCAACCAGCTGTTTAAAGGCGGAATAGACTATCCTGTTGTTAAGAAAAAAATAAAAACCAACTTTTTTATTAAAAAGCCTGTTATTAAATATTGGCTAATTCCTATAAATAAAAAAGATGAATATATAATTATAAAGGCTGAAAATGGACAATAACGGACAATTAAGAAGAATTTTAATTGCAACGGTGATATCGTTTGCATTTTTCGTTGCATATGATTACTTCGTATTAACACCACAGCAACAAGCTGCTTCTAAAATCATCGAACAAAATCAAACTGCTAAAACTGCATCAAGTGGCAATCACGTTTCAAACGAAATTTCAAATAAAATAACTAAAAGTGACACATCCACTATAGCTACCGTAAATGCGAAAAACTTTCAGATAAAAATCGACTCACTTGGAAGAATTGCAAGCTTTAAACTTAAACAGACAAAATTTAACACCGAAAACGGAAAACATTTAGAACTTGTAAACGATAAACTTCCTAAACCTTTAGAAGTAAGGTTTGAAAACGAAGAGCTTAATAAACTCGCTTTTTCAATCCCTGTAAAAGCCGATAAAAAAGAGATAGTTTTAAATGACAAACCTCAAACAATTACTTTAACTCAAAATTTAAACGATAAAGAAGTCATCACCAAAAAAATAACGTTTTATCAGGACGGGCATTACGATATAAAAATTTCCCTTTCAAAACCGGCAACTTATTATTTATCCCCGGGATACAGACCTAAAGTTGCAATGGATAAATTGACAATCCACGGTTTAGTAGTTAAAAAATCCGATGGGACCCTCAGTATAATTGAAGACGGGGACGCATCAAATGAAACAATAGATAATGCAGTTGTTGCAGCCGCATTTGACAGATATTATACCACTCTTTTATTTTCTGAAACTCCGTACAGTGTGGTTGTGGTGCCGGACAAAGAAGAAAACCCGACCGCTTTTATAAAAGCAAAAAACTCCAAAGAGTTTACCGGTTATATAGGACCTAAATTTGTAGATACGCTAAAATCAATAAACCCTCAGCTTGTTGATGTCGTCCAATACGGTGTAGGGACTTTTTTTGCGAAAAATCTTTTCTTTTTGCTTGACTGGTTTTATAAACTTGCAGGCAACTGGGGAGTGGCGATTATTTTGCTGGTTGTATTGGTCAGAGTAGTATTATTCCCTCTTACATACAAGGGAATGGTAAGTATGTATAAATTAAAAGAACTCGCCCCTAAAATGAAGGAAATTCAACAGAAATACAAAAAAGACCCTCAAAAACTTCAAATGCATATGATGAAGCTATATAAAGAACACGGAGCTAATCCCCTTGGCGGATGTCTGCCGCTGCTTTTACAAATTCCGATTTTTTACGGAATTTACAAACTTTTGCTTTATGCGATCGAGCTTAAAGGCGCATCGTTTTTATGGATTAAAGATTTGAGCGTAATGGATCCGTATTTTATTTTACCGGTTCTTATGGGTGTAAGTATGTATATCCACCAAAAACTTACTCCTACAAACTTCCAGGATCCGATGCAGGAAAAAGTGTTTAAATTCCTGCCTTTAATATTTACATTTATGATGGCTACGTTCCCGGCCGGGCTTGTGCTTTATTGGACGGTGAATAACATTCTTTCAATTGCACAGCAGTGGCTTATTAACAAAATCATGGCTTCAAAGGCTAAACAATGAGAATAGAAGCAAAAACACTTGAAGAAGCTTATTACGAAGCTGCAAAAAAACTAAACTGCTCTGTTACCGATCTGGAAGTTGAAATAATCCAACATCCGAGCAAAGGGATTTTCGGTCTTTTTGCAAAAAACGCAATAATCGAAGTTTCAGAAAATATACAAAGAGATATTGAGGATGTTATTCCTGAAATAAAAGAGCATTTAGAAAATTTATTCAAAAAATCGTGTTTCAATCTTGATACATTTGATGTAAGTAAATATAACGAAGAAACTGTTTTTATCAAAATTGACGGCGAAGATGCAGCTCTTTTAATAGGAAAAGAGGGTTACAGATACAATGCGCTTAATTTTATGCTTTACAGCTGGATTAATCAAAAATACGGATTTAAAGTCAGGCTTGAAATAGCCCAGTTTCTAAAAACGCAAGAAGAAATGCTCAGAAGTTTTTTAGCCCCTTTTATAGACAGGGTAAAAGAGAGAGGCTATGGTAAAACAAAACCGTTTGACGGAATACTTGCCTTTATAGCCCTTGAGATTTTAAGGGAAGAATTTCCCGAGAGGTATGTAGCAATTAAAGAAAGAAACGGCGAAAAATATGTTGTTATAGGTGAAAAACATGGACACAATAGCAGCGATATCAACGCCTAACGGCGTTGGTGCCATATCCATTGTAAGACTCTCAGGCAAAAGCGCTTATGATATAGCAAAAAAAATAACAAAAAAAGATATAACTCCGAGAATTGCCACTCTTTGTAAACTTTACGATAAAAATGACGAACTGATAGACATAGGAATAGTTATATATTTCAAAGCGCCCAACTCTTTTACGGGAGAAGATATTGTTGAGTTTCAGTGCCATGGCGGTGTGGCGGTAAGCAGGATTGTGCTTGAGACGCTACTTGATTACGGAGCAAGGGCTGCGCTCCCGGGTGAATTTACTAAAAGAGCCTTTTTAAACGGCAAAATCGACGCTTCTCAGGCGGAAGCCATTGCTAAACTCATTGAAACCCGCTCACGTGAAGGTGCGAAACTTCTCTCACGCCAGCTTGACGGTGATCTCGGCAATTTTGTAAATGAAGTAAGAGAAAAACTAATTGAAATTATGGCATATACGGAAGTTTTTATCGATTATGCGGAAGAGGATTTACCTGAGAGTTTAGGCTATGAAATAGAAGATAGACTGCAAAAAATCGAATCTCTTTTAAAACATACTTTAGAAGTTAGCAAAAGAAGAGAAGGTATGCTAAAAGGGTATAAAATTGCCATTGTAGGCAAGCCTAATGTCGGTAAAAGCTCTATATTAAACGCACTTTTAAACAGACAAAGGGCAATAGTTAGCAATATAGCAGGAACTACAAGGGACACCATTGAAGAAGATATCCAAATAGGTTCACATCTGATAAGAATAATTGATACGGCAGGTATCAGGGCTGCAAAAGACGAAATAGAAAAAATAGGGGTTGAAAGAAGCAAAGAAGCAATAAAAGAAGCCGATATTGTGCTTTGTGTGTTTGACGCAAACGAATTTACAAAAGAAGATGAAGAAATACTTGATATTATAAAAAATACCGATAAAGATATCATTATCGTAATTAACAAAATTGACAAGGGCATTAATATCAATTATAAAAAATTTAATAATTATTCCGTCGTAAAAATTTCAGCAAAAACAGACATTACACCCCTTGTTGAAAAATTAAAAGAAATTTTAGATTCATACAGCGGTGAAGATGAACATGTTTTAATTTCAACACGCCAGATAAAAGCGGTTGAAAAAGCATTAAATGCAATAAACGAATCAAAAGAGTTTTTAACAACCGGAGAACTTGAGCTTTTCAGTTATCAAATCCAGGATGCAATAAAAGCCATCAGTGAAATAACCAAACCTTTTGAGTATGATGAAATGCTTGATAAAATGTTTGGAAGTTTCTGTGTTGGAAAATAAAATAAAAAGGAGACATTATGACAATACTTGAACTAAAAAAAATGATGATGAAAGCGAAAAAAGAAGATAAAACTAAAGCCAACGCGCTTATGATGTTGGTTGATGGCGCTCAAAAAATTGCAAAAGAAAAAGGTGAAGAAGTTACTGAAAAAACTATTCAGGAAGCCGCAAAAAAACTTGCGAAAATGGCAAAAGAATCTATTGATGCCGGAATGGAAGAAGCAAAAAAAGAGCTTGAAATATATGAAAGTTTTCTGCCTAAAATGCTGAGTGAAGAAGAAACAACCAAAATCATTAAAGAAATAATTGATGAAATCGGAGGTAAAAACATAGGTGAGATTATGAAAAGGCTTAAAGCCAGAGGCGATGTCGATATGGCAATGGCAAGCCGTATTATAAAATCACTTTAAACTTTTTCCCATACCGTGCCGTTTGGAGTGTCTTGAATCTGAATACCCATTGATTTCAGTTCGTCTCTTATTTTATCCGCCGTTTCAAAATCTTTTTCTTTTTTTGCCTGAGCTCTTTTTTCAATCAGTTTATTGATTTTAGCTTTTGTCTCATCATCTATTCCGGCTTGGAAATATTCGTAAGCATCACTACCGCCGATACCCAGCAATTCATCTATAAATTCTATATTGCTTAATATTTTTTGTTTTAAAGCTTTGTCTTTAGGATTTTTATCGAGTGCTTCGTTTGCCTCTTTTACAAACTCATCCACTACCGCTAGGGCTTTTGAAATATTTAAATCATCGCTCATTGCTTCAAGCAGTTTATGTTCAAATTCAGAATCTTTTTGTTTTTTAGTTGCTCCGTAAATTCTTTTTTTAAGTCTGTAAAGTTTATCAAGCCTTTTTTTGCTGGCTATTAAATCCTCTTCGCTAAAATTTAGGGGAGCTCTATAATGCGTACTCATTAAATAAAATCTTAAAACTTCACCCGGATAATGTTTGAGTGCGTCTTTTACAAAAAAGCTGTTTCCAAGGGATTTGCTCATTTTTTCGCCGTTAATCTGAACAAAACCGTTATGCATCCAGTGTTTTGCCAAATGCTCGCCGTATGCACAGTATGTTTGGGCTTCTTCGTTTTCATGGTGAGGGAAAAACAGATCCGCTCCGCCTCCGTGAATGTCTATTTCATATTCTCCACTATAAGCGATATGTTTTTTTATCATTGCGCTGCATTCTATATGCCATCCGGGCCTTCCGCTTCCAAAAGGCGAATCAAAGCATACATCCCTTTCCCCCTTACACGCTTTCCACAGGGCAAAATCAGCAGGGTTTCTTTTACCTTCGGTATCTACTCTATGGACCACCTCATCATCCTGACATTTGTTTGAGAGATGACAATATTCTTTGTCTTTGCCGACATCAAAATAGATATCCCCGTTTGGCAGTTTATATGCATAGCCTCTCTCAAGCAGTTTTTGAATCAGATCAAACATCGCTTCAAGAGATTCGGTCGCCTTAGGCTCAATATCGGCTCTTTTAACGTTAAGTGCGTCCATATCCCTGAGATATGAGTCAATATAATATTCGGTTATTTCTTGAAGGCTTTTGCCTGTCTGGTTCATTTTGTTTATGATTTTGTCGTCAATGTCGGTAAAGTTTTTTACAAAAGTAACCTTATACCCCAATTTTTCAAGCGTTCTTCTTAACAAGTCAAAACTGATAGAACTTCTCGCATGTCCTAAATGCGCATCGTCATACACGGTAGGTCCGCATACGTATATTCTGACTTCCCCTTTTTTAATAGGCTCGAATTTAACTTTTTGTTTTAGGTGTGAATCATAGATTGTCATACTGCTCCTTTTTAAAAATATCTAAGAGTGTTATTTTGTTTTTTTCGATTTTATAAATTATTGTGTAACCTTTAAAAACC
>Ga0256838_1000779_pt1 | contig 17148 bp, 7 predicted proteins | sample 4571419metaG_FD_185978 | JGI IMG/M metagenome (GOLD analysis project Ga0256838, IMG submission 185978) | Hydrothermal vent microbial communities from Guaymas Basin, Mexico - 4571-419 | ecosystem: Environmental > Aquatic > Marine > Hydrothermal vents | place: Mexico: Guaymas Basin | collected...
GTTGCTTAGTCGTCTTTCTATTGTTTATCTCAGAAGGGGAAAAAGATTTACTAACGACTAAAAAAGCCTTCCAAGCCTCATCCTCATAAGAATTGGCTCCCCAACCAGCACGCAAATTTACAGATAACTTGTCATTTCCAGAAGTAGAAAGAATAGACAACTTTTCTATGTCCTTTTGAATACTCAATACAGAATAGAATCTACGGCACACAGGCGTATTTATGTCTAAATTCATCTTCTTAATAAATTTTTTCAATTTTTCTTGATATTTCAGCAATTGAGAAAAAGTTAAATGTTCTAGACTAATTAATGGCAATTTTAAAGCTTTTAAATTATTTTTAACCGAACGTAAATTGTAGTTATTTTCCTTTACCTCTGCTTGTGTTTTGGAAAGCTCAGCTAATACCTCCAAAAGACTTGTTTTTGTGGTCTTGCCAGTGTTGAGTAGGGCTTCAGTTACTTTTTTCAACTCTTTCAAAAGTTTTATTTTTTCCTGCAAAACTTCCTTTTGTTTTAACAACACAGCATAAGACACAGAGAGTTTTATTGCTTGGAAAAGCGCATCCCACTTTGCCTGAGTAAACAACAACTTTTGCTTCTCAACTTCGCGCCGGGCTGCCTCAACCGCATTTTTTATATTTACGTTAATAATCGGCACGTTGTAAAAAACCTGACGCGTCACAAAGTCTTTATGAGCCGGAAACGGCATTTTTGGATTGATTGTGAATTCTTTTGCCATCGCATCTTCGCTTTGTCTTACCACTGTTAAAGAAAGCGTTAAAGAACCAGAACGATTAGATTTCGCTGCTTTGAACTGCTGTAAGGCCACTTTGTAGGACTGCTCAGCCTTTTTCACAAGTAAGGATTCCGTAATCTTATTCCATAAATTTTTATAAGAAATCTTCTCAGATTTTAGCGCTTTTTTTATGTTAGAATTTTCTTTTGAAGAAGAAAGGGAATTAGCTTCAGAAATTGGCAGTTTTTCTATCAATCGTGAAATCTTATCCTTATGTATAGCCAATTCTTCTGCCTTTGATGATTTTGCAAAGGTTACAATTGACATACACAAGATAAACATTAAAAACAGCAAAGAGCTCAAAGTTCTCATATATCTACACCTTCCCTGTAAAACTTACATTCAAGCTTTATTCTTTGAAAAGGTTAGCAAACGAACGTTCGTTTGTCAAGGGTTATTCATAACAGGTGAATATTGCTGGCAGAAGACAGGAGTAGTATTGGTTATTTGCTGCAACGATAGAATTTTTGCATTTTCTTACAAATTTGTTAATAGTTCTGTTAGTTAAAGGTTTTATTTTTCATAGTGGAGTGTAAAGATTGGAAAAATTGACATAAAAATTTTATCAAAAATTTCCTTAGTTTTACTTGCACTTTACGTAATATCTCATAAGCATATTCTGCACAATTCCAAATTTGATTTTCGAAAGATAAAAGTTTGTCTTCATATGAAATTTTCATCTGCATTAGGCATTGTGATAACACTTCGTCCGCTTACAATTTTGATTTTGTCCGCAGCTTTATTTCTGCAATATTAATATCGATCTGGGGGATTGTACCGATGACTACAAGATTAAGGGACTAATATGAATCACAACAAATTAAAACAGTTAAGAGCATTTTGATTAGTAAAAGCTGCAACTGTCTCTAAATCTGTTTGCTTTATTTCTGCAATTTTTTGAACTATTAAAGGCAAGAAAAGTGGGGAATTTACATATCCTCTGTAAGGAGTTGGTGCAAGGTAGGGTGAGTCTGTCTCCAGTAAGATTCGATCTAAAGGTAAATACTTTACAACTTCTCTTAGTGTGGTAGCGTTTTTAAAAGTTACCACTCCCCCTATTCCAAAATAACAATCAAATTTTTCTAAAAACCTCTTAGCCATTGCAACATTCGAAGAATAACAGTGCAGTACAATTTTTTTTAAATTTGAAAAAGAGGTTAGTATTGAAAATGCATCTTCATAGGCTAACTGTTCTCTCAAGTGCAAGATTAGAGTTTTTTCGGCTTTCGTGGCTACATTTACCATTGCTTCAAAAGTTTTTTTTTGAATCTGGGGTTCGGAGAAATTGTAATAGTAGTCCAAACCAACCTCTCCGATGGCTACACATCCTTCAGTAGATGCTGCAGATAGCAAGGTGGATAAAAGAGATGTTTTATACTCCTTTGCATCATGAGGATGTATGCCAATTGCCCAAAAAATTTCAAGTTTTGGGCTAATATTTGATGCTAGAGTTTTTATTTTTGCAATCGAACTCACTGATTGCATGTTAACAGCTGGTATTAACACTTTGAAATGATTTTCTTCTAGAACTGTCAACAATTTGGAAAAATCAGGATCCTCTGCAATTCTTGGATCATCTAAATGGGCATGTGTGTCAAAGTAGGGCAAACGTTGTAGGTTGACTTTATTATTCCAATACTCTAAGGATATCCTCAATCCTCCTCTCAAGCTTCATCGCTCTCCTTACCACTAAGAAAGTAGTCAACTATGCACAAAACTAAAGATGCAACTACAACTAGTATACTAAAAAATACGGCTCCACTTGCTGTGTCCTTGGCAAATTTTGCTTTTGGATTATAAGCCGGTTCTGCTAGATCAGTTACTGCCTCTAACGAGGAGTTTATTAACTCTGTAGATAATAAGTTGGCAATCGACATGAATAATATTACTTTATAAGCGAATCTTACGTGCTTTACCAAAAGTACAAAAATCAGAGTTGGAATACTTAAAGCTAACTCTATCTGAAAAGCTCTTTCTCTTCTTGCAGCGGCAACCACCCCTTCAAAAGCCCATTGGGCATTTTTAAAAAAGTTGTAGTGTTTAGATTTAGGCATAGGCACACTCCTTCCCCACAAACTCAATGAACAGTTTTGAATTTGGAAATAAGTTTATTGCACAACTCTTTCGATACCTGATCCCACCTATCCAACTTATGTTTATACATGAAGCTAGCTGTTTGGTAAAGAGATATAGCAAGACGAGGTATATCTGGAAGTTTTCGAGAAAAGTTCGCCGTGTCGGAAAAATTCTTCATACCCCACTCTCCAATTTTTTCGTAGTCTGATGAATATAAATCGTAACTTTTGATCTTAAAGAATTTAACAACTCTATTTGGATCTAAAATTGTTAGAACTCCCTCTTTTACAAAACCAAGGCGTTGATAAACTCCGATAAAAGCCCGTGGTTTATAATCGGTAGCAAACACACTCTGACCATAGAACTTTGATGGATATGTCCAGTTCATCAGATCAAGAAGGGTGGGTAAAATATCTATCTGAGAGCACATTTTATCAACTCGTGTGGGTTTTATAAGGTAAGGTGCATAAAATAGACATGGAATTCTATACCTATGAATTGGTAGCTCAAGCTTTCCTGCACTCCTCGCATTGTGGTCTGCCACAAATATGAACACAGTATTTTTAAACCATGAATGCTTCTTAGCTTCTCTGATTAAATATCCAATGGCCCAATCGGCGTATTTAACTGAACCAAGTTTACTTGGGGATTTTATATCGATTCTTCCTTCAGGATAGGTATATGGGCGATGATTGGAAACAGTCATCACAAAGAAGAAAAAAGGTCTGTGATGAGCTGCAGTTTTATCCGCTTCTTTTATGACTCGCCTAAAAAGATCTTCATCACACACACCCCAAATTGTCTTATGGGTTATCTCACTCGTTTTGAAATCGGTCTGATCAACTATGCCGAAACCATTGTGTGAAAAAAAGTAATTCATATTGTCAAAATAACCGTGTCCAGCGTATATAAACTTGCATTCGTAACCTGCTGCTTTGAATAGTTGTCCAAAAGTGAACATATTGTGACAGTCTGGCCTTTTAACAATACTTCTCCCAGGAGTTGGAGGAACTGACATCATGACTGCTTCCATTCCACGAACTGTGCGAGTTCCTGTTGCAAACAAATGAGTAAAAGTTAATGATTCTCCACTCAGTCTGTCAAGGTTTGGGGTTAGTCCTCTATTATCTCCTAAGAAACCGCAAAAACAAGCACTTAAAGATTCTTCCATAACCAATATTACGTTCCATTTAGAAGTTTGGTTGTCAAAAGTGGGTTTGTTAGCTTGAGTCGGTTTAACAACACGCGTTATCGGTTGGGGAAGTGAAGAACAGCGAGAGCAATCCAGTAGATAGGATGAGTTTTTGAGCTTTAAAAAATCCCTTGTAATTTTAAAAGCTTCATCGTCCTCTATAAAAGCAAAATAGCGTTTATAGTCTATGACATTGTGTCTAAACTCAGAAAAAAGAGAATAAATTCCAGACTTTGAAAGTTCCCGTACGTATACATCATTTGAAACTGTTTCTACTAATGGGTATCCATCATGACCATAAAATGTTGCTACTGCATACAAAACTGTCAAAACAAAAATAAAGGCTTTATACTTCAAAGTAGGAACATTTTCTTCTCTTGCGAAAGCACCAATTTTTTCAAAGAACCATAAAATCAAAACTGTGATTATGAAACAGCCGGCTAAAATTTTAAAGATAGGATATGACTCCTCAATATTTCCTACAACTTCGTGGGTGTACACAAGATAATCAACAGCTATGAAATCGAATCTACGTCCATACTCTTGCCAATAAAAGTATTCTGCTATGTAGGAAAACAAAAGTAGAAATGTGTTTATTCCCCAAAATAACCAGTTCAACACTCGAATTGGCCATTTGCCATACCATTTGTTTGGGATAATGACCAACCACAACACCACGGGAACTAACCAGTAGATAACTGCCAGAGCGTCGTAAAACCAACCTACCAAGAAAATTTTTAAAAGCGATTTAAAATTGTGTTCAAACAGTTTCCAATTATTTATGAGAATGAATACCCTAAATAAAATTCCAAGCGCCATGAAGAGTAAATACCAAACTACTACAAGCTTAAACCTGTTTTTGGGAAACAGAAAATCCCACACTTTGCGAGCAATTTTTCTCATCTAGCCACTCCAATCTCAGCGCGATTATAAAACTTCTCACTTTGAACTAATAGCGTTTTGATACGATCTAATACTATTTTTTATTACTCCCTTGATAGCTGTCAACTCACTTCTGATCGTCTTTTCTTTGTAGCAGCAGAACTGTTCTGTTTTCTTCCAAAAAGCCATTCTTCAACATAAAGATACTTTTAAATCCCTACTGTGAATAGGATTTCACAGTCAGCTTGCCGCGTAACCCAGCAACCACAACAAACAATACTTTCTGCCTTTACCATAAGTCTAAACTTGTTAATTTCAGAATAATGAATTTCACACCCCCCACTTGTTTGCAAATATGTATGAGAAAACAAGCGTCAAATTATTTCTTTAACCGAGGAATCACTTTTTTCTGCACAAAATCAAATAACTCCTCAAATGCCTTTTCTTTTAGAATTGGAAGTTTTAAATCAGGTTCCACCTTAAGTTTGGCACCATCAAAAATGTCAAACTTCTCTCCACATTTTGGACAAACCGCATAACTGAAATTTTCAACAATTGCCAAAATTTCAAGATTTAAAGTCTTAGCAAAATCCATGCTTCTTTTTACATCTTCTACAGCCAAAGTTGCTGGTTGGTAAACAATTATCACTTTAGCATCTGGAATCATCTGAGCAAGGTTGAGAGATTCATCCCCAGTTCCCGGAGGTAAATCTATGAGTAAAATATCTACATCCCTCAGATCGCTAAATGCCAATAACTCCTGAAAAAGCTTAAATTTCAGGGGACCTCTCCATATCAAAGCTTTCCCTTCATCCAAAATCATAGAGGAGCTTACAACCTTAATTCCATCAACTTCAGGAGGAATTATTGTGTAGTTATCTTCAGTCCCAACTGCCTTAGCTTTCAAAGATACAACTTTTTCTTTTATAGCATAAGCAATATTCGGACCTGTAAAGTCAGCATCAAAAACAGCAACTTTAAATCCTAACTTTTTAAGCGATAGAGCCAGCCATGCGCAAACAGTAGTTTTTCCCACTCCACCTTTACCGCTCATAACTGCAATTTTTACTGGAATTTGGGATAAATTTTCCCTAATTTTGGGGAAAAGAGATAATCCACCTTTACTTGAGGAAGAAGTGTTCTTTTCCATTTCACACGCCCCCTTTCTCTATTGCTTTCATATTATAACCCACCTAAGCTAATCGAAAAATTTTCCTGATGAGTATTTCCATATAAGTATTGTTTCTGAAATTAGAGAAAAAGCTACTACTCCAAATATCACGGAAGTAAACTCTTTAAAGAACAAAGATAACTCCAATAAAGCACTCTGGATTAGTATGAGTATTAGGGCATACATCGCATTGCGAAAATTATGGCGTCCACCTGTTGAAAACCAAATTATTAGTAAAAGTTGAATGGTAGTGATGGTTTTTAATACCCCAGAGTAAGTTATAACTAATCTGTCAATATTGTCCAAATTCTCTGCTAAAAAAAGCATTAGAGATATGTGGAGTCCAATCGTTATAAATTTATTTACCTTAACCTGCCATTTAGATAAAGAATACTTCTTTAATAAAAACAAAGTTATTTGCAGCATAACTAACTCAAGTGCTGGAATCAACCACAGACTCAGCTTCCAATCTAACCGAAGCATAAGAGGCACTCCTTAAATAATTTTTAGACATTCATAATAGCTTCTATCTTAAATTTTAACCAAAATCCTTTATTTGTTTGAACTAACTCAATGCCAAACATCTCAGCAACTTTTTTTTGAAAGTCAGAAGGTACCACCCCTTCTACTTCCACTACTACAAACTTGTCGTGTTTTCTTATCTCGATTCTAGTATTGTCTGGAATTTCAAAGAACAGAAGCTCTATTATATCTTTTGAAGATACAATTTCCACGTCTTCTCCTCTCACCAAAACCTCAAGTCTCAAATCTTTAAAGAGGGAAGTTAGAGTATCTCTCAATTTTACTTTCTCAAATTTGAAAAACTGTTCAACTTTGGGCATAGCTTCCTCTATCTTTTTAACTATCTCGAGAAACTTTGATCGTTCTTCTTCAGGTATATTAGCCAAACCAATGTTCAATCTCAATACAGTCAACTTATTTCGCAGTAAATCCATTACCTTCCAATAATTCATCTCTTCAATCAATCTAAGCTCCCGATCCTTCAACTCCTTATATCTTTTTTCCTTTTCGGTAAGTCGTACCTCTTCCCAATCAAATTCCAAGGCAATCGCAAGAGCAATCATCCACAAAGGAAATATTTGGTCTAAAAAACTTTCAAGTTGGGTAAGATTACTACTGGATAGCTTACCTTCTCTTATAAGACTATAGGCTGTTAATAGCGTAAAAAGTGAAGTCCCAAGAAACATCTGCTTAGGGTTATCTAAAATTATAGGCATGAGAAAGATCAACCAAGATTTATAAGTTGATAAGTATATGAAGGAGAAAACTATTGTTAGAGCAGCCAAGTTGTAGATCAAATCTGATCTTGCTTTCCACATAACGTACTTGCAGACAACTATTAAAGCCACCACAAACCAGAACAACAGATCAAGATCATGAGTGTAAAACATCCAAAAGGCAACTATTATCGCCAAGTACCAAACTTTTTTTAAGCTAGCTTTTCCTAACATTTTCCAATTCATTTTGCCTCCCAATACCAAACTACTCCCCAACTTATAATTGCACAAACAGCTGATATTAAAAGGACTTCAGGGAAATGTTGAAAAAATTCTGACGAGAGTAAACCCAAAGCTGTTCCTGCAGTCATAGCAGACATTAAGGCAACTCTTTTCAAATTCGGTTTTCCCCAACAGTAGGCTATCCAAGCAGTAATGAGAGAAAATGCAAATGAGAGAAATTGTAGAGGTGCGGGATAAATTTTAAAAAATAGGAACAGAGCCAGCAAAATCAGCCCAACGGTAAATACGGATGCCCACGCTGCAACCAACAATGCCTTAGCGGTAAATTTTCTAAGATGAAAAGCCATAATCTAATTTCATCACCCTCGGCTGCCTTAACGTGCTACAAATAACTTTCCAAATCGTTTGTAGCTGTTTCCATCTGCAAATTCAATTTTTATCTTGAATAGGTACACTCCACGTTTTGCATCTTTAAAATCATCTGTGGTTAAATCCCATTCAATCGTGAAAACTCTGTCTGCCGGAGTTTCGACAATTCTCTTTACTACCTCACCAGCAGAATCATAGATGGTCAGATAAACTTTGGTAGGAGTTTGATCTGCTGTGACAAATACTCTGAATGGAGGGGTCGATACCGGAACAGGACCCCATTTTACAGAATTTACAACACTCCTTCCTAAACTATAAAAGTTTCTTGTCAACTCCGTAACATTACCAGCTCTATCAAATGCTCGGAGGGTTAATCTCCATTCGCCTTCAGGTAGATCAAGATCCTCTAACCTTCGTAAATAATAGTCGGATGCTTTGATAACACGAGTTGTAGGTTCCTCAAGACCAGATTTATCAGTTAAAGTATACTCAATTGTTGCCAGACCACTTCCCAAATCAATTCCAGCAATTACAAGCTGAGGAGGTGAAGAGGATGAGCTTCTTGTTTGATTATCGCTGTTTCCAATATCTCTAACATTCAATAAAGTAATCTCAACTTTGGGTTTTTCCAAGTCTTCAATTGCCAAGAAAGAAACACCGGATGGTATGTAGTCTTTTATCCAACGACCATCTGAGGTTTTAATTCCAGTATAAGGAGGAAGTTTGGCACTAACTGTAGCATTTTCGTATTCGATTACGTATTTAGCAGTAAGAGGACGGATGCCTGCTGCGTAAAGTGAAGTGGTAGGTGGAAGTGGAGTTGATTGTTCGCCATCCTTTCCTGAATTGTCTTGGTTAACATCACCAGTTAAAGGAGCTACTGTTCTGATTAAGCTCCTTGAATTTTTTATAGTCTTGATTACAGCCTCAGCGTAAGAACGAGTTGCAACTTTAGAAAGAGCAGCTTCAAAGTCATCTGGTAAAGTATCTGAGACCATGTACATCTTAAAACGAGCATAGTCACTCTTGGCGGATACTTTAAGTTCAAGCGAAGAAGCAAGTGAGATGGTTCTCGTTTGGGATGACTGTATGCTAAAGTCAAATATGGGTCGTTCACTTTCTCCAACTTTAACCCATACATTTGCTGCTTCTGCCTCTGTTCTTACAGATGTTGTAGCAAATACTAGATCTGATTCATTGAGTTCAAAGTCGCTTATATAATAATTCAATGTTCCTTGAAGATGATCCACTTTTAATTCTTTCCAGCTGTGTAATGAGGGTAGCCAAACCTTGACTTCTGGAGTTCCATAGTTGTTTTCATCTTTTATTAGAATAAACCATCGCTGTGTTCCAGGGGCTGAAAAATGCTCTGGGGCAGGAAATGCATTCCAAACATAGCGCTGCCATTGATATATCTCAAATGTCGGAGTTTTTACCTCAGAGGCAACTCCTGAATAAAGCACCGGAACATTTTGGAAGAGCAAGTGATAATCTACAGTAGATGACCAATAGTCAGGATCATTTGTCCATATATAAGTTATACCTGTAAATACCCCTTTGTTGTTAAGATTCTCCCATTTAACAGTTGAGAACGAAAGAGGCGGTTTATCAGTAGAAGGAATGAGAAATGCTTTGACTTGCACCGCTGCTTCGGTAGTGGTAACAGGATAATTAAACTTAGCTACAGCCATTATACGTGCTAAATCTCCTATAACCTGCACATCAACTGAGTAATCTTCACACTTAAAGTTTATAAAGTTTATGTTGAGTTTATTTCCGTTATAAGAATTACCATCCACATCTCCTGCAGGTATTTTCACTATACGTCCTGCAGTATCTTCAACATAAAGTGAAACTTTTACTTCACCGGTAACAGTATTGTCAGAATTGAATGGTATAAAGATTGAAATATTTTCGGGCTTTACAGATCCAAGATTCGTTACTTCCAAAGTTGTAACTTGAAGCAAACTCGCAGTCGGTACTGGAGTAAATGGTATTTCAGATCCATCCGCAATAATTTTAGTTATAGCATTTGCAGGGTAATCTGTAAATTGAGTAACATTGCGATAATCCAGTACTACTCTTATTCTATTTATTCCAGTGGATTGAGAGTCATAAAAAGCTTTTATTTTTATTTCAACCGTTGTAACTCCAGAATTTGTAACCACAATTGAAGGTATACTCTCTGCAGTAGCTTTGTAAACGGGAGCAATAACTCTGAATTTTACAGGAATTGTGGCAGAACAATTACCTGCTAAATCACAAGCGGAAATATAAACAGTTTGTTCTCCCAACTTATCACGTAACTGTGCTGCTGAAAAATTGACAGACCAACCAACTTTGTAAGGACTCGTACTTCTCAAGAAAGAAGCTTCTTTAACAGGATCAGCTGGATCTAGCACATCGCACCTCAAGTAAGATTGAGAAGTAACAACAGGTTCTGAAACTGCGGCTTCCACGGTTGCTTGTCCAAGAAGAGGATCAACATATCCTGGAAGAGTCTCTACACTGTAAACAGTAGCATTTGACAAAGATGGAACAGTTGAGTCATCTATGGTTAAATCCGCATTTCCAACAGCCTCAACACTTGCAGCGCTCACAAAATAAGGGAATGAAGCAAGGGAAATATAGGTTGCGTCTGTAACTGCTGGATAAACCCCAGCAATTTTCAAATTTATTCCATTTCCTCCTATTCTGATTATTACTTCTCTTGTACTGCGACGACTTGTAACGTTTAGAAGGGTTGCTGCATCTCCAGGACTTGCTCCAGCAGGTTGAAACATCTGGGCTATCAACGCTGGAGTCACAGTAGTTATGTCTCTGTTTAGAAACACAGCACGTGAAAAACGGAGTACTACATAATCACCTTCATCTACAACAGCATTGTGATTGTTGTCAATGAATTCTGCCTTTTCTAAAGCAGGAGCCGTTGTATCCAGACATTTGATATCAATTCCAACTGCGTTAGTAGCCATTTTAGCTGCTGATCCATTAGTTCCAATAATGTTGGAAGAGTACCTTCCCTTATCATAGGTTGTTAGAAAAGTGTTGACATTCAAAGCTGCTCCTGTGATAGAAGTATATGCATCATCCCATATATTCAATTCTGGATTGTCTCCAAGTGTTATAACAACAGAATTTACATTGTACTTAGTAATAGTAGCCCCTGCTCCAAAACTACCCGTGTCGTGAGATATTGACAGATAAGTAAGTGGATTGTTCCCAGATTCCAGTTCTTGAATAGACTTTGAGAACGTAACAACTATCCTGTCTCCCTTATCCAAACCGTTGTTGTCATCATCGTAGTAAATAGCTTTCACAGGATAAGGAGCAGACGCATCCTCAATTCTTAATGAGTAATCCAACAGATCCGGTAAATTACCGCTAGTGTCTTGGAAGGTAGCAGTTGTTCTTACATGTAATTGATCCCCCTCTGCCCAACCTGATACTCCATTACCATTGAAAACAATGGCAAGCTTGTTATCATTACCAGAATCCATCGTATTAAAGGTAGGATTATCACCAAAATTTATTACTCCAACAGTTTCAAAACTGTTCAATATTTCGCCCGCTTCATCGATAGTGGTATCGTTTATAGGTCTATCAAATATCAATATCAAAACATCATCACTGTTATCATTTGGAGTTGCTCTCTGAGAAAAGCCATCTGATCTGTAAAGCACCTTTATCAAAGCAGGTCCACCAGGGACTTGGATGTTATGCCACTCATAGGACGAAGGTACGCCTCCCCAGATAGACTTTATCTTTCCTGGAACGCAAGATATTTGAGTTTGATCATGAATTGGCAGCTGAGCAGAAGGAGCTACGTTTATCTCTATTACGGAGTCATTGGGCGTGGCACCAGTTTCAATAACACTGCCAACTCCAAAACTACCTACTTCTCCTGAAACTTCAAAAATATAAGTAGCATCTTGACCTACACATGAAGAATCATCAATCGGTTTATCAAAAACTATTACTATTCTGTCATCCGAGACGTCGTAAGTTCCATTTCGGTTCCAAGTTATAGAAACAATATGAGGGGCACTTAAATCTGGTAAAATTCCCAAAGTAACCTGTTGAGCAGCCAATGGATTTCCTCCTTGATCTCTAGCAGAGTCCGCCGCAAAATCTAGCTCAAGAGTTTGAGATAAGTTTTGTTCAATTTGATTAACTTGATCAGCTGTTAAATCTAACGTAACTGTTTTGTTATCACCACTCCACGTTGGAACTGCTCCATTTAAGTTCCCAAGAATTTCTGTTCCATCGGATTGACGCACTACTCTTATAAGGTTCAAGTTGAAAGTGGTTGGAGAAATGGGTTCTGAGAAGTGTATTACTATTCTGTTATTTGCTACTTCATAGGTTGCTCCTTCAACAGTAGGAGGTATGTTATCAGAAACGTTTACCATACCTGTATCATATACAGTTGTTCCTTGAGAGAGGACAACCTGTATATTTTGAGGCAGAAAACCTGTAGCTGGTGGAGTTATCCTAATTTCGCAAGTATCGTAACCACCAGCAGCAATATTGGCTGTAGTGTAAGAGGTATTCCAAACACCATTTTTCCCAAATTCAACAGTCCAACCTGCTAATCCCGGTGAAGATAACAGGTAAGAAAGCGCTGCATTACCGGTATTTATAACCTTTATTTCAAGAGTTCCGGATTGTCCCGGATTTAAATTCAATATTCCAGAAGCCCCGCCACCCCCAACGGGATCTTTAATACCTTCACCATTTCCAGATATAACCAAATCTGCCCCTGCAGTCAATCCCACATTCACAGTAATAGTAACAGAATCTGTGGTCGTAGCTAAACCAGTATTTGTAGAAGTTCCGGCCACGATTATATTGTAGGACCCTTGAGGGGTTGCATCCGGAACATGAACTTGAACAGTATTTGTCAATCTACTTGCTGCCAAAGAGCATATACCGCTCCAAGAAGTAGCTCCACCAAATGTCACCGACCACCCAGCTGGGGCATTTACCGTGTTAACTGCAAAGTTTAAATCAACATTCCCAGCATTTATAACCACTATATCAGTTGCCACTGTTTCACCAGCTGAAGCTGATAGTGTCACAGAACCACCTGCTCCTGTAAGACCAGAAGCACTAGTATCAATAACACCTTCACCACTTGCTGAATTACTAACATCTCCAACAGCTAAGTCAACTTTAGCTTCAGGATGCCAATTTACAATCAGTGCTACAGACTCAGTAGAACCATCTGGTAAAGTGACTTTGAAATATATGTAGTAAACAGTATATGGAGTAGCTGCTGGAGTCTCTGGATCCGGAATAACTTCTAAAGTTATATCCTGTTTATTAGTTGGAGGCGTTCTGGTTAAAACAGAAGTTATGAAACTCGTAGCCTCAACACCGTTAAATCTGACACGCCATCCAACTGGAACATCATAGGCTCTTATTGTAAATGAGGTATCGTAGTTACTCTCGTTTTCAACAGTCAAAGTTTGAATAATCGTTCCAGAAGATGGTGATGCATCAACAGTTACTTGACCTCCAGAAGTGCCATCACCGTATTGGCCATCTCCATTTCCAGCAATTATCAAATCGCACGTTGCTTTTGCATTAACAGTGTAAGTTATTCTAACTGAGTCCACTCCTGTAGAAGTATCCCCTTCTCTTGAAGCATTTACATATAGGGTTAAAGAATCTCCGGCTACAGCATCTGAAGGTGGGGTGATATCTACTCTGTAAATTGCCTCTCCTGTAAAGGCAGCCAAATCTGGCGAGTCTTTTGTTGGTCCTATAGCAAGACCTGTCCAGTTTTCATACACTCCAACATTCCATGTGGAGGGAGTTATTGTACCTGCAGGTGCACTACTTCCCCATGAAACTTCAAAACTTGTAGTCACATTTGACTCATTTTGAAGCTTAACATAAACACTCTTAGTTTGACCCGGATCTACACTCAAATTTATCGCTCCGCCACCACCGGAGAAGAGATTTGAGTCGTAAACATTATCTCCAATAGTAGTATCACCTGGTGATTCACCCAGCAAAAGATCCGCTTTTAAGCTTTCTCCAATGTAAATTCTCAAGACAACTTCTTGAGTTGAACCAAGGTTATTAGCACTATCTGGACCAATTACTATTTTGAATTCATATATACCACTTGCTGGCAAAGGATTGGGAATCTTTACGTGCAAAGTGGCGTATTCCTCCTCATTAAAGATCTCCCATCTTCTTACTTCAGCTCCAGAGTAAGCAGTACCGCTACCTGTTAAAACACTACCATCAGAACACTCCAAGGAAGCAGTCAAACCTGCTGCCGCAGTGTATTCAAATTTAAATCTGTCATTAGCATTCCCCCTGTTGCGTACCTTAATTCCAAAATTGTATATTGTACCTGCAGAAGGAGAATCAAGAGCAAACACTTTGTAATCTGGATCGTTATCTGTAACTCCCGCATCAAGAGAATATATCTCTGCCGAAGTTTTACCAACGTATAATACCTCAATGGTGATACCAACACCATCGGTTGCATTAGCAAAATTTCCAGCTCCGTCTTGAAAATATGTATTAGCATTGTAAGCATGTTCAGAGGAGGCAAACACAACATAACTGTAAACTCCAGCAGTAGCAGCAGGAGAATTTGGTACCGTCACATTTACCGAAAAACTGAATGGTGCAGACGTATAGGGACTCTGTTGATAAAATTGAGTTCCCGTCTCACCAATAACCCTTGGATCTGTAGATCCAGAAGCAGCAAGTCCTGAAGCACTCACAGCTCCGCTCCAGTCAGACAGTATATTTTCTCCAGAAACCACTCCAATATAATAGTTTTCTATTGTATTAGCTAAATTGTAGAGCCTGATATTGAATACAGCTGTATCTCCTGGCTTAACGGAAATTGTACTCCCTGCACCTGCAGTATCATAAGCAGGAGTTCCAATGGGATCAATCAAATACATATTGCGTGCCCTCTCTACGCCATCATCTCCAGTTACACTCAAATCTACTCCTGAATAAGGAGCAACCGTTAATTCTATTCGTCCTGCGTCTCTTATACGATTTGGTATTGAAGCTTCAAAAGGTACGGAGTAATGCAACGCTTCAGTATGGTTTAATATATTTACTGTCAAATCTGTAGAAACTGTAGAGAAAGCTGCAGCAGCTGGATTAGGAGTTGCCGGTATAACTTCAACTGAAGGGTTTGGCACTGAAAATGGTGCAAATGTTATGGTGAGATCTGAGTTAGATCTGTTTTCAGCCGTAGCGTAAATTGTAGCATTACTTCCAGGCAATATTGCGTTTGGAATAGTAAACACTGCACCATTGTGAGGAGGAGTCACATCTGTATCAAAATTTCCGTAACCATTGCTATTAGTACCATCTCCTAAAACCAAATCAACGTCAAACACTGAACCTATTGTAACGTGCATGGTGGCATAATCCTCACCTGTAATAGTATTATCACTGGCAGCTCTTGAAATAACATGAATAATAACTTCGTACAAAGTTCCGGCCACTATCTGATTATCCGCCGCATTAGGAATTGAAAAGTTAAACTGTAGAAGTGCGCTCTTCAGCTTCCCAACACCATTGTAAGGAGGATAACTCAAATTCGCACTACTAGAAGTCCCCGGACCTGCTGACCACTCAGCTGTCCAGTTATTGCCATCTCCATCAAACACTAAGACCGATTCTATCTCTACAGATAAATCATCGTTAACGTCAGCTGTAACTTCCGCCGAAACCGTGCGTGTATAAGTTATGGAAGCAGCAGCTCCTGTGGCAGGTAGTAAGGTTTCAGTAGTTTCATTAAAAGGAGGGGTAGAAACATTCGGGAATTTGAGATTTATAGGAACCGTGGCAACTACTGGAACAGTGAAGTTCATCAAAGCCGTAACTCCAGCAGCGGTAATAGAACTACATTGAACAGTTATTTGGTAATCCCCAGCTTTCGGAGGATAATCTCCCACTCCACCTACGGCGGGAGTGCGGGGAATATCTATATTAAGAGCAACTTCTTCAGTTGCTTGGGGAGCTATATCAGATAAAGTTGTAGTAGAAGAGGGTTGAGTAATGGTTACTGTCCAACCAGAAGGGTAATTTGTTATGCTTAGATTAACACTTTGAGTTGCATTTGAAAGATCTCCATTCAATACTTCAAAGGTTGCACTCATGGGATAAGTCCCATCATACTCGACATCACTTTTACTAATTTGAGCACCATTTATGGATTGTAAGATCTTGCTTCCCGGATCCGCACTATCTCCTTCATGATTAACTCCGTCTATAACTATGTCTACATCATAAGTAGCTGGCACTATTACAGTAAATTTAATACTGTCTGTTCCATAATATTCAACATCACTGTTATAAGGATTGTTGTATCGTGTCCTAACATAAAAAGTATATGTACCTGCAGTAGCATAAGCTGGCACTGTAACTTCAATAGTGACCAAGCGCTGAGCTTCTCCATCTACTGTAACAGTTGTACTATTATTAGTACTCCCATCCCATAGGTCTGTGATTGTTCCGGTATCTAATGTTATTCTCCACCCAGCAAAAGCCTGTGCTGCATTTCCAAGTGTAGAACAAGCCATTTTTACAAGATCAAATCTTATATCTTGGGAAATAGACAATTCATTCTCAATAGTGGATACAACTTGAAATACCGTATTATTTGCCACTTCAGATTGAGTCAATGTCTTTGAGACAGAGGATGCATTGCCTGCAACACTTAAGTCGTACTTGTTATCTCCATAATCCACCACCGAACAATTATCCACAGTGTATATCACTAAGTCAGTTTGCCATTTTCTAACTTTGACTTTAAACCATGCTTTATCACTTATTCCAGGCTGTTTGGAATCCGCCCAAAATGGCACTACATAATCTCCGGGTGATAGCAATGATGGGTCAGCTGGTGTAGTCATTGTAAGATCAACTTCAATAGAAGTATCAGGGCCAGCACCAATAGTTACGGTATCTCCAGAAACAAGAGGACTCCCTGCATCGGATGGAGAAGTTTTATAAACTGCGCTAAATCCCCAACTTGAAAGTGTAGTCCAGTTTATTTTCACACTATCTGTGCTGGGAATTTCATTCTCAACAAAAAACACAGTATCTGTCGATAAAGGCAGGGAAGTTAAACTGTAATCAACATATATCGTTTCCGTTCCATCATTGTAAACATCTTGTCCCTCAACAC
>Ga0256838_1000780_pt1 | contig 17134 bp, 16 predicted proteins | sample 4571419metaG_FD_185978 | JGI IMG/M metagenome (GOLD analysis project Ga0256838, IMG submission 185978) | Hydrothermal vent microbial communities from Guaymas Basin, Mexico - 4571-419 | ecosystem: Environmental > Aquatic > Marine > Hydrothermal vents | place: Mexico: Guaymas Basin | collected...
TATAATGAAGACAAAAAAGAAGAAATTAATAAATTACTCGGAAAAGAAAAAAAAAGAACCGGATAAAAATTTTTATTTTGAAAAACTGTTTTTTAACTATTTAAAAAATTTCAGAAACAAAAAAGTTTCTCCAAAAACAGTAAAAATGGAAATGTATTATTATGAAAATTATTTAAAAGGTTTAGCAAATAAAGACGTGAGATTTATTCAAAAATCTGAAATAAGCAAACTTCTAAAAAGAACTCAGGAAAAATCAATAAAAAACAAACATAACACAAAAACAAAAGATGGCTACAACGGTTACGATACTTCAATGAGGGTAAAAACTACCCTTAACCAATTTTACAATTATTTAGTCGGTAATGATATAGTCAAAGATAATCCTGTAAAAGATTTAAGGTTAGAAACAATACTACCTGTTAAAAAAATTAAAAAGAAAAAAGAGATTGAAACGGATTTAAACAAATTAAGAGAGTTTTATTTAAAAGTTCCATTTTACCATCAAAATCTAACCGGATATCAACGTCGTAACTTCCAAATAACCTCAAAATACCTTACCGAATTTATCTTTTTTACAGCTATGAGAAATAAACAAGCAAGACTCACAAAATGGGAATTTATAGACTGGAAAAATAATATAATCATTTATCCTCCGGACACAGTTAAAAAACGTCGTGAATATATTTTACCTATGACAAAAAGAATAAAAATAATTTTAAAAACGTTAAAAAAATTAAATGAAAAAGTAAAAAGTGAATATGTATTTTTTAATAAAAAAACAAAAAAGAATTTAACAGATATTTCAGTTAGTCGCATTTTACAGAATGTTACAAACGGAAAATTAACATCTCATAATTTTCGTGATATCTTATTAACCACAATAAAAATACAATATAAACATGATTTTAATAAAATTGTATTAGCTCACCAAATACTAGACCATAGTAAATTCATTGACGGAATCGATGATGTATATACATATAAAGATGCTAATGAACTCATCACTATGAGAAAAGAATTATTAGAATGGTGGTATCAATTAATTTATCCCAATAGTCCCGCATTAATATAAAAATTCAAACAGCCAAAGCGGAATATTATTTCCGCTCCAATTTCTATATCATCTGCTATTACATAAGCATTTTCTAAATTTTTAAGAAGTAAGCGGCCCCATCAATAAAACTGTATAAATCCAGAAATAAGTTGTTAAAATAAAGATAACAAAGAAAGGATTTACACATGGGAATTTTGAATCTTGAAGAATATAAAAGAAGACTTGAATCAGGAAATCCAGTAACAATAGAAGAACTTGAAAATGAACTAAAAGTATTAATCAAAGAGATGATTGAGACTGCAACTCAAGGTGAGCTTACAACTCATTATAATACCCCAAGAAAAACGACAGAAAAAATAATGATAAAATAACAGAAAAAGGGCTAAAAATGGCAAAGAAGAGAACAAATTACAGTGAGGAATTTAAAGTTCAAATAGTATTGGAAGTGTTAAAAAACGAAAAAAGCATAAATCAAATTGCAAAAGAGCATAATATATTGCCAAAAAATATTTTAAACTGGAAGAAACAGTTTTTAGAAAATGCTCAAATAAATGGAACCGAGCAAAGCAGTAAAAGAATACAAAGAGCAAATAAAAGAGTTTGAAAAGAAAGTAGACAAATACGCAAAAACCGTAGGTAAACTTACGGTTGAAAGGGACTGGGCAGTGGGAAAGCTAAGGAGCTTGGACTTATCGACTAAAAGAAGATTGGTCCAAGCTGATAATAATGAAACGTTGTCTAATGCAAAAAACACGAATTATTAAATATAAGCAGAAGTTATAAATATTATGAGCCAAAAGTCAATCCGAATAAAGAAGCAATAAAAAAAAAGAATACAAGAAATTGCCGTTGATGATTTTATGTGTGTATACGGAGAAAATAAAGTATACAGACAACTGTTATCCGAAGGATATAAAGTATCCTTAAACACAGTGTCAAAATATAAAAAAGAGATGGGATTAAAAGCTGTGATTGCAGTTAAACCTGTGTTAACCACAATACCTGATGAAAATAGTAAAAAATATCCGTATAAACTAAAAGACATAACAATAGACAGACCTAACAAAGTATGATCTGCCGATATAACATACATAAAAACAAAATTCGGAACAGTATATCTTGCGGCAATAATAGACTGGTATTCCAAAGCCGTATTGTCATGGAAAATATCAAATACAATGGATACCGATTTTGTAATGGACGTATTGGAAGATGCATTAAATAAATACCCAAAACCCGAAATATTCAATACAGACCAGGGAAGCCAGTATACAAGCTATATTCATACAAAAACGTTAAAAGAAAACGGTATAACAATATCGATGGATTCAAAGGGAAGAGCTACTGATAATATTGTTATTGAAAGATTCTGGAGAAGTGCGAAGGTTGAGAGAATATATTTAAATGAATATAACTCTATGAACGAATTAAAAGAAGATATAAAAAACTATATCAATTTTTACAATCATCAAAGATTTCATCAGTCATTGGATTATAAAAGACCCATGGAGGTGTATAATGAGTGGTTAAAAAATAACAAATCTGAAAAACAAAATATTAAAATTTTTAGAAAAGTGGCTTAATATGCAAAAAGAATTAATCTTTTTCAAAAATTGTCTTGACTTTTGGGGTAGAATACTTCTTTGTTATTTTATCTAGACTGACACGGAATCTCTAACAGTCCCAATCAATCTCATTTTTCTGTTCAACTATTAAAGGATAAACATAATTGTTACCATACAAAGCAAAAGTGTGATTGCCGTAATTCGGAGTAGTGAAATTTGCAAGTATTTTATCCCTCACGTTTTCAAAATCATTTCTTATAATCTCATACATATCATCTATCAAAAACCAGGCTTCAACATCATAGTTTTTATAATACTCGGGAGCTTTATAATTTAAATCCTCAGTTGATACTTTTATAACTTTTGCCACATAAATACTCGAATAATCGGTAAGCAACAGCTGAAGGTAATTTTCTTCGTTAATGCTTTTTATAAGTTCTTGTAGTTTATCTTCAAAAGTATGGGAAGTGTTTTTAAGTTTTGACTTTAACTTTCCAAAAGTAACTTCACCTTTTTCTATCAGAATATCTAAATGTTCTTTTATTACATCTTTTTGGTAATATGGGGGTTGTATAAGGATTAGTAGGTTTTGCAATTTACATCCTTTAATTTCTAATTTATATCTAATTTTTTAGAATTTCTATATTTTTAATTGATTATACAGTTGTTTTTAAATTTTAATTAAAATTTAAATTTATAGGTTTTGTTATGATTCCCTCATTATCTTCTAAAATTGAAAAAGCATAAAATTTTACATTATTAAACTTCACTTTTAAAAATTGCACAAATCCTTCTTCTCCCCATTTAATTAATTGTCTTTCAATATCTGAATCTATTTCTCCTATTTTATCAGTTTTATTTATAATAATATGTAAAGGAATGTTGATTTTATTTTTAGTGGATATATTTAGTTGTTTTTCTAAAATTTCGACTAAACGAGACAATGTATCTATTAAAGGTTCACAATTATATGAGTTCTTATATTTTTCTTTTATAGCTTTTATGGCAAAAGGGTCAATCATTAAAATAATCATTGAAGAATAAGACAAAAATTCTTCATTAATAATATTATTAGATTTTTTAAAAACATCACCTGGAATATCAAAAAAATATAGTAGTCTTTCTTTATCTAACAAAATATTAAATAAAGTAATTTTATATGTTTTTTCTACAGGTAGCTTTTGTTTTATTTTAATGATATTTTTATCGAAAGTATTTTTATCGTTAATATCTATAAATTTACTATTAGGATAATTTTTTAAAATAAAACTTAATATTCTAATTATATAAGTAGTTTTTCCTACATCTTTACTTCCAATAAAAGAAATTATCTTTTTTTGCGTTAAAGTACTATATTCTGGAATTAAATTTTTCTTACAATTAGGACATAAAGCCATAAGCTGTTCTCTTCTTTCTCTATAAACTGGCAATTTATTACCACATTTACATATATGACTAAAAATTCCAAATTCTAAAGAAGGATTTAAATTTTTATGAGCTAACCCACATTGACTACATTTATATAACGAGATTGGATTTTTTTTATTACAAAATTTACATAAAACAAAATGTTTTTGGATATACTTTTTATCAAAAAAATTAAATATAAAATAGAATAAAGATTTTATTAATCTATATGGAAGATAAATAGTAATGCTAATCAAAATATGTATTAATGAAAGCAAAGCAATAGAAGGTAAATATATTAACTTAACCCATGTTTCTATATTGTCAGATTTAAATTTTTTCAACATAATTGTAATGACATTAAAAAAATCTATTAATGTTTTTTCCTTTTTTTTATTATTAATAATAATTTCTTTGGTAAAAAAATTTTTTAATGCTTCAAAATAATATCTAATAGTATTAAAAAATGTAAATAATATAACAATACCTAAAATATATTGCCAAAAATTAATTATTACAACAATAAATACTCCTAAAACAATCACTCCTCCTATAAAATCTTCCATTTTTATCCTTTTTTATTTTTTGTAAATGAATCAAGCATGTTTTTAAATTTGCCAAAATATTTTTTATATCTTGGTATTAATAATTCTTCAATTTCTTCAAACATTTCGTTACATTTATTTTTTGACTCTTTTTTAAGATTTTTGATTAAAAAATCTTTAGTTTGTTCAATCTCGTTTTTATTAAATTTAACAATTTTTTTTATAAAAATTTTAATTATTTGTTCTTGAAGGTGTTTATATTTAAAACTACTTTTATCTACTTCTAACCAAAAAATCATTAATTTCCTATCTAATGGTGTAATTTCAGTATTTTCTAAAATAATACCATTAAAAATTTCAATAACTATTTGTTCAATATTATCAATAAGCGTTTCTGAATATAATTTTTCCAAATCAATAATTTTAATATTTCTATATAAATTAATTAAATAATTTTTATATTGATTTGGATTAATTTTATATAATTTATGAAGCTCTTTTTTTATTTTTGGTAAATTATTTTCTTTAAATTTAATAATATTTTGTCTTAAAAAAATTTTATTTACTTCATCAGTTAATTCAATATTTTCAAATTTTTCAAGCATATTATCAAATTCATTATGCTCTATTTCAAAAGAAATATTTTTATTTATTTCGGATATAATTTGTTCTTTTAATCCCATTTCCATAATTTTATTTAACTGTTTAGAATTAAACCATTTAAATATTTGTTCTCTCTTTTCGATAAGAGATAATTCTTTCCAAAATAATTTTAAAAAATCTTCTTTATTTTGAATATTTTTAATATAAAGATTAAAAAACTCTATTTTATTATCTAATTTTGACACTCTATTAATAAATTCTAGTTTTAAAAAATCTTCTAATCCCTGAAAATCAGAAAGATATTTTATTAATTTAAAATATTCATCACTAAATGAAGAATAGTATTCTTCTATAAAATTTAATAATATTTGTTCATTTTCAATATATTGGATTATTAATAAAATATAATGATTTTTATCTTTAAAATATTTTATTGCTTCAAAAGGAAAATCATTTTTTTTAATCAATATTTCAATTAAAATTTCAAAAAGATTTTCTTCTTTTAGAGAAGAAATATAATCAAAAAATTCTAAAATATTATTATTATCCATAGTTTTAATACAGTTATTTAAAACTAATTTATAATTTTGAATCACATATTTCTTAAAAGATTTTTCTAGTTCTGAATTTATTATTTTTTTATAAATTTGATAAAAATCATCTTTGTTATATGTTTTTTTTAATGTTTCTAAGTATAGAACAAAAAGATATTCAATAATAAACTTTTTATAAATAGGTTTTTGATATTGTTCATATACAACTAAATAAAAATTTATTAATGCACTTAAATCATTTCCATTTAGATTGGTTAAATTTTTCACAAAATATAATAATTTTGTTATAACCCATTCTTTTCTTTCTTCTTTAACATAATTTATTACATTCAATAACTCTAAAATTTCTTTATTTGATATTTTTATTTTATTATCTAAAACTAAAAATAATTTTAAAACAAAATTTAAATCTGTTAATTTTTTTAATGAAAAATATTTGCTGAATGTATAAAATTTATATAATATCTCAATATCGTCAATAAAATCAATAATTTTTTCATATTCTTGATTTTCACTTAAACTAATATCACTGAATTTGTTATTTTCTAAATCAAATATAAAAAAATTATAGTTAAAATCATTCGAATCAAATGCTAAATCTGTTTCTCCGACAGTAATATTTATATCGGTTAAGTAATTATAATTAAATTGATAAGAAGAAAAACTAATAGATGTTGCTATTTCTAAAGGAAGTAATTTTTGTAAAATTGTTAAATAATTTAAAGCTTCTTTACTATTATTAACTTTTATCAATAGAGGTCTTTGTTGTTCTTTTGATAAGAATAATGCTCTAATCATTTTTTTTACAATTTCTTTATCAATTTCTTTTAAAATGTTGACTAATTTATCTTTTATTAAATCCTCATTTATATTAATTATTATTTCACTCAAATAAATATCATTATTATAATCATTTTCCTTGAAAACATTAGAATAATATAAATCTATAGGCCATGATTCCAATTCATTTAGTAAAATACCATGCATAAAATAATTGCCATATCTTTGAGCTGTAAAATCTTTTCCTAAATAAGTTGCTTTTATAAAAAGAAAAAAATTATCTTCTTTTTTATATCTAAAAGCAATAGGAAATTGTTTTATTTCTTCTTGTGTCGGTTGAGAAGGAAAATTATAGGGAGGTTTATAAGAACCAAACTGTTTAAATTCAGAAATTAAATTATCATCAAAATTTTTACTTATAGCTTTTACTTGGAATCCTGGAGATTGTTCATATCCAACTTCACAAGAAGTATAATATAATTGTTCGCCTTTCATTTTTTTCCTTTTATCAGATTATTAACTCTTAGCAACCATAAAAATGAGTCTTCTATTCTTATTGGATTTACCGATGGAATTTTATTGTCTTTATGAGGATTGCATCCTAACGCACTTAAACCAAAAAAAGCAACTTTTTTATATTTAGTTTCTGCTAATTGAACCAATGCACTTTGATTCCAATTAATTAAAAGAGATTTCATTTCAGAATTTATTGCATTTATATCATCTTCATCATATCCATTTAAATGATTTGAATTTTGTTTTATTTGATATTCATCAGAAATTAAACTATCTAATGCATCTAATTTAGTAAAAGATATTGCTAAAGGAATATTTATTTTATCTTTTACCCCTAAATTTTGTCCCTTTTCTATTAATTGAGTTATTCTTGAAAGAATATCTATATTGTAATTAGATGATTTTGTAGGCATTGGAACTTTTCCACTTAATTTACTTCTAACATCGGGGATTTGAAGAGGGTCTATTAATAAAATAATTCCGTCAGAACGATATATATATTTATTAACTAAAGCCATTGTATCTTCACTGTTTAAATCTTCTCCAGCGGTATCAAAAAATATCAATGTTACATGATTTACAATTTTATTTTTTTCAAATAAAGTATCTTTTATAAATGATAAACCATATATTAAAGGCAATTTTACTGAAATATCACTTGTTGCTGAATCTGTTTTTGGAATCACTTCATGTCTTTCAAATACAGGATTATAAAACACTTTTCTGTATTTGTCTCTAGTTTCATCATTTAAAGGATTTAATAAAATTCGCATTTTAGGTCCAAGTTCATTTTGTAATTTATTTATCAAAACTGCAATATAATGACTTTTCCCAGCTCCAATTCCACCTACTACTGCAAATATATGATTTTTAACTTCACCTATTGAAGAAGGTAATTCTTTATGACAATGAGGACATAATCTTTTATATGTTTTTTGATTGCATTTATCGCAAATCATAAATTTTACATTTCTTTTTTCTTTATTTTCTATTACTCTACCTCTTTTTCTTGTGTCTTGCCAATATTTTGTATAAATTTTATCTTCTTGCCATGAACAAATAGATTGTGGACTAGAACATCTAAAAGGCGTTTCATTCAAATAAAAATATTCGAAGCAGTAAGGGCATAACTCTTTATTATTAAAAAATGATTTCAACTTATCAGCTATCATTATTTCTCCTTATAATTTTAATTTTTCTTCTCTATCGGGTAATAGTCTAATATTGTTAAAGTTATCATTATCTTCAAAAAACAGTTTTATATAACCTTTTGAATTCCAATATTTTTTAGGGATACTTATTCTTCCTATTCCATTTTCAAATTTTACTTTTTTCATTTTTCTAATCTTAATTCCATCTTTTTTATCTAATGGAACACTTTCTTTTTTAAAAAAAATCAAAATATCTTTCAATTCAAAATTATCTTTGACATCTGTTTCGAGTTCTATAAAAACCTCTTTATAAGAACCAAAAAAAATAAATTTTTTTATTTTTTTAACTTTATATTTAATTTTAAGTTTTTTGCCACAATATTCTAAAAATTGAACACCTTTTGAAACATTGTTGTTTTTTTTATCATATACATATAAACATAAATAGTGGGGAGTTTCGTTATTTATATCCAATACTAAATATCCACCGTTCTTATTATATTCTTCAATAGAATAAATTTTTTTATTTATCGAATTGTCTATTTTATTTGTAAATTTATCATAGCTATATGTCAGTAGAAAATGTTTTGCACCAGCTGGCGGAATAAAATAAATATAAAGCTGACTGTTTTTGTATTGTGTTTTTAAATTTTTTACATCTTCAATGAAAGTTATTTCTTTAATCTCTCCTACAATGGCTATTTCATTTTTTATGGAAAACGGAACAATATAGATATTTCCTTGGGTTTTTAAAGGAATTTGAATAGTGTTTTTCACAGGATTATATAATTTATATTTTTGAATATTGTTTATATTTAATATTTCTTTAGAAGAAAAAGGTGGTTTTTCTTCTATGATAGCAAATACTATGTTTTCTCTGTTATTTTTAAAATCTATAAATAATTTTTTATTTTCAATTTTATAATCATAATTTTCTAAAGGTTTTGGTAAAGGAGCTGGTGTAGTAAAAAAGAATGTTTCTTCAGAATGTATTATTTTATTTGTAATAGGGTCTTTATATTTACCTATAAACATATATCCATATGTAAGATTATTTTTTACATCATTGTCAATGTAAAAATTTGTAGTTGGTTTAATTAATTTTGCATTTTTTTTAGTGAATTTATTATTGGTTTGTTTTTTATATATTTCCACTTCTTCACAATATTCAGGAATTTCCCATTTTAGCTCAATTTTTGTATCTACTCCTTTAATTAAGACATTTTTAATAGGTTTTGGAATAAAAACAGGCCCTAATGTTTTACCTTGGACAAACTTTATATTATCTTTAACTAAAAAAATAGAATAATAAAAAATTTTTCCTTCTTCAAATTCAGTATCAATCACTTCTAAAGCTCTTGTATTAGCAACAAGTTTACCATCGTCATATTTTAGAGGGGGACTTTTTTCTTTTTTTACGACCAAAAAGGAAAAGCCGTTTAAAGGAAATTCCCATCCTATTTTTAAATTATTTGATATTTTGTTATAAGAGATATTATCAACTGTTAAAGGCAAATTTTGCAAAATTTTCTTTGCTTCTTCATAATCTTTTACAAGTGAACATATTTCTTCATATTTTTTAATTACTAACGAATAATTTTTTAATTGTTTATATTTTTCCATTTCCTTTGATAAAGATTTGACTTTTTTTAATGTGTTTTTTATATCGTTTTCTAATTTTTTAATGTTTTCATTTGAAGGATATAATTTAATATATTCTAATAATTTTTCATTTGCTTTTTTATATAAATTTTGATTTATTAAATTTTCAATTTCTTTTAATCTTAATGTTTCTTCATTTTTTTTGAGAGAAATATCTTTTAATTTTTCTTTTGCTTTTTGCAAATTCCATATTTTAATAATTTGATTTAAAACTTGCTCTGCTTCTTCATATTTATTTAGAGAAATCAAGATTTCTGTATTATTTAGTAATTTTTTAATTTCTTTTAAGTCAGCTATTGCAAATCCACAGTTTTTACATGTTTTTTCAGTAATTTTTATGTTTTTTGAACAATTTGGACATTTTTGAATTACCTCTTCCCCGCATCCGGGACATCTATGTTCGTTTTCAATAATTTCTCCACAAAAAACACAGCTTTTTATATTAATTTTCGCAAAACTTCCTATTATTGAACATTTCTTTTTATTAGCTACTTCTTCAATATACTCTTGTGCTTCATCTTCTAAGATTCCATATTTTTTTGCTATTTTTAATAGTTGAGAAATATTTTCTTGAGTTAATATCTTGTTAGCTGTAATAACATTAAGAGTTTTATCTAATTTTTTTAAATGTTGTGTAGATAAAACATTGTCATATTTCTCTTTATTTAAAGATGAACTAAAAATAGATTTAGCTTCTCCTGCCAATTTGTTTTTTCTACTATTTTCAATGTCAGTTTTGCCTTTTGATTCTTTCCATATTTCTTCTGCACGGTTTTGTAGAAGTTGAAGAGAACTATTTTTGGATAAAGATAAAAAATCGTATAAATCTTTTTTTCCCAATAAACTTAACAATTCATTAATCTCTTTTTCTTTAGATGATTCTAATTTAGGTTTGGCTTTTTTATTAGAGTTATTATGTTCAGAAGTTATAATAGTAATCTTACTTTTTGAAAGCCTTTTTTTTATTTCTTCTTCATTTAAAATATTTTTAAACTGGCTTTTTAAAATTTCAAATTGTTTTTTGGGCATTTCATTTGAAGACAAAGCCATTATAATATTGTCTAATTCTTCAAATGCTTCTTTTCTCTTTTGTCTATTTTTATTTATAAATTCTTTTCTGTGTTTTTCTCTTAAATTCGAATCAATTATTATTTTTTCAATTTCCGAAATTTTAGATAAATATTCTTTTGCTAATTCTTGTTGTTTAAGACTTCCTTGATTTCTCCATTTATTCCATATTTTCCTTTTTTCTTCAATTTTTTTCTCTATATTCTTAGAATTTATCTCATTTTCATCTAATTCCAAAATTTCATAAAAATTCATTCAAAACCTTTATAAAGTACCTTTATTTATTTCTTGTGCTATAGTTGAAAATGATTCAACTAAATTTTCTTGAGTAATAAATACACTCCCCTCGTCGCTTGAAGCAATCTTTTTTAAAAATCTTTTATCAGCCCCACCAAACCCAATTGCTACTACTTCAATTCCTTTCTTATGACATTTTTTTGCTTTTTGGATAGCTTCTTTTTGTCTAAACCATTGACCATCTGTTAAAACAACAGCATATTTTTTATTATCTATATTTTTTAATAGTGTATATATTGTATCAAATGGATTTGCATTGGTTCCTCCATTTGAATAAATACTATCTATAATATTAAATAGTCTATTTTTATTATTAATTGCTTGTGTTAAAACATATGTACTATCATTAAAAATAATTATTCCTATTTTATTATAATCTAAATCTAATTTATTAATAAATTCTTTTGCTGCTTCTTTTGCTTCTTTAAGAGGTTCTCCCAACATGGAACCTGATACATCAAGAACTAAATATATAGTTTTATATTCTTGTTCAATTTGTACTTTTTCAAATTCAGGTTCCTTCATAAATCTATCAGGAATATCACTATCTAATGATTCTCTCTTAATAGGAAGAATTCGTCCATTCATAGAAGCCTCTACATTAACTACTCCATTAATATCATAACTATAAGTAACATCAATTTTTGCAATACCTCCTTTTTGATAAGGAATATTTGTAACTACATATTTATCCAAGTAATCTACTTGATTTGGAATTTCAGAATCTCCTTGTGTTAAAAAAATTTCTAAAATATTCTCTTTTGTTTTTGATACTCTATGATTGTATTGTCTTGTATATGAAGCAGGAATTTTTGTATTTTTAGGTAATATGAAACTATTTTTATACCTACGATTATCATCACTAATAGCAATCATTCCTAAAGTATGGTTTGTTACTTCCGTAATTTTTTTAGAACCTATAAAAATTTGAGCTTCTTTTGATTTGTTTCCTATAAAAATTTGCTTATTTTTTGAGATTTCTTTTGCTAAAAGTGCAGCTCCAATTGATACTGCTTCATCAACATTCACCCCTATTAAAGGTTCTTTATTAAATCTATCTTTTATAAAAGAATGCACCATAGGCATACGAGTGGAACCACCCACTAACAATATATCATCTATAACTTCTGGAGATAAATTTACTGTTTCTAAAACCTTTTGTGTCAAAAACACAGTTCTTTCCATTAAATCTGAAGTTAATTCTTCAAATAAATCCTGAGTTAATTCATATCTTCCTTTCATTCCATCATAAGAAATAGAAATAGTTGTTTTTTCTAATTTTGATAACTTTTTTTTAGCTTCTTCTACTCTTACTAATAAATCTGCTACACTTTCACTGTCTTCTAATGGGTCTACTCCAAATTCCTCTTCGAATTGAGTAGCTATATAATTAATAATCCTATCATCCCAATCTTTACCACCTAATTGATGGTCCCCCTCAGAATTTAAGATTTTTATTTCATTATTTGTAATTTCTAAAACAGTAACATCAAAAGTCCCTCCACCTAAATCGTAAACCAAAATCATTTTGTTTTCTTTTGTATTTACTCCATAAGCAATGGCAGCAGCAGTCGGTTCATTTATAATTTGTAATACATTCAAGCCAGCTTTCTTACCTGCTTCGATAGTAGCTTGTCTTTCTTTTTCTTTAAAATATGCCGGAACGGTAATAACTGCATCTTTTATTGTGTCACCTAAATATAATTCAGCATCTTTTTTAAGTTTTTCTAAAATAATAGCAGATAAATCTGTTGCACTATATTCTTTCCCATTTGTATAAAAAGTAAAAGTTTCGTCTCCCATTTGTCTCTTAAAAAAAGCTGCAACATCATAAATTCCTAGTTCTTGCAATTCTTTTGCTTCTTCACCTATAATTATTTGATTTTCTTTAAAACAGATTACAGAAGGAGTTATTTTAGCCCCTTCTTTATTAGGAATTACTATTGGCTTACCAATATTATTAATATACGAAATCACAGAATTAGTCGTTCCTAAATCAATTCCAACCGCTATTGGCATTAAATATCCTTTATGAAATTTGTAATTTTCCTCTTTCTTTTTTTAATTCTTCTAATTTTTCTTTACTTATAATTGATTCGGTTTGAAATGATGCTTGAATTTCTTTAAGTTTAGTTAAATCTTTTCCATATACTTCTAAAAGTCCATCTTCTGACAATTTAAATGTAACTTCAATTTCTGAACCAGCTGGAAGAACTTCTCCAAATTCTAATATTACTTCCCCAATTTGTTTAGAAGTATCTAAGTCTAACAACCCATCTTCCGGTCCTACTCTTTCAATGTTTTCATAACAGCTTAAATCCACATTATCACTGTCATATGCGGTAGGTAGTTGTTTAGTAATGCTGGTTGGTACTTCATCATCTACTTTTATTAAATTTAGTATTTTTTGTTCTCTATTTTCATCTAAAACTATTACACCAAAACTTTTTGAAGTTACATTAGTAATGTTTGTTTCTACCATTTTTTTAACACTGCCTAAAGAAATACCTGCATTTTTAGCAACTTCTTCTGTAGCTTTTTCTATTACTTTTTCATCAACTTGTTCTAAATCAATATCATTAACATCTTGTCCTGTTTCTTCTGCTATTTGCCATTTTATTTCTTCTTTAAGAGCCAATTTCCATCCGTATAAAGCAGCACCTTTTGCAACAGATTGGTTAGGGTCATGAACTTCTATTTCAAAATTATATTCTGAAGCTAATCTGTCTCTAATTTGAGGCATATATGTAGAACCCCCTACTAAAAGAATTTTATCAATTGTTTGATAACCTTTTTCTTTAATATTTTCCAAAACATCATTAGTCAAACTTATTGTTCTTTCTAATAAATCTTGAGTTAATTCGTTAAATTTATCTCTTGTTAATTCAACAGTTGCCTTTTCTCCGTCATGAGAAATTCTAACAATAGTTTTTTCTTTTGAAGTAAGTTTTTTCTTTGCATCTTCAGCTTTATTTAATAATTCTTGCCAGGTTTCCATATCATTTAATAACTCTTCGCTATCTATTCCGGTTTGTTCTTCAAAAACACTTGCAAAATATTGAGCTAATTTTTCATCCCAATTTTTCCCACCTAATTGATGGTCTCCTCCTGTTGATATTACTTTTATAACTTTATCTTTTATTTCTATTACAGTAATATCAAATGTTCCTCCTCCTAAATCATATACCATTACAACAGAATCTTCTTCTTTATTATCCATTCCGTATGCAATAGCTGCGGCAGTTGGCTCTGGAATAATTGCTAATACATTTAAACCTGCTAATTCTCCTGCTTGTTTTGTGGCTTCTTTTTCATTTACTCCAAAATATGCAGGAACTGTAATAACAACATCTGTGATTTCTTCCCCTACATTTTCTTTTGCATCTTTTACGACTTTTTCTAAAATAAATGATGATATTTCTTGAGGTGTGTATTCTTTACCATTGTATTCAAAACTCCAATCTGGATTACCCATTTCTCTTTTTACCGTTGAAACAACTTGTTCTGGATAAATTTCACTTACTTCTTTTGCTGCACTTCCTACAACGATATTTTCTGGACTTTCAAAATATACTACTGATGGAGTAGTTAATTCATTGTCACTATTTGGTACTACAGACGGTTTTCCATATTCATCTACATGTGCTATACAGGAATAAGTAGTCCCCAAATCAATTCCATAAACTTTTTTTGCCATAATTTCTCCTTTTATTTTTCTAATACATAAACAGCAACTTTTTCTTTTCTAATTACAATATTATCTAGCTCAAACCCTGGTCTTATAGAATTAGCAACTTTACCTACCAAATTTTTATCTTTTGTTAGAATTTTTTTAGCAACTTGTTGTCTTGTAGGATTAAAATTTTCACTTAATTCATTATATGGGATTATTCCATTTTCTTCTAACAAAATTCTAATATCCTCAAATATGTTTTTTATTATTTTTATACTTTTTTCAGAAAATTCTTCATTATTTTCATTTTCAATTCTATTTAAAATTTTATCCAAATCATCGTATAAATATATAAGGCCATTGATAAAAGGTCTATTTATTTTTGCAATTAAATTATTTTTATATTCTTGTAGTTCTGAATGAAGCTTATCAATTTGTTGCTCTTTAAATGAATCGAAAGCTATTTTATGTTCAAAAAAATTTAACAATTTATCCATTTTTACATTTAATTCATCAATATTTTGATTATAAAGATTTTTCTTTTTATCAATATATCTTTGCTTTTTCATTTTTTCTCCTTTTTTAAATAAATTATAACGAAAAAATAATGCTATGATTTTATAAAAAAAGAGGTAATATGAAAAATATTGTAATTACAATTAAACTAGTAATTGTTATCGGATTTGTTATTGATATGATTTTAATAAAAAGAAAAATTTTAAAAGATGTTTCTTGGGTAGATATTATTAAAAATAAATTTAAAAAATAATTTTATTTTTCATAAAAACATTTTGAAAATTCTTCTAAAGTTAATTTTTTATATCAAGGTTCTTTTTTTTAGATAAATAACTTATATATTGTAACTGGACAATTATTAAAGAATTTATTTTTGTCATTAGATGTACAGATTCTTCTAACCATTTTACAAATTCATTTATTGTCATATATCTATAATTTTGTAAATCTATATCTTTATAATCCCCTATAAAAACAGTGTTTTTCCCATCTGATATTTCATTCAGAGTTTTACCGTTATGATTAATTCTTTTTGTATTTGTTTTTTCAATATCAAATTTTAAATCTAAAATTTCTAACATTTTTTTAAAAGGATATTTACTTGACCGTAATGCGCGTCTGTAGTCAATAAAAAATTAACATAACCATAATTAATATACTCATTCTCAATATTTAAATAATCTGCTTTATTTTTCATATAATATTTCCAGGCAGATTTAACTATATCATCAAATTCCTTTTTTTTACTTTAAAATATATTTGCCTTTTGAAAACCTTTTAAATAATTCTATTTTATTTCCAGGATTATTTTCTCGATGTTTAGGTAAAAAACTGCTCAAAGTTTTTAACTCATAGTTGCAATCATTAATTTTTTGGAGTGCTTTATATACATCTTTTGCAGTGAACGGTTGTTGTAATAGTCCTTTATTAATAGCTAGTTAATACATTTTATTATTCTCATCATTTTATTTCCTAAAATTAAGATATGATTAATTATAACATATCCTCTGAAAAACTATCATTTTTTGCGTTATATACAAATAAGAAAAAAACCAAAAAGGAGGCTTTTATGAACGTTTTATTCAAGGTGTATTCAGGTATGAAAAAGGTTTATTACGCAATGGATGCGTCATAGAAACAATAGAAAGCATAAGGAGTAAAAAATGAGCCATTACATGCCATTAAGCAACGAAATATTAAGAAAAAAAGAACCTAACGTGTTTGCTACTCATCCCGTTGAAGACGTAAGCGACAGATACGCTTTTATCCCCACAATCAGTGTGGTTGATGTGTTCAGGGATAGCAGATGGTATCCGGTTGAAGTAAAGGAAAGCAGGGTCAGAACCCTTAACAAAAAGGGTTATCAGAAACATCTTATCAGATTCAGACACTTAGACCATATTCTGACAAAAGAGCCTCACATTCCAGAAATTATACTTACAAACTCTCACGATAAAACATCGTTTTTTATCATTAAACTCGGAGTGTTCAGGTTCGTATGTGAAAACGGACTTGTGGTTGCAAGAAATATATTTGAATCTTTTAACATAAGACACATAGGCTACAACACTTTTAAGGTTGAAGAAGCCATAAACAGAATAGTTGCCAAATCTTAAGAGCCCATCAGATTAACTGTGTAAACCGTAAACCTCATACTTAAACCTTAAATATATTTTACTAAAATATCCTGGAAATATATCACAAGCTGCAGATAAATTTCCGACCAGTTTCTGATTCTAGAGC
>Ga0256838_1000782_pt1 | contig 17105 bp, 15 predicted proteins | sample 4571419metaG_FD_185978 | JGI IMG/M metagenome (GOLD analysis project Ga0256838, IMG submission 185978) | Hydrothermal vent microbial communities from Guaymas Basin, Mexico - 4571-419 | ecosystem: Environmental > Aquatic > Marine > Hydrothermal vents | place: Mexico: Guaymas Basin | collected...
TTCGGGAGGGAGGTTTTTGTAGCGGTTAACAAGGTCTGAAAGGGTAAGGTGGAGCTCCACAAGTTTCCTCAGCTCCTCCTCCCTCCTTTTCCTCAAATCCTCGTTTAAAACCTTAGAGAAAACCTCGTCTTGCTTCCCCATCAGGTAGAGGTTAAAGAGCTTGTGGGAGGGGATGTTGTGAAGGTAGGTAAATGCGTGGTGGTGCTCGTAGTACCACGGTGATTTAAGTTTAACGAAAAGAGGAAAAGGCTTTTTAACAGAAAAATCCTTCAGGACGAAGCCCTCAACGTTTTCGGCCGTTCGGAGCTCCTCCTCAACCTCCTCAAATCTCCCTGTAATTTTCCTCGGCAGCTTGAAACCGGCCTCATCCAACTCTCTCTCAAGCCTTTCAAGGAGGTATTCCCCGGTTTCGTTATCCCTGACCTCGGTCAGAAGGAGCTCCTCTCTATTGTATGGTATTACAAGCTGAAACTGGGGGGAAATCAGCTCAAAAATCGGGGTGTAGCCCTTCTCCAGCATCTCTTTAGTTTTCCTATACAGGGCAGGGTTTTTCCTTAAGAGCTCCTCTCCCTTCCTCGTCTGGAGGTTTTCAAAATTTTTCTGAGTTAAGAGCCTAACTTCTCTACCTATCAAAACCGGGTGGAGCATCGTCCCGTCCAACTTCTCCCTGAAGAGAAACTCCCTGCCGGTAAACTTTTCCCTTTTGGTCTCCTCGGCCTCGTTGAGGTTAAAGAACTTGTGGTAGGGGCGGGAAACTACCTTGCCGGTTTCCTTGTCAAAGGTTATTCCCCGGAGCTCCCTCTTAAGCGGAGTATCAAAGACCTTAGGGGAGTTAAAGCGGTAGGATATTTTTACAAGGCCTTCCTGCTCAAGGGTTTTAAAAAACTTGTTCCCCTCTACCTCTTTTAGGGCCTCTTTAAGGCTGAGTCTCACTTTACCGCCCCAAGGGCTTCTTTAAGGTTCACCCTTCCTTCGTAGAGGGCTTTCCCGACTATTGCCCCCGCTACTCCTTTTATCTTAGAGAGATTAATTAAATCCTCAATCTTTGCAACGCCGCCGGAGGCTATTACGGGCTTTTCTACGCTCCCTGCAAACCTCTCAATCTCCTCAAAGTTGGGGCTCGTAAGAGTTCCGTCCCTTGAGATGTCAGTATAGACGAAGCCCCAAATCGGCTTTTCTTCCATTTTCTTCGCAAGCTCTACCGCACTTACTTTTGAAACTTCTATCCAGCCCCTCGTCGTAACCATTCCGTCTTTTGCGTCTATTCCGACTACCACTTTGCCAGGGAAGGTTTTAACCATCTGCTCAAAGAGCTCCGGCTCCTCAACGGCCACAGTTCCTACTATAACCCTGTCAACGCCGATTTTAAAAAGCTCCTCAAGGGCTTTTAAAGTCCTTACTCCCCCGCCGAACTGAACGGGAACGCCGACGCTTCTTACGATTTCCTCAACGATTTTTATGTTCTTGGGAACCCCCTCAAAGGCGCCGTCAAGGTCAACTACGTGAATTCGGGGAGCTCCCTCCTCCTCCCACCTCTTAGCAACCTCAACGGGGTTCTCAAAGTAAACCTTCTCCATATCGGCCCTACCCTGATAGAGCCTTACGCACTTACCGCCCTTTATGTCAACTGCCGGAATTACCTCAAACATAAAACCTCCTTTTAAATCCCCAGAACATCAAACATGTTGTATAAGCCCGGCTTCTTCCCTTTGAGCCATTTTGCCGCTACTAAAGCTCCCCTTGCAAAGGTCTCACGGCTGGTAGCCCTGTGGGTCAGCTCTATCCTCTCGCCGAGAGTAGCAAAGTAAACGGTGTGCTCTCCTACAACGTCTCCCATTCTTGCCGCTAAAACTCCGATTTCGTCGTCTTTTCTCGGCCCGACTATTCCCTTTCTACCGTAAACGGCGCTCTTTTCAAGTTCAAGGCCGAGCCCCTCTGCCACTATCTCTGCGAGCCTTACTGCCGTTCCGGAAGGAGCATCCTTCTTAAAGCGGTGGTGAATTTCAAAGATTTCAACGTCATACCCCTTACCCTTTAAGGCTTTTGCCGCTTCTTGAACCAGCTTGAATAAGAGGTTTACTCCGAGGCTCATGTTTGGGGAGTAGACTATCGGAACCTTCTCTGAAACCCTCTCAATCTCGGCAATCTGCTCCTTAGTTAATCCGGTTGTGCCTATAACGAGGGCAAAGCCGAGCTCCTCGGCCTCCTTTAAGAGGGCAACAGTCCCCTCGGGGGCGGTAAAGTCAATTACAACCTCAGGCTTTTCCTCCATCTCCTTAACTCTCCTGTAAAACTTAACGCCGGGGGCAAACTCAGTGCCTATTAAGGGGCTGTCGGGCCTTTCCAAGACTCCGATTAGCTTGAAGTCCTTATCCTCAAGGGCAAGCTCTCCGATTAGCCTGCCCATTCTCCCGGCTCCGCCTGCAACTGCCAGCTTAACCATGGCTCACTACCTCAGCTTCTTTTTCTGTTTTACTTCAAACCACTTAACTATTCCGTAAACAAAGCCGAGAATGAGGATTAAAACCCCGATTCCCAGCTTAAACTCAATCGGTTTATTGTGCTCTAAGGAGACTACCAAGGCCTCTCTGATTGTTGCGGCCAGTGCAACGCTGACGAAGGCGCTCACAGCGAGCTCGCCGCCCAGCATAAACTTGATTTCGCTGTTTAGGAGCTCCAAGACAGTCCAGAGGATTAAAAGGTCTCCCAGCGCAGCAATCAGGCCGTGGGCTAAGTCTCCGTGGAAGAAGTGCATTATGTCGGAGGCGAAGAGAGCAATAACAAATATTGCAAGGAACATAAGGCCTATCAAGATTGCAATGTCCATAAAGACTGCAAACTTCTTACTGAAGCTAATTGCCGCCCTCTCTAACCTACCGGCCTCAAGGAAGGTCTTCATCTCGGCGTCAACGTAGTAGGAAATGAGAACGTCCTCGTTAAGGGCGAGAATTTTCCTAAGGGAGCGAGTTAGCTCCTCCATTCTGTCAAAGAGCTCCTCAATAACGAACCTCTGAAGGTCCTCAACTTTGTTAGGGTCGCAGGCCTTCCTCTGCTCCTCCTGGTACTGCCTGAAGAACTCCATTCCGTGCTTCTTAAAGTACTCAGAAACCCTTCTCGTGCAGAAGCGGCTGACGAAGTTCATAGCAACGATTATGTAGTGGGGCGGAATACCCTCGTCAACGTGGACTTTGGCTATTCTCAACAGGTAAAGGAGGTATTCAGAGTCGTACTTACCGGAAAAGAGCCTCTCGTACCACTCTTTTATCGTCCCCTTTAACCTCTGGAGCTTCTCTTCAGGAATGTACTCCTTTATGTCCGGAAACTTCATTAAGTTGTCGTAGAAGGCCTCGGCAAACTCGTCCTTGTAGGGAAGGAGTATGTGTCCGAGAAACTGAAGGTTCTTTATGTCCTTTTCCCTGATTTCAAAGTAGAGGAATAGCCTCTCTAAGTCCCTGTAATCAATGGCGGCTACGCCCATCTTAAATTACTCCGTACTCTTTTAAGGTTTGCCTGATTTTCTCCTCTTTCTCGGCGGTTGTGGGGCAAAGGGGGAGCCTAAACTCCTTCTCCATCATTCCCATCATTGAGAGGGCGGTTTTTACCGGAATCGGGTTTGTGTCTATGAAGAGGACTTTTGAGAGGTTGTAGAGCTCCCTGTGAATCTTTGCCGCCTCCTGCCAGTTTCCAGCTTCAAACTCCCTGTACATCTTCACCATTCTCTCGGGAACGATGTTTGCCGTAACAGAGATGACCCCCTTCCCGCCGACCGTTAAGAGGGGGAAGAAAGTAAGGTCGTCCCCCGAGAGAACCTCTATCCTGTCGCCGCAGAGGTTAACTATTTCAGTTGCGACGTTTGTACTTCCCGTTGCCTCCTTAATTGCAACTATGTTGTCAATCTCTGAAAGCCTCGCAACGGTCTCGGGGAGCATGTTTACACCAGTTCTGCTGGGAACGTTATAGAGGACAATGGGAATGGGAACCGCCTGGGCAACGGCCTTAAAGTGGAGGTAGAGACCCTCCTGATTGGGTTTGTTGTAGTAGGGGGTGATGAGGAGAGCTCCGTCAGCCCCGGCCTCGTAGGCAAATTTAGTCAACCTTATCGCTTCCTCGGTGCAGTTCGAGCCTGTTCCGGCAATTACTTTAGCTCTACCTTTTGCCTGCTCAATAGTTATGGCTATTACCCGCTCGTGTTCCTCATACGAGAGGGTTGCACTCTCTCCGGTAGTTCCGCAGGGAACGATTCCATCAACGCCGTTCTCAATCAGGAAATCAACGTGTTTCTTCAGGGCTTCTTCATCAACCCTGCCGTTTTTAAATGGGGTGGGAATGGCAACGTAGATGCCTTCAAACATGGCTCCTCCGGAAGTTTTTAAAAGGGAGCTTTCGCAAGTATAATTGCTACCGTTATTTTATCTGTTTTGGAGAGGAAAGATATGGAAAGGTGGAGAGGAGTAATTGAGGAGTTTAGGGAGTTCCTCCCGGTCTCGGATAAAACGCCGGTAATAACTCTACTTGAGGGGAACACCCCCTTAATAAAGGCCGACAACCTCGCAAGGGAAATAAAGCCCGGAATAGAGCTCTACCTCAAGTTTGAAGGTCTCAACCCTACCGGCTCCTTTAAGGACAGGGGAATGACAATGGCCGTATCAAAGGCCGTTGAAGAGGGGGCTAAGGCCGTAATCTGCGCCTCAACGGGGAACACCTCGGCCTCCGCTGCAGCCTACGCCGCAAAGGCCGGATTAAAAGCGGTAGTTCTCATCCCTGAAGGGAAAATTGCTCTGGGAAAGCTCTCTCAGGCCGTAATGTACGGTGCAGAGGTAATTCAGATAAAGGGGAACTTTGACGACGCCCTCAACATAGTGAGGGAAATAGGGAGGGAGTACCCGATAACAATCGTTAACTCTATTAACCCTTACCGCCTTCAGGGGCAGAAGACCGCCGCCTTTGAGGTCTGCGAGCAGCTTGGGAGAGCTCCCGACTACCACTTTATCCCCGTAGGAAACGCCGGCAACATCACAGCCTACTGGATGGGCTACAAGGAGTACTACGAGGCGGGGAAGGTTGACTCAAAGCCAAAGATGTGCGGCTGGCAGGCGGCAGGAGCGGCTCCGATAGTCTTAGGCCACCCGGTTAAAAACCCCGAGACAATCGCAACTGCAATAAGGATAGGAAACCCTGCAAGCTGGGAAGGGGCGGTAAACGCCGCCAAAGAGTCGGGCGGCTTTATAGACATGGTTACAGACGAGGAGATTTTAGAAGCCTACAAGCTGGTTGCCAGAACAGAGGGTATCTTCTGTGAACCGGCCTCTGCGGCCTCAATTGCCGGAGTTATAAAGAGCGTAAAGGAAAAGGGAATGTTTAATAAGGGAGACGTAATCGTCTGCACCCTAACCGGCCACGGCCTTAAAGACCCCGACACTGCAATCTCAATGGGGGTTAAACCTGCAACCCTGCCGGCAGATAGGGACGAAATAGTCAAGTTCTTAGGGTTTTAAAGATGAGGCTTACAGAGATTCCCGAAGGTTTCAGAACGCTCCTGCCCAAGGAAGTAAGAGAGAGGCAGGAGCTCTTAAAGAGGCTGACAAAGGTCGTTGAGATGTGGGGCTACGAGCCCCTTTTACCTCCGACGATAGAGTTCTTAGAGGTCTTCAAGGCGGTTGACGAAAGGCTTGAGGAGCTCTCCTTCAAGCTGGTTGACAGGAAGACCGGAAGGCTGATGGCCGTCCGACCCGACTTTACCCCTCAGGTCTCAAGAATCGTTGCATCTTCGTTTAAGGACGAGGAGCCCCCTTTTCGCTTCTACTACTGGGGAAAGATTTTCAGGGACGCCGGAAACGAGAGGGAAATCGGCCAGCTGGGTATAGAGCTCCTGGGCGTAGAGGAGGTTGAGGCAGACGCCGAAGTTATAGGAGTAATCGCCAACGGCCTTTCGGAGCTGGGAATAAAGTCTTTCCAAATAGACATAGGCCACGGCCTCTTCTTAGAGGGAGCTCTAAGAGAGCTGGAAATAGAGGGAGAGGAGAAGAAAGAGCTTGTGGAAATACTCCGCCACAAGGACTTTTCCGGAATAGACCTCTTCTCCGAAAGGCTCGGCCTGAAGGGTGAAAGGAGGGAAAAGCTCTTTAAACTACTTGAGCTCTACGGAAGAGAAGAGGTGCTGAAGGAAGCTGCAGAACTCTTTAAAAATCCCCTCTCCCAGAAGGCACTTTCGGAGCTCTCCTCGGTCTACAAAATCCTTAAAAGCTACGGCTTTGAAGAGAAAGTAATCTTTGACCTTTCTGAAAAGAGGGGAATGGAGTACCACACGGGGATAACCTATGAAGTCTTCCACCCTCTCCTCTCTTCACCACTGGGAATAGGGGGAAGGTACGACCAGCTCCTTAAAAAGTTCGGAAGAGAGCTCCCAGCAACGGGAATTGCCTTGAGCCTTGACGCAATAACCGAGCTCCTTGAGAAGAAGAGGGTCTCCCTCTCTAAGGAGAGGAAGGACTTTTACATAATAGACCTTAAGAAGGAGCTCCACGTTGCCTACCACCTTGCAAAGGAGCTAAGGAAACTGGGCTACACGGTAGCGAGGGACATCTTAAAGAGGGATTACGAAAAGTCGGTTGAGGTGGCCTTTAACAAGGGCTACCGGTTCGTGGTGGTTCTCAACAGGGACGAGGAGCCGGAGAACCTCCTCTTTACCTCACCGGAGGGCTTCTTTAACATAGGGAGGGAGCCCCTCAAGGGTCTCCTTGAAATAGTTGAAAAGTTTGATTAGGGGTAAAAAGTTTGTATATTTGCGGCGGCAAAATTTTTAGGAGGAAGTAGATGGCCACTCTCGCAATAGTCGGAACCCAGTGGGGCGACGAAGGAAAGGGGAAAATCGTTGACATACTCTCCCAAGACGCCGACTACATCGTAAGGTTTCAGGGAGGGAACAACGCAGGCCACACGGTAGTAATTAACGGAACAAAGTACGTCCTCCACCTCCTGCCCTCGGGAATTCTCCACGACGGTAAAAAGTGCGTCCTCGGAAACGGGATGGTAATTGATCTTGAAGGCCTCTTAAACGAAATAGAGTTCATAAAGAGGGTTGGAAAGAGCCCCGATGGGAGGCTATTTGTAAGCGAGAGGGCCCACGTAATTTTCCCCTACCACAAGGAGCTTGACGCGGCATCCGAAAAATTAAAGGGAGACGGCTCAATAGGAACTACCTTAAAGGGAATAGGCCCGGCCTACAGGGATAAAGCCGGAAGGGTCGGAATAAGGATTGCAGACCTAAGAAACGAGCAGAGCTTCAAGGAGAAGTTAAGGTGGAACCTAAGGGAGAAAGAGCTTACCCTCAAGTACGTCTACAACTACCCCGTCTCCTTTGACTTTGACAAAATCTACTCCTCAACCATGAGGATTTACGAAAAGATTGAAGAGTTCGTCTGCGATACGGTCTCACTCTTAAACAGGGAGATTGATGCAGGGAAAAGAGTTCTCTTTGAGGGAGCTCAAGCAACCCTCCTTGACATAGACGTCGGAACCTACCCCTTTGTAACCTCCTCAAACTCTTCGGCTCTGGGAATTTCGGCAGGGGCCGGAATAAGCCCCAAGAAGGTTGAGAAGATTTACGGAATAGCAAAGGCCTACACAACGAGGGTGGGAGGAGGCCCCTTCCCGACAGAGCTGAAAGATAACTTGGGAGAGCTCCTGAGAGCCCGAGGCCACGAGTTCGGCTCAACAACAGGAAGACCAAGACGCTGCGGCTGGCTTGACCTCTTCGCGGTAAAGTTCTCAACTATGGTAAACCGGCTTGACGGCGTAGTAATAACGAAGCTTGATGTTTTAGACGCATTTGACGAAATAAAGGTGTGCGTCGGCTACGAGCTTGACGGAGAGGTAATTGACAGATTCCCCTCAACGGCAGAAGAGCTTGAGAGAGTTAGGCCAATTTACCAAACCCTTCCCGGCTGGAAAACAGAAACTACCCACATAAAAAAGTGGGAGGAGCTCCCCAAAGAAGCACAGAACTTTATAAAGTTCATTGAGGACTACCTGGAAACTCCCGTCCCCATGATTTCAACGGGGCCTCAGAGGGACGAGACAATTGAGAGGAGCTCCTTGTGGTAGAGTACCTTGCTTTATACGATGCCATCATATAAATAAATTTGCCTAAAACCTTACGATGGCGTCGTATAGATGGCAGAAAACAGATGAACACATAGAAGAGCTTAAATAGGAAAATTGGATATATTTGACGATATTGATAATGTTATTCACTACACTACAAAAAAAATCTTAAAGGAGCTCCGCCACAAACAGGTAGAGTAAGAAACCTGCAAAGAAGAAGAGAAAGTTGCAGATATGAAACTTTAAAAGAAAGCCCTTACCATCGCCTCCCCACTCCTTGTAGAGCCGATAGGTTATCAGGTTTGCCATTGATGAGACCAGAGTCCCGAAGCCTCCCACGCTAACGCCCCAGAGGAGGCCACCTGTCGGTAAACTCGGAGACCAGAAGGGCTGTCGGAACGTTGCTCATAACTTGGCTTAGGAGGGCCGAGTATCCAAACACGGAAACATCACTGTCTATCCGAACCTTTAAGGCGTAAGAGAGGTTATCGGTAAAGGCAAAAAAGAAGAGGAATGTTCCGAGCAGGAAGTAGTCAACTCTAAAGAGCTCCCTCCTAAAAAAGAGGGCGTAGAGGATGGGCAAAAGACCCAAGTAGAAGGGAAGGAGCTTCAAGGCCACCAGAACAAAGATTAAAAAGAGAAGAGCCACAGGAAGGGCACTCTTAGCGCAGAGCTCCCTGAAAACTCCCCTGCCCTTCAGCTCTTTGGGAGAGAGGAGGATAAGGAGAAAGAGGACGAAAGCTCCGAAAGGCCAAACAACTTTTAAAACTCCCCCAGCCCTTGGCCGCAAGTTATACGGAGAAGTCTCTTTAAGAAAGAGGGAGAGGTAAAAGAGCCACTCGTCTGCAAAGTGCTTGAGAGCTCCTCTCATACTACAACAACTTCCCTCAGCTCAGAGGGTAATAGGGAAAGCGCTTTATGGGAGAGAATCTTCTCCCTCTCCTTTATTCCGGTTAAGTTGATTATCACTATCCTGCCGTAGCCCCTTCTGTAGTGGTTTGTAAAGTCGTAAACGGCGCCGACAACGGCCAGGAGGCCCTTTTTGATTAAAATACCGTACCTCTCAAGGGCAATCCTAATCTACCAGTGAACGTTCTCCTCAACGGCGCTCAGCCAGAGCTCCTCAAAATCTTCGCCTTTTGCCCTGCTAATGGGAATGTGGAGGTGGTCAAGCTCACACCTTATAGATTCGGGCTCGTCGGAGTAGCCCTTTAGAAAGGCGTTAACTGCACCGCACTTAACGTGCCCCAAAATCAAGAGGAGCGGAGTCTGAAGGTGGAAAACCCCGTAGTCAACGGAGCCGGCTGAGTTCTCAAGCTGGTTTCCGATATTCCTTATTACGAAAACTTTGTCTATCATGTCTTCTGAGAAGATGCTGGGCTGAACTCTTGAGTCTGAGCAGGTAAGGAGCGTTATAACCGGCCTCTGAGCCTCTACGTGGCTCTCAAAATACTCCTTCCTCCTTCCCTTAACGAAAGAGTCGTTCGTTTTGAGAACCTCCGGCATTGCCTCTTCGGGCAACTTCTTTTCCACAACAACCTAAAAAGAAGGGTTTACCTGTACGGGCAGACGTCGGAGAGCTTCACCTTCTTTAATCTCTCAACCTCTTTCGGAAACTTACCCTTAAGGTAGTCAAGGAGAGTTCTAAAAAGAGGGAGGAGCTGGGAGGGAGGAGTGCCAAGCCTGCAAAGAACCCTCCTTCCCTCCCTCCTATCCTCAACAAAGCCGAACTTCCGGAGCTTGGCAAGGTGAACCGAGACCGTCGGGTCTGAGAGGCCGAGAGCCGCCGAGATTTCACAGACGTAGAGGGGCCTCTCCATTAAGAGCCTTAAAATCTTTAACCTCGTCTCCTCTCCCAAAACCTTAAGGGCTTCGGCAAACTCGCTCTCTCTCACGCCTACCCCAGAAGCTTTTTCACTGCACCGGGCTTAAGGTAGTCAATGAGCTCTGAAGGGCTTGAGGCGAGAACTTTTACGTTGTCAAAACCTGCATCAATTAAAACTGCGTAGGCAAGAGTTGCCCTGATTTTCCCGGGGCACAGAGTACAGACGAGCTTATCCTTGGGAACCTCATTCAGCCTGTCGGGAAGCTCGTTAAGGGGAATCCTAATGCCGAAGGCTTCAAGGGAGTAAAACTTTGCCTCCTCGTCGGTTCTTACGTCAAGGAGAACGGCCTCTCCTGCCTTCCACTTCTCAATAAAGGATTCTAAGGAAATCTTGTGATTGTTCTGGGTGAGCCACTCAAGGTTCATCTCTTTAATCTTCTCTCTTAAGGCCATTTTCACCTCCTTACATAAATTTTGTTAAGAATTTTATTCCTAATATAATGAATACTATACCCAACAATTTCTTAACCTGTGCTGGGCTTAAATATTTGTGAGTTATATGAGCTCCGAGATAACCGGCAAACGCGGCAGGAACCGCAGCAGCAAGAGTAATCTCCCAATCAACTCTCCCAAGCTTCAGATAAGCTAAAAAAGCCGACAGAGAGGAAAAAACTACTGCAAGGGCCGTAACAGGAACAACTTTTTTCGGATGATACCCGGCTACGATTAAGAGAGGTGATATTAAACCGCCTCCTCCTACTCCCAAAAGACCGGAAATAAAACCTGATAAGCAACCAACAAAAACAGGATAAAACGGATTTTTAACTTCAAAAATCTCTCTCTTAGGTGTATAAACCATAATTCCGGCAAAAAATAGGAAAAGAGTAAAAGCTATTCCTACAATCTTCTCGGGAATAACCGTTGAAGCATAAGCCCCAATAGGAGCAAACAGAAGTGCCGAAAGTAAAAGGGGAACTGCAAGCCTAAAGTCCACCAAACCGTTCTTAATGTTATGAATTGAGGCAGAAAGAGTAGAGATAAAGTTAGTAAATAATCCTGCGGGTCTTGCAAGGGAGAACGGAACCCCGATAAAAACCAAGACAGGTATAAGAGCTACGGCAGAACCGAGCCCTCCGAGAGAGAATAAGAAGGAGAGGAGAAACGAAACAATAGAGATTTCAAAGAGCTCCAACGCCGACCTCCGTTGACAAATCTCAAACACCAATAATACCAAACATGATATATTAAATGCTTATTTAGCCATTTAACTAAAAGTCAACAGAGGAAGAGATGGGAGCTCTCCTTACTTTCCTCCTCCTTACCGTAATGACCCTGACGGCCTTCGGGCTGGAGCTGGAGCAGGCAAAAGAGCTGGCAGTTAAGAACTACCCGAAGGTTAAAGCCCTTGAAGAGGAGCTAAAGGGAGAGCGGTTTAGAGAGGAGGCAGCCCGAAGGAAGAGACTGGGAGAGCTTGACCTGATAGGAAACTACTCAACCTACAACAGGAACTACATGCTCACTCCCCTTTCCCACCTTCCCAGCCCTTTAAACCCTCCCCCCTTTGACAGCAAAAAGCTCTCCTACGGCATCTTTCTCTCCATTCCTCTCTACTTAGGAGGGGTAATAGGAAAAGAGGTTGAGCTCAGCAGGGTGAAGCAGGAGCTCTTAAGGAGCTCTTTAAAGCTAACAAAGTGGCAGGTCTCACTCAACACCGCACTCCTCTTCCTTGAAGCCCTTGCGGTTAAGGAGGAGATAAGGGCGACGAAAGAGTACATAGAGAGCCTAAAAACCCTCTACAGAAGTACCGAGGCCGGCGTTAAGGCAGGAAAGCTGGCAGAAGTTGACCTTATGAAGGTCTCCTACTCACTTAAGGAGGCACAGGCCCAACTTGAGAAGTTAGAGGAGAGCTACAGAGCTCTGAAGGTGGCCCTTGAAACTTTTGTAGGAAGGGAGATTAAGGAGCTCAAGAAACCGAAAATCGCTTACAGCCCGAGAAGGTGGAGCTCGGAGGAGCTCTTTAAGAAGGCCCTAAGGAGGAACAGCAGGGTTAGGAAGGCTTCAGAGAAGTTAAAGTTAGCAGAAGTTGAGAAGAGATTAACCGAGGCGAAGTACGGAGTGAAAATCACCCTTAAAGGGAGCTTAGTCAGGAATTACGGCTTTGACTCGGGCAAGAACGAGGCTTACGGTCAGACCTCTATAAACCTCTCCCTTCCAATCTTTACCGGCGGAAGGAAAAAACTTGAGCTCCTTGAAAAGGAGAGAAAGAGAGCCGCCGCCCTTTACAAAAAGGAGGAGGTTGAGAGGGAGCTCAAAAGGGAAATTGCCCGGGTAGCTGCCCAGCTGAACTCAATTCAGGCCGAGATAGAGGCAGAGAAGGAGGGTCTGAAGCTGGCAAAGGAGGTTGAAAGGATAGAGGAGCTAAAGTACCTCTCGGGCAAGGGGGATATCAACCACCTCCTCCTTGCAAAGGCAAACAGGTTTAAGAGCGAAGCAAAACTTAACTCGGCCTACTACAGGTGGCTTGAAGGGGTTGAAAGGCTAAAGGCCCTTCTGGAGGTTAAAGATGAGCAGTAAGAGAGCCGTGATAATTTTCCTCGTATTTGTAATTTTGATGGTAGTTTTGGGGAAAGTCCTGATAGAGAAGAGGAAAAAAGAGCTCCTATCCTACCCCACCCCGAAAACAACCCTCCTCCCAGTTGAGTGGGCAACCGTTAAGGAGGGCGTTCTAACAGAGCACTTAAAGTACTTCGGGAAGGTCGTCCCCTACCAGTATGCAACCCTCTCTACAAAGGTCTCCGGAACCGTTTTAAAGGTCTATAAGAGGGAAGGGGAGAGCTTCAAGAGGGGAGAGACCCTGGTTGAAATAGACCCTTCGGAAATCTCAAAGAGCGTCTCCTCCCTTGAGAGCCAGAGGAGGGCAAAAGCTTCCCTGATTAAAGGCCTAAAAGCCCAGCTTGAAGCGGCAGAGGTTGAGGAGAAAAACGCAAAGAGCGAGTACGAGAGGGAGCTCTTCCTCTACGAGAAAAAGGCCGTCCCGAAGGAGGCCGTTGAGAAGGCCGAAAACCTTTACAGAGCCGCACAGGCAAAGGTTAAGAGTTTAAAGGCACAAATTGAAGAGCTCAGGAATACCATAAAGAGCCTGAAGGAGAAGGAGGAGGCCCTAAGGAGCTCCCTCTCCTACACAAAGGTTGTCGCTCTCAAAAACGGAGTGGTTTCACAGGTACTGGCCTATCCGGGAGACGTAGCCCTTCCGGGAAAACCTCTCCTAAAAGTCTTCTACCCGAATGAGGGAATGAGGGTCTTGGTGGAGCTCCCCCCCGAAAAATCCCGAGAGGTACTACTGGGGAAACCTGTTAAAGTAGAAGGAATTGAAGCAGGAAGAGCCGTTAAATTCTATCCGGCCGCAAGTCCCAAGGGGCTCCTAACTCTTGAGGTGGCATTAAAGGAGGGAGCTCCCTTCAAACCCAACAGGTTAGTAAAAGTTGAAATCCCGACAAAAGAGGTAAAAGGGCTTATTGTCCCTACCTCCTCCCTCCTCCACCTAAAAGACGGGGTCTTCCTCCTCGTAATAGAGAAAGGAGAGGTAAAACCGGTAAAGGTAGAAGTAGTAAAGGAGGGGGCGGAGCTGTCGGTAATCAGGGGAGAAGTCTCCCCGGGTCAGAAGGTAGTCGTAGGAAGGGAGAGTGCCCTTTTAAGGGCGCTGAGGTTAAAGAGGGTAATACCGGCGGAGGAGTTTAGTGGGTAGGCTGGTTGAGTACTACCTTAGGAAACCCTACGGAGTCTTAGCAATCCTCCTCTTCTTCTCCCTTTTAGGGATAGTTGGGTTTAAAAAGATTCCGAGGAAATTCTTCCCCGACGCCAACCGTCCGCAGGTTGCGGTAATAACCCTCTATCCGGGAGCCTCGGCAGAAGACGTTGCCTCACACATTACAAGGCCCATTGAAGAGAGGCTGATGAGCATAAGCCTGGTAAGGCAGGTTCGCTCAACCTCAAAGGACGGCGTTTCTGTAGTAATTGCAGAGTTTGAGTACGAAAAGGGCATCTCAGCAGCTCAAACCGAGGTCTCCAACCAGCTTTCAAGGGTTATTCCTCTACTTCCGAAAGGGATAATTCCCCCTCAGGTCTATAAGATAACCGACGCAACAAAACCGGTAATGGTACTGGCGGTTTACCCGAAAGAGGGCTCCCACCTTACCCTATCTCAGGTAAGGCAAATTGCCGAGAACCAAATAAAGGATAGGCTTCTCCGTCTTCCCCACGTCTCAGACGTTGAAGTCTTCGGAGGTTTTAAAAAGGTCATAGAGATAAATCCCGATTACCTCAAAATGGCAACTCTTGGGGTTAACCTTAATCAGCTAATTAAAGCCGTAAAGGAAAACAACATTAATGCTCCCGCAGGCTTCATAATCAACAAAGAGGGGATGTTTACTCTCAAGCTAAAGGGGGAAGCCGAGAGGATAGAGAAGCTAAAGGAGATAACCATAAAGCCGGGAGTAAAGCTAAAGGACGTTGCCCAAGTTAAGTGGGGACACGAAGATAACCTTTCGGCGTACCACGGAAACGGAAAGAGGGCTATAGGAATCTCAATCCTGCGCTCGGAAAAGGGGTACGAGCTCCCGACGATAAACTCGGTAATGGCCTACCTTCCAAAGCTAAAAAAGGAGTTTCCCCAGCTAAACTTTGAAATTACAGACACTCAAAAGTGGCTTATAGAGCTCTCAAACAAAAACATGCTTGAATCCCTCAGGGACGCAATAATAATGACACTCCTTGTAATCTTTATCTTCCTGGCCAACGTCAGAACGCTAATCGTCTCCTTCTTCTCAATTCCCATAACCTATCTTATAACAATCGGCCTCATGTGGCTCTTGTGCTTCAATTTCAACATAGTAACCCTAACTGCCGTAATCCTGGCCCTCGGAATGCTGACCGATGATGCGGTTGTAGTCCTTGAAAACATTGAACGCCACTACTTTGAGCTCAAAAAGGACATAAAACAGGCAGCCCTTGACGGAACAAAAGAGGTAATGCTGGCAGTCCTGAGCGGAACCTACACTACAGTCTTTATGCTCTTACCTATAGCCTTCGTAGGAGGGTACGTTCAGCACATCTTAAGACCCCTATCCCTCACCCTCATAATAGCCCTGATAGTCTCCTACTTCGTTGCAATAACGGTAATCCCGATAGCCGCACCCTATATCCTGAAAAGAACTCCCGACAAAAACTGGCTTGAGAGAAGAATTTATGACTATTTCGTAAAGGCCGTGGTTTACAGGCTGAGAGATTTCTACGTCTCTCTCACAGAGCCCTTCCTCAGAAACTTCTGGCTGAAGCTGGGAGCAGTTATAGCAGGCTTCCTCCTCTTCGGAATAACCATGAAAAATGTAATTCCCGTAATCGGCAGAGACCTTATGCCCCCCATGGACACCGGAATAGTAATAGTAAGGGCCGAGGCCGAAGCCAACACATCCTTAGAGAAAACGGAGAAAATCCTCTCTCAGATGGAAAAAGTCCTCTACTCCTTCCCGGGAGTAATAAGGGTCTCGTCAACAATCGGCTCGGAGCCCGGAGTCCTCTCCTTCGGAAGCGGAAAGACCCCTCAACAGATAGAGATGAAAATCCAGTTCGTTGACAGGTTCCACAGGAAGGAGAGTATATGGGAGATTGAGAGGGAACTCCAGGAGAAACTCTCAAAAATCCCAGGCCTAAAGTACGTAAACGTAATGGACTTCGGAGCAACTCCCCTCTCCTCAATAAAGGCAACCGTTGACGAGATGCTCTACGGAGACGACCCCAAAATTCTGAACAGTCTCGGTGAGAAGTTAGAGAACCTGATGCAGAGGGTTAAAGGGCTAACCTCAACCTCAAGGAGCTGGTACTACGATAAGAGGGAGCTCCTGATAGAAGTGGACGGCGAAGAGGCAGCCGATTACGGCCTCACTCCTCTTGAAATCGTCGGCTATTTGGGAAGTCTTGTTAAAGGGGTAAACGCCTCACTCTTCACCATTCCTAACCAGAACGGCCTGTTAGTGAAAGTCATACTCCCGAGAAAAGAAAGGGACTTTATCCAGAAACTCAACCTCCTCCCCATTCCGACAAAGAAGGGAGAAGTTCCCCTCTCCTACTTTATCCAGACCCAAAGCCACCTCACCCAGAGCAGAATAACCCACCAAAACCTCCTCAACACCCTTGACGTTTACGGCTACCGCTCAACGGCTCCCACCACATTCCTACAGATGCAGGTAAACAAACTTGAAAAGGAGCTGGAGCTCCCGCCGGGCTACGGCATCTCCCACGAGGGAGAGATAAAACAGATGAAAGAGAGCTTTAAGAGATTAATGGGAGCTCTCGCAATCGGTATTCTAATCCTCTACTTCTCCCTCATTCCGGCCTTTGAATCTTTCACTTATCCCATCTCAATCCTCGCAGCAATACCCCTTGCCCTCATGGGCGCAGCAATCTCAATGCTGATAGCCCACAAACCTCAGTGTATGCCCTCCTTTATGGGAATAATTTTATTGGCCGGAATAATCGTTAAAAACTCCATTCTCTTGATAGACTTCTTCAAGTGGGATAGGGAAAGGGGAACGCCGATAAAAAAGGCAATCCTCAACTCCATAAAAGTCAGAACCCGCCCCGTTCTAATGACCGCCTTCGGGACATCGGTAGGAATGATTCCCATTGCGCTTGGCTGGGCCCTCGGACTTGAAAGGCTTGCCCCCCTTGCAGTCGTGGCAATAGGAGGGTTAATTCTCGGAACCTTCCTCACACTCTTCTTCGTTCCTATCCTCTTATCCTTAATTGAGGACCTCAAAAACAGACTAAAAGGAGTTGACACGGAAAGCTAAAAACCTATATTTCTCGGCCGCCAGCCGAATAGGGAAGACAGGCCCGTTTAACAGAGCCTTTTAACTTTTCTAAAGGCACCCTTGACAAAGGTTAAATCCGGTCTAAATTATCCGTACGGCAAAAGTGAATAAGCCCATCACCCGGTACCCCAGCGGTACCGCCAGGCGACGAGCCTCAAAAAGGCTCCTCTCCCTTGACAATCGGAAGGAAATAGCTAAATTACTTAGTTGCGCTCTTTGAAAGCAAAACCGAATAGGGCCGCCCACCCCTCACCCTTGAGCCTCATGGTCTTGAGGTCTTAAAGCTCCCAAAAGGGTTGACAAGAGGG